>Ga0207797_1000151_pt1 | contig 49471 bp, 46 predicted proteins | sample PRCRCaboRojoPR_6_FD_187275 | JGI IMG/M metagenome (GOLD analysis project Ga0207797, IMG submission 187275) | Marine sediment microbial community from Cabo Rojo, Puerto Rico - PR CR 10% Liquid 1 (SPAdes) | ecosystem: Environmental > Aquatic > Marine > Coastal > Sediment | place: Cabo Rojo, Puerto... | reverse complement strand
CAGTCGTCGAATCCCACCGAGCCGGAGATCACCTGTGAGACCCGTCCGGCGTAGCGCCGTCCGATGCGGCCGTGCTCCGCCATCAGCTCCTCCCGCTCCTCCAGCGAGAGACGGTACCAGTTCTGTTCCGGCTCCCGCCGCTTGTCCATGGGATAGAAGGAGACGTACGGCATGTCGTCCGGCTGCCGCGGCTGGAGTCGGTGCTCCACGTAGCTGCTCTCCGCGGCGTCCTCCAGGGCCTCCTCCATGCGGCGGTTCCACTCGTCGGAGTGTCGCTCCACGCCCTCCTCCTCGAGCTGCTTCACCAGGCCCGCGGTGAGCGAGTACTGGCCCAGCTCCACCACCGAGAGGTAGTCGTAGGAGGGAGTGAGGAAATCGCCGAGGCCCGTGAGCGCCACGCGCCTCTCGGCGGCGGCGAGCCCTTCGAGGTCGGGCCGGAAGTGCATGAGGAGCAGGTCCGAGTCGCCGCCGACGATGCGGTAGCCGCCGGACCAGCCCTCGTCGCCGAGGTCGGCACGGCCCTCCAGGAAGGCGGCCATCTCCTCCTCGTGATCGCGTCTCTGGTCGGAGTCGAGCCGCTTCAGGGGAGCCCAGTCGAGCCGGAAGAACTGGTGCAGTACGTACCAGCCGTCGAGGGTGAGTGCGGGGAGGCGGGGTTCGCTCATGTTCGCAGGAGTTCTGGGAGTGCGGGTCTCGGTCGAGAGAGGGCCCGGACCGCCTCGCGGATCGGCAGCCGGGGGCGCGCCGCGGCGTGGTCGCGCGACGACGAGACTGCAAGCTTATCTGTTTCCGCCGGGAGGGCAACGGGGACGTGGAGCGTGACGACGGCGGCGGGGTGTACTACCCTTGGGGCTGCGGTCGACAGAGCCGCAGTGCACTTCGGGGCGTAGCGCAGTCAGGTAGCGCACCAGCTTTGGGAGCTGGGGGTCCCCGGTTCAAATCCGGGCGCCCCGACTGTTTCGCGTTTACTCGCCGGTGGTCCGGTCCCCGCTGTCCGGCCTCATCTCCCACCAGGCGACCTCAGAACATGAGGTGCTGCTCCACGAGCACCGTGTGATCGACCTCCGGACCGGTGGGGCCGGTGATGCGACGGGCCAACCACTGGACCCGCGTCTTGGCGAGATGGCCGCTCTGGTACACGTTCACTCCCAGCCCCCATTCTGTCTCCTTCGTGGTCGGGTCGTCCCGGTCCAGCTTCACCTGGGAGACCCGTGCCACGGCTTCCAGCCGCTCCGGGAGCACGGCGTAACCGCCGGTCACCATGTACGCCCACCCGTCGTAGTCCTCGACCGTCGGGGCTTCCGGACTCACATGGCGGAGATACCCATCCGCGGTCAGCGAGACCCCCTGCCAGGACAGGTGCGCGAAGGCGGTGCCCGTGGCCCAGTCTCCCCGGCGGACGCCGGCCGGAGAGCGCCCGAGTGACCAGTCGCGGGCCGCGTTCCGCCACGCCGACTGTCCGGCGAGGCCGACGGCGAGGTCCGGTTCCGAGCTACGCTGGAAGTCGGTCTCGTCCCGGGGAATCTCGCCCAGCACCGCGTGGACCACCCGGGCCGAGACCATGTTCCCGGAGCTGTCGCTCTCCCGGACGTTCCGGCCAGCACCGTCGAAGATTCCCACGGCGTATCCGAGCCCCCGGTCCTCGAGCCGTCCGTGGAGCATCATCCCGATGTCCCTGCCGCTGGGGAAGCCGAAGGTCGCCGACGCCAGCGCCCGCTCCGCGAAGTGCAGTCTGGTGGAGCTGATGAACCGATGCCACTGGAAGGGGACCGTATACTGGCCGAATCGCAGCTCGGCCTCCGGCGAGAAGGCGTAGTTGATCCAACCGTCCCGCAGGCTGGCCGACCGCTCCAGGGCCGGGTAGATCCGGAACGTCAGGCTCTCGGTGAGCACATGCCCGCGGACGTCGAGTCGGACCCGCCGCATGAAAAAGCTGCTCCGGTCCTCGAGCCCGTCGCGGAGCTCCAGCTGAAAACGCGGCTGCACGCGGCCACGAAGCGTCACCAGCACATCGCGCTCCGGGTCCTCGGCCACCGTCACCTGAGCCTCGGCCCGGTCCTGACTTGCCGGGAGGAACGGTGAGAGCAGGAGACCGGCGGCGAGAAGGACCACGGCCATGACCGGGCCGAAGGCAGGGGGGACGCTCGCCGCGCGGCCGGGTGCCGCCTCCCGCTGCCGGAGGTCCCCGGCGATCGGCTTCTCCGAATTCATCGCACGCATCCTTTCCCACTCTCCGGTCCACGTGTTCGCGGCGCTGCTCCGGATAATACCGAAATCGGGACTGTGGCGAATCGTGTTCTCCGTAGCCTGCGGATGTCGCCGATTTGACCGATCAATGTCCGTGTACGTACTTGCAGAACGGAGCGGGGGGGGTAGCTTCGTGGTCATCGGTGATCCTCGAGCATCAGAACCGTCATGCGAATCAACTGCGTCCTGCCGGCCGCTCTCATCCTCGCCGCCGCCACACCGCTCCCCGCCCAGGAACGGGACAGGCCGCACGAAACGCCGTACGGGCCTGATGGGCCATTCCTGGTCGAGATGAGTTCGGTCTCGACGATCTGGACCTCTGCCCTGCCCGAGAGCTATCTCGAACAGCTCACCGCCCGCACTCTCGACCGCGACCATTCTCTCTCGTCCGGAAACGGGTACTCGATCCGACTGGGCATGCGCGTGGCCGAGCGGTGGATCGTGAAGGGCGAGCACTCCTGGCTCGATACGAAGTTCGGGCTCGCGAATGTGGACATCGCGCTCCGCGAGTGGGGGGGAGCCGTGCATTATCTCCTGTCCCCGGGCGTAGACCTCTCGGCCGGAGCTGGCACGGTGAGGTACGTCCCCGATGGTGCCGACGCGCACACCGACCTACGGTTGACACTGGGCAGTGGAGGCGGGTTCGGTCTCTTCGGTCCCGTGGACGTGCGCCTCCAGGTCGAGTACAGCGCGTCGTGGTTCTCGCCGCCCGGCACCGACGGAGGACTGGCGCACGAGTGGTCCACGGGTGCGGGGCTGGCACTGTCGCTCCCGTGATCTGCGGCGGGGCTGCCCTTCCAGTTCGTCGTTTCCCGGACCGCAGGTCCTGCTCGAATCCCGATCGGAACAGCGGAGGTCCGTATGGGAATCGGCCGCCTGATCACCACGGTGCTCATCGTCCTGGCTCTGTCGGGTCCCGCTTCGCTCGCTGCACAGGAGTCCCCGTATGAAGTCAGCGGGCGGCCTCCGTCGGGGGAGGAGCTGGTGATGGTCTTCCTCACGAGCCATGCGTGCGGACCCAGCCAGCGACCGGAAGTGATCGAGGCCGTCAGGAAGATCAAGAGGCGCCTGGCCTCCTACACCGACTCCGTCGGTCGACCGTTCTCGGCGGTCGGAGTCTCGGCGGGTTGGGATGTCGAGGCGGGCATCGAACATCTGCGGAAGTACGGAGCGTTCGACGAACTCATCTCGGGACGCAGCTGGTACAACACGGCGGGCGTGCGCTACTGGCACCGAACGTTTCCTGCGAAGGCGTCCACCCCTCAGATCGTGCTCACCGAGCAGCGGGTGGAGCTGGTCCAGGGCGAACCGATCCGAGTGGCGAGCACCGGAGACACTCTGTACGAGGCAAGAGCCGAGTACGGGGACGAGGTGCTGGTCCACCGGGCAGGGGACTCGGAAGCAATCGTCGAATGGGCCGAGAGCGGCGCGCCCCTTCCGAAATAGCGCCACCGCCTCACGCCTGCCGTTGAGTACCGATCGAAGGAGACGTTCGGCCCGCCGGCGGACACAGGGGGAGGCCGTACCTCGAGTCCAATCATGCGGGGGCGACCAGCACCCGACGGGCGGATCGGCTGCAGGCGTCCGAATCGACCCGGGCTGAATATTCCCTACAGGCGAAGGTGAGGAGCGCCCCACAGATGCGGCATCCCTTCCCGGCGAACGTTGAGGGTGATCGAGAGAGGACGTTCCACGGGAGGTAGGAGATGCTGCGCAGTCGACGCGAGGAAGAGGGTCGTTCTCCCGAGAGCCAGGAGACGAAGAGTTCGTCCAGGCTGTTCCTCTTCCTGGCCGGGGCGGGGGTCGGAGGACTCGCCGGGGCGTACCTCGTCCTGCGGAAGAACCGGGAGAAGATCGACCGGGCGGCGCGGACCACGCGCCAGGTCGCCGATCAGGCCGAGCGGGTCGCCACGGCGCTGGAGCAGGTGAGCAGGGTGCTCGGCACGCCGGAGGGAGAGAGCCGGCACCCGGAAGAGGAACCCGTGGACGAGATCTCCCAGAAAGGTGATCAGAAACCCCGGTGAGGCGCGTCACGAGCGCCGCGGGTTTCTGATCACCTTTCCAGGCCGTCCCGTCGCGGGCGGCACCACAACTCCACCAGACCCCGACGTCCCGCGTCTGACGAAGGCGGGCAGGGGACGTCACCTGCCCGGGAGCGTGCGTTGACTGAGACGCGGAAACCACGGGGGAGGATCTCTGAGCCGCTGAGCGAGCAGGTTCGGCTCCTGGGGAACACCCTGGGCCGGGCCGTCCGGCACCGGGCCGGGCCGGAGGTGTTCGGGCTCGTGGAGGAGCTGCGGCTCGCATGCCGGGAGGCGGCGGAGGAGGAGTCGACGGAGCCGCTCCGGCGGGCGGCAGATCGGATTTCCGGGCTGTCTCTCGGGCATATCGGCTGGCTGCTCCGCGCCTACACCACCTACTTCCGTCTCGTCAATCAGGCGGAGCAGAGGGAGATCGTCCGGGTGAACCGGGAGCGGTCCCGTGTCGACGGAGCGCGGCGGCCGCGGCCGGAGTCCCTGACGGCCACGTTGGCCGAGCTGAAGGAGCGCGGGCTCGATCTGAGCGACGTCGAGAGCCTCCTGGAGCACCTGGAGGTCATCCCGACGTTCACGGCTCATCCCACCGAGGCCCGCCGTGATCCGATCCTGGCCCGGCAGCGCCGGATCGCCTCCCTCCTGGCCACCCTGCAGGATCCCGGAATCATTCCGGAGGAGACGGAGAGGGCCCGGGAGGAGCTGTCGAACCAGATCGCGCTCCTGCTGTCCACCAGGGAGGTTCGATCCGAGCGGCCCACGGTGCGGGAAGAGGTGGAGCAGGGGCTCCACTACCTGGAGCAGTCGGTCTGGGACACGGTGCCCCGCATCTACGAGGACGTGGAACGGGCCTGCCGCAGGACGTTCGGCGCCCCCCCGGAGGAGGTCCCCTGCTTCCTCCGGTACCGCTCCTGGATCGGCGGCGACAGGGACGGCAACCCGAAGGTCACGCCCTCGGTGACGCGGTGGACGCTCGCCACGCACCGACGACGGGCCGCGAGGCTCTACCGCCGCGAGCTGGAGGCGCTGCGGGAGGAGCTCACCATCTCGGAGTCCGAGGCCGAGGTGCCGCCGCGACTGAAGGCGTCGGTGGAGGAGGACCGTCGCCGGCTCGGGCTCTCGGCCGACGACCTGGCCGCGTATACCGGGGAGCCCTATCGACAGAAGATCACCTGCATGCTGAGCCGTCTCCGGAGTCTCGAGGAAGCGGCCGGCACGACGGCTGACCGGGCCCGACCGTCCGGCACGAGGTCAGGGGCGACCGGCCGGGACGAAACCGGGCCCTATGACCGGAAAACCTTCGCCGGGGACCTCGGGCTCATGCAGTCGTGCCTCGAGGAGACCGGCTTCGGCGACGTCGCCCGGTCGGGACGACTGCGCCGGCTCCAGCGGTTGCTGGGGAGCTTCGGGCTCCACCTGGCGTCGCTGGACATACGGGAGCACAGCGAGGTCCACGAGGCCGCGGTCTCGCAGCTCCTGCAGGCCGCCGGCGTGTCCACGGACTACGGCTCCCTGGGCGAAGAGGAGCGCGTGGAGGTCCTGGAACGTGAGCTCCGCAACCCGCGACCGTTGCTGCCGGTGGACAGGGAGGTCGGAGCGGAGGCGCGGCGGGTGCTCGACACCCTCGCGGTCGTGCGTGAAGCCGTGCGGCGGGACCGGCGGTCGGTGGGCGCCTGGGTGGTGAGCATGACGCACGAGCTCAGTGACCTGCTCGAGCCCATGCTGCTGGCGAAGGAGGCGGGGCTATGGCGCCTGGACGGGGAGTCGGTCCACACGCCGCTGGACTTCGTCCCCCTCTACGAGACCATCGACGACCTCGAGGCGGCCGAGGAGCGCGTCCGGCGGCTGCTGCAGCACTCGCTGTACCGTCTGCACCTGGCGGGCCGCGCCGAGCTGCAGGAGGTGATGCTCGGCTATTCGGACAGCAACAAGGACGGCGGCTACTGGATGGCCAACTGGTCGCTCCACCGGGCCCAGGAGTGCATCGGCCGGGTCTGCCGGGAGGAGGGGGTCGAGCTCCGCCTCTTCCACGGTCGCGGGGGCACCGTCGGCCGCGGCGGCGGACGTGCGAACCGTGCGATCCGGGCGATGCCCGATGTGGTGCACAACGGTCGGTTCCGGGCCACGGAGCAGGGGGAGGTGCTGTCGTTCCGATACTCCCTGCCGGCGATCGCTCACCGGCACACCGAGCAGGTCGTGAGCGCGGTTCTCCTGGGCGCCGCGGCCGCCGCCAGCGGGGCCGGCCGTACCGGGGCTGAGCGGACGCCCGCCGATCCCGGGAATCGTGATCTCGGATGTCGCGACGATCGACAGGCGCGGCTCGTGGCCGAGATCGCCGAGCGCGGAATGGGGGCCTACCGCGAGCTGATCGAGGCGGAGGGATTCTGGCGGTGGTATCTGGAGGCGACCCCGATCCGACAGATCAGCCGGCTCCCCCTGGCGTCCCGTCCGGCGTCGAGAGAGGGTGCGGAGGTGGAGTTCGGGGCGCTCCGGGCCATCCCCTGGAACTTCGCATGGACCCAGACCCGCCATCTGGTGCCGGGCTGGTTCGGCACCGGGCGGGCTCTCGGCCCCCTGGTCGACGACCCGGAGGGGCTGGAGGCGTGCCGGGAGATGTACCGCAACTGGCCCTTCTTCGCGGCGGTCGTGGACGATGCACAGCGGGAAATGGCGCGGGCACGTCTCTCGATGAGCCGGCGTTACGCCGACCTGGCGGATCCGGAGACGCCCGATGTCCACGAGTGGATCGAGGAGGAATTCGAACGGGCCCGGGCCGCCGTTCTCCGGATCACGGAGCAGGACGAGCTCCTGGACAACGAGCCCGTGATCCAGCGCTCCATCCGCCTCCGGAACCCGTATACGGACGTGCTCAACCTCCTGCAGGTGGAGCTCCTGCGTCGGCACCGGAGCGCCGCCGGAGGCGCGACGGAGAAGGAGGGAGAGCGGGAGCCACCGGCCGAGGAAGCTCTGGTGGGGGAGATCCTGCTCAGCATCAACGGCATCGCCGCGGCGATGCAGAGCACCGGGTGAGCGGCCGGGACCTCCGCCTCGCTCCCGTCGATGGATAGGTTGGTCGCGTAGCGACGAGGCCGGCCGACGACGCCGTCGGCCCGGAACGCCGGCCAAGGGCGATGCAGGGGAGGGCGACCTGGACGACGACACTCCGGCCGAGAGCCGCGACGGGGGCGGGCACGAGCGGAGCTCCCGCCATCTCCTCCGGTCCTTCGAGGCCCGGGTCCTGCCGTGGCTCGCCGACCGGATGCCCCGGCGGGTCGTGCCCGACCACCTGACGCTCCTGGGCGTCGCCGCGTCCCTCTCCATCGGGGCGTTCTACGTCCTGACGAACGAGGATCCCGCGTGGCTGTGGGCCGCCAGCGCGGGCCTCGTGGTGCAGTGGTTCGGGGACAGCCTGGACGGCACGCTGGCCCGGCACCGGGGCATCGAGCGGCCCCGGTACGGCTTCTATCTGGACCACCTCGTGGACGCCGCGTCCACGGTGGCCATCGGGCTCGGCCTCGGCCTCTCCCCCTACATGCTGCTCTCCGTGGGGCTGGCCATCGTGGTGGCCTACCTGCTCCTCTCCATCAACGTCTACCTGGAGACCTACGTCTACGAGGAGTTCAGCTTCGGCTACGGCTGGCTCGGGCCCACGGAGGCCAGGGTGGCGCTCATCGGCCTGAACACGGTGGCGGTGACCGTGGGCCCGCTGGACTTCGAGGCGCTGGGCTACGGAGCCACCATCTTCGACGTCGCGGGCGCGATCGTCGCGCTGGGCATGGTCGGACTGCTGCTGGTTCGGGTGGCCGCCAACCTCCGGAGGCTGGCCCGGCTGGAGCCGCCGCCGGAGCCGTGAGCGGAGAGGGCTACCCGGAAGAGGAGGGCGCGTCCCGGGCTGGTGAGCCTCCCTCCCCGCAGGGCCTCGAGGACGTGAGCGCCACGGTGTGGATCACGGGCGCCGCCATGCTGCTCCTGGGGATCGTGACCACGGTCCTCATGCTCCAGGACTTCCGCTCCCGCAGCTACCTGTACCTGGCGTTCTACTCCATACCGTCCAACGCTGCCATCTCGGTCTTCCCGCACGAGCCGGTCCTGCTCTACTTCGGCAAGTTCGCCAACGTGTGGATCGGGGCGGCCGTCGCCACGGCGGGTACGCTGGTGGCGGGGATCATGGACTACACGGTCTTCGTCCCTCTCCTCCAGCTGCGGTCCATTCAGGGATATCGGGACGTGCGCCTCTACCGGAAGGCCATCGACCTGTACCGGCGGTGGCCCTTCCTGATGCTCGTGGTGGCCGGCCTCACGCCCCTCCCGTTCTTCCCCTTCAAGTTCCTGAGCTTCTCCGACGCCTATCCGATGGGCCGGTACCTGGCCGCCATCGCCGTCTCGCGCTTTCCGCGGTACCTGATCCTTCTGTGGGCGGGCGCGGTCTTCGACATCCCCACCTGGATCCTCGCGGCCCTCTTCCTGGGGATCCTGCTCGCCTACGCCTGGCGGGGCGGCCCCGCGGTGGCGAGGCGGCTCCGCCGGTGGCTGCGCGATCGACTCGGCGAATGACGGGACGCAGGGAGCCCCCGGCGAGGCGGGACTCCGGGAGGAGATTCCCCTCCTGCCGGTGCGGGACTAGCGGCGACCGGCGGCGTCGGCCGCGGCGAGTGCCGCCCGCGCCACGGCCTCGGCGAAGTCGTCTCCGTCGGCCTCGACGGGATCGGTGCCGTCCCCGCCGACCTCGACGATCACCCGGTACAGCCCCTCTTCCGGCAGGTCTTCCTCCGAGAAGTCCCACCCGATCTGCTCTTCCGCCCACTCCGCCAGGTGGAGCGCGGCCGTCCGGTCCGTGGAGTAGAACGGCACCTCCTCGTGGGTCACCGCGTCCACCACCGGCGGGTCCGCCTCGTAGCCGGCCGACGGGAGGGCCTCGACCTCGCGGTCCTTCACCCGCTGGTGTACGGAAAGATCGAGGCGGCGAAGCTCCGAGCGACTCATTCCTCGTTCCCTGTTCCCGGTCGGGTTCAAGATGACTGAACGTTGAGTCTATCTTGGGACGAAATCGGACGAAACGCTACACGTGAACGCGCGATCGCGCAGGGGAGTGGTTCGCCGTCGACGGTGCCGAGAGCATGAAGAACCTGATCATCCTGGGGTGCGGCCGGAGCGGGACGAGCATGCTCGCCGGCCTCTTCCGGAACGCCGGCTACTTCATGGGCGAGAAGCTCATCCCCGCCGACGAGAGCAATCCCCGGGGGTACTACCAGTCCGAGCGGGTCGTCTTCGTCAACGAGCGGCTCCTGGAGGCCGTCGACCATTCCGATCAGCGGAAGGTCGTGCGGCGGGTGGTGGGCGAGAGCACGGTGCCGGCGGCCACGCGCTGGCTCCTGGCGCTGGAGCCGGACGTCGACATCGACTCCACGCCCGGGCTCCGCCGCCGGATGCGCGACATCCTCTCCCGGGAGCCCTACTGCTTCAAGGATCCGCGGTTCTCCTACACCCTCGGGGCGTGGCGGCCGGAGCTCCGGGACCCCCGGTTCATCTGCGTGGTGCGCCACCCGCTGGAGGTGGCCCAGAGCGTGCTCCGGCACGGCGAGCGCCGTGGCTACCGCGAGAGCCTGGGGCTGGACCGGGAGCGGGTGCTGCGGGTCTGGAGATGCTGCTACCGCTACATCCTCGAGCGGCAGGTCCGCGACGAGGAGATGTGGATGTTCGTGCACTACGATCAGCTCCTGGAGGGCAGCCGCATCGAGGAGCTGGCCCGCTTCACCGGAGCCGAGGTGGACCCGTCCTTCATCGACCGTGATCTCCGGCGTGCGGACACCGAGGGAGCCATGGGGCGGGAGACCCGGGAGCTCTACGCCACCCTCTGTCTCCGCGCCGGACGCGAGGAGCCGGTCGGATAGCCCGGCCGCGGGGACCGCTTTCGCCCCGCCGCCGTGACACGGCAGGTTGTACGCCGATGAACGAACCCGGTCGGCCCGCTCACGGACGGAGATTCGCCGTCGTCGTCGCCTTCCTCGCCCTCCTGGGGGCGGCCGGGCTGTCGGCCCGGGGCGGGCCGGAGGCCGCTCCCCCGGGTCACATCGGCGGGCCGGAGGAGCCCGGGGTGGAGGATCGGCCGGCGCCGGACTCCGTGAACTGGTTCTGCGGCCGGCCCGGACGCCGGCCGGAGCGCGACGCGGTCGAGCAGCGCGCCGCCGGTGGAAACCGCGACCTGTACTGCCCGGACCTCCTCCCGACGTCCTCGGCGCAGGAGGCGAGCGCCCGGGCCCAGCTCGCGCCGGCCGAGTCCCCGTTCGGGGTGCCCCTGACGCCGGAGGGGCGGGTCCGCTACCGCGTCTCCATGCGGCTTCAGGATCTGCCGCCGCCCTCGAGCCTGGGCGAGTTCGAGACCTACGTGGCGTGGGCGGCGTCCCCGACGCTCCGCCCCATGGTCCGACTCGGGGAGGTGGGCGAGGGGGGTACCTTCCGCCTGGGCACGGTGGACCTGAACAAGTTCCTGCTCCTGGTGAGCGCCGAGCGCAGCTCCGACGTCCGGCGCAGGCAGGGCCCCATCGTCCTCCGGGCGCAGTCGCCGAGCATGCGGCTGCAGCCCCACGACCTGCCCTACGGCTTCATGGGCGGAGGCGCCGGGGACACGGCCGAGGCCGACCCGCCGGAGGCCGGGGGCGCCGCGTCGCCCGGCGTGCGGTGGCGGCCGCCGCGCATGCCGGCGGGCCTGTCCATGGTGCCGCCGCTCCGTCCGCTCCGCCCCGGGACGGAGCCCTTCCTGCCGGTGTCCGAGGTCGGCGACGAGCCGCCGCCACGGGCCCGCCCCCGGGAGGTGGCCCGCCTGGAGGACGGCGACACCCTCCGGCTGGCGGCGCGCCGGGTGCGGCGGAAGGTCGGCGGCCGCACCTACGTCATGTACGGCTTCAACGGGCAGTACCCGGGCCCCCTCATCCGCGTCGCCCGTGGTGCCGAGATCGTGGTGCTCTTCGAGAACCGGATCTCCCACCCCACCACCGTGCACTGGCACGGACTCCGGCTGGAGAACCGCTTCGACGGCGTCCCCGGCGTGACCCAGGAGCCGGTCCCGCCCGGGGGCTCCTTCACGTACAGGATCCGGTTCCCGGACGCCGGCATCTACTGGTACCACCCCCACGTGCGGGAGGACCTGCAGCAGGATCTCGGGCTCTACGGCAACATGCTGGTGGAGCCCGGCCGCGACGGGCAGGGCGGACAGCGTCCCGACGCCGGGAACGAGACGGGGCAGGGGGGCGATCCGGCGGCCGGCCCGCCCGCCGCCCGGCTGCCCGAACCGGAGCCGGCCGGGCTCCGCTCCGACCCGGCCGAGGGCGACTTCACCTACGGCGGCCACTTCGGGCCGGTGAACCGGGAGGAGGTCCTCACCCTCGACGACCTCCTGCTCTCCGGCGGCGACCTCGTCCCCTGGGGCAGGGGGGTGGCCACCAACGCGCTCATGGGCCGGTTCGGCAACACGTTCCTCGTGAACGGCGAGCCCCGGTACCGCCTGGAGGTGGACCGGGGCGAGGTGGTCCGCTTCTACCTGACCAACGTCGCGAACACGCGGACCTTCAACCTCTCCTTCGGCGACCTCCCCACCAAGGTCGTGGCCTCCGACCTGAGCCGCTTCGAGCGGGAGGCCCGGAGCCCGAACGTGGTGCTGGCGCCGGCGGAGCGGTACGTGGTGGAGGTGCGCTTCGACGAGCCGGGCACGGTGCCGATCCTGAACCGCGTGCAGGCCATCGACCACGTCTACGGCAACTTCTTCACGCAGGTGGACACCCTGGGCACGGTCCGGGTCCGGGAGGAGTCGGCGGACGAGAGTCACGCGGACGCCTTCCGGACGCTCCGCTCCCACCCCGACGTGGAGCGGGGGATCGAGCGCTACCGCCAGGCCTTCGACGGGCCGGTGGACCGCCGCCTCCACCTGACCATGGATGCCCGCGGCCTGCCGTTCCCCGTCTCGCCGCTCGTGCGGAAGGACTCCACCTACTTCCATCCCGTGGAGGCGGCCGGGACCATGCCGCGGATGAACTGGGTCACCACCACCCGCCAGGTGCGGTGGATCCTGCGCGACCCCGACACGGGACGCGAGAACCGTGGCATCGAGTGGGACTTCCGCGTCGGCGAGCTCGAGAAGATCCGGATCCGGAACCTGCGCCACGCCACCCACGCCATGCAGCACCCCATCCACATCCACGGCCAGCGCTTCCTCGTGCTCTCCCGCAACGGCGAGCCCGAGGAGAACCTGGTCTGGAAGGACACCACGATCATCCCGGTGGGCACGACCGCCACCATCCTCCTGGAGCTCACCAACCCGGGGACGTGGATGATCCACTGTCACATCGCCGAGCACCTGGACGCCGGCATGCAGATGACCTTCGAGGTGGAGCCGAACTCGTGACCGAAGACCCCCGCCAGCCCCGAACAGGAGAGATCTCATGACAGAGAGAGAAGTGGCCGGAGACGGCCGGTCGCTCCGATCCGCCGCCGCGTTCCTCGTCGGCGGCGCCCTGCTCGCCGCGACCATGCCGTGGGCGCCGCCGGTCCACGCCGCCGTCCAGGACGGGCCGCGTCCCCCGGTGAGGGCGGACGACCTCTCCGAGGACGCCCGACAGTTCGTCTCGGTGGACGCACCGGTGGTGGCCATCACCGGGGTCCGGCTCGTGGACGGCACCGGCGCCCCCGCGGCCGAGGATCGCACCGTCGTCCTGCGGGACGGCCGCATCGCCGCCGTGGGGCCGGACGGCGAGGTGGAGATCCCCGACGGGGCCGAAGTCCTGGATCGCTCCGGCCACACCCTGATGCCGGGGCTCGTCGGGCTGCACAACCACACCTTCTACACGACGTCGAGCCGGCAGACGCAGCTCACCTTCAGCGCGCCGCGGCTGTACCTGGCCAGCGGCGTGACCACGATCCGGACCACGGGGAGCTACTCGCCGTACAGCGAGATCAACCTGATGGAGAGCGTCCGGTCCGGCGACGTCCCGGGTCCCTCCACCCACATCACCGGCCCGTACATCACCGGCGAGGGCGGGGGCTCCAGCATGTACCAGGTGGAGGGCCCCGACGACGCCCGGCGGGTGGTGGACTACTGGGCCGGTGAGGGCGCCACCTGGTTCAAGGCCTACACGCGCATCAGCCGGGCCGCCCTGGGCGCCGCCATCGAGGAGGCGCACGCCCACGGCCTGGAGTTCACGGCGCACCTCTGCTCGGTGACCTTCACCGAGGCCGTGGAGCTCGGCATCGACAACCTGGAGCACGGCTACTTCACGAACACCGGATGGTTCCCGGGCAAGGAGCCGGACCGGTGCCCGGACGGCTTCCGGGAGCACCTGGCCACGCTCGACGTCGAGAGCGAGCAGGTGCGGGAGACCATCCGGACGATGGTCGAGAACGACGTGGCGCTGACCTCGACGCTGGCCGTCTACGAGCTGTCGGTGCCGAATCGTCCCCCTCTGTCGAAGATCGAGCGGGCGCTGAACGTCATGGCGCCCGAGGTGCGCGAGGAATACCTGTCGACGCGGAGGAGCATCGCGGAGCGGGCGGACGAGTCGCACATGCCCGCGGTCTTCCGGAAAGCGCAGCAGTTCGAGCTGGCGTTCCACGAGGCGGGAGGGCTCCTGGCGGCCGGCGTCGATCCCACGGGTATCGGGGGCGCGCTCCCCGGCTTCGGCGACCAGCGCAACTTCGAGCTTCTGGTGGAGGCCGGCTTCCCGCCCGTCGAGGCCATCCAGGTGATGACGTACAACGGCGCCCGCGTCCTGGGGATCGGCGACGAGCTCGGGACCGTCGAGGAGGGCAAGCGGGCCGATCTGGTGCTCATCGACGGCAACCCGCTGGAGGAGCCCGGCGAGATCCGGAACGTGACCACCGTCTTCAAGGACGGGGTGGGCTACGATTCCCGGGAGCTGATCGACGCCGTGCGGGGCGTGGCCGGCGTGCGCTGAGCCCCGCCCGCTGGCGCGCAGCCGCCTCGTGCACTATCCCTTGATGTGCGGGGGGTGCCGCACGGACCGGTGACACGGCCGTCCGGGTCACCGGCCCGCGGCGCTCGCCCCGCCGCCGGGCGCGGCCGCGCCCGGCCGAGCATCCACCTCCGACGAGGAGGGGACGATGAAGATCCGGGATATCCTGGACCGGAAGGGACGGCAGGTCGTGACCGTGTCTCCCGAACGGACGGTGCGCGAGGCGGTCGGCCTGCTGGTGGACCACGACATCGGGTCGCTCGTGGTGACCAACTCGGGCGAGGTCAGGGGCATCGTCACCGAGCGGGACGCCCTCCGTCTCGCTGCCCGCGATCCCGAGGGATGGCCGGAGATCTCGGTCTCGGAGGTCATGACGGAGGAGCTCCTGGTGGCCGTCCAGGACGACCAGCTGGACTACATCCGGGAGATCATGACCGAGAACAAGGTCCGGCACCTGCCCATCGTCGAGGACGGCGACCTGAAGGGCATCGTCTCCATCGGCGACGTGGTCAACGCGTCCCGCCGGGACGTCAAGGCCGAGAACCGCTACCTGCGGCAGTACATCCGGGGCGACGTCCGCTGACCGTCCCGGGGGGAGCCGGTCAGCGGGCCACCCGCCGGCTGCCGCCGCCCTGGTACGAGTAGCGGATCGTCAGACAGCCGGGCTCCGGCCCGGGGCAGTAGTAGCTCACCACCGCCACCTTGGCGTAGCGGCCGTCGGCCGTGCGGACCGCGAAGACCCGTCCCCGGGAGAGGAGCAGGTGGGAGAAGAAGTCGTAGCGGTACCACCCGTCCAGGACCGGGTGCTCCGGGTCGCCTCCCTGGTCGCGGCGCGTTCCCCGGTAGCCCTCCGCCGGGACGCGGCGGACGGAGTCGAAGGGGACCGCACCCAGGGAGACGACTCCGGCCCGTCCCGCGAACTGGTCTCCGCCGTTGACGATCAGGCGGTACCGGCGGGCCGCCAGGTCCCACTCGCTCCTCCGGGCGCCGGCGACCGGGGCGCCGCGGGAGAAGTCGAACCGACGCCACTCCTCCCGGTCCCGGGTGTCCAGCGTGACGACGCGGTCCTCGACCAGGCTGTCGCCGACCCCGGCGGGGGAGGGGGAGGAGGGCAGGCGGGTCGGCGGCGACGGCCGGACCAGGGACGAGGCCACCAGGTAGGCCACCGCCAGGACGAAGACCCCTCCGGCGGCCCCCAGCCACCAGGGGACGCGGCCGAGGTCGTCGGGCAGCAGACGGCTCACGGGCTCCGGCGTTCGCCCCCGTCGCTGCCGGTCAGCCGCCGGAGGCCCGCCCGAGGAAGCGGTCCAGGTGGAGCAGATACCAGACGAGCCCCAGCGCGGCGAGGCCGAAGACCGCCCCCAGCACGAGCTGGAGCGGGGCGCCTCCCTCGAGGAACCGCTGGATCTGCCAGGCGGAGAAGCCGCCGGCGAAGAGGATCCCGGTGGTGATGAGCACCCGGTGGAACGCGATGAGGGACACGGCGACCTCCCGATTCTCGGAGGACGGGGAGCCCGTCCCCGTCCGGTGTCGACTCCGGCCCGACCGTCGGGGGCAACATAAGGGAGCGGCCGGGAGCGGGCGACGGCAGCCCGAGCGCCGCCCGTCTTGCGGAGGCGAGGGCGCGGCGTGATCCTAGCCCGGCCGGGGAGGCGCGGGACGCCTCTCCCGCCGGACCGGGCACTCCAACGGGAGGCGCGGCTGGACACCGAGGAGCAGCGAGCGGCCGAGGACGTGGACGACGCCGCCGACGAACGCCGGTCGCGGAAGTTCCGGCAGGCGGCGTTCGCCTACCTGCACGTGGGGCTGCTGTACGAGGCCGCCGTGTGGGCCATGCACCAGGGGGGAGCGCTCCCGGCGGATCGCGGCCCCGTCTGGGTCTGGCTCCTGGTGGGGGCCGGCATCCTGGCCGTGGTCTTCCTCGGGCTGTGGGCGTGGCAGAACCGCTGGTTCGCCCGGATCATCTGGGGGCTCCACGCCCTCCGCCTCCCGGCCCTGATCCAGGGGGCGTTCCTCCCCGAGGCCGGTTCCCGTCTCCCCCCGTCCTTCTACCTCACGGCCCTGGTGGTCGTGGTCGTGAACCTGGCCTTCCTGGCCCGGGCCGGTTGGGACCTGTGACGTCGGGCCGCGGGCGGCCGACCCGGACCGGCGGACCCGACCCCGGGGAGGGCGCGGCGTGAGCGACTACGACATCCGCACCTACGCCGAGGTGGAGGGCGAGGACCGCTCGGACCTGGCCGGGCAGGTGGAGGAGCAGCGCGCCCGGGTGACGCGGCGGATGGAGGACGTGGACAGGATCCTCGCCGTGATGAGCGGGAAGGGCGGGGTGGGGAAGAGCTACGTGGCAGCGTCGCTGGCCGCGGCGCTGGCCGACCGGGCCGACCCCGGCCGGGTGGGCCTCCTGGACGCCGACCTGGACGCTCCCACCGCGGATCGGATGCTCGGGGCCCCGCGGGAGCCGCTGGCCGTCACCGAGGGCGGCGTCGAGCCGGCCGCCGCCGGTGACGTCCGGCTCATCTCCACCGGGCTCCTGCTGGAGGAGGAGGCCCCGCTGGCGTGGCGGGAGCCGGACTCGGAGAGCTTCGTGTGGCGCGGGGCCCAGGAGCACGGCGTCCTGCGGGAATTCCTGGGCGACGTGTCCTGGGGTGAGCTCGCGTGGCTCGTGGTGGACCTGCCGCCGGGCAGCGGCCGGCTGGAGCAGCTGCTGGAGCTGGTCCCCGGCCTCCACGCCGCCGTGGCCGTCACCCTCCCCACCGGGGCGTCCCGCTCCGCCGTCGAGCGCTCCCTCCGCCTCGTTCGCTCCGGGGACGTTCCCGTGGCCGGCGTGGTGGAGAACATGTCGTCCTACGCGTGCGGCGACTGCGGGAGCCGGGGGCCCCTCTTCCCGGGCGAGGCGGGCCGGGAGCTGGCCGAGCGCTTCGACCTGCCGCTGCTGGGGACCGTGCCCTTCGATCCCCGGGCGGCGGAGCTGGCCGACCGGGGCGAGACGGCCCGCGCCCTCCGGGAGACCGCCGCGGGTCGGGAGCTGTCGGGGATCGCCGATCGACTGGAGTCACCGGGAGAACAGGCCGGGAGGACCGCGTGAAATTCCTGTGCGTCGGGTGCGACGAGCAGATGGAGTTCGCCCAGCGGGACCAGCCCGGCGACGGGACGCTGGCCGCCGTCTTCGAGTGCCCGGACTGCGGCCGCGCGGTGGGCATGCTGACCAATCCCATGGAGACGCAGCTGGTCTCCTCGCTGGGCGTGGAGATCGGCGGGCGGACGGTGGAGCAGCAGCCCATGGAGTCCACGCGGAAGCAGGTGGCTTCGGGCCGGGAGGACGCCTTCGACGACGGCGACCTCCCGGCGGCCGCGACGGACGCCGGCGGCGGGGACGACGGGGCCGGCGCGGAGGGCACCTCCGGCGGCGACGGCGACGGTGACGGCGATGTCTCGGTGACGTGGACCGAGGACGCCGCGGACCGCCTGGAGCGGGTGCCGAGCTTCGTGCGCGGCATGGTCCACCGGATCTACACGGACTGGGCCCGGGAGCGGGGCATCGAGGAGATCACGCCCGAGGTCATGGACCGTGCCCGGAGCGACCTGGGACTGGAGGGAATGTGAGCGACGCCGACCTCCGCTACGAGCGCGAGGTCCACGGGCTCACGGTGAAGGTCGACCTGGACCTCTGCGTGGGATTCGGCGACTGCGTGGACGCGTCGCCGGAGTGCTTCGAGCTGAACGAGGACGACCTGGCCGAGTTCACGGAGCCGGAGAGCGTGGACCGTGAGACGCTGCTCGAGGCGTGCCGCTCGTGTCCGGTGGACGCCATCACCGCCCGGGACGACGAGGGGAACCTGCTGGCGCCGTGACGCCCCGGGAAGAGCCTGCGGTCCGCGCCGAGGGGATCCGGCACGCCTGGGAGGAGGGGCGGTCCGCGCTACGGGACGTGGACCTCGTGGTCCGCCGCGGCGAGGTGCTGGGAGTCATGGGGCCCAACGGATCGGGCAAGAGCACGCTCCTGCGCGTGCTGGCCGGGGCCCTGGAGCCCGACGGCGGCCGCGTGGAGCGCTTCGGGGGAGGCGCCGGCGGCGCCCTCCGCCGCACCGCCACGGTCCTCGACCGCTCCCCCTTCGCCGACAGCCTCCCGGGCCGCGAGAACGTGACGCGCCTGCTCGAGCTCCGCGGCGTTCCGGGCCCGGAGGCCCGGGACCGCGCCGAGACGTGGCTGGGCCGGTTCGGCCTCGCCGACCGCTCGGGGGATCCCGTCGCGACCTACTCGCGGGGCATGCGCCGGAAGACGGACCTGGCCCTGGCCTTCGCCGCGGCCGGCGACCTCCTGCTCCTGGACGAGCCGCTGGACGCCCTGGACGCCGCCGCCCGCTCCACGCTGGCCGGGAGCCTGCGGGAGCGGGCCCGCGCCGGCGGTGCCACTGTGGTCACGGGCCACGGCGCGGCGTTCATGGAGGACGTCTGCGATCGGGTCGCGTTCCTCCGCGCCGGGGAGCTCGCGGCGCTGGGGAGCCCGGAGGAGCTGATCGGCGCCGTGGAGGGCTCGGCCACCATCGAGGTGGAGCTCGTGGGTCCGGCGGAAGACGGCGTGGCGGAGGGGCGGGAGTGGCCGGAGGGGGTCCGACTCGCGGCCCGGGACGGCGGACGCCTCCGGTTCAGCGCCCGGGACGGCGGCGCCTCCCTGCCGGACCTCTCGGCCCGCCTCCTGGAGGCGGGCGCGGAGATCGCCGGCGTCCGGGTCCGGAGCCCGGACCTGGACGACGCGTTCCTGGCGCTGGCGGGCGAGCCCCTCCGCCGGGAGAGCCCGTGACGGGGGGCGTCTGGCGGCTGGAGTGGCGGATCGTCCTCTCCCGCCCGGGCCGCCTGGCGTGGAGCGTCTCCGTTCCGGTGCTGCTGCTGGTCCCGGTGGCGCTGAGCGGCGCCGCTGACGCGCACCGGGCCACGGTCTACGCGCTCTTCGTCGTCTTCTTCGGGCTCTTCGGGGCCGCCGCACCGGTGATCCGGGACGCGGAGCGTGGCTGGGTCGAGCGTGTGCTGCTCACGGGATGCGGCGTCCGCCGGTGGCTCGTGGAACGGACCGCCGCCCACTCCCTCCAGGACCTTCTGCAGCTGGCTCCGGCGCTGGCCGCGGTGATCTGGATCGAGGGCGGCGCCCGGGTGGCGCTGCCGGCGGCGTCGGTGACGGCCGGGGCCCTCCTGGCGCTGGTGGCCGCCAACCTGGTGGGAACCCTGGTCGCCGCCGCGGTGCGCTCGCTGGCGGAGGGGGCGCTGGTGTGTGCCGGCGCGGGCCTCGTGGCGCTGCACCTGGCCGGCGCGTTCCGCCCGCCGTCGCCGGGGAGCTGGCAGGAGACCGCCGCGGCCGTGAGCCCCTTCCGGCCGGCCCTCTCGTCCTTCCGGAACCTCGCTGGCGCCACCGACCTCTGGGGCTCTGCGGCGTCGGTTGCGGGATGGGGATCGGCGGGGCTCTGGACGGGGCCCGCCGCGGCGACGCTCCTCTTGATTGCGTGCGCGTGGATCGGTGGACCGTGGGTCGGCCGTCGGCTCACCGGCACCGACAACCACTTTTGACGTGACCAGCAGGGGCAGCTATATACGATCTGGACGTCGGATAATTACAGACAATATTCGAAACAGGAATGGATCCGGGTCACGGATCCATTTTTCCTGCCTCACGGATTCTCCCTGACGGGAGCTCCGGAGGCACCGAGAAGCCGAGGAACGGCGGACTGCCACGAGGCGTCCGCGAGTTCACGAGATCCAGCCGGTGACAGGCGGGGTCGGAAGGCGCCGAGGGCGCCTCGAGGCTCGAACGTGCCGGGACGGCGCGGCGGTCGCAGTGCGGCCGTTGAGAGTCGAGAGAGCCCACCCCGGTGGCCTGTGCAGTGACTCGAGGCGGACGGACCGGCGGCATCGCCGTTTCCTCAGGGCCGACAGCGATGGCGCTGCGTTCACCGAGGCTTCGAGGTGCCGATGTACCGCGAGCTCCTGGTCCCCGTCGACAATTCTCAGCACTCCGACTGGGCCGTCGACCGGGCCATCGAGATCGCCGACCGCTTCGACGGTCACCTGACCGCGAGCCACGTCTACGCGGCCCGGCTCCACGACGTCCGCTTCCGCCAGCTCGAGGTCGGGCTCCCTGCCCGCTTCCAGGATCCCGAGGAGATCCGCCGCCAGCGGAAGGTCCACGACAAGCTGATCGAGAAGGGCCTCCAGCTCATCTCCGACAGCTTCCTGAACGAGGTGGCGGAGCGCTGCCGCGAGCGGGACGTCTCCATGACCCGCCAGCTCCTCGAGGGGATCAACTACGAGGAGATCGTCAAGGAGACGAACCGGGGCGCCGGCCAGCTCCCCAGCCTCATCGGCTTCGACCGGAACATCGCCGACAAGTACGACGGCGGCGACGACGTCCGGGGCGACGTCGAGGTCGACGACGAGGGCAACATCGTCGCCGAGGACGAGGAGCAGGAGGAGAAGCTCGCCGGCAGCTCGGGTCGCGACTACGACCTGCTCGTCATCGGCGCCCACGGCATCGGCCGGCAGCCCCGCTCGCAGCTGGGCGGCGTCGTCTCCCGCGTGGCCAGGGGCGTCGACAAGGACATGCTCCTGGTACGGGAGGACTCGCCGCTGGAGAACGGCGAGTGGATGGTCTGCGTCGACGGCTCGGCCTACAGCTACCGGGCGATGAAGATGGCCCTGGAGATGGCGGAGGAGTTCGGAGCCAAGCTCTACGTGTGCAGTTCCTTCGACGTCCAGTACCACCACGCCGTCTTCAACAACATCAAGGACGTCCTCTCCGCCCAGGCCTCGAAGGTCTTCAAGTTCGAGGAGCAGGAGGAGCTCCATAACAACGTCATCGACAAGGGGCTGCTCCGTCTATCACAGGCCAACATCAAGCGGGCCAAAAAGATGGCGGAGGAGTACCCGGACGTCCCGCTGGAGACCCAGGTCCTGATCGGGAAGCCCTTCCAGTCCATCCTCCAGTGGGCGGACGAGGTGGAGCCCTCCATGCTCTTCCTGGCCCGTCACGGCTCCCACCGCATCGACGGCCCCGACCTGGGCTCCAACGCCGACAACCTGCTCCGCATGGCCCCGTGCAGCGTCATGCTCACCGGCACGGAGGACGTGAACCCGGAGGACGTGCCCTGGATCGAGGAGGACGGGAAGAAGGGACTGGAGTGGGCGCCCGACGCGGAGGTCCGCATCCAGCGCGTTCCCCCCTTCGCCATCGGCATCGCACGGGACGCCGTGGAGGAGTACGTCCTGGAGCACTACGGCCCCGGGTCCGAGTTCGCCGCCGCCTTCGTCGACGACTGGAAGCCGGGCGAGAACGGGGGCAACGGGACGGGCGCCCAGAAGGCCCCGGGGCCCGGCTCGGCGAACGGCGACGGCGAGGCGCCGCAGCTCACCCGCGAGGAGCTGCCGGTGGTGACCAACGAGCGGCTGGACGAGGCCATCGAGAAGCTGCTCCCCACCCACATGCAGATGGTCATGGGGATCGGCGACGCCGAGGAGATCGCCCGTGCCGAGGTGAAGGCCGAGGAGGCCATGGAGCGGACGGTGGTCCACGGACACGAGGACGAGGAGGACCCGGAGCCGCCCGCGGTGGTGGAGGAGTGCCCGTACACCGGCCACGAGCAGGAGCGGGAGCGCACCGAGTCCGACCCGGTGGTGTGGACACACGAGGCCTTCGAGCGGCTGAAGCAGGTGCCGCTGATCCCCCGCCCGCTGGCCCGGAACACGGTGGAGAAGTTCGCCCGGGAGCGGGGCGACTGGCGGGTGACCACCGACCTCATGGACGAGAACAAGCAGGCCATGATCGACGCCGACACGTTCGACGTCGACACCATGCTCGTGATGTTCGAGAACATGAAGGCCAAGCAGGCCCGGGCGGAGGCCGCCGGGGCCGAGGGCCTGAGCCCGGAGATGAAGAAGTTCATCGAGGAGGCCAAGGAGAGCGGCGTCGAGAAGTGTCCGATCCGGGACGTGGCCGAGGAGGCCCGGGACGAGGACGACTGCCCGGTGGACTTCGACATGGCCACCCCGGATCAGGCGGAGGAGGCCATCGAAGCCTACATGGAGGCGGAGGGCGACGGCGGCGAGGACGGAGACGGCGAGAGGGAAGGCGGGTCGGGGTGAGCGAGACGGGGGCCAGCAGAGACGCCGGCGCGGACCTCGGGGAGGGGGACGGCTTTCCGTCCGCCTACCGCGACGCGTGGGAGCCGGGCGCCGGCGCCGAGACGGCCGGGGCGACGGCCGCGGAGGCCGCGGAGGACTCGGACCGCGACCTGCCGCACGTGGTGGCCTGGAACCTCACGGCGCGCTGCAACCTGGAGTGCCCCCACTGCTACATCTCGGCCGGTTCCTGGCGCTCCGACGGCGACGACCTCTCCACCGAGGAGTGCCGGCGGATCACCGACCAGGTGCTGGACGTGAACCCGGCGCCCCTGTTCGTGCTCTCCGGCGGCGAGCCCCTGGTCCGGGACGACCTGGAGGAGATCGCCGCCTACGCGTCCGGGCAGGGCGCCACCGTGGTGGTGGGCACCAACGGGACGCTCCTGACCCGGGACCGGATCGCCTCGCTCAAGGACGCCGGCGTGCGCGGGGTGGCGATCAGCGTCGACTCCCTGGACCCGGACTATCACGACCGGTTCCGGCGCGGGGCCGGCGCCCTGGAGCAGACGCTCGCGGCCGTGGAGCGCCTGCGGGAGGGACGGCTGGACTTCGTGGTCCAGACCACCCTCACCCGGGCCAACCGGGAGGAGGTCCCGGAGCTGGTGGCGTGGGCGGCGGAGAAGGGGGCCGTGTGCTTCAACCTGTACTTCCTGGTGGGCACGGGCCGGGGCGAGGGCATGGCCAGCGACGGACGGCTGACCGGCCTGTCGCCGGAGCAGAACGAGGAGGTCCTGGCGGAGCTGGCCGAGCTGCAGCGGGAGTACCGGGGGCGGCTGATGATCCGCTCCAAGTGCCAGCCGCAGCTCATGCGCCACGTCCACGAGCGCGACCCCGACTCCCCGCTGCTCAACTACCGGACCCGCTGTCCGTGCGGCGTCCAGTACTGCCGCATCACGCCGGAGGGCAAGGTGACCCCGTGCCCGTACATGCCGGAGGTGGCCGGCGACCTCAGGGAGGCGAGCTTCGGCGAGGTGTGGCGGGGATCGGAGCTCTTCCGGCGGCTGCGGGAGGAGAGCCTCGGCGGGAAGTGCGGGCGCTGCGCCTACCGGGAGCTGTGCGGCGGATGTCGCGCCCGGGCCCACGCCGAGACCGGCGATCCGATGGGCCCCGACGAGTCCTGTGCGTACGAGCCGGACGGGCGGGAGGAGGCCATCCAGCCGCCGCGGGAGATCACCTACGGCGAGTCGGCGGACCGGGAGATGCCGTGGACGGAGGACGCCGAGGAGCGGCTCGAGCGGGTGCCCTCCTTCGTCCGCGGTGTGGTGGCCAACCGCCTGGAGGACTACGCCCGCCGGAAGGGGGAGAGCCGGGTCACGGCCGAGCTCATGACCCGCGTGCGGAAGGAGATGCCCATCGACTTCTCGGAGCGCATGCCCTTCTTCGCCCGCGGCGGGGAGGGGGACGGCGATGAGTGAGACCGGCGCGGCGGACGGGGTCGGGCGGTCCGGCTCCGGGTCGTCACGGGCCGTGCGCTGGTCCGGCGCCGCCGCGGCGGCCCTGCTGGCCGTCCTGGCCCTGGTCGAGCCGGGGCTGGCCCAGCAGACGGAGCAGGTCTACGGCGACTTCCCGGTGGTGGGTCCGCGCGGCGCGGTGTGGATCGCCGCGCAGCTGCACCTGATGTTCGCCGCCTTCGTGCTGGGCGTCCCGATGTTCGCGGTGGTCGTGGAGGGCATCGGGATGTGGACCGGGGAGAAGCGCTACGACCGGCTCTCCAAGGAGTTCACCCGCCTCCTGCTGGTGGCCTACAGCGCCACCGCCATCTGGGGGGCGGTGCTGGTCTTCTTCCTCTCCACCCTCTACCCCACCTTCTGGCGGCACCTCACCGAGGTCTTCGCGCCGACCATGTGGGCGTACGCCGGGCTCTTCTTCTTCGAGTCCTTCACCCTGTACGTCTACTACTACGGCTGGAACCACATGAAGGAGGGGGCGAAGAAGAAGCTCCACCTGGGGCTCGGCGTCCTGCTCAACGTCTGGGGCACCCTGGTCCTCTTCATCGCCGACTCGTGGCTCAGCTACATGATGAGCCCGCCGTCGGGGGTGACGGCGCAGACGGATCCGGCCAGCATCGAGCTGTGGAACGCCGTGATGAACTTCACGTGGATGCCCATCAACATCCACCGGCTCATCGCCAACGTGGTGTTCGGCGGGGCCATCGTCGGGGCCTATGCCGCCTACCGCTTCCTGGCGGCCGACTCCGACGAGGAGCGGGCCCACTACGACTGGATGGGCTACGTGGGGAACTTCATCGCCATCGCCGCCCTCCTGGTCCTCCCCTTCGCCGGCTACTGGCTGGGGCGGGAGATCTACGCCTACGACCAGGCCATGGGGATCACGATGATGGGCGGCTTCATGAGCTGGCTGTGGATCATCCAGGCCTTCCTCATCGGGGTCCTCTTCCTGGCCGGCAACTACTACCTGTGGACCGGCATGGACCGGATCCCGGGAGCCGAGCGCTTCCAGAAGTACACGAAGTACCTGCTGGCGGTGCTGGTCCTCGGGTTCGTGGTGTGGGCCACGCCGCACACCATGATCGCCAGCCGCCAGGAGCTGGCGGCCATGGGCGGGAGCCACCACCCCTTCCTGAACGTCCTGGGGGTGATGAGCGCCAAGAACACGGCCGTGAACTTCATGATCCTGGCCACCTTCATCTCGTTCATGCTCTACCGCCGGGCCAACAAGGTGCCGAAGGTGGACTGGGCGAAGGCCGGCACCTGGGTGCAGGCTGCGGCCGTGGCGGTGGCCGCGGGGGTGGTGCTCTTCTATGGCGTGTACGGCTACTTCGTCACCGCCGAGGTGCGCATCGGGTTCAGCGTCTACCAGGTGCTCTCGGTCCTGGCCGCCATGGTCTTCGTGGTGGGGCTCGACGTGGCCATGATGCGCGGCGCCGAGAGCCGCGGGAGCATACGGTGGGGCAAGATGCCCGAGCGCTCGCAGTACGCCCTCTTCATCCTGGCGGTGACCTTCACCTGGCTCATGGGCCTCATGGGCTTCGCGCGGAGCGGCATCCGCCAGCACTGGCACGTCTACCAGACGGTGCGGGACACCAGCAGCCAGGCGGCCACCCCGGCCCTGGGCCACGCCGCGATCATGATCAGCGTCTGCGTGCTGATCTTCTTCGCCCTCGTGGGCCTGATCTTCTGGCTCGGCACGCTGGCCGAGGAGGGCTCCGGCGGGGGCGGAGCGAAGGCCGTCGGGGAGGAGGGCGCGGGCGGCGGTCCGGGCGCCGACGTCGGCGAGGAGGGGCCCCGCCTGGAGTCAGCCGAAGAGCAGGTGGCCTGAGATGTGGAAGACGAACGCGAAGATCGTCGGGACGGTGCTGCTCACGCTGGGGGTGTACACCGGGATCTCGAACGTCATCCCGCAGGTGGAGTCGCAGGTCCCGGAGCGGGTGGAGGTGGGGCCCAACACCTCCACCCAGCAGCTGGTGAGCATGGGGGAGAAGATCTACCAGGGCGCCGGCGGCTGCCAGGCGTGCCACGGCCTCGGCACCCGGGCCCCGACACTGATGGGGGAGATCGGCGCCCGGTGCGGCGAGCGGCAGCCGGAGCTGAGCTGCAAGGAATACCTGCACCGCTCGCTGGTCCAGCCTCGAGACTTCGTGGTGGAGGGATTCCAGCCCATCATGCCCTCCATGGAGGCCCAGCTGAGCCCGGGCCAGATCTGGGCGCTGGTGGCCTTCCTCCAGAGCCAGGGGGGCGAGGTGACGGTCTCCTCGGAGGACCTGGCCTCGGCCGGGAGCGGGACGGGAGGCCCCGCCGCCGGCGGAGGATCGGGGCCGTCGGCGGGCGGCGGCCAGGCCGCGGCCGGCGGGGCAGGGGGAGCCGGCTCGGAGCCGGGCGCCCTGGCCAAGAAGTACGGGTGCCTGGCCTGCCACCAGCTCGGCGGCACCGGCGGCGTGACCGCGCCGCCCTTCGAGGCCATCCAGGAGAAGGGGCTCTCGGCGGAGTACGTCCGCCGCTCGATCCTCCAGCCCAACGCCGACACGGCCAGCGGCTACGAGAAGGACTACAGCCAGTTCGCGGGCACCATGCTCGGCAACTTCGACCAGCGGCTGAGCGACGCCGAGCTCCAGGCCTTCGTGGACTGGCTCTCCGGCGAGGGGGGCGAGGGCTCGTGAGCGACGGCATCCGGCGGCGGGAGGTGCTCCGATGAGCGGCCCGGAGCGGGTGCGGGAGTGGGTCGGTCATCCCTTCTGGGCCACGGCGCTGGTCCTGGTCCTGGCCTACGCGGCGATCCGGTTCGGCATTCCCCACGTGCCGCCCCTGTTCGGCGTGGCCAGCGCGCCGGTGCCGAGCTCCGTCGTGCTCCAGTACATGCTCTCGGTCTTCCTGGCGCTCATGCTCTACGTGAGCGCGAACGAGGAGCGGTGGGAGCGGTTCAGGGAGCCGATCCGGGTCCTGCTGGTGGAACCGGACCTGGGCTGGCTCCGGGTGGCGGTGCTGGTGGCCGCCATGGCGATCACGGGCTGGCTCACCTACACCAACGTCCGCCCCAGCTACGGCGCGCCGGCGGCCCTCCGATCGATCCACCCGGCGCCGCCGGACCAGATCCAGTTCGAGGGGGAGACGCTCCGTCTCTCGCGGCTCCAGAACCCGCTCCGGGAGGAGGGAGACCTGCAGGAGCACTACGAGCGGGGAGCGGAGATCTACGCCGAGAACTGCGTCCCGTGCCACGGCGACCGGCTGGACGGCCAGGGCCACTTCGCCAACGCCTTCAATCCGGCGCCGCTGGACCTGACCTCGGGCGGGAACCTCCCGCAGCTGTCCGAGAGCTTCGTCTTCTGGCGCATCGCCAAGGGCGGGCCGGGGCTCCCGCCGGAGGGAACGCCGTGGAACTCGGCCATGCCCGCGTGGGAGGGCGTGCTGAGTCAGCGGGAGATCTGGTCGGTGATCGTCTACCTGTACGAGCAGACCGGCTTCACGCCGCGATCCACGGAGGGCCACGGCGGGGGCGAGGCCGGGAGCTCGGGATCCGCCGCGGAGGGGACGTCGTGAGGGGCACGCGCCGGGTGGCACGGCATCGGGGGGCAGGAAGATGGAACGCGGGCGCGCACGGGAACGGCCCCGGGTGGACGTCGTTCCTGTCGCTGATGCCGCTCCTGCTGATCGCCGGGCTGGCGCTCCCGTCCGCCGCCGACGCCCAGGACGTGGAGAACGGCCAGCGGCTGTACGAGCGGTGGTGCGCCGAGTGCCACGGCGCCGAGGGCGAGGGCGACGGCCCGGCGGCCTCGCGGATGCTGCCCCGCCCCCGGGACTTCACCGAGGCCCGGTACCAGATCCGGACCACGGCCAGCGGCAACCTGCCGACCACCGGCGACATCATGCGTGCCATCGAGCACGGCCTTCCCGGCACCACCATGCCCGGCTGGCCGAACCTGAACCGTTCGCAGCAGCGCGACCTGACGGCGTATCTCAAGTCGCTCTCCCCCTTCTTCGAGCGGCTCGGCCCGCCGGACTCCCTCTCCTTCGAGAGTCCGCCGGGGGGCGGCGAGGAGGCGCTGGAGAGCGGCCGACAGGTCTACACGAAGCTCGAGTGCGACCGGTGCCACGGGAGCGCGGGGCGCGGCGACGGGCCCTCGGCGCCGACGCTCACCGACTGGCGGGATCAGCCCGTCCGCGCCGCCGACCTGACGCAGCCGTGGCTGTTCAACGGGGGAAGCTCCGTGGAGGAGATCCACCGGCGCTTCCTCACGGGGCTCGACGGCACGCCCATGCCCACGCAGGCGGACGCCCTGAACGCCGGGGTGGTGGACTCGGCCCAGCTGTGGGACCTGGCCTACTACGTCCGCAGCCTGGCGCCGGAGCGCGTGCCGCCCCCGGGGCGGAACGTGGTCCGCGTGGAGCGGATCGCGGACGACGAAGAGCTGCCGGCGGGGCCCGGGGCCGACGCGTGGGACGACGTCGATCGCTACTGGTTCCCCATGGCCGGACAGGTGCTCGAGCGGCCGCGGCAGTTCGAGCCCATGGTGGACGGGGTCTGGGTCGAGGGCGTCCACGACGGGAGCGAGATCGCCCTCCGCGTGTCGTGGAACGACCCGTCGCAGAGTCCCGACTCGGCCTGGATGCAGTGGCAGCGTCGGGTGGCCGGCGCCCTGTACGCCGACGGCACGCCGTGGCCCACCGACTCGCTGCCGGACCGGCTGGCGGTGCAGTTCCCGACGGAGATCCCCGAGGGCCGCGAGCGTCCCTACTTCCTCATGGGATCGGCCCAGAAGCCGGTCTACCTGTGGCGCTGGAACAGCCGGGACGGGATCCGCGAGTCCACCGCCACCGGCCTGGGCACGGCCGGTCCGCTGCCGGAGAGCCGGCTGCAGGGCCAGGCCACCTGGTCGGCGGGACAGTGGAGCGTCGTCTTCCGCCGCTCCCTCGAGGGGGAGGGACAGCGCATTTCCCTGGAGTCGGGGGTGGCCGTCCCGGTGGCCTTCTACGCGTGGGACGGGAACAACGCCGAGACGGGGAAGCGGGCGGCCGTGAGCAGCTGGTACTTCGTCGTCCTGGAGGTGCCCACCGGGAACGAGGTCTACGTGGCCCCGGCGGCGGTGGTTCTCCTGGTTGCCGGCTTCGGCGTCTTCATGGTGCGGAGCGCCCGGCAGGGGGAGACGGGGGGCGGCGCCGGAGACGACGGGAGCGGGGCGTGAGGCCGGCCGGGGCGCGACGGGGCGCGGCGGCCGGCGCGAGAACGGAAGCGACGATCACCGAGCACGGAGCATCGAGCCAGCGCACTTCAGGAGGAGAAAAGCGATGAGAACGACCGATCTGCGCGGATGGATTCCGACGGCCGTGGCGGCCGTGACGGCCGCGGCCTTCGTCGCGTGCGGAGGCGGCGGCGACCAGGCGGGCCAGGAGGGAGGCGAGGGCCAGCAGGCGGCCCAGCAGCAGGGACCGGTGGTCCCGCCGGACTCCCAGGCCTTCGTCCGGGGCGCGGTCCAGTTCGAGGGGACCGCCCCGGAGGCCGAGAGCATCGACATGTCGCAGGAGCAGTTCTGCGCGGCCCGGTACGAGGCTCCGGAGCCCCGGACCCAGCACGTGGTCGTGAACGACGGCATGCTCCAGAACGTCTTCGTCTACGTGAGCAGCGGGCTGGAGCGGAGCTTCCCGACGCCGCAGGAGGCCGAGACGCTGGACCAGCAGGCCTGCCGCTACCGGCCGCACGTGATGGGCGTACAGGCGGGTCAGCCGCTGGCGATCATGAACAGCGACTCGGTCCTGCACAACATCAACGCCACGCCCTCGGCGAACCGCGGCTTCAACGTCAGCCAGCCGCAGGCCGGGATGACCACCACGCGCAAGTTCGCCGTGGAGGAGGTCATGATCCCGGTGGCCTGCGACGTCCACGGGTGGATGAACGCCTACATCGGCGTGCTCCCCCACCCCTTCTACGACGTCTCGGGACAGGACGGGTCGGTGGCCATGGACGGTCTGCCGCCCGGCGAGTACGTGATCGAGGCCTGGCACGAGCGCTACGGGGTGATGTCGGACACCGTGACCCTGGCCGCCGGCGACACCGCCTCGGTGAGCTTCACGTACAGCGCCGACATGGCGGGTGCCGAGGTGCCGCTGGGCGACCCGATCTACCCGCACGACCACGGCGAGGAGAGCCACGCCGCGCCGGCCGACGCCGAGGTCGGCAACCGGTGATCATCGGCGCACGGGTCCGTGCCGCGCCGGCGGGGACGGGAGACCGTGCCCGCGGGCGGGGCCGATCCGCCTGACCACGAGCACCCGGGAGGAAGCCCATGGACTGGACGCTGCCGCCGAACCTGGCCGCCGGGCGGATGGCCATCGACGAGACGTACTACATCATCCTCGTCCTCACGGCCATCGCCTTCGTCCTGGTGGAGGCGGGCATTCTGTGGTTCATGTTCCGGTACCGGAACCGCGAGGCCGACTACGTCCACGGGAACAACACGGCCGAGATCATCTGGACCGCGATCCCCGCCATCGCCATGGTCTGGCTGGGGATCCACAGCGGGGGGATCTGGTCCGAGATCAAGGGAGACTCGGCGCCCGACGACGCCTTCGAGCTGGGCGTCACCGCCCGTCAGTTCGAGTGGATGATCACCTACCCGGGGGCCGACAGCGAGCTCGGCACCGCCGACGACTTCACCCTCCGCAACGACGTGCGGATACCGGTGGACCGCGCCGTCTCGGTGAAGCTCCATACCGAGGACGTCATCCACTCCTTCTTCCTCCCCTTCATGCGGGTGAAGCAGGACGCGGTGCCCGGGATGACCACGCGGACGTGGTTCGAGGCGGCGGAGACCGGCGACTTCCAGCTGGCCTGCGCCGAGCTGTGCGGACTGGGGCACTACCGGATGTCGGCCAGCGTGGCGGTCCTGCCGGCGGACAGCTTCAGCACCTGGTACCAGACCCGGGCGAAGGAGGCCGCGGCGGAAGCGGACTCCTCGTTCTGGACCGAGACCCCGCCGAACACGCCCGAGACCGTCTCCGGCCTGCCCGACGACTACGGCACGGCGGAGTCCGGGGGCGAGGGAAGCGGAGAGCATCAGTGAGCGCGGCCTGCAACGGGAGCACGAGGAGAGACCCATGGCGACGGTGACGACCGAGGCGGCCGGCACTCCGGTCACCGACGTGGAGCACGAGCAGTCGTTCCTGCGGAAGTACGTCTTCTCCACCGATCACAAGGTGATCGGCGTACAGTTCCTGATCACCAGCCTGCTGTTCCTGCTGTTCGGCGGCCTGCTGGCGTTGCTGATCCGGTGGCAGATCGCCGCCCCCGGCGAGCCGATTCCCCTGATCGGGGGACTGTTCCCGGAGGCCATGGCCCCGAGCGGCATCATGCTCCCGGAGTTCTACAACTCCCTGGTCACCATGCACGGTACGTTCATGGTGTTCTTCGCCATCATGCCGCTGCTGGTGGGGGTGTTCGCGAACTTCCTGATCCCCCTGCAGATCGGGGCCCGGGACATGGCGTTCCCGCGGCTGAACATGGCCTCCTTCTGGCTGGCCTTCGCGGCGGGGCTGATCATGCTCGCCGGCTTCCTGGTGGAGGGCGGTGCCGCGGGGGCCGGATGGACCTCCTACGCACCGCTGTCGGCGAACCCGGAGTACACCGGCGTCTCCCTGGGTCAGCAGCTGTGGTGCGTGAGCCTGGTGGTGCTGGGGCTGTCGTCCATCGCCGGATCGGTGAACTACATCACCACGGTGATCAACAACCGGGCGGAGGGGATGACCTGGTTCCGTCTCCCGCTCTCGGTGTGGTCGCTGTTCATCACGGCGATCCTGGCCCTGCTGGCCCTGCCGATCCTCTCCGGCGCCGTGATCATGCTGCTCTTCGACCAGACGCTGGGGACCCAGTTCTTCCTCCAGTCCGGCGGCGGGCAGCCGCTGCTCTGGCAGCACCTCTTCTGGTTCTTCGGGCACCCGGAGGTCTACATCCTGATCCTCCCGGCCATGGGCATCGCCTCCGAGGTGATCGCCAACGGCTCCCGGAAGCCCATCTTCGGCTACAAGTCCATGGTCTTCGCCATGGTGGCCATCTCGTTCCTGGGCTTCATCGTCTGGGGGCACCACATGTTCCAGAGCGGGATGAACCCGACGCTGGGCACCAGCTTCATGATCTCCACGCTGGTCATCGCGGTCCCGTCGGCCATCAAGACGTTCAACTGGATGGGCACCATGTGGCGGGGGAACATCCAGCTCCGGACGTCCAACCTGTTCGGCATCGGCTTCGTGATGCTCTTCGTCATCGGCGGCCTGTCGGGCATCTACATGGCCTCGACACCGGTGGACGTCTACATCCACGACACCTACTACATCGTCGCCCACATCCACTACGTCCTCTTCGGGGGCAGCCTCTTCGCCATCTTCGCGGGGATCTACTACTGGTTCCCGAAGATGTTCGGGCGGATGATGAGCGAGACCGTGGGGAAGATCCACTTCGCCCTCACCTTCGTGTTCTTCAACCTGGCGTTCCTGCCCATGCACGAGGTGGGGCTCGGGGGGATGATGCGCCGGATCTACGACGCCAGCAATTACCAGTACCTGCAGGACATGCAGGGGCTGAACGAGTTCATCTCGTGGAGCGCGCTCGGGCTCTTCCTGGTGGGGCTGATCTTCGCCGGGAACTTCATCTACGGGATGCTCTGGGGCGAGGAGGCCGAGGCGAATCCGTGGAACGCCAACACGCTGGAGTGGCAGACGCCCTCGCCGGCGAAGCACGGCAACTGGGTCACCCTGCCCACGGTCTACCACGGAGCGTACGAGTACAGCCACCCCGAGGTGAGCGACAAGGACTGGCTGGCGCAGAACGAGCGCCCCGAGGTCGTCACCCCGTACGAGGGGGAGCCGGAGGGCGCCGGATCGACGGACGTGGCGCCGGCCGGAGCCGGCTAGGGGCGGGGAGAGCGCGGGCGGACGGACGACGACGCGCGGCGACGCGGCGGTGAGGTCGAGACTCCAGGGAGGGACGCCAGGCGATGGGAGCACAGGCAGCGACGATGACGGCGGACGCGCAGGAGACCGGGGTCGGCGCGTACGACTCCAAGGTGGGCATGTGGGTGTTCCTGGGCTCGGAGGTGATGTTCTTCACCGGGCTCATCGGCGCCTACGTGATCCTCCGCTTCGGAGCGTCCGGCACGTGGCCGCTGCCCGGGGAGGTCCTGGCCGTTCCCATCACCGCGGTCAATACCTTCATCCTGATCTGCAGCAGCGTGAGCATGGTGAAGGCCTTCGCCGCGGCTGAGGGGGGAGACCATCGCGGCACCTGGATGTGGCTGCTGGCCACCTTCGTCATGGGGAGCGTCTTCCTGGGGATCCAGGTCTACGAGTACGCGGAGCTGATCGGCCACGGCTTCCTGCCGAGCACGGGCCTGTACGGCTCCACCTTCTTCACCATGACGGGCTTTCACGGCTTCCACGTCTTCCTGGGGGTGCTCTGCGTGGGGTTCACCACGGTGAAGGCCTACATGGGCGGGTACTCGGACGGCAGCTACCGGTCGATCGAGGTGCTGGGGCTGTACTGGCACTTCGTCGACCTCGTGTGGATCATCCTGTTCACCATCGTCTATCTGATCTGATGCGGCCGGTTCACGCCGCGACCAGCCACCGGAGGTCGAGATGACCGAGAGCGACGAGACCGGGGTCGACACCCACGGGCAGGACGACGGGGGGCGGCACCATCCCAACTACATGGCGGTGTGGGCCGGGCTGGCCGTGCTCACGCTCATCGAGGTGGGGGTGGCGTTCGTGAACCTCCCCCGCGAGGTGATCGTGCTGTCGCTGCTGGGGCTGGCCGTCTGGAAGGCCCTGCTGGTGGCCCTCTACTTCATGCACCTCCGCTTCGAGCCCGGGCGACTGGTGCTCATCGCCGCGGCTCCGCTGGCGCTGGCGCCGATCCTGGTGTTCGCCGTCATGACGGAGTTCTGAGGGCTCGAGCGGTGAGCGGATCCTCGCGGTCGGAGCGGATGGACGGAAGCGCCCCGGGGCTCTCCCCGGCCGAGCTCCCGGCCGCTGCGGACCTCCTGGCGCTCACCAAGCCCAGGATCACCCTGCTGGTGCTGGCCGTGGCCGCGGCGGGGTACCTGACGGGGAGCGGGCTCGCCCCGGCCGGGGCGATGGGACTCCTCCACGCTCTGCTCGGGATCGGTCTGCTGGCCGGCGGGACGAACGCCCTGAACCAGCTGCTCGAGCGGGAGGCGGACGGGCGGATGCGGCGCACCCGGGGGCGGCCGCTGCCGGACGGGAGGATGGAGCCCTCCCACGCCGCCGTCTTCGCCGCGCTGCTGGTGCTGGGCGGCGCCGCCTACCTGGCAGTCGCCGTGAACGGGCTCACCGCGGCCCTGGGACTGGCCACGGCGGCGTCCTACGCCTTCGTGTACACCCCGCTCAAGCAGAAGACGTCCGCGTCGACACCGGTCGGGGCCGTCTCGGGAGCGCTCCCGGCCCTCGGGGGCTGGACGGCGGCGACGGGGCGTGTGGGATCGGGCGGCCTGGCCCTCTTCGCGGTGCTCTTCCTGTGGCAGGTGCCCCACGTCCTGGCCCTGGGCCGCCTCCACCTGGACGACTACCGCCGGGCCGGCTTCCGGGTGCCGCCGGTGGGAGATCCGGGGGGCGTGCGCGGTCGCCTGCGGAGCGTCGCCTACACCGCGTTCCTGGTGCCGGTGAGCCTCTCGCTGTGGGTGCCTCTGGGGCTGGCCGGACCGGTCTACGGGGCGGCGGCCGCGCTGCTCGGCCTGATCTTTCTCGGCGGGGCCGCGGGCTTCGCGCTCCGCGGAGGGGAGGACGGGGCCCGGCGCCTCTTCGGGGCCTCGCTGCTCTACCTCCCGCTCCTGCTGGCGGCCCTGGTGGCCGACGGGCCGGCCTCCGGACAGGCGCTGACCGGCGCCGTGGTCTGGGCGGAGGAGACGGTCTCCACGGCGCCCCCCCATGCCACGCTGAACGCCGGCCTCAACGCGGCAGCGGCCGTGGCGCTGGTGATGGGGCTGTGGTACGTGAAGCGCGGCGCGCTCCGCCGGCACCGGGCGGCCATGGGGGCGGCCGTGGCGTCGTCCGGGGCGTTCCTGGCCTCCTACGTGGTCTACCACTTCCGGGTGGGCTCCGTCTCCTACCCGGGCACCGGGTGGTCGGAGACGATCTATCATGCCGTCCTGGCCTCCCACGCCTTCCTGGCCGCGGCCGTGGTGCCGGCGGTGGCCTTCACCCTGTACCGGGCGCTGAAGGGCAGGAGGCGCGGGCACCGGAGGGTTGCCCGCTGGACGTATCCGGTGTGGCTCTACGTGTCGATCACCGGCCTCGTGGTGTACGGGATGCTGTACGGAGGGTGAGACGGGCGATGCTGGCGCGGATGATCGGCCACCTGGGCGACGCCCTGGACTCCCGGAGCGAGAGGGTGAAGTTCGGGCTGTGGGGCGCCGGCGTCCTGGCCGTCTTCTTCTTCCACGTGGCCGCGCTGTTCGACGCCGCGGTGGGCGGCGAGCACGGGGCGCTGGTGTGGAGCATCCTCCTCCTCATCGCGGCGCCGGTGAGCGTGGTGGGACTCATCGCCCTCGGGTTCGCCCGCTCCGGCGGGTCGAAGGGCGAGGGTGCCGGGGACCGGGGTTCCGAGTCGAACGTGGACAGCTGACGGGAGGGAGACCATGACGGACGAGGCGCAGGACCTCCGCGACGGCCTGATCGCCGGCGTGCTCGCGGGCCTGGCGGTGGCGGCGTACTTCCTCCTCGTGGACACCCTCCGGGCGGAGCCCCTGCACACGCCGCGTTTCCTGGCCGGCGCCCTCTTCAACGGCGGCGAGGGGGAGGCCGGGCTGCTCCTGGTGTCGGCGTTCACCGCCGTGCACCTGGCGGCCTTCGCGGCCATCGGCGGGACGGCCCACCTGCTGTTCCGGCTCACGGACCTGCCCCTGAACCCCCTGACGGGCGGCGTCTACGGGCTCTTCGTCTGCACCGTGCTCTTCTACGGGTCTCTGGTGACCACCGGGTCGGCGGTGCTGGCGGCCCCGTCGTGGCCCGCGGTCCTCGTGGGCAACCTGATCGGCGGCGTCGTGCTCGGCACCTACCTGCACTGGACCGGCCCGGAGCCGGGGGTCACGGGACTGGCCCGTCACCTGGACGAGAACAGGGTCCTTCGGGAGGGGCTGGTGTCGGGGCTCCTGGGAGCGGCGGTCGTGGCCGCCTGGTTCCTTCTCCTCGACGGCGTGATGCGCCAGCCGCTGTTCACGCCCGCGGCGCTGGGGAGCCTCCTCTTCCACGGCGTGGCCAACCCCGAGAACGTCCGGCTGACGGCAGCCACCGTCGGGGGCTACACCGTGGTCCACGTGGCCGCGTTCCTCCTGTTCGGCATGGTGGTGTCGGCCCTGGTGGCCCAGGCGGACCGGATGCCCTCCTTCATCTTCGGCGTCGTGCTGCTGGGCGTGGTCTTCGAGCTGTTCTTCGTGGGGCTGGTGGCGTCGCTGGGCACCTGGGTCCTGCAGGAGTTCGCCTGGTGGTCCGTCCTGGGCGGCAACCTCCTGGCCGCCCTCGCCATGGGCGCATACCTGTGGCGACGACACCCGGACCTGAGGCGAACGGTGCTCGACGGCGACGTCTGGGCGGACGAGGCCGCCGTCCCGGGGTCCGGCCCCGGCAGGGCGACGGGTCAGGGACCGGCGGGAGCGGAGGCGCCCGAGGAATCCACCGAATAGGAGATGACATGAACGTCGTCCACTGGCTGGTGCCGATCTGTTCGTTCCTGGTCGCCGCTCCCATGTACTACGGGGGCATGGCCATCCGGATCGAGGGCGGGGCAGGAGTGCGACAGACTGGCGGGCTCGTGGTCAGCTTCGCCGCCTACCTGGCCGCCGCGGTCCTCCTGCAGGGCCTCCTGGAGGGGGTGATGTCCGCCTTCTTCGCCGTGGTCCTCTCGACGATCGTGGCTCTGCTCCTGGTGCCGCTGATCTCCCGCCTCGGCTTCCTCGTGTTCGGCGTGAAGGTCGAGCGGGCCCCGGCCGGGGACGCCCACGCCCACTGACGGGACCGGCTCAGGCCGCCGCCCGCTCCAGGAGCTCGGGGAGTCCGTCCCGGACCTCTCCCTGGCGGTCCCACTCGTCCAGGTAGGGGTTCGCGTCGCGCCGCTGGAGGTACTGGTTGAGGAGCCCCCGGAGGTGCGAGTCCGCCGGCCACGGGCGCTCGCCCTCCAGGATCCCCACCAGCTCGTCCACCGTGTAGTGGCCCTCCACCTGCGGGGCATCCGGGTCCAGGGCCCAGAAGTACTCGGCGACGACCTCCAGCTCCGCGTCGCGGACCGCGGGGAGCAGCTCGTCCCGGATCTCCCTCCGGGCCTCCATGACGTCCTCGACGGTGATGCGCTCCGCCATTCCGATCAGCTCCTTCGGCTCATTCGGTGAGATCGCCACCGGGCGGCTTCACGGCGATTCGTCCCGTGTAGTCGATCCGATGCAGGAAGGGCGGGCACTCCCGCCCGTCCAGGTACTCGTCCACGGCCCGGCGCGCGCCCTTCCAGTGTCCGTAGTCGTCGACGATGAGGATCCCGCCCGGCACCAGGCGCGGGTAGAGGTGCTCCAGCTCGTGCCGCGTCGACTCGTACCAGTCGGTGTCCAGCCGCAGGAGGGCCACACGCTCGGGCCGCGTCCCCGGCAGGGTGTCCTGGACGCGCCCCCGGACGAATCGGACCCGGTCCGGCGGATAGCCGGTGCTCTCCATATTGGCGCGCACCTCGTCCAGCGGGGCGTATCCCCACCGGTTGTGGTCCTCCTCCTGCCGGCGCCGCCACCGGTGACGGGGGCGGAGGCCGAACACGCTCTCGTCCTCCGGCCCGGGCTCCTCCATGCCCGTGAAGGTGTCGTAGAGCCACAGGTCGCGCCGGGCCTCCCCGTCCCGCTGGAGCTGGAGCGCGGCCAGCATCATGCTGCCCCCCCGGAGCACCCCGCACTCCACCACCGAGCCCGGGAGCCCGCGCCTCGCGATCCATCGGGTGGCCCGGTACAGGGCGTACATCCGCTCCACCGAGGTGACGGTGTACGGGCGGCACGCCTCGTACAGCTCCATGAAGGCCTCGTCCTCCAGCAGGTCCACGTGCCGGCCGCCGGCCTTCCGCGTGAGCTTCCGGGGATGGAGCTCCTCCCGGAGCCGCCGCAGGAGATGCCGCGCCCAGTGGCCGAGCCTCACGCCGCCGGGAGTCCCGTCTCCTCCAGCTCCCGCGCCTCCTCGCACAGGATCTCGAGGGCCAGGTCCACCGTCTCGACGTGCGTGCGGAAGGCCAGGGCCGCCATCCGGATCACGAAGCGGCCGTCCAGGGTCGTGGAGGAGAGGAAGACCCGCCCGTCCTCGCGCACGGCCTCGACCAGGGCCTCGTTGAAGGCGTCGGGGTCGGCCCCGGACTCCGGCATCCAGCGCACGGCGGCCACCGAGAGCTCGGGCTCGGGCCCCACCTGGAAGCCGCGCTCCCGCGCCCGCTCCCGGAAGCGGCGGGCCAGGAGCCGCTTCTCCTCCAGGGCGGCGCGGAACGGCTCCACGCCGTGGAGGAGCAGCGGGAGCCACAGGCGGAGGCCGCGGAAGTGTTTGGTGAGCTCCGGGGAGAGCTCCGCCGGCGACTCGACCCGGCCCGCCTCGGCCTGCTGGATGTCCTGCATGTAGTCGGCGCGGTAGTGGTGCGCCCGGTGCAGGGCCGCCCGGTCCTTCACCAGAACGGCCCCGCTGCCGTAGGGGAGGAAGAGGCCCTTGTGCGGGTCCAGGACCACCGAGTCCGACCGGCCCATGCCGGCGAGCAGCTCCCGGCAGGACTCGCAGAGGGCGAAGAAGCCGCCGTAGGCGGCGTCCACGTGGAACCAGAGCCCCTGGCGGTCGGCCACGTCTCCGATGGCCTCCAGGGGGTCCACGGCCCCCACGTCCGTGGTCCCGGCGGACCCCACCACCATCCACGGCAGGAGCCCGGAGCGCCGGTCGCCCTCCACGGCCTCCTCCAGGGCGTCCGGGTCCATCCGGTACCGGTCGTCCACCGGCACGACGCGCCGGACGCTGTCGCCGAGCCCGGCGATCCGGAGCGCCTTGTCGACGCAGTGGTGGGTCTGCTCGGAGACGTACACCACGGCGTCTCCGTACGACTCCGGGTCCAGGTCGCGGTCCTCGCGCGCCGTGACCACGGCCACCAGGTTGGCGATGCTCCCGCCGGAGGTGAGGTTGCCGCCGGCCTCCCCGGGGTAGCCCACCAGCTCCGCCATCCAGTCCAGGAGCATGTTCTCCATCTCCACGGCGCCGGGCCCCGTGAACTGGATCCCGGCGTAGCGGTTGGTGACGGCGGCCAGGTAGTCGCCCAGGGCCGAGGGGTAGAGACCGCCCCCGGGGATGTAGGCCAGGTGTCCACCGGACGCGGGGTTCAGGCCCGGCGTGTCCACGGCCCGGCGGAGCAGGGGGAGGAGCTCGTCGATCTCCCGTCCCCGCTCCCGAATCGGGGTCTCGCGCAGCTGCTCCACCGCCGACCGGTCGGTCTCGAAAGCCCTGAGCTCGTCGATGTGCCGGAGGAAGTCCTCCGAGTATTCGACCACGGCGTCCCGCATCCGGGCACGCTCGCCCGCGTCGGGCTCGAGCCGGCGGCTCACCTCCTCCAGCTCACGTATACGCTGCTCGCGCTCGGTCATCCCTACTGCTGCGCCGCGGCCTCCATGGCGCTGACGCCCGGGTTCATCGACCGACCCCGCCAGTCGCCGGGGTCGCCGAAGGGATACATGCGGTCCAGGGGCAGGTACCTGTAGTCCAGGGCTTCCAGCCGGGTGGTCCCCACGAAGGGGCCCGGGGCGTCGGTGACGATCATCGCCCGGGCGTAGCCGGTCTCGTCGAAGCCGCGCCGGAAGTGGACCCGTGACTTGAGGACGAAGACGTCGTACTGGTCCGGGTCGACCCCGCCCACGGCCAGCTCCCCGGGGTGGGTGACCTGCTCGTAGGCGGGCGTGATGAACAGCACGTTGCCGTCGCCGTAGTCCACGGCGGCCACGGTGTCGTAGCCGAAGGCGGGGCCGAAGTAGCGGATCGTGCCGTCGATCCGGACCGGCTCGCCGGCGCTCTCGCCGGTGAAGCCGCCGACCTCGCGGGAGAAGTCGTCGCCGGGCTCGGCCCCGGCCTCGGCCAGCGCCTGCAGGGCGTTCTCGTCCCGGAGCGCGCCGTAGAGGACGCTGCCGACGCCCTGCTCCTGCAGCTCCCGGAGGATCCATGTGGCGTCGCCGGGGCGGTCGCTGTAGTCGCCCAGGACCACCGGCGTGGCGCCGGCCTCGATGGAGTCCCGCGCCATGGACACGGCTTCCTCCGGCATGGGATAGTCGCCGTGGGCGAAGTCCTCGCGCACGCGCCAGATGTACTCCTCCATGTCCGCGGCGATGGTGTCCGCCAGCGCCCGGTCGCCGTCGGTCATCACGTGGACGGTGGTGCCCACGTCCGGGACGTCCGACCAGGGGTAACCGAAGAAGACGCTCACGAAGGCGTCGTCCTCCCGCGCCTCCCACCGGCGCGCCCGCTCCATGATGTCCATGGCGGGCGACTGCCCGGTCCACTGCAGCACCGTGGCGGTGGCCACCGGCGGCTTGCGGGTGGCCGTCGTGGGCTCGTACTCGCCGGACATCACCAGGCGGAGGAAGCGGGCCGCGCGCTCGCCCTGGAGGTAGGAGTCGTAGTGAGGGTAGCGCTTGGTCGTGAAGGCGCCGTCCGCCCAGCGGAGGAACTCGCCGTCCTCGTTTCCGTGCAGGTCGAAGGTGCCCACGATGGGGACGTCCGGCCCGACGGCCTCCCGCACCCGGCGGGCGAGCTCGGCTTCGGGGCGCGGCACGTCGCGCACCGCCATGGCGCCGTGCAGGGCCAGGTAGACGCCGTCCACCGGCATCTCCGACTCCAGGTCCTCGACGATCATGTCGGCGAAGTGGTCGAAGGCCTTCTCCGTGTTCCAGCTCCGCGAGGAGCCGCCGAACACCTCGTAGGGGGAGCGGAGGCCGACGAGCTGCACGTCGCCGTACTCCCGGGAGCGGTCCACGAAGCCCTCGATGTAGGAGCCGGCCTCGAGCACCTCCTGGCCCTCGATGGGCGGGCGGTGGCGCGTCCACGCCTCGATGTCGGTGTCGCCGCCCGGGCAGAACGTGCACGTCTCGTGCTGGAAGCGGGCCACGGCCACGGTGAACTCGTCCCCGTCCCCGGCGTCGACCGGCTGGCAGGCGGGGAGGAGGACGAGGGCGAGGAGGGGAAGGGCGAGGAGACGGCGCGTCATCGTGAGCTCCTGACCGGGTTGAAGCCGGAATCGCGATCGGCGGAGCCGAAACTAGGGAACGCCTCCGGCGGGAGCCAGCGTCTCGCCGAAGGGGACCCGTCGGAGCAGTTTGGGGTTCTGCTGGACTGGGGGAGGAGAACGCGGGACCGCCTGTCCGAGGTCGGACTGTACTGACGCGAAGCCCTGGTGCCCGGCAATGAACGCCACGTCGTGATGAACGCCACGTCCCACAGCATTCAGCTCGAGACCGAGGGGAACTGCGACATCCTGGACCTCACCGACTCCCTGCAGCGGGTCGTGGAGGAGAGCGGCGTGGTCCGCGGCCAGGCCAACGCCATGGTCGTGGGCTCCACGGCGGCCCTCTCCACGGTCGAGTTCGAGCCCGGTCTCGTGGACGACGACATCGAGTCGGCCCTCGAGGACATCGCCCCCGAGGACGGCCACTACGAGCACGAGAAGACCTGGGGCGACGACAACGGCCACAGCCACGTGCGGGCGACGCTCCTGGGTCCGTCGCTGGCGCTCCCGGTGGTCGACGGCGAAATCCCCTTCGGTACCTGGCAGCAGCCGGTGCTCCTGGACCTGGACACCCGGCCCCGGAGCCGGACGGTGGTCGTGACCGTCGTCGGGGAGTAGCCGCTCCCGCGACACATCCGGCGCGAGCCGTCCCCGCTCGGTGTCGATCCCTCTTTCTCCCCGATAGATTTTGCCGACCATGAATGAACGCAGCCTGCTGGTCCTCGTCGTCGACGACGATCCCACGATCCGCGAGGCGCTCAAGATGCGCGTCTCCGCCTGGGGGTACGAGTCGTGTGCCGCCGAGGACATGGAGTCGGCGAAGGACGTCCTCCGCGAGCGCGACCCGGACCTCGTCGTGGCGGACCTGGTCCTCCCGGACGTGGACGACCTCGAGCTCCTGGAGCACCTGAAGGAGGACGACCCCGACCGGCCCGTGATCCTGGTCACGGCCCACGGGAGCATCGACGTGGCCGTCGAGGCCATGAAGCGGGGCGCCCGGGACTTCCTCACCAAGCCCGTGGACGCCGACAAGCTCGAGGCCCTGCTGGAGTCGGCGGCCGAGGAGCTGGAGCTCCGGGAGCGGGCGCGGGAGCTGGAGCGGGAGCTGGAGTCCGAGGAGGCCGGGCTCGGCTCCCTGGTGGGGCGCACCGACGCCATGGAGACCGTCTTCCGGGCCGTCCGCCTCCTGGCCGAGAACGACGCCTCGGCCATCATCACCGGCGAGTCGGGGACCGGGAAGGAGGTCGTGGCGCGGACCATTCACGAGCTCAGCGACCGGTCCGACGGGCCGTTCGAGGCCGTCAACGCCGCGGCCATCCCCGAGGGGCTCATCGAGAGCGAGCTCTTCGGACACGTGGAGGGGGCGTTCACCGGGGCGAAGCAGTCCCGGCCGGGATACTTCGAGCGGGCCGACGGGGGCACCCTGCTCCTGGACGAGATCTCGGAGATGCCCATGGAGCTGCAGCCGAAGCTGCTGCGGATCATCGAGGAGGGAAGCGTCCGGCGCGTGGGCGGGGACGACATGATCCCCTTCGAGGTCCGCGTGCTGGCGGCCACGAATCGATCGCCGGAGGAAGCCATCGAGGAGGGGCGGCTGCGCGAGGACCTCTTCTACCGCCTGAACGTCTTCGAGATACTGGTCCCGCCGCTCCGGAACCGCCGCGACGACATCCCGCTGCTGGCCCACCACTTCGTCCGCTCGTTCAACGAGAAGCACGAGCTGGAGGTGGAGGGCATCGCGGACGAGGCCGAGGAGCTGCTGGAGGCGTACGAGTGGCCCGGGAATGTCCGGGAGCTCCGGAACGTGATCGAGCGCGCCGTCATCGTCACGGGCGAAGGGTGGATCGGCCCCGACGACCTGCCCCCCTACCTGGACGGCGGCGACAGCGAGCAGCCGAAGGTGGTGCTCCCGGTGGGGGTGACGGCCCGGCAGGCCGAGAAGAAGCTCATCCTGAAGACGCTGGACCACGTCGGGCACAACAAGGCCGAGGCCGCGCGTCAGCTCGACCTGGATCCCAAGACCATCCGCAACAAGCTGAAGCGATGGGAGGAAGAGGAATCGGAGGACGGCGGGTCGTGACGTCGTTCCTCCCGACGGTCCACGGCAGGCCGTGACGAAGGCGTCCGCGCCACCGGGCGAGGGGGAGGGGCGACCGTGAAGGTCTCGACCAAGCTCGCCGCCGGGTACGGGGGGCTCCTCGTCCTCCTGGGAGGGCTGATCGCCTATCACGTGGTGGCCCTGAACGACACGGCCGCCACCACGCGCCGCCTGTCCGGGATCTCGGCCCGGCTGACCATCAGCACCACCGACCAGCAGTACTGGCTGGACCAGCTGCAGGAGTACGCCAGCGGCTACCACGTCCTCCCGGCGGACTCCGCGTACCTGGAGGCCTTCGAGGACGTGAGCAGTCGCTTCGACAGCTCGCTCACCCGGATCCGCGAGCTGGGACTCACCGATCGGGAGCGGGCGCACATGGTCCGCCTGGAGCGGGCCTGGGAGCGGTTCCAGGACGCCACCAGCGACCTGGACGCCGCCCTGGCCGCCGATCCCCCGGACGGCGACCTGCGGGTGCTGGAGGAGCAGTTCCGGCAGCTGCGAAACCGGCGTGAGGCCCTGAGCGAGGCCACGCGTCGGGCCATGCGGGACCACGTGGACGCGGCCACGAGCGAGGCCGCCACGGCCGAGAGCGTCTCCTGGGCGGGCCTCGGGGCGGCGGCGCTCCTCGCCGTGGGAGTATGGGTGTTCATCGTGGGGTCCATCACGCGCTCGCTGAAGCGGCTCACCGCCGGCACCCGCCGGGTCGCCGAGGGCGAGTTCGAGTATCGCCTGGAGCCGGAGGGCGAGGACGAGTTCGCGGAGCTGTCCCGCGACTTCAACGAGATGAACGAGCGGCTGGGCGAGCTGGATCAGCTGAAGCGCGACTTCCTCTCGAAAGTGTCCCACGATTTGAAGTCGCCCCTGGCCTCCATCCAGGAGGTCCACAACCTGCTCCTGGAGGAGGTTCCGGGAGAGCTGAGCCGGGACCAGCGACGGCTCCTGGAGCTGAACCGGCAGAGCGGCGAACGACTGTCGGAGATGATCCGCAACCTGCTCGAGGTGTCGCGCTTCGAGGCCGGGGCTCCGCGCCTGGAGATCGAGGACGTGGACCTCCGGGAGCTGGCCGCCCGGGCCGCCGACCGATTCGAGCCGGCGTGCCGGAAACAGGGGGTGAAGCTCCGCCGGAGCCTCCCGTCGGGCCCGGTCACGGTGGCGGCGGACCCGGAGCGGGCGCGAGAGGTCCTGGACAATCTGCTGGAAAACGCACTCAGCTTCTCGCCCGAAGGCGAGGCGGTGGACATCGAGGTGATGCGTGCCGACGGCGGAGCCGAGATCCGCGTGGCGGATCGGGGGCCCGGCGTGCCGGACGAGGAGAAGGAGGAGATCTTCGACCGCTTCTTCCAGGGCGACAACGGTTCGGAGCGGTCCTCCGGAGGGGGCGGTGTGGGGCTCGGCCTCACGCTCTGTCGACAGATCGTGGAGGCCCACGGCGGCGAGATCGGCGTCGAGGACCGGTCGGGAGGCGGAAGCCTGTTTCGCGTTCTCCTGCCGGCCGGGGCCGATGCGGGCGGCGGGGACGATCGGGGGAGCGAGGACGGCGGCGACGCCGCGGGGGAGCCGGGGGACGGTCCCGGCCCGGCGACGGAGGCAGCCCGTGTCGGATGACGGCGTCGGCGGTGCGGGTCCCCCCGGCCGTGCCGCACGGCGTCACCCCGCGGCCGCGGCCGTCCCGCTCCTGGCGGCGGCCGTGCTCGCCGCGTGTGCCGGCGGATTCCTGGCGTCGGGCAACTCCTTCGAGCGCGCGTTCGAGTCCGGCGACTACGAGTCCGCCGTGGCGACCTTCGCCCGGGACAGCTCGCTGCACACGCAGGAGGAGCCCCTCTTCCGCGTCGGACTCCTGCGCGCCACGCCGAATCGCCCCTTCTACGATCAGGATCGCGCCCGGATGCTCCTGAATCGCCTGCTGAGTCTCCATCCCGACACACGCTTTCGCGCCTACGCCGAGGGGCTGCTCTCCCTCCTGGACCGGGTGGAGGCGACCTCCTCCCGCGTGGCCGCGCTCCGGGACGAGCTGGAGGAGACCGGCGCCCGTACCGACAGCCTGCGGGCGGCGCTCCTGGAGACCGGGGTCCGGGTCGACAGCCTGGAGGAGGAGCTGGCGGCCGCGGAGGGGCTGGAGAAGAAGCTCGAGGCGGCGCTGAGCCGGGCGGCACAGCTGGAGAAGCAGCTCGAGCAGCTCAAGCAGGTGCACCTGCAGCAGCCGCCCGACACCGGGAGCGGCGGGCTCAGGCGCTGAAGGCAGCCCCGTTCAGAGGCCGACCCCGAAGCCGACGGCCTCGCTGCTTCCCAGCGTCACGCCGAAGCGCAGGCGCCATCCCTCGTCGAAGACGACATCGGCGCCCAGGTCCAGGTCGAAGTTGAGGTCGGCCTCGTCGCCGGCCCCGCCGGGCGGATCTTCGCGAACGAAGAAATCCACCGCCAGGCGCGGGTGCGCGTAGGGCAGGAGCGCGTACCCCTCCATCTGGATCTCTCGGCCGAGCGTGATGCCCGCGGGGACCCGTATGCGGGCGGTGTTGCGGTCCGGAACCGTCCCGACTCCCATGCCGCTGGTCCAGGCCACCGAGACCGGGGCGTCGTCCCCGACGGACACGAGTCCCTGCTCGACCTCGAGCCCGCCCAGCAGCGCCAGGTCGCCACCCACGTCGCCGGCTCCGGCCCGGAGGCCGAGGTCCAGGTCCGAGCCCGGCATCCGCCACGTCGCCAGGGCCGCCACGTCCTCCCCCAGGTCGTCCCCAGGCGCCAGGGAGATGGCGTAGAAGCCCACGCCCTGCTCGGAGTCCGGGGGACGAAAGCTCGGGGCGTCGTAGACCTGTGCGGGCGCGGTGACGGGGGCGACGAAGAGGATCACCGTCAGCAGCAGCGTCAGGCGTCGGGGCATCATCGGTCCTTTCTCGGGCTCTCGCGGGATCAGGGCGAGCCGCTCGGGGCGTCCCACTCGATGTAGATCGTAGCGCCGGGAGGCGTGTCCGCGCGAGCGCTCGTCGGCGTATCGGCAGCCGTCACGGTGGACCGGACGCACTCGGCCCGCCGGACTCTCTCCGGGTCGATCCCACCGCGCTGCCGGAAGCGCTCGACCACGTCCCGGGCCCGACGGCGCTCCGGCTCCGTGCCGCAGGGGGGACGGACGCCGTCCAGGGTGCCCAGGACGGCCACGGAGGCCGAAGGATAGTAGACTCGGGCCAGGTCTGCGATCCGGGCCACGGGGCCCACGGCTTCACCGGTGTCCTCCCGGGCCGGCAGGGACGGCGGATAGGGGACCTCGAAGCGGAGCCCCGATTCCACCCGCTGGACCCGGACGTCGTAGCGGACCCGGAGGCGTGTGATCGCCGCCCGGAACCGCGCCGACCGAATCCGTAGGGAGTCGAGCCGGGTCTCCAGGGCGCCCACGTGGAGCTCGGCGATCGAGTCCACGGGCACGGTGTCGGAGCCGGCCGCGGTGTCCCGATCCTGGAGCGCGGCGTCGGCCGGGCCCGGGACGGCCAGGACCCAGGCCCCGACGACGCACACGGTCCCGAGGATCAGCGCCGGCCGGCCGTGGCGTGCCATGCTGTACCTCGTCTGCGTGAGTGTCGCGGCGTCCAGACCTGCATGGGCGCAACCACCGTACCCGTCGATCGTCATCACCGTAAATATATGTCAAAAAGTATGTTAGTACATTCTATATAAGGTAAGATATAAGATTGGTCGTGCCTCCTGGCCGGTAACTTCTTCCCGCGGAAGGCCCGCGGCGTCGGAACATTCTCCGGGTACCCGTCCCGCCCGGCGTCCCCCGGGGCCGGCGGTGGGCGCCGGGAACCGGCCCGGGTGGACCTGGCGCCCCGTCCGTACTATAGGTACTCTATATATAGAGTCACTATACTAGGGGCGAGTCCGTCGTCGCGTCGGGAGGATCGCCCCTGTCCCGCGGAGGGAGGACCCCGTGCCCGTCAACGCTCGATCCGGGTCGCTGGCCGCTGTCGTCGTCCTGCTCGCGCTCCTCGGCTGCAGGGGAGGAGAGAGGGGCGAAGGTGATTCGTCCGGTGTCGCCGTCCTCGATTCGGGCGGGGTGGATCTGGTTCGGAACACCGCCGCTGATCGGTCGGCGAATCGGCGGGTCACCCGGCTGACGGAACTGCAGCCACCGGACAGCGCCCTGACGCCGCTGCCTTGGGGGGTGGACGCTGATCCGGAGACGGGGCGGATCTACGTGCTGGACCGGACATCGCCCCGAGTCGTGGTGTTCGGCCGCTCCGGGGACTACGTGGAGACCCTGGGGCGGGAGGGCGGAGGACCGGGCGAGTTCCGTGACCCGTCGGCTCTCTCGGTGGCGGACGACGGCATGCTGACCGTCTGGGACACGGGCCGGGGCGTGCTGAGCCGGTGGTCGCAGGACGGGCGACACGTCGGTGAGCGTCCGTCCCCAGGCATTTCGTACTGGGGGCCCGGCGTCCACCTGCACGGAGGTCGTCTGGTCACCGTCACCTCGCGGCGCTCGCCGTCCGCCGTGCGTCAGCTGCTGGTCGAGGCCCGCTCCGGGGACGGGGCGGACGCCGACACCTCCGTGCTCCACGTGGAGGAGCAGGAGACGGCCACCGTGCGGCTCCCCTGCATGCAGGGGCCCATGCCGAAGGTGCTGGAGCCGACCCTGGCGTGGACGGCGCGGGGGGGCACGATCTGGGCCGTGAACGGACCGGACTACCGGATCGACCTCTTCGCCGGCGGTGAGATGGTGGCCAGCGTGAGGAGGCCCGTGGAGCCGGTGAGGGTGACCGCGGAGATGGCCGCGGAGCGTGCCCGTCTCCAGTTCCGCGGCTTCCTCCGGAGGTGCGGCGTCTCCGCGGAGCAGTTCCTGGAGCAGGTGGGCCACGCCGAGCGGATCACCCCGATCCGGTGGCTCTCGGTGGACCCCGCCGGGAGGCTACGGGTGGCCCGGGGCGCGGGTCACCTGGCGGCCGAGCGCATCGACCTGTTCTCGCCGGAAGGACGGTATCGGGGATCGGTTGACGCGTCGGTGATGCCGCTGGCGTTCGTGTCCACCACGCGCTTCGTGGGGCTGCGGCTCCGGGAGGACACCGGCCGGCCGGTCCTGTCTCTCAACGAACTGGAGGAAGAGCCGGAGGCGGAGGAGGACACGGCGGCCGCCTCGGCCGGGGAGGAGCCGGACGGTCGTCCGGCGTGGGCGCCGCCGGTGCAGGAGGACCTGCCCGAGATCCGTGACTGTCCGGAGTGTCCCGTGATGGTGGAGCTCCCGGCGGGAGAGTACCTGATGGGGTCGCCCGAGGGGGAGGCGCCGGCCGCGGAGATCTCCACCCGCCCGGAGCATACGGAGAGGGCCGAGAAGCCACAGGTGGAGGTGACCATCGCGCGGCCGTTCGCCATCGGGAAATACGAGGTGACCTTCGACCAGTGGGAGGCGTGCGTGGAGGCCGGGGGATGCGAGCACCGGCCGGAGGACGAGGGATGGGGGCGCGGCGACCGTCCGGTGATCCACGTCGCACGCACGGACGCGAGGCAGTACGTCGAATGGCTGAGCCGTCGGACCGGCGAGGAGTACCGCCTGCCCAGCGAGGCCGAGTGGGAGTACGCCGCCCGGGCGGGGACGGAGACGGCGCGCTGGTGGGGCGACTCGCTGGGCCGGGGACGGGTTCCGTGTGACGGCTGCGGCACCCGCCGGGACAGGGAGTCGACGGCTCCCGTCGGGTCCTTTCCCGCCAATCCCTGGGGGCTGCACGACATGCTGAGCAACGTCACGGAGTGGGTGGCCGACTGCTGGCACGAGAGCCACGAGGGACACCCGGGCGACGCGTCGGCCCGGGTCGAGAGCTCGCCGTGGTGGAGGGAGGAGGGCTGGGAGACCCGGAGGGGGGAGCCGTGCGAGCGGCCCGTCAGGCGCGGCGGCGCCTACGGCTACTACTCGTGGACGATCCGGGCCGCCCACCGCTCCTTCTATTTTCCGAACCCCAACTGGTACGAGCGGAAGTCCTACACCCGCGGTTTCCGGGTTGCGAGGGAGGTGGACGGCTCGTCGTAGCCTGGCACGGCGCCCCGCCGCCGAACAAAATATTATAATTATCGTAGATACGTACACGATGGAGGACGACACCGACTGCGGGAGACGGTATGAGCCGAGGTATCAGGCTGGCGGGCGCCGTCGCGATTCTCGCCGCAGCGCTGGGCGGGATCTGGCTCCTCCGGGGAGGAGGAGGCGGTGACGCGAACAGCGCGGCGGACAGCGTTCGTCGCCAGGCCGCCGAGGTGGCCGGGGACGG
>Ga0207797_1000150_pt1 | contig 49542 bp, 46 predicted proteins | sample PRCRCaboRojoPR_6_FD_187275 | JGI IMG/M metagenome (GOLD analysis project Ga0207797, IMG submission 187275) | Marine sediment microbial community from Cabo Rojo, Puerto Rico - PR CR 10% Liquid 1 (SPAdes) | ecosystem: Environmental > Aquatic > Marine > Coastal > Sediment | place: Cabo Rojo, Puerto... | reverse complement strand
AATCGCCACCGTCACTCGAACCGTCCGAATCGCCACCGTCACTCGAACCGTCCGAATCGCCACCGTCACTCGAACCGTCCGAATCGCCACCGTCACTCGGACCGTCCGGATCACCGCCGTCGTCCGAACCGTCCGAATCGGAGTCGGGTCTGGCGTCCCCCGCGATCTCGTCGGCGCGATCGTCCACGGCGTCCGGGTCGACGTCCGAGAGTCCGTCGGCGCTCTGCCCCTCCCCGTTGTCGTCCTCGCTGTGGTCGCCTTTGCCCCCGGACGGCGGATCCCACTCGTCGTCGAACTCCACGTCCAGCACGTCGAGGAGATCGGACCAGAACTCGCGGATTCGTTCCGTCCGGGCGACCGCGTCGGGCTCCGTCACGACGTCGGTCGCCGCGTCGCGGACCAGCGGGAGCGCGTCGTCTTCGAACATCTCCCGGTCGTCCGGGTCCGCGAACCGGGCGCTGCCGTCGTCCTCGTCGAGGAGAGCCGACAGCTGCCCCGTGTCGTAGACCGCGAGATCGAGACACGCCGTGTGGACGGCCTCGAGGAGCCCGTACTCGCGGTCGCCGCGCGGCGGCATGAAGTTGGCGTTCAACACCGCGAGCTCCTCCGTGACGGCGAACTCGCGTCGCAACTGCTCTTCGATCGCGCCGTCTTCGAGCGCGTTCCAGACCGACCGGAACGGCTCGCGCTGTTCCGGCGGGAGTTCGGCCACGGCCTCGCCGACGGACGGCTGGTCCGTGTAGAGCACGTGTCCGACCTCGTGGAGCGTGAACGTCCGCTGTGCGAGCATGTCGAAGACCGGCCGGTCGTAGTCGGTCGCCGGCTGTGGAATCTCCCAGGAAGGGATCTCGACGTCGGGCGGTCGGTTCGGCGACTGGACGACGTGGGCGGTCTCACCCTCGGTCGAGTTCAGCGAGAGCGTCAGGTCGGCTCCGGAGACGGTACGGCCCCACCGTTCGAGGAGGCGGCGTCGCGCCTCGGACTGACGGAGCGAGGCGGGGTCAGACGCGCCCCCGTACTGCTGGGCGTAGCGGTCGACGTCGACGTCTGGCGTGAGTGAAGGCATCAGAAGAACGTGTCCACGACCTCTGCGATGATGTCGGTGTCGTTGTCTTTCGCGTGCCCCTCGAGGACCATCCGGGCGGCTTCGCCGACCGACATGATCTCCGCCATCTTACAGATCTTGATGAGTTCGCGCGTCGTCACAGGCGTGCTGATGTCCCGACGCTTGTGCTGGGTGCGCAGGCGATCGGCCATCGTACAGAGCTGGTCGACGTCGTCGCGAGAGACGCTGTCGATGTCGGCGGTGCGCTCTGCGAGCAGCTCTGCCTCCCGCTCGGGATCGAGGTAATCAACCTCGATGGCGTAGAAGCGAGATTTGAACGCGTCGTTGAGCTCGTTCGCCCCGCCGTAGCTCTTTGCGGGGTTCATCGTGGCGACGAACCGGAACTGCGGGTGCGGATCGATCATCTCGGATCGCTCTCTGAGGAACAGCCCCGCCTCGTCGCTCTCCTCCGTCACCTGGTGCAGCGGCATGGTACTCTCGGGGGGCGCCGCGTTGATCTCGTCCGCGACGAACACCCAGCCGTGCCGGACCGCCTTGGTGAGCGCGCCGTCGATCCACTCCATCTCGCCCTCGTCGTTCAGGATGTACATCCCGACGAGGTTCTCGTACCGGACGTCGCTGCCGAAGTTCACGCGGACGACCGGGCGGTTCGTCTTCGCACAGACGTGCTTGACGAGCGCGTCCTTGCCGGTCCCGGCCTCGCCGACGAGCAGCGGACTGAAGTCGGGATCCGAGAGCGCGCGACACAGGACCTCGACGTCGGTCGCGTTCGTCCCCTCGATCGTGCGCTCGAAGTACGCTCCCTCCGGCGGGATGAGCGGGTGCCCTCCCTGGCGCCGCTCGAGAACCGACAGCCCGTGGTAGTCCTCGTCGGTCATGCGACCCGGCGGCTCCGCGACGCCGGAGAGGTCGCCGTCGAACGCGCGCGCACCGGTTCGCTCCGAGCTCGCGTAGGCGAACCCCCGCTCGTCGAACGGGAAGAGCCGTTCCAACAGCTCCCCGGCGCGGCTCTCGGTGAAGTCGTGCGTCTCGACCAACCGTTCTACTCCCTCGTCCCTGTGGAACTTGCCGCCGCGGTCGGCCGCGAGAGCGTTCATCTCCTGCACGACGGAGGCGACCACCTCTCGCTGCTCGGCGTCGAGTCGACTGAGGACGCGCGCGACTTCCCGCCGACTGAACCCGGACATAGTGCGACACTGTCAACTGTCTGGTTCCGTAAATGTATCGGCCAGGAGTATGTTTGGCTGCCTACCAATCATCAATCGTTCGATACGATCCTCCCGAGCTGTCTGAGTCGAGAGTCAGAACAGGCGCACTGTACGACGATTTCGGCAGTTCCGATCGCCACGTAAGAACGTACACCGAGTAGATACTCGGTAAATAATGATTGTACGCTGGGCAAACAAATAAGAGGGATCGACCAGAACGCACACAGGACATAGATGCCGATACTGAATACTGGCGCACTCAGACGAGCCTGCCGAGCGCAGGCCAACGACAACGGGGGGTTCATCTACGTCGAGGACGCGCTCGACGACGTTCGCGAGCGGTACGAGAACGACGATGACGTGGGGAGGGTACAGGCGCTCTTTACCAGCCGCATCACCGAGAGCCGACTCGCCGACACGCTCGGTTCGCTGACCGACGGGGACGCGTGGTCGGAGGTCCGTCGCGGGTCCGTCTACTTTCACGACCCGTTCAAGTCGGCAAACGGGAACGTCGAAGAGATCGACCGCATTCTCAGCCAGGTCTTCTCTGCCGAGCCGTACGTCCGCAAGAAGGACCTCCGGTCGAAGCTCAGTCGTTCGGGCATCAACGTGGCCGAAGAGGACATCGACTTCTTCATCGACAAGGTCGCGGATCGAGGCCGGATCGAACAGCGTGGCTACGGGCCCGCGGACTATCAGAAGGCCGGATACAACCTGCTCGAGGAGACCAAGATCCAGCCGATCCCGGAGCTACTCGCCGACGAGGCCGAACAGGGCACCATCACGAAGTCGGCCATGGAGCGGGCGCTCTCGATGCAGATCAACGACGACATCATGCGGGACCTCCGGCAGTCGGACCACATCCACCAGCTCGAGGACCACTATCTGGTGAACCTGCCGGAGTGCATCGAGCGGTTCGCGGACTCGCTCATCGATCAGGACTTCAGCCGGGACGTCGAGCGGGCGTTCACCGAACAGGACGGCGTGATGTCCGAGTCGACGTTCCGCGAAGTGCTCCGCGAGAAGGTCAACGAGCGGACCAACGCGCTCCGGGCGGTCGGCGAACCGCAGGAGTTCCTCTCGCACGTCGCCAGCCGTGTCGAACATCGCTTCGACCTCGACGAGGTCGAGGCCGACGGCACCGAGACGTACGCCCCGACGACGCTGACGGTCCACGAGAGCGTCGCGGACCGGGTCGTCGGGGAGCGGGCGGCGGCGATCGAAGACGACGTCGAAAGCGAGACCGAGTCGTGGGGGACGCTCTCGGAGACTCGCGAACTCGACGTCCGGCCGCGAGTCGAGAATCTCGACCTCGGCCCGCGACACGAGGCGGGACGAGCGCATCTGAGAGACCGCATCGAGAATCGTGCAGTCGACCGCCTCGTCGAGAGCGAAAGCAATCCCCTCGTGCGACCGGAGGACCTCGAATGAAACAGAAGTACACGAACTTCACGGAGCGAGACGGACGGATATACGGGAAGACCGAAGAGGACGTCGCTCACGTCGTCGACGACGGATTCTCCGAGCGACCGGAGATGGGCGATTCCACCCTCGAGGGTGGCTGGGAGCCCGTCACGCGTGCGCTCATCAAGGCCAGCATTCAGGCCGGAGAGACCGACGTCGACGGCTCGTCGGGCTTCACGATCGGACTCGAAGAGGCGATCTCCCGGGTGCTGGGGGCGGGGATCATCACCGACGACCCCGACGAGAAGAGCGTCGAGAAGGCGCGCCTGCTCCTCGAGTACCTCACCTACGATCCGGAGAAGGCCGTCTACGGCGAAGGCAACGACGGCATCCGCATTCTGGCACCCGTCGCCGACAGCTCGGACGCCGCGCAGTACCTGAACATCGCCTCGATGGCGAAGATGGCCCAGGAGGAGATCGAGAACAAGATCGCCGACGCAGAAGAGAAACAGGACGCCATCGAGGAGATGTTCTCGGGGAACGTCGTCGACGAGGCGACGAACACGCAGGCGAACCCCCAGGAGAAACTGGACAACCTCGTGCGGGACATCGCCCGCTTCGGCGAGGGTCCCGGGCTCCCGGAACCGCGGCTCGACAGCGCCGGCGAACTCGAGGCACCGGCCGAAGTCGACCGCCCGAACCGCGGCGAGTTCATCAGGAAGTTCAAGCTCGCCAAGGAGTGGGAGGAGGCGGTCCAGGCCGGCGCTCCGATCCTGACGGGCGCGAACAAAGACGACTACATCGAGGAGCTGAACACGCAGATCGAGATGCTGAAAGCGCGCGCCAAGAAGTTCCAGAACTGGGAACAGCAGCTCCGGCGGGCCGCCGGCCACGACACCATCGACATCGGCAACATCACCGAGTTCACCGCCGAAGTGCAGAACTTCTTCACCGAACTGCTCGACATCGAACAGGATCAGTCGACCGCGGAGATGGTCAGCTCGCTCGAGAGCGCCACGAACGTCGACCTCGACGATCCGGAGATGATCACGGAGACAGACCCCGCGAGTCACGACCGCGACGTCGAGATGGAACCGGCCGGCGGCGGAGCCGACACGACACAGAGCGACACCACCGAGACGTCCACGACCTCGTCCGACGCCGGCGCGACCCCCGGCAAGCCGGACACCGGACCGGATTCGAACGCCAGCGAGAACGTGCGAGACGAGATCCTCGACGAACTGTCGTCGTTCTCCGGCGAACCCGAAGAGCCCGACGAGTGAGCCGATGAGAGCCATCTCGCTGCTGCAGACGGTCGACGCGCTCCGGCGCCAGACCTCGCGAGCCCGCTCGTTCCAGCAGGTGTGTGGTCACGCCGACCTGTCGGCGCTCACCAGCGCGATGCTCGACACCGTCGGCGATCTCAGCGCCATGAGTCTCTCCGTCGACCTGCCGAAGGTGCTGTCGGGGCTAGCGGACGCGGATTCGAGCGACGACGACCGCATCGACCGGATCTTTCGGACGCTGGCGGACGGCGAGACGGCCGTCGATTCGTTCGACGCGACGGCCGTCGACGCGCTCGAGTCCCGGGGCCGTCTCAGAGTCGTCGACGGAAGCGTCTGCGTCCCGCTGGGACTCGAGCGGCCGGACGTGATCAACTGGCTCGAACTCGCCGCCTTTCTGGCGCCGGAGCTCGATCGGATCGCCGACGCGTTCGAGCGACTGGCGCTGAAAGCAGCAGCGGACGATCACCGAACGAGCGCGCCCGTCGCCGCGCTGTTTCACACGCTCTCGAACGTCGTCGCCGGCGTTCGAGACCGCCTCGTCCACATCGTCGACCGGCGGCACTTCGTCGGCGACGAGCGCTCGGAGGCGGTGACGATGGCGACGAACCTCCACGCAGACTTCGCGAACACTACCCATGGAAAACGCTAACATCGTTTGGCGACCGCAGTTGCCCACGAGCCGCGTCGTGGCCGGAACGAGCCTCCTCCACGACTCGCCGCCGTATCTCGCCCTGAGCGACACCGCCGACACCGTCGAACGGTCGCGGACGGCGGTCTTCGAGGCGGAGGTCGTCGAGAACCGCAAGGCGCTGCTCCGGGATCTCCCGCCCGACAAGATCCGCGTCAACCCCAACGTGGCGGAGCTGTTCGGCATCTCGACGAACGACCCGAACACCAGCCTGAGCGTCTCGCCGATCAACTCTCTCGAGAGCACGGTTCCGGCGTGTCGCGCGGCGACGATCGTCGTCGAGGGCGTGACCCCGGAGGCGCTCCGGCGCTACCTGCGACGCGAGGACGGGCTCCTCCACCCGATCACCGAGACGGCGACCATCGACGGCCAGGAGGTGCGCTTCAGAGTCACGGATTCGGTGCCCTCGATGCGCGATCACGCGACAATCCGGGTCACGGAGCAGACGGACCTCGAGATCACGCAGGGGAGTCCGGAGCAACGGACCGAGAGCGGTCGATCCCGGGGCGACGGTTCGAGCGGCGGGTCGCGCTCGGGCGGGGATGGGAGCGAGACCTCCGACGGAGACGGCGACGGGGACGAGGAGTACCCCCTCGACGCGAAAGTCCCCGGACACGGCTTCGACGCCGTCGCCGGCTTCGACGACATCAAACAGCGCATCCTCTCGCGCATCGCGCTCGCCGCGGACGAAGACCTCGTCGACGAACTGACAGACAAGTACAACGAGAACTTCGCGACGCGCGGCAACACCATGTTGCTCTACGGCCCGCCGGGGTGTGGCAAGACCTTCCTCGCGGAGGCGATCGCCAAGGAGTTCAAATCGCGCATGGAGCAGGCGACCCAAAAGCACGTCACCTACTTCGACGTGAAAGCGACCCGCGTACTCTCGAAGTACAAAGGCGAGTCGGAAGAGCGGGTCGAACGCATCTTCCAGCAGGTGCGTGAAGCCGCGAGCGACGGTTACTCGGTCATATTCTTCGACGAAGTCGAGACGCTGGTCGCAGACCGGGCCGCCGACGACGTTCAGTCCCACCAGAAGTCGGTGACCAACCAGTTCCTCCGGGAGATGAACGAGATCACCGACGACGTGCTCCTGATGGGCGCGACGAACATGCCGTTCAGCATCGACTCGGCCGCTGCACGACGGTTCCACTCCAAGATCTTCGTCCCGCACCCGGGGCAGGAAGTGATGAGCGAGGTCTGGCGCAAGGAACTCGAAGGGGTCGAGGGGTTCGACAGAATCGACTTCGACGAGCTGGGCCGCCTGTCGAAGAACTACACGCCGGCGGAGATCTCCGACCGCGTCGTCGGGTCGGAGATCCAGTCGGACGTCCTCCAGCAGTACATCCGCGACGACCCGGTCGACCTCGCCGCAGACGGCTATCTCCAGGGGAAGCTACAGGCGACGTCGCCCCGGACCGTCGACGAGTACGTCGAGAAGCTGAAACCGCACGTGTTGCGAAACGAGATGGAAGGGTACGACGAACTCGAATCGTACATCAAAGAGCACCTGCAGGACGGCGAGTAGCGTATGTCCGAGGAGACGTCACGACCGACGAACAGCGCCGACCGCGACCCCTCCGGGCACGAGCCAGACGACGACCGCGCCGAGGCGGCTCTGTCGCCCGACACCGGCTACGAAGCGATCGAACGATTCTCCGGGGAGGTGACGATGCTGCCCGGTCTCGACTCGCTACTGGCCGTCCACGAGGCGGACGGCGAACTCAGACTCGTTCACGAGGACGGGGTGTGGACGATCGTTCCGGACGGCGGCTTCGACGACGTCGCACTGGGACGCGTCGTCTTCACCCTCTCGGGCGACGTGCTCCAGCGTCGCGCGCGAAACGGCGACGTCACTCACAACGTCGACGTCCCGGACGCCGAACGTCTGCTCGCGATTCCGGACAGATCGATGGTTGCGGTCGTCACCGCGAACCGCGAGATCCGTTTTTTCGACGCCGAGGACCTCTTCGAGCGAACCACGGAGGGGTTCCCGGCACCGCCGACCGAGGAGACGCGGCTGGTCGCCGGACTCGAGACCGTCGCCGTCGCGATGGAGTCGCGCTTTCTCTGGTACTACATCGACGAGCGCGGCGACGTGACCGACTACGGCGTGAACTTCGACGAGCGGGTCGACGCGATTTCTCACTTCGAGGGAGAGGTGGTCGTCCTCTCGGACGGCCACTTCCACGTCTACGACGCGGAGACGGGATCCCACGTACGCACCACGGCGGCAGACGGCGTCGACCGCCTGACGTCGTGGGGTCGCAAGGCCGTCTACGGATGCCGTCCCGACGGGGAATACTGCCTCCGACTCGTGCCGGACGGGAGCACGGCCGACGTCGGATTCCGGGGCGATCGGATCGTACAGACGCCCAACAGTCGGTTCGTCGCCGTCGAACGGGCCTCGGAGTGGACGGTCTATCACTACGACGGTGACTGCGACACCACGGTCGAGACGTCCGGACTCTCGTCGCAACACCGGACCGTCAACGCGAGCGTCGTCAACAGAGCCGAACTGACGCGGGAGGTCTCCGTGTCGCTCTGGGGCGAGGGAGTGAGCGTCGAGTCCGGGGCGATCGACCCCGCGGCGTTCGACGCGCCGGAGGAGTTCGACGAGGCCCACCGTCTCGAACCGCTCGCCACGGACCGGTTCGAGACGCGCCCGGGCGAGTCCGCGACGCTGGTCACGCCCCCGGTCGAACCGGAACCCGGACGGGAGGAGGTGACCGTCGTCGCCGTCGTCGACGGAGATCCGTGTTCGGTCCGGTCGCTCGACGTCGAGCGGAGCGGTGCAGTACTCGAACTAGCGGTCCGTCCGGGCCGGGTGACGCCTGACGGAGTCGTCGTGAGAGCGACGGCGACGAACACCGGCGACGTGTCGGCGTCAGATATCGAGGTCGAAGGCCCCGCAGAGGGGGTGCCCGAGTCGCTCGCGCCGGGTGACAGCGCCGAGTTCGAGTGTCGCGCGACCTCCGAGACGTCCGAGTCGGGACCGGAGCCGGAACTCGGCGTCGACGTGACCTACGACGACGGCACCGATACCCGCCGACGGGTGACCGGACGCATCGACGGCCCCGACGGTCGGCTCACCGTCGAGCACGACGTACAGCGCTCGGACGACTTGCTGGCGGTCGACGTGCGCAACGACACGGGCTGGGGGTATCGCGGTCGCGTCGAAATCGAGTGTCCGCAGGCCTGGGGCGTCGACGCGGTCGGTACGGAGGTCACGCTCGACGACGGCCAAACGACCCGGTTCCTGCTCCCGATCCGGTCGCCGTACGGCACGATAACGGTGCGTACCCACGGCGAATCGGAGTTCGTCCCGGAGGTGTCGCGGGATCTCGAAGGGAAGCCGAAACTCGACCTCGACCGTTCGCTGACGTGGGTGAGCGACGACGGGAAAGAGCCGGTACGGGCCGACGAGGTCCGCATCGGCGACACCCTCGTCGAGACGCTCCGCGTGACGAACCGGTCCGACAGGCGGCTGACCGACGTCCAGCTTCGAGACGAGGGGGAGGACACCGCCTACGCGATCGGCGATCTCGATCCCCGCACGCAACGTCAGATCGAGCGGAGACACACGGTGTATCACGTCTCCGGATCGTTCTCGGACGTGTCGATCTCGGCCGACGACGCCCGAACGCAGACCGTCTCGGGTGGCGAGTTCCACGGGGAGTTCCCCGAGTTCTTCGCGCGAGCGTTCGTCGACCGAAGCGAGGGACGGCCCACGCTCTTTCTCGTGATCCAGAACCGGGGAGACAGGTCGAGGCGGCTCGACCGCGTGCGAGTCGCCGACGAGACGGAGTGGTTCTCCGACGAGGGGCTGTCGACCGTCGAACCGGACAGTCAGGCGGTGTTCCGTCGCGAACTCCCTCCGTCTGTCGTCGCGGAGACGGACTTCCCCGTCAGAGTCGCGACGCGGTTCGCGCGCTCGGGCGACCGCCTCTGGGACCGGGACACGGTCGAGTCGAAACTGCTCTTCGCGCCGGCGATCGACCGGCTCTCCCAGTCGGTCGAGATCAGAGCCGATCGGGTCGACGACGCCGACGGGAGCGCCAGCGGCGGCGAGTTGGCCGTCGGCGTCAGAAACGTCGCCGAGTCCGAACTCGCGGGTCTCCGCGTCGTCTTGCAGTACGGGAACAGGACGGACGACGTCGACATCGGATCGCTGGCCGCCGGCGACGACACCTCGTTCACGGTCAACGAGACCCCACGGCGGCGGCCCATGTTTATCACCGTGAGCGGCTCCCGCGACGGGTCGTCGACCGAGAGCACCTTCCGGATCACCGGCGCGGAGGACGGCGAGATCGACGTGGTCCGGGAGGACGCCGACCTCACCGACCCCGACCCGGCCGCGGTGACTCTCCCCGAGGTCGTCTCGACGCCCTGGCTCGACGTCGGGTAGGCGCTCGCGGTCGGCCGCCGACGCGCGAACCGGCGCCGCGGACGGGTGCCTTCATGTGTCGCCTCCGTCTCAGATCGACCATGACGTTCGTCGTTCCGTTCGACGGGTCGGAACTCGCCCGGGCGGCACTCGTTCGCGCGACGCGGTTCGCCGCCGCCCTCGAAGAGGACGTGCTGGCAGTCAGCGTCGTCCCGAAAGACGACGCGCCGTACGCGCGGGACCGCGACTGGCTCGAAGCGGACGAGTCGTTCGCGGTCGAGACCGTGGTCTCGCGACTCCACAGGCAGGTCACGGAGATAGCCCCGAGCGCCGATTACCGCCACCTGCTGGTCGGAAAGTACGCTTCGCCAGGCCAGATCGCCACCCGCATCCGAGAGATCGCGCGCGGCGAGGAGGCCTCGATGGTCTTCGTCGGCAGCGAGAACGCGGGACGACTGGTCACCTCGCTCAGCAGCGTCGGGAAGCGCGTCGCGACCGGCGACGCCTACGACGTGGTGATCGTCCGCCACGCCGGGCCGCTCGACGTCGACGGCCTCGAGGCGCGAATCGACGACAGGAACCCGAAATCCGACTTCTATCTCCCGGACTGACGCCGGCCGCGGCAGGTCGTCCCGGCGGTCAGTCGTCCCCCGTCGCCGACCGGGTCGCCCGGGCGAGCGCCGCGACGCCGGCCTCCATCTCGTCGAACGAGACGTGGCTGAAAGAGAGTCGCAGCGAGCGCGCCCCGCGGTCGTCGCCGTCCGGGTAGAACATCTCGCCGGGGAGGTAAGTGACGCCCTCGGCCGCGGCCGTCGGGAGCAGTGCCTCGGCGTCGACCCCCTCGGGGAGGGTGACCCAGACGAAGAACCCCCCCTCGGGTTCGGTCCACGCGGCCTCGGCGGGCATGTACTCCTCGAGGCACGCGAGCATGTGGTCGCGCCGCTCCCGGTAGGCGTCGACGAGTTCGGGGACGGTCTCGTCGAGGTGGCCGGCGGCGCAGTACCGGCCGAGCACGCTCTGGGTGAACGTGTTCGTCCCGCCGGCGCGCATCCGACCGATCTCCGCGCGGAGTTCCGCGTCGGCCAGCACCCACCCCGTGCGCACGCCCGGCGCGATCGTCTTCGAGAAGGTGCTGACCCGCACCACGCGGCCGGTCTCGTCGAGCGCCCGGAGCGGCGGGACCTCCTCGCCGTAGAAGCGGAGTTCGCCGTACGCGTCGTCTTCGAGCACGACGAAGTCGAACTCGGCGGCCAGTTCGAGCAGCCGCTCGCGGCGCTCGCGCGGCATGGTCGTGCCGGAGGGGTTCTGGAAGGTGGGGATGGTGTAGACCATCTTGGGAGTGCCGCGACCCGCCTCGCGCCGCGCGCGGAGGTCGGCCGCGAGCGCGTCGACGTCGAGGCCGTCGCCGTCGGTATCAGCGCCGGTGACCTCGACGCCGTAGTTGTCGAACAGTCGCAGCGCGCCCATGAACGTCGGCGCCTCCACGAGCACCTCGTCGCCGCGTTCGAGGAAGGTGTGCGCGACCACGTCGATGGCGTGAGTCGAGCCGTTGGTCAGGAGGACGTTCTCGGCCTCGCAGTCGATGCCGCGGCCGCGCTCCAGATCGACGACGGCGTCGGTGAGTCGGTCCACGTAGTCGCCGCCGCCGTACTGCAGCGCCCGGTCTCCCTCCTCCGCGAAGACGGCCTCCGCGGCCGCGACGAGTTCGTCGTTCGGGAAGGAGTCGGGAAACGGGAAGCCGAAGCTCAGCGATACCGCGTCCGGTGCGTCGATGGCGCGCCAACTGCCGTAGCCGTCCTCCCCGAGTCCGTCCCGGACCGCCGGGGTGAACAGGTGGTCGAGCGCGCCGGTTCGTTCGTCGTCCATGTGTATCAAGTCGTGTCGCTGGCGTCTCAGAAGTCCACCGGTATCTCGACGACCGTCGGACGGTCGCGCGCGAACGCGTCGTGCAGGGCGGCGGGCAGCGCCGTCTCGACCTCGTCGACGTCGAGGCGTTCGCCGGCCGCGCCGAACGCTCGCGCCAGTGCGACGAAGTCGGGGTTCTCGATGTCGGTGCCGATGGTCCGCCCGTAGTCGCGCAGCTGCACGTCGTCGACGACGCCGTAGCGGTCGTCGTTGACGACCACGACCGGGACGCCGAGGTCGTACTTGACTGCGGTCGCGAGGTCCTGTACGGTAAAGAGGAAGCCGCCGTCGCCGACGAGCGCGACGACCTGCCGGTCGGGGTCGCCGACCGCCGCGCCGTAGGCCGTCGGCGGGCTGAACCCGAGCGTGCCGTAGCCGCGGGGGAACAGGAACGTGTCCGGCTCGTAGACGGGGAGTTCCGCCATCGCCTCGTAACAGAGCTTCGTCATGTCGTTGACGACCACCGCGTCGTCGTCGAGCGCCCCGCGCAGCGCGTCGAGGATCCGGTGGCGGTCGTCCCGGTCGTCGGCCGCGGCCTCGGACCGGAGGTCGGCCACCGTGTCCCGAGCGTGGCCGGACCGCAGACCGCGCTCTGCGACGCGGTCGGCGAGCGCGTTCAGCGCCGTCGCCGCGTCGGCGACGATGCCGAGTTCGGTCGGGAACGTCCGCCCGAAGTTGGTGTAGTCGAGGTCTATCTGGACGAGCGTCTCCGGGAGGTCGACGGTGTCGAACTCGCGAGGGCCGAGTTCGGTCCCCACCGCGAGCACGAAGTCGCGCGAGGCGACGAAATCGTCGACCGACTCCTCGCCGAGCGTCGCCCCGAGCGAGAGGGGGTGGTCCTCGGGGACGACACCCTTGCCCGCGACCGTCGAAACCACCGGCATCCCGGTCTCCTCGACGAGCTGTCGCGCCTCGGCCGCGGCCCCGGACGCGCCGCCGCCGACGACCAGTAGCGGGCGCGACGAGTCGGCGAGCAGGTCCGCTGCCGCGTCGAGTCGATCCTCGTCCGGCGAGAGGTCCACGTCGCGGTCGCGGTCGACGAGCGCGACAGTCTCTTCCCGGGCCAGCACGTCGGTCGGGATCTGGAGGTGGACCGGGCGAGGACGGTGCGTGTCGAGATGCGCGAACGCCTCGGCGAGGGCAGCCGGGACGTCGGCGACGCGCTCGACCGTCTCGCTGTAGGTGGCGATGCTCTCCATCACGCCCCCCTGGTCTTTGAGTTCGTGGAGATAGCCCTTCCCGCGGTCGGCCTCGTTGGTCTCGTTCTGGCTGGAGATGACCAGCAGTGGCGTCGAGTCCGAGTACGCCTGTCCGATGGGCGTCGCCGCGTTCGTCAGCCCCGGCCCGGTGATGACGAGCGCGACGCCGACCCGCCCGGTCGTCCGGGCGTAGCCGTCGGCCATGAAGCCGGCACCCTGTTCGTGGCGCGTCGTGACGTGTTCGACGTCGCTGTCGGCGAGCGCGTCGTAGATCTCGAGCGTGTGGACGCCGGGCATCCCGAACACGACCTCGACGCCCTCGCGTTCGAGCTGTGCGACGACCGCCTCGCCCCCGGTCAATCGTGGCATGCGTGGACCATCCTCACGCGCACGGTCGGCGTCCGGTCACGTAGCTCTTTGCGTTGCAGAAATTCGGCCGACGCCGGGCGCGGCCGTCACGCCTTTACTCGCGTCCCGCCTCGTTCTCACCGATGAGCACGATCCGGCCGCCGGAACTCGACGAGCGACTGGCGAGCGGCGACGCCCCGTTCGTCCTCGACGTCCGTCCCCGAGAGAGCTACCAGCGCGAACGAATCGACGGAAGCCACAACGTGCCGGTCTACGACGACCTCCGGGGTGGTGACGAGGACGCCCTCCGGAGCCGCCTCGGCGAGATTCCCGACGACGCGGAGGTCGTGACGGTCTGCAAGGCGGGCGTGGTGGCCCGGCGCGCGACGAGCGTCCTCGAGGACGAAGGCTACGACGCGAAGACGCTCACCGGCGGGATGCGCGGATGGACGGGCTACCAGAACGGGTCGCTGAGCTACCGACTGCTCTCCGTTCTCTGGCGGCTGTTGCCGTGACGCGCGACCTCGAAACCCCGTGACCGTCGAGCGCGACGCGTCCGGCGCGTCCGCGTGACGTGCGTCGGACGCGCGTCGTCGTACAGTCGAAACGAAGGGGTGGCTCGATGGCTGTGCCGGACGTTCTCACACCGAGCCGGTCGAACCCCGCGGTCGTCGCGCGTGGCGGCGACCGGTCCGGCCTGCGGCAACGTCCCGTCGTCGGCTTCGCCGGCGTGGCGCTCTCGTCGTCAGTCGTCCGCGGGAACGCCCGCCGTCGGCGGCCCGGTCGCGGCGTCGCCGGTCGCGAAGTGGTACGCCATGAGGAGCATGGCGACGAGCAGGAAGAGCCCCCAGAGGTAGATGGTCGCCAGAAGGGGGAACAGCTCGAAGCCGACGCCGACCCAGAGCGAGACGGGCAGGAGCCACTGACCTGCGACGTACAGCCCGCTGACTGCGGTTCGGAGTCGCCCGGCGACGTCGTACACGTCTACGACGACGCCGAGCGCGACCGCCATGATCGACAGCACGCCGAGGTGGGCGTGCCCGCCGACCATCCACGACGGCGCACCGCCGGACGCGGAGAGCGAGTGCTGGTACAGCCCTACCACCATCATGACGGCGAGGCCGAGAAAGCCCGACGTCTTGAGAACGCGAGTCATACTTCAGCAGACAGATGTATCTTCCTGTCGTAAATATCATTCTACATTTATGGATGCGACCACCGACAGTGCACGTTCCCGCAGTAGTGACAGTGATCCGCGAGCGGAGGTTCCGGCGCGCGATAGGAGAGAGTGGCGGCTCACGCGCGCTCACTCGCGTCCATCTCCGAGGGGTCGGCCATCCCCTCTTTGACCCCGAGGCGCACGAGAACGAGGTTGACCGGGTACGCCGCGGCGAAGCCGACAGACAGCGAGAACGCGAGCGACGCCCAGAAGAGCGGAGCGACCAGCGTCGCGTGACTCGCGAGCAGCAGGTCCACGCCGATGGCGGTCACCTCCATGACGGTGATGCTCGGCGTCTCGCTCCAGAGCGCGTCCAGCACCGCGTTCCGGAACGGTTCGCCGTCCTGCATCAGCGGACCGACGGTCAGCGCGAAGCCGAACAGGTACGCGAGCGTGAAGGTGGCGGCCGCGACGCCGACCGTCGCGAGCGCCAGGACGCCCTGCGCGAGCGTGATACCGACGACCTCACCGGCCCCACAGCCGGAGTAGCAGTGGGCGGTCGACCGGACGCCGCGACGCCACAGCGAGTCGCGGTCTATCTGCGTCCGCCCGGCGTACCAGTAGAGGGCGAGTCCGAACGGACCGGAGTAGAGCACCGTCAGCGCCCAGACGAACTGCATCAGCGACGAGATCGCCCGGTTGCGCGACCGGAGGTCCCACAGCAGCACGCTCACGGACCCTGCGACGACGAGCGCCCAGACGGCGAGCAGCGCGGGATTCGAGAGTATCGGTGTCAGTACCTGGCGGACCGGCGCGAACGCGTGTTCGACCTGTGTGAGGAGTTGATCGAGGAGCACGAGTGAGTGAGTCGCGTCGTCGGTCAGGACGTACGGCCGCCTCTCTTTCTGCACTTGCGGTTGAAATTCCGAAACGCACGGGTGCGAGCAGTTCGGAATCGAGTCTCCCGACCGGCGGCGCCGCCGCAGTTCCGGCCGGTCGGTCGGGGGAGGCGACGACACCGCCCGGCGTGGCCAGCGAACGACGCCGAACGCGACACGTAGACCGGGGTGCTCCGGGGCGTTTGGATTCCCCGATTCGCCCGGTGCGCGCGTTCGGTTTCCGAGACGCTGACGCGCTCTGGAGGGACGCAGACGGGCCAGACCGTCTCACGCACAGTTTTAACCCGCTCCCCGGCGTCTGCTCACACATGTCAAGTGGAGATACGGTCCGGCTGGAGGAGCTCACGTGGCCGGAGGTCGAGGCGGCGATCGCGGACGGAGCCCGGACGGCGGTCGTCGCCGTCGGGTCGATCGAACAGCACGGTCCGCACCTGCCGCTGGTGATGGACACACTCGCGGGCGACGAACTCGCGGTCCGCATCGCCGACGAGCTCGGCGACGCGCTGGCCGCGCCGACGATCCGCCCGGGCTGTTCGGGTCACCACATGGACTTCCCGGGCACGATCACGGTGCCGGCCGAGGTGCTGATGGACCAGATCCGCGCTTACTGCCGGTCGCTCGACGAGCACGGCTTCGAGCACCTCGTGCTCGTGCCGACCCACGGAGGGAACTTCGCGCCCGTCAACACCGTCGCGCCCGAGGTCGCCCGCGAGATCGACGCGAACCTCGTCGCGCTCGCCGACCTCGACGAGCTGATGGAACAGATGAACGAGGGCCTGCGCGCGGCCGGCGTCGAGTACCGGGAGCCGGTCATCCACGCGGGGGCCGCAGAGACCGCTATCGTGCTCGCGGTCGCGGAGGGGCTCGTCCGGACGGACGAACTCGAACTCGGCCACGAGGGCGAGGTCTCGGTCTCGCGACTGCTGAGCGACGGGTTCAGAGCGATCACCGAAAACGGCGTCCTCGGCGACCCGCGGGAGGCGACCGCGGAGGCGGGCGAGGCGATCCTCGACGCGATCACGTCGGCCTACGTCGACCGGATCGAGACCGAACGCGCGAGCGTCTGACCGCGGTCAGCGCATCCGGGACGGCGGGACGACGAGCACGTTGCTGTTGGCTCGCGCGGTCACCTTCTCCGAGACGCTCCCGATCAGGAGCCGCCGCATCGGGCTGAGACCGCGCGCGCCCATCAGGATGGTCGTCGGCTCGAACTCCTCTGCGGCGGCGAGAATCTCGTCGACGGGGTTGCCGCTCCGCACGCTCGTCTCGGCGTCGATACCCATCTCGGCGAGCTCGTCGGCCAGTTCGTCGAGGCGCTCCTGCGGGTCGGGCCCGCCGGCGCGCTCGCGCTGCTCGCTGTCCTCGACGTGGACGAGCACGGCCTCCTGGGTCGCGTCCTGCAGTCGCTCGAACTGGTCGAAGGCCCGCTCGGCGTTCTCCGAGAAGTCGGTCGCGTAGAGCACGCGCTCGAACAGGTGCTTGCGCGCGACCTCGTGGCCCTCGTCGCCCTCGACGATGCGCTCGACCAGCAGCGGTCGCACCGCGGTCCGGGCCACGTTGCGCGCCGTGCCGCCGAGGCGTCCCCGCTCGGCCGACCCCTCGCCGCGGGAGCCGACGACGATGAGGTCGGCGTCGACCTGCTCTGCGAGGCCGTTGATGCGGCGGTGGGGCGTCCCCCGCAGGACGTGGGTCTCGACCTCGAACCCCGCGTCCTCGAAGATCCGCCGCTGGCGCTTCAGCACTCGTTCCTGTCGCTCCCGCAGGTCGAAGCCGGGGAGACCGCTCGGCGTCATCTCCGCGAGGACGGTGACGAGATGGATCTGGCCGACACCGGCCCGCTCCAGACAGTCGAGACAGGTCCGGTTCTCGATGGCCGTCTCGCTCGCTTCCGAGAGGTCAGTTGCAAAGATAGCTTTCATGGTCGACAGTAGGGGCCCCACCCTAATCAATAGTGCGCGAGGCGCACAATATGTCGCACTACCCGACCGAATTCCACGACGGACGGGGCGAATATTGGCGTTTGTTCGCGGCGTACGTTCACCCCCGTACAATACTCCCGGACGCGACGGCGAAACACCCGACCGGTCGCTACAGTTTGTCGGCCGCGAGCGCCTGGTCGGTTCGCCGGCGCGCCTGGTCGAGTCGGTTCCCGGTCGCGTTCGCCAGCGAGTCCGGGAGCGCGCCGCTCGCCGCCCCGAGGCGTTCCGCCACGCGGTCGAGGTTTGAAGCGACGGTTTCGAGCGCCCTGTCTGCCGGTCCCCGGTCGCCTGCGTCGGCGCGTCCGGCGGCCCGCTCTGCGGCGCTCGTCACGGCTTCGAGCGCGCGGGCCAGTCCCTCGACGGCGTTTGCCGGCCCGGTGACCTGCTCGGCGGCGACCCCCTCGGCCGTCTCGGCACCCACGTCCGCGACGAACCGCGCGAGCGAGGCCTTCCCCGTGTCCGGTTCGTCGACCGTCACGGCCGACTCCTCGGCGGGGTTCACCCGGAACGCGCCGACGGCGCCGTCGACGTCTCTGACTTCCGCGGCGTACGCGCCGCCGCGGTGGACGTACACCGCGTCGGGGCCGTCGAGCGGCGCGTCGTAGAGTCGACCGGCGAAGTCGTCCTCGACGGCGAGTCGCGCCAGGTCGGCCTCGGTGCCGTCGGCGTCGACGCCGAGTTCGACCGCGTGCTCGCGGGCGACCAGCGGGATCTCCCCGTCGACCCCGGCGGTCGTGGGGACCCCGTCGCCGGCGACCGACACCTGCTCGCTGTGCGGTGCGACGCCCGCGCCGTTGACCGTCAGTCGGTGTTCGCCCGGGTCCACGTCCCGCACCATCGCGACGCCGTCGAACGTCGGCACGGCGACGGGGTCGCTCTCCAGGAGCGCGACGGTCTCGACCGGCGACGGCCGGGTCGTCAGCCCCTCGCCGCTCGGCGCGTCGGCGGTCTCGACAGCTTCCGTGACGGCGGCGACGACGCTGTTCACCGGGGCGGGCTCGGAGACGACCTCGTACCGCTCGGCGAGCGCCGACCGGTGGGTCGGGTCGGTGATGTCTCTCTCGGGGTCGTCGTACCGGGGCTGGGTCCACGGGACGCCCGCGGTGGTGATGTGGCCGGCCACGGCGTCCTCCGCGAACGCCGGGACCGCGAACTCGAAGCTCAGTTGCGGGCCGGTGAACGCCTCGATGTGCTCGAGTTCGCGGGTCGGGACGAGTTCGTACGACACGTCGGTCTCGTCGCGGTCGCGCCCCTCGCGGTCGAAGACCGCGCCGGTCGAGCGTTCGGGGAGGTCACGCGGCGGCGACGAGAGCGCGTCGAACGACCGGACGGTGAGTTCGTCGGACAGCAACGACGACCGGTCGACCGACGGGAGGCGGTCGTGTTCGTAGATGGGTTCGCCGTCGAGTTCGGGAACCACGTACGGCAGTCGCAGCCCCTCGTCGCGCGGGAGTCCGTACGCCGCCGGGAGGTCCACGAGCGCTTCCAGCGCGTCGAGCGAGCGGTTAGTGATGTCCGCCGGGACGGACTCGGCGACGGAGAACCGCTGGAAACTCTCCGGGCGCTCGTTCAGCGACAGCGCGCTGGAGTGCGATCCGAGTTCCGAGAGGACGCGCGGGACCGTCCGTTCCGGGTCGAGGTGCTCGTTGTTCGGCACCGTCCGGGAGTGAGCGCTGGCGACGTAGAGCCGCGGCTCGTCGGCGTCGGTGTCGACGAACACCTGGAGCAGTTCCCAGTCGTGCCAGTGGAAGTTCGTCGTGAACTGGTCGAAGGCGGCGTAGAGCCAGTACTGGACGACCGCGAGCGGCGACTCCTCGTAACGGATCACCCGGTAGAACACCGTCGGGTCCGGCGGGTCGCCCGCCTCCTCGAACCGGCGCGTGTACCCCTCGAGGGCGTCGAAGCCGTCGACGACGACGCGACCGTCGCGCTCTGTCTCGTACGGGCGCGGGTCGGTCGGGAACCAGCGCTCGTCGGCGTCGAAGTAGACCGTCGGCGCGAACCGCTCGGCGAGTCGGGCGGCCTCGCCGTCGGTCACCTCGGTCGCCGGCGCGTCGGTCGTCTCGTCCTGCCCGGCGCAGCCGGCGAGCGACGCGGCTCCCGTCGCGCCGAGCGCTCGAAGGAGGGTGCGCCGGCGGACGCGCGGCAGATCAGACGCGGGCACGGGTCGGAGCGTCTGCGGAGGCGTTCGCGTCGCCGACGGCGTCTCCGGCGACGTCCTGTGCCGTCGGGCGGCGTGTGACGGGGTCCATACCCCGGTCGTGAGGGCTGGCCGCCGAAGTGTCTTCTGGCTCGCCTCGCGGGCGCGACCACGGTGTGAACTAAGGGGTGTGAGCACGAGTATCGAAGCCGATGACTGGAACGACGACACGCGAGCGCGTGGCCGACCTGACAGCCGAACTCGTCGCACGGGAGAGCGAGAACCCGCCGGGGAACGAAGCGGACGTCGCCGCGTTCGCGCGCGACTGGTTGCGAGACCGCGGCGTCGACGCGACGCTCGTCCGCGAACCGTACGAGGACCGGCCGCAGGTGGCGGCGGTCGTCGGCGACGGCGACCCGACGGTCGTCCTCAACGGCCACCTCGACGTCGTCCCCGCGGGCGACCGCGAGCAGTGGACCCACCCGCCGTACGATCCGGTCGTCGAGGCGGGTCGCCTCTACGGGCGCGGGAGCGTCGACATGAAAGCCGGGGTCGCGGTCGCGATGCTCGCGACGGTCGACTTCCGGGAGCGGTTCGAGGCCGGCGAGCTCTCGGGGACGGTCGTCTTTCACGGTGCCATCGGCGAAGAGACCGCCGAGCCGGGCACGAAAGCGCTCCTCGAGGCCGGGTACGACGGGGAGTACGGCGTGGTCCTCGAACCGACCGGGCTCCGGACGGCCACCAGCGAGAAGGGCCTCGCGTGGTACGAGATCACCGTCGCCGGCGATCCCTCGCACGCGAGCCGCCCCGATCAGGGCGTCAACGCGATCCAGCACGCGAGACCGGTGCTCGACGCGCTCGCGGCGTACGACCGGCGGGTCCGCGAACGGACGGACGACCTCGTGGGGCGTGCCTACGCGACGGTGACCGAGTTCGAGGCCGGGACCAAAGAGAACGTCGTCCCCGAGCGCGCGGTCCTCACCGTCGACCGACGGTTCCTCCCGGGCGAGTCGGCCGCCGAGATCGACGCCGAGATCGACGACCTGCTGACCGACGTCGAACGCGAGCACGGCGTCGACGTCTCGTGGCGGCGGACCCGCACCTACGAGTCGGCCGAGATTCCGGTCGACAGCCGGATCGCGGAGGTGTTCCGGGCCGCGTCCGCGGCGGAGGGCGACGCCACCACCGAACCGTGGGGCGTGCGCGCCTCGACCGACGTCCGCAACCTCGTCCACGACGCCGGGATGGAGGCGATCACGTGGGGGCCGGGCGACCTCGCACAGGCACACACCTTCGACGAGCACGTCGACCTCGCGGAGGTCGAGACCGGACTCGACGCGCTCGAACGCGCCCTCGCGACGCTGTTCGGGAGCGACGACTGACGAGAACCGCCGCGGTCGGACTCAGAGCGCGGCGACGGCCGCCTCCACCTCGTCGTAGTCGGGGAACTCGGGCCACTCGCTCGCGACCCACGCGTACTCGACCACGCGCTCCTCGGAGAGCAGGAAGACGGACGGTCGCGGTTCGGCGACGCCGGCCATCCCGTCGAGGTCGTGGACGACGCCGTAGCTCTCGGCGACTTCGTTCGTCGGGTCGCTGAACAGCCGATGCTGCAGGTCGCGGTCGTCGACGAACGACTTGTGCTCGTAGGGCGAGGAGATCGAGACCCCGACGACCGTCAGGTCCTCGTCCCAGTCGCGGGCCTGTATCCCCTTCCACATGTAGGTCGCGGGGAACGATCCGTCCATGCCGTGAAAGAGCAACAGGACGGGGCCGTCCTCGGTCAACGCCGAGAGCGCGACGTCCTCCCAGAACTCGTCGGTGACCAGCGGTCGCGTGAAGTCCGGGGCCACCTCGCCCTCGGTCGGGTGGTCCGCGTCGTCGAACTCGACGACGTCGAAACCGAGGTCCATCAGGCACCCCCGTAGACGCTCTCGACGTACTCGACGATGTTCCCGCTCTCGGCCATCGTGACGCCCGTGCGCTCGTCGACCAGCGCCGGGACGACACGGGTCCCGGTCAGTCGCTTGACGACGTCGCGCTCGGAGTGGTCGGTCTCGACGAACCGCGACTGGTAGGGGACGCCGTGCTCCTTCAGGGTGCGGACGACCCGCTCGCAGAACGGACAGGCCTGCAGGCGGTACAGCGTGACGGCCGTGTCGTCGGTCGACGCGGTCTGGCTCATCGTCACGTCGTCGGGGCGAGAGCGGCGTAAGCCCTTCGCTACCAGCAGCGCCGTCACGGTTCCGGCCGCTCACCAGTCGACGCGGAGGAGGGAGGTTCCCTGCCAGTAGTTGTACAGTTCGACGACCGCACCGAGTGCGACGAGCGCGGTCAGGCCGGCGACGAACGCGCTCCGCTCGGCCGTGAGATACCAGAGCGCGAAGACGGCCGTCAGCCAGACCGTGTTCGCGACGGGGTACAGCGGGTGGGCCGTGACGGCGCGGAACGAGGAGGCCGTGAGGAAGCCGACGACCAACGCGAACATCACGACGTACGGGAGCGTGAGCGCCCGGCCGGAGACGACGACGCTGGCGGCGACGACGGCGGCGAACGCGACTGCGAGCACCGCACGACCGAGATTCAGTCGTTCGAGGTGACGAGTGGAGGGCACGACAGGATCGGTTCTCGCGTCGGGCCCAAGGAGCTATCGACCGTCGCCCCCGGCGAGCGTCGGAGTCCTCCGACAGATTTTGGGACCGTGCGGACGAGACGGGGACGTGAACGCCCTCCCCGCCGTCACTGCCGGCGACGCGTTCGGTGGCGGCATGGTCCTCCTCGGAGCAGTCGTCCTGCTGGTCGGCGCACGCTACGTCTGGCGTGCCACCGCGGTGATCCGTTCGACGCCGGTCGTGCGCGCCAGCGACGCAGACCGCGGTACGCTCGTCCGTGTCAGCGGCGAACTCGAGGCGAGCGAGGTCTACCGCGCGCCGTTCAGCCACGACCCGTCGCTGGTTCTGCGATACGAGGTCGAAGAGAAGCGGCTCAGTCCACTGGTGCTCCCGTGGTTCGTGACCGTCTTCTCGCGGGTCGCCGCCGGACGGTTCCGGGTCGACACCGGCCCGGGCGCCGTCGCGGTCGCCGAACCGGCCCGGGCGGTCGTGCTGCGATCGGGGACCGTCGCGACGGTCGGTCCGGACGAATCGCCGCCGGAACGCCTCGCGTCGTTCGAGCGCGAGACGGGCGACCTGCCGGTCTCGACGGTCTGGCGCTCGCCGCCGACGGGACTGCGCGCGCTGTTCGGGTCGCTCTCGCTCGGGACGCGTCGCTACCGCGAGGCCCGCGCCGGACCGGGCGACGAGGTGACCGTCGTCGGCCGACTCGCGGAAACCGACGACGAACCGACCGTCGACCCGCTGGTCGTCTCCGACCGCCCGGTGGGCCGGACGCTCGTACGGATGGCGAGGACGTCGCTGGCCGGCGTCGCCGTCGGCCTCGTCGCCGCCGCCGTCGGCGCGTTCCTGCTGCTCGCCTGAGGACGCGTCCCGAACCGGCGGCGACGTTCGCGGCCAGTGTTGCCTCCTCGCGACCGGTTACGACGCCTCCGTCCCGACGGGGTGTGTGACACAGGTGTCGACCGACGGGAGACGGAGCACGCTGGTCGCCGTCGCCGGCGGCAACTTCGCGCAGTTCGGGGTCCGGCTGCTGCTCGGGGCGGTCGTCCCGCTCGTGCTCAGCACCTTCGGGACGACGAAATCGAGCGTCGGACTCGCGCTCACCGGCATGTGGGCGGTCTACGCGCTCTTTCAGTTCCCGAGCGGAATCTTCGCCGACCGGTACGGCGAGCGGCCGCTCCTGCTCGTCGGTCTCTTCGGCACCGTCGTCGGCGCGGTGCTCGTCGCGGTCGCGCCGTCGATGCTCCTCTACGGCGTGTTCACCGTCGTGCTCGGCGCTGGCACCGGCCTCTTTTTCTCGCCGGCCTCGGCGCTGGTCTCGCGGCTCTACGAGGAACACGGCGGCGCGCTCGGCATGGTGACCGCGAGCGGGGCCATCGCGGGCATCGTCTATCCGGTGGGCGGGAGCTACATCGCGGCGCGGTTCGGCTGGCGGGTGGCCGTCGGCGCCGGCGCGGTGGTCGCGCTGCCGGCGCTCCTGGCGACGCTGGGCCTGGTCTCGTCGCTCCCGCCGGCGAACCCGACCCGGAGCCTCCGCGCCGCGGTCGACCTCCGGCGGGTGCGGGACCTCCTCGCGCGACCCAGCGTGACCTACACGACGGCGGTCGCGGTGATGACCGGCTTCACCTTCCAGGCGATCAGCTCGTTTTTCCCGACGTTCTTGGTCGAGTTCCGCGGCGTCGCGCCGAGTCTCGCCGGCGTCGGATTCGGGGCCGTCTTCGGTCTCTCGTCCGTCGCACAGCCGGTCGCCGGCCGCGTCTCCGACCGGATCTCGCGGGACTTCGCGATCGGGTCGAGCGTCACGCTCACCGGCCTCGCCCTGACGGTCCTGCTTTTCGTCCCCGGGGACCTCGGACTCGTGGCCGGGACGGCCCTGCTCGGCGTCGGCGTCTCGTGGCCCGGCACGCTCCAGGCCCGGTTCATGGACCAGTTCGCCGACGCGGAACGGGGCTACGGCTTCGGGCTGGCCCGGACCATCTACATGTTCGTCGGCGCGTCGGGGAGCGTCGTCGTCGGCACGCTCGCGGAGCAGTCGGGCTGGACGGTCGGCTACGGCGCGGTCGTCGGCGTGCTCTCGGTCGCGCTCCTGTTGCTCGCGAGCAATCGCGTGCTCGGCCTCGACCTGTGAGCGGGCAGTCACGGAAGCCCCTCGGCCGGGGGTCGTGGCGTCGCTGGCGTCGTCGGAGACACGCTCGTCGTGTGTCGGCTCCCCCTCAGTATCACGGTTGATAACTCGACGTCTAGGCTTAAGAGCGGGGAGGCGCGTGAGAGACGTATGACGACTCGCAGAGGGCTTCTGGGGGCGCTCGCAGTGGGGGTCGCGGGGCTCGCCGGGTGCATCTCGAATCCGTTGAGCGGCGGGTCGGGCTCGAAGCCGACGCCGAACGCGACCGCGGGCCCGACGCGGACGACGAACGAGCCGACGCCGGCGACGACGACGACCGCGACGCCCACGGCGACGGCGACCGCCACGCCCGTCGCCAAGTACGCACCGTCGAAGTTCCCGTCCCCGGTCGAAGAGCGACTCGAGAGCAAGCGGGGGAAGTACGGGATCGGGGGGCTCGTCCGCAACGAGAAGCTCCGGGCGCTCGCGACCATGGCGGCCAAGCGCCGCGGTCGAGGCGGCTCTCTCGACCGGGTGCGAGAGGAGCTGGCCGCCGTGGGGTGTGACAACGGCGGCGTCCTCGTCGCCGCCGCGCCCAGAAACGACACCGTCTCGAATCCGAACGGCAAGGGGATCATCGAGGTCGACTCCGTGGAGTCGGTCGCGACCTACGTCGTCAACAGGTGGACCGTCCCCGGCGAGAGCCGACAGCTCGTCGTCGACAGCGAGGTCACGCACCTCGGCGTCGGCAGCTACGTCGCCGAGCAGAACGTCTTCGTCAGCGCAGTCCTCTGCTGAGGCGGCCGATTCCGAGCGACGACCGCGAACCCGGACGTCGACGACGGGGGACCGGGCGTCTCGTCCCTCTCACTCTTTACCGTCGGGGTGCGAACGCGGCGACGATGGCCACCAACCGCCGCCCCTTCGTCGCCGACCGTGCGAACGACCTCGTCGAGCAGTTCGGATCGCCGCTGTACGTCTTCGACGAGGCGCGACTGCGCGAGAACTACCGGTCGCTCCGGGCCGCGCTCGACGACCACTACCCGGACTCGCGTATCCACTACGCCGTGAAGGCCAACTACAACCTCGGCGTGCTCTCGGTGCTCCGCGACGCCGGCGCGGCCGCCGAGGCGTTCGCGAGTTGCGAACGGACCGCCGCGCTCGACGCCGGCTTCGACCCGGCGGACGTGCTCCTGACCGGACAGAACCGCACGCGTGAGTCGGTCGAAGCGGCCCTGAACGCGGGCGTCGACCGCCTGCTCGTGGACAACGAGACGGAGCTGGAGACGGTCCGTGCGGCCGCGGCGGCGACCGACACCCGGCCGGGCGTGCTGGTCCGGGGCAATCCCGCGATGGAGCTCCCGACCCACCCGGACATCGCCACCGCGACCCGCGAGAGCAAGTTCGGACTCGACATCGAATCGGGGCGGGCGCTGACCGTGGCCCGCCGCGCCGCGGCCGCCGAGGCGGTCCGCCTCGACGGCGTCCAGCTGCACGTCGGGAGCCAGATCACGGCCGCCGAGCCCTACGCGGTCGCGGCGCGCGCGATGGTCGAGTTCGCCGCGGCGATCCGCGACGAGACGGGCGTCGAGATCGACGTGCTGGACATGGGCGGCGGCTTCCCCGTCGCCTACGACGACGCGGTGCCGGCGACCGGGGACGTGCTCGAGACGCTCGGCGACGCGATCAGGGGAGCCTGTGACGCCCACGACCTCCCCGAACCGCGACTGCTGGTCGAGCCCGGTCGCCGCCTCGTCGCCGAAGCCGGCGCGCTGCTGGCGACGGTCGGCGTCGTGAAGGACACGCCCCACGCCGACTTCGCGATCCTCGATGCGGGGTCGAACCTCGTCGGCCACTGGCCCTACCCCATCCACGCGGCCAGGGGCGGCCCCGCGAACCGCCGCTACCACGTCGCCGGGCCGCTCTGTTACTCCGGGGACGTGCTCGCGGAGGACGTGGAACTCCCCGAACTGTCCCGCGGCGACGTCGTCGTCGTCGACCGCGTCGGCGCGTACGCCCTCTCCGGCGCGTCGAACACGAACGCCACGCCCCGACCCGCCGCCGTCCTCCTCGACGGCTACGGCGACCCCCACGTCGTCCGCGAACGCGAAACCTGCGCCGACCTCACGCGACACGACGTCGTCCCCGGGCACCTCTCGGAGTGACCGCCGCGCGACCGCGGGACGCGTCGTCTTTCGAGCAGGTTCGAGCGCGAAACCGGTCGGCGGGTTATAGGTGCGAGCGGGGCGAACCTCGCGTCACTGGTCCCCCATGTCGTTCGCCTCCCTCCCCTCGACAGAGTCGATCAGACGACGGCTCGCGGCGCTGTGGCGCCTGCTGACGCGGTACGCCGTCGCCGCCTACCTCGTCGCGCTCGTCGGCAGTCTGCTCGGCGTGCCCGTCGTCCTCGTCGCCGAGTTCCGGTTCGAACTGGTCGAAGCGCTCCGCTACACGCTCGCCGTCGGCGGCGTCGGCTACGCCGGCCTGATGGCGGTGCTGTTCAGCGACCGGTTCACGTCCGAGTGAGCGCCCCCGGGTCGGCCCAAAACGCCCCCCACGCCGTCCCCGGGCAGACGTGACACGTCGCCTGCCAGTGACGACCCCCGTGCGTGCGAGGCCGTCCGTCAGATCGAACCGCTCCGAGGTCCTCGCCGCCGGGCCACCGGTCTCAGTGGAAGTGGGTGAACGGCGCGAGCGGGACCTTCGACCGGCGCTCCCGACCTGGGACGTGCGGACTGCTCGATCCGTCGTCCGGGTCCTCGATCAGGTACTTCGCGAAGAGGTCCGCGACCCGCGTGAACGCGTCCATCACGTTCTCTCGCCGGGTCAGGACGTGGCGCTCGTCGTCGTATCGAACGAACTCGTACGGCTTCCCGTGGTCGTCGAGGGCTTCGGCGAGCTGTTCGGACTGGGAGACGGGGACGCGTCGATCCGCTTCGCCGTGGAGCAAGAGCAGCGGCGCGTCGATCTCCGGTACGGCCTCGATGGGACTCAGATCGCGGTAGTTGTCGAGATCCGTCGCCGGGTAGCCGAGCTCTCGTTTCATGAGCTGCCAGCCGACGTCGTCGGTGTCGTCGACGAAGGACTCGTAGTCGAAGACGCCGTAGAACGCGGCCCCCGCCCGAAACGCGTCCGTGCGACCGAGCGCGTTGACCGTCATCAAACCGCCGCCGCTACCGCCGAAGATGCCGGCGCGCGACCCGTCGACCGCCGGATATGCGTCGTCTACGAACGAGACCGACTCGACGACGTCGTCGAGGTCGCGTCGTCCCCACTCGCCGTCGTTGCGGTCGCGAAACGCCCGGCCGAAGCCGGCCGAACCGCGGTAGTTCGGTTCGATCAGGGCGTAGCCCTGTGCGACGAAGTACTGGGCGATGGGGTTGAAGTCGTAGCCGTAGAAAAACTGCGGCCCGCCGTGGGGATGAACGAGGAGGGGAACGTCGTTCTCGTCGCGCTCGTCCAGGTCGTCCGGACGATAGAGCATCGCGTGTATCTCCACGCCGTCTTCGGCCTCGTAAGTGACGCTCTCGGGCTCGACGTAGCGGTCTTCGAGTCCGACGACGCCGCCCGCGGTGTAGCGCTCGCCGGTGGTCTCGTTGACGACCGCGAACGGTCGGGACGGCGTCCCGGTGACGGCGACGACCTCGTCGCCGAACCAGTGAGGATAGTACCGGCGAGCGGCCCCCTCGGTGAGTGAGGTGACCTCGCCGTCGCGGGCGACCCGGAGGATCGACGTCTCGCCGCGCTCGGTCGCGACGACCAGCAGCTCCCCGGCGTCGTTCCACGTCGGGGCGCTGAGTTCGACCCCCTCGCTGCCGTAGAGCAGCTCCGGTTCGTCCTGTTCGCGGGCGGTCACGTAGAGCGAGTCGAATCCGGTACCGTCGTGGACGAAAGCGACCTCCTCGCCGTCGGGACGAGGCCGCGGTGCGACCGCGCTCACGCCCGACTCGGCGAACACCGGTTCGACCTCGCCATCTCGCGTGATCCGGACGAGATCGCAGTCGCCGTCGAAGATATCCCGGTGCGGGGAGCGAACCGCAAGGAGGGCGTCGTCGTCGACCCACTGCGGGTCGGTGTAGACGTACTCGTCGTCGCGTAGCACGGTGGTGCGCATCCCGTCGACGTCCGAGACGGCGACGGTCCCGGGCGACCGATGGCCGGTGACGTACGCGATCGCGTCCCCCGCAGGACTGAACCGAGGGAACGCGTCCGGCTCCTGGTGGTGAGTCACGCGTTGCTTGCGCCCGGTCTCGACGTCGACGGTCCAGACGTCGAGCGAGCCGGCGCTGTCTGTCACGTAGGCGACGGACTCGCCGTCGGGATGCCAGTCGAGCGGTTCGACGTTGTAGAGCGGGTAAACCTCCGGAGCCGCGAGCGCTCCCGTCCCAGTGAGACGCCGGGGCTGTCCGCGTCCGTCGGTGAGCCAGAGATCGGTCCGGTTCTCCCGGGTCTGGGCGTACACGATGTACTCGTCTGCCGGCGACGGCAACGCGAAGGCGACGTTGTCGGTGACGATCCCCTCTGCCAGAACCGCGTCGGCATCGGCGTTTCGCAGTCCATCACGATACATGCTAACGGCCAGCATTCGTGCCGGCATAGCTCTTGGTGACTCAGAGAACGTTGCCCGGAACATGAGGGGACGGCCGTTTCCGACATCGTAACACCTAAATTGGGCAATCTGCTCGTACTCATGCGTAACAATACCATGACAGGGGACAACAACGGGGAAGCACGACAGTGGTATCGGCGGCGGCGGGTTCTACAGATGGCGGGACTCGTCGGCGCGTCCGGAATGACGGGTCTCGCAGGCTGTTCGGGCGGCGGCGGAGACACGGGCGGCGGCGAGACGACGACCGAGTCCGGAACGGACGGAGCGGACACCGCGACCGAGACGCCCTCGGAGGAAGAGATGGGCGGGGAACTCGTCGCGGGGACTCAGGCCGACGTCGTCAAACTGGACCCGCACAAGTCGAGCGCCTACTCCTCGTTCCAGGTGCTCGACAACATCTACCAGCGCCTGACGGTTCTCGACGCGGACCTGAAACCACAGGGGCTCCTCGCGAAGGACTGGACGGTCAGCGACGACGGCACCTCCTGGACGTTCACTCTCCAGGAAGGGGTGATGTTCCACCCGCCGGTGAGTCGCGAGATGACGGCTGCCGACGTCAAATACTCCATCGAGCGTATTCTGAACCCCGACACCGGGTCGCCCCGGAAGTCGAACTTCGATCCGATCACGAACATCGAGACGAACGGCGACTACGAGATCACCTTCGAGTTCGAGGAGCCGTACGCGCCGTTCCTCTACAAGCTCACGACCAGCTACGTGATGCCGGAGGGGGCGGACGAAGCCGACGACTACGACGTCAGCAAGCAGCCGGTCGGAACGGGGCCGTTCAACTTCGTCGAACACGTCAGCAAGGACCACACGCTCATCGAGGCGTTCGAGGACTACTGGGAGACCGACCAGGACGGAAACCAGCTCCCGCATCTCGACGCGGTCCGGTTCAGGCCGATCCCCGAGGGCTCCTCTCGAGTGACGAACCTCAAGACGGGCGAACTCGACTGGATCGACACCGCACCCCGCTCGCAGGCGAGCAGCCTCGAGAACGCGAGCAGCGTCAACTTCTCGAACGTGCCGGGAACGTTCTACGACTACCTCGGGCACCGCCTGGACTCCGAGCCGATGGGCGATCAGAAGCTCAGGCAGGCGATCTCGTGGGCCATCGACCGCCCGAGCATCGTCAAGGGTGCCCGGTTCGGCTACGGCGAACCCACGCAGGACCCCGTTCCGCCGTCCTCGCTCTGGGCGGAGATGATCCAGGTCGACGAGCCCTACGAACAGGACAAGGAGAAGGCGGAGCAGCTCCTGGAGGACTCGGATTACGACGGTCAGCAGATCAATATCATGGTCGGTCAGCAGTACAAAGGACAGGTCAACGCGGCCGAGATCGTCCAGGAGCAGCTGTCCGGCGTCGGCATCAACGTCAAGGTCCAGCCGACCGAGTGGGGGACGATGGTCTCGCGGCTCAACGAGGGCGACTTCCAGATCACGCTCGTCGGGTGGATCGGCTTCGTCGATCCGGACGACATGTTCTACTCGATCTTCCACACCGGCGAGAAGTGGAACCAGACGAACTACTCGAACGAGGAGGTCGACGAACTTCTCGAACAGGGTCGCAGCGCAACCGGAAGCCGCGAGGAACGTGCCGGCTACTACGACGACGCCGTCGACATGATCGCGGAAGAGGCCCCCTACACCTTCCTGAATTTCAACGACGAGATCATGGCGTGGAAGCCGTACGTGAAAGGCTTCACGCACATCCCGACCGGGGCGACCCGCTTCAAGACCACCTACAAGACCGACCAGTGATAGAGGGGCGGAACGACCGTCCAGCCGGCCACCACTCAACTAAAGACAACCGATGGGATTCAAACGGTACGTTCTGAAACGACTGCTACTGCTCTTTCCCGTGTTACTCGGGGTGAGCGTCATCTCGTTCAGTCTCGTCCACTTCGTCCCTGGCGGCCCCGTCGAGGCAGCGCTCGGGACACAGGGGAACCCGGAACTCATTCAAGAACTGCGCAACCAGTACGGACTCAACCGGCCGCTGTACGTCCAGTATTTCGACTGGCTCACCGACGTCCTGCAAGGCGACTTCGGACAGTCGATCCGAACCGAGCGGGACATCAGTGTGGCCGTCGAGCGCGCGATCCCGCCGACGTTTTGGGTCGCCTTCTCGGCGTCGGTCGTCAGCGTCCTGATCGGCATCCCGACGGGGATCATTAGCGCCGTGAACCACTACTCGGCCAGAGACTACGTCGCGACGTTCTTCGCGTTTCTCGGACTCTCGGTCCCGAACTTCTTCCTCGGGCTCGCGCTGATCCTCGTCTTCGGGCTGTATATCGGCGGATTACCGACCACCGGGTTCGTCGATCCCATGAAACACCCGATCGAGGGCGTCCGGCACCTCGTCCTCCCCGCGTTCACCCTCGGCACGGCGTCGAGTGCCGTGGTGATGCGGATGATGCGGTCGTCGCTACTCGAGGTGTTCTCCGAGGAGTACATACGAACGGCCAAAGCCAAAGGACTGACGAGACGGCTGATCACCAACAAACACGCGGTGAAGAACGCGCTGATCCCGACCATCACGGTCATCGGACTCAACTTCGGCTATCTGCTGGGTGGCGTCGTCATCGTCGAGCAGATCTTCGCCATCCCCGGCCTGGGTCGACTCACACTCACCGCTATCTTCAACAGGGAGTACAGGGTCATCCAGGCGACACTGCTGTTGATCGCGTTCCTGTTCGCGGTCGTGAATCTGGTAACGGACATCATGTACGCGTATCTCGACCCGCGCATCAAATACGAGTAGCGAGAGAATGTCGCACCAAACCAACGGACCACGAGAGGAAGAACCCGGGCTCGTCGAGCGATTCCGTCGCTCGCGGACGGCCCGAACTGGCAGACGTATCTTCGCGGACAACCGACTCGCGCAGATCGGACTGCTCATCACCCTGGCGGTCATTCTCTCGGCGACGCTGGCACCACTGATCGCGCCGTACGAACCCACCGAACAGAACATCGTCGACGCCCAGCTCGAATCGCCGAGCGTCGCTCACCCGATGGGAACCGACCAGTTCGGTCGGGACATCTTCTCGCGGGTGGTCTACGGAGCCCGGATCAGTCTCGAAGTCGGACTGATCGCCGTCAGCTTCGCCATCCTGCTCGGCGTCCCGCTCGGACTCGTCTCGGGCTACTACAAGGGGTACGTCGACGAGACCATCATGCGGACGATGGACGTGTTGTTCGCGTTCCCGGCCATCCTGCTGGCGATCGCCGTGATGGCGGTGCTGGGGCAGTCACTGGTGAACGTGATGATCGCCATCGGGGTCGTCTACACGCCGATCTTCGCTCGCGTGACGCGGTCGGGCGTGCTGAGCGTGCGCGAAGAGGAGTACGTCACCGCCGCGAAGGCAGTGGGCGACACCGACGGGAACATCATCCGCAAGGACGTCCTTCCCAACGTCATCGCGCCGATCATCGTTCAGGCGACGATCAGCCTCGCGTTCGCCATCCTCGCCGAGAGCGCGCTCTCGTTCCTCGGCCTGGGGACGCCGCCGCCGACGCCGTCCTGGGGGCGGATGCTCTCGGAGTCGCGGAACTTCATGCAGTCCGCGCCGTGGACGGTCCTCTTCCCGGGACTGGCTATCATGGTCACTATCCTCGGGTTCAACTTCCTGGGGGACGCGCTCCGTGACACGCTCGATCCCAAACACGACACCGAGTCGGGAGGGGGTCTCTGATGAGTCTGCTCGAGATAGAGAACCTCAGCACGGAGTTCGAGACCGACGAGGGGGTCGTCAAGGCGGTCGACGACGTCGATCTGACCGTCCGCGAGGGCGAGACCGTCGGCATCGTCGGGGAGTCCGGGTCGGGCAAGAGCGTCACGGCGCTCTCGATCATGGGGCTCATCGACAGCCCCGGACGAATCACCGACGGACGGATCGAGTTCAACGGCGAGGACCTCAGCGAAGTGAGCGACGAGCGCCGTCGCGAGCTCCGGGGCGACGAGATGAGCATGATCTTCCAGGATCCGATGGAGGGGCTCAACCCGGTGCTTCGGATCGGCGATCAGATCTCCGAGACGCTCCGGGCCCACGACCAGATACCGGGCGAGGAGATCGACTGGCTCGAGCAGAGCCTCCTGGGGAACTTCGTCCCGCGGCGCTCCGTCGAGGAACGCTTCCCGCGGTCCTGGGAGCGATCGGTCGAGCTGATGGCCGAGGTCGGCATTCCGGAACCGGAACAGCGGGCCAAGGAGTACCCTCATCAGTTCTCCGGCGGGATGCTCCAGCGCGCGATGATCGCCCAGGCACTCGCCGGCGAGCCGGACCTGCTCATCGCCGACGAACCGACGACTGCGCTGGACGTCACCATCCAGGCCCAGATACTCAATCTTCTCAATGATCTCCAGGAGGACCACGGAACCAGCATCCTCCTGATCACGCACGACCTCGGTGTCGTCGTCGAGGTCTGTGACCGGGTGGCCGTGATGTACGCCGGCGAAATCGTCGAGACTGCGCCGGTGGAGGAGCTGTTCACGGACCCGAAACACCCCTACACACAGGGGCTGCTCAAGTCGATCCCCTCGACGAAAGAGCGGACCAGACTCCAGCCGCTAGCCGGGCAGGTCCCGGACCTGATAGATATGCCCGACGCGTGTTACTTCGCCCCCCGATGTGACCACGCACACGAGGAGTGTTACGACGGCGTGCCACGGATGTACGAGACCGGCCCCAACCACGGAACCCGGTGTGTGCTCTACGACGAGGCCGATCCGAACGCCGCTCCGGAGCCGGGAGAGGTCGGCGAACCCAGCCGGGGTGAGAGCGATGACTGAGCCGCTGGTCGAGCTCCGGGGTCTCGAGAAGTACTACTCCGTCGATAGCGGCCTGCTAGACCGGCTGCTCTCGCGGGAGAACAAGTACGTCAAGGCGGTCGACGGGGTCGACCTCGAGATCCAACGGGGAGAGACGCTCGGACTCGTCGGCGAGTCGGGCTGTGGCAAATCCACGCTCGGACACACGTTGTTGCAACTGGAGGAAGCGACGGGTGGCGAAATCTACTACGACGGGGAGCGGATCGACACCGCGGACTCGGACCGGATCAGGGAGCTGCGGAAGGATATCCAGCTCATCTTCCAGGATCCGGCATCGAGCCTCAATCCGCGACGTCGTGTCCGCGACATCGTCCGTCGTCCCCTCGAGGTGCACGACATCGGCGACTCGAAAGAGGAGCGAGACCGTCGCGTCGAAGAACTCATCGAGCGAGTCGGGCTGAGCGTCGACCAGCTGGATCGCTACCCGCACGAGTTTTCCGGCGGGCAGCAACAGCGCATCGGCATCGCCCGGGCACTGGCTGTCGACCCCGAGTTCATCGTGGCCGACGAGCCGGTCTCCGCGCTCGACGTCTCGGTGCAGGCGCAGATCCTCAATCTCCTCGAAGAGCTTCAGGACGAGTTCGACCTGACCTTCCTCTTTATCGCCCACGACCTCTCGGTCGTCCGGCACATCTCCGACCGCGTGGTCGTGATGTACCTCGGAGAGATCATGGAACGAGGAACCACGACCGAGATCTTCGACCAGTTTCAGCACCCCTATACCGACGCGCTGATGGAAGCGGTGCCCGACACCGACGTCCACACCTCGAGCGTACAGTCGGTCCTCGAGGGGGAGGTCCCCTCTCCAATCGATCCACCCAGCGGCTGCAAGTTCCGGACCCGGTGTCCGCTCGCGAGCGAAGAGTGTGCAGAGCCCTTCGCGGACCGGTCGTTCTCTGAGAGCCACGAGGTCCACTGCGTGAAGCGGTCGCCGGAGAGCGACGCCGGGACCAAGACCCGGGTCGACGAGGACGCGACGGCCGACTGACGGCCGACGTTCGAGGCGGGCTGTCCGCCCCGCGCTATCCGGTGGTCGGCGCCTAGAACCGATCGAGCAGGTCCCCGTAGTCGACGTGGTCGGTACGGCGCTGGTACTCGCGGGCCAGTTCGACGACCGCGAGGTCGTCGTACGCGCGACCGGTGAACGTCAGTCCGGTCGGCAGGTCGCGCTCGCCGAAACCGTTCGGCACCGAAAGCCCCGGGAGGCCGGCGAGGTTGGCGGCCGCCCCGACCGGCGGGATCTCGTAGTCCTCGCGGTAGTCCTCGAACGTCGTGTCGGTGGGGATCGCGACCGTGGACTGCGAGGGCGTGACGAGCGCGTCGTAGCCGGCGAGCAGGTCGTCGAGGTCGCGCCGGGCTCTACGGCGGACCCGCATCGCGTTGAGGTAGTCCTTCGCGAGCACGGCCTGATTGGCGTACGCCCCGACCCGGTCGGCGGGCGCGGTCAGTTCCTCGGCGTGGCCCGCTTCGACGAAGTCGTCGAACGCCGCGGCGGCCTCGCCGGAGATGATCAGCTGGGCCGCCTCCTCGTAGGGATACGACGGCAGTTCGACCGTCTCGACCGCGGCGAACTCCGCTATCACCTCGAGCGACGCCTCGTAGTTCGCTCGCACGCCGGGCTGTGCGTCCTCGGCAGCGCCGTCGAGGACGGCGACCGTCGGTGGATCGGACGCTCCTCCGTCGAGCGGACGGTCGACGGTCGTCTCGTCTTCGGGGTCCGGACCGGCGACGGCGCGGAGGACGTGTTCACAGCCGGCGGCGGAGCGACAGAGCGGCCCGAGCTTGTCCATCGTCCACGAGAGCGCCATCGCGCCGTGGCGGCTGACCCGGCCGTAGGTCGGACGGAGCCCCGCGACGCCGCAGTAGGTCGCCGGCCCGACGATCGACCCCCACGTCTCGCTCCCGATGGCGAACCCGACGAGCCCCGTCGGAACCGCCGACCCCGCGCCGCTGGAGGAGCCGCCGCTCCACGAGTCGGGGCTCCAGGGCGTCAGGCCCGGTCCGGTGAAGGAGGCGTCGGCCTGCTCGTAGCCGAACCCGCCCGCCATCTCGACCATCGCGAGCTTGCCGATCAGGACGCCGCCCGCGGCTTCGAGCCGCTCGACGACGGTCGCCGTGTCGTCGGCTGTCCGGTCCTCGAGCGGTGCCGCGCCCCACGTGGTGGGGTACCCGTCGACCGCGAGCAGGTCTTTCACGCCGAACGGGATGCCGTGGAGCGGGCCGCGGTCCGTCCCGGCGGCGAGTTCGGCGTCCAGTTCGTCGGCCGCGTCGAGCGCGCGCTCGCGCGTGACCGTCACGACGGCGTTGAGTTCGGGACCGACCCGTTCGAGGCGGTCGAGATACGCCGCCGTGAGTTCACGCACGGTGAAGTCGCCGGCGCGGAGGCCCGCGCCGAGTTCGTCGACGGTGCCGACCAGCGTGGCCGCGTCGACCATCAGTCCTCACCCCGGTAGGGGACGAACGCGAACGCGGGTTCGTCGTCGTTCGAGAGATCCGTCTCCCGGACCTCGTCGCCCATCTCGCGCAGTTCGGCGACTCGTTCGCGGAGACGTTCGCGTCGGTCGTCGTCGAACTGGTCGCCGTACGTCGCATCGAGGAGAGCGACCAGTTCGGGAGTTCCGTCCGGTGTGTCGTCGTCTGGCATGGAGCATCGCTCGCACGGAACCCAGGTAAGCGTTCGGACGCGAGGACAAACTCTTTAGTCGACCCACCGTGGATGGTGCAGTATACCATGATGAGTGGTGATGTGTTCCAGACACCCACAGTCTCGTGCCGGGCGGTGATACATGTCCCTCCTTGACATCGACGGGCTGAGCGTCAGATACCAGCTCGAAGACGGGGACGAGGTCTACGCCGTCGACGACGTGAGCTTCGACGTCGAACGAGGCGAGACGTTCGGACTCGTCGGCGAGTCCGGGTCCGGAAAGAGTACGCTCGGCAAGGCGATCATCCGCCTGCTGGACCGGAACGGCTACGTCGAAGACGGCGACATCAGGTTCAAGAACCAGGACCTGAGCGAGCTGTCGGACCCCGAGATCCGGGACGTCCGGTGGGCGGAGATATCGACGATCTCCCAGAGCGCGATGAACGGGCTGAATCCGGTGTACAGGGTCGGCGACCAGATCGCCGAAGCGATACTGCGCCACCAGCCCGGGACCACGTACGAACGGGCGTTCGAGCGCTCGAAGGAGCTCCTGGAGAAAGTCGGCATCGACGGCAAGCGCGCGGAGGATTACGCTCACGAGTTCTCCGGCGGGATGAAACAGCGCGCCGTCATCGCGATGGCGATCGCCTGCGACCCCGATCTCATCATCGCCGACGAGCCGACGACCGCGCTCGACGTGATCGTGCAGGACGAAGTGCTCAACGAACTCGAAGACCTGCAGGAGGAACTGGACCTCTCGATCCTGATCATCAGTCACGACATCAGCGTCATCGCGGAGACCTGCGACCGCGTCGGCGTCCTCTACGGCGGGAAGCTCATGGAGGTCGGCAGGACCGAAGAGGTCTTCGAGAACCCGGCGAACCCCTACACGATGGGACTGAAAAACTCGTTCCCGGACATCCAGCAGGCACAGGAGCGCCTCGTCTCCATTCCGGGCGTCCCGCCGACGCTCGTCGAACCCGAATCGGGCTGTCGCTTCCGCGATCGGTGTCCATTCGAGGTCGAGGAGTGTCACACCGAGCACCCGCCGACGTTCGCGGTCGAGTCCGCGGGCGTCGGTAGGGAGGCCACGCACAGGTCGGCGTGCTACCGGCTCGATTCGCTCGCCGAGCTTCAGGAACGCGCGAGCGAGGAGGAAACGTGGATCCACTGATCCGCGTCGACGGCGCCAGCAAGTACTTCGGCGGCGAGAAGGGGCTGGCGGACACGATCCTCGGTAACGAACCGGAGCCCGTGCGCGCCGTCGACGGCGTCGATCTGACGATCGAGAAAGGAGAGATCGTCGGACTCGCCGGCGAGTCGGGGTGCGGGAAGACCACCCTCGGGAAGCTGCTCGTGAACCTCTACCGACCGACCGCGGGCGATATCTACTTCGAGGGCGAGGCCTTCTCCGAGATGGAATCGGCCGACCGCCGGGAGTTCCATCAGCGCGTCCAGATGATCTTCCAGGACCCCTTCGAGAGTCTGAACCCGCGTTTCACCGTGATGGACGCGGTCTCCGAACCGCTGAAGATACACGGCCTGGGCGACAGCTACCGGGACTACAGGCGACAGGTCGTCGGGGCGCTCGAGGACGCCGGACTCGAGCCGGCCGAGAACTACCTCGACACCTTCCCGGGGAACCTCTCCGGGGGCGAGCAACAGCGCGTCGCCATCGCCCGCGCGCTCGTCCTCGATCCGGACGTCATCATCGCGGACGAACCGGTGTCGATGCTCGACGTCTCGATCCGCGCCGGCGTGCTCAATCTGATGAAGGAGCTCCGCGACGAGTACGACCTCACGTACGTCTTCATCAGCCACGACCTCTCGCTGATCAGGTACATGTGCGACCGGACCGCCATCATGTATCTCGGCGACCTCGTCGAGATGGGCGAGACCGAAGAGGTGATCACGAACCCGAAACACCCCTACACGCAGGCGTTGCTCTCTGCGGTGCCGGTGCCCGACCCCCGCGGCGGCCGGAACCGCGCGCGCATCGAAGGGGAGATCCCCTCCCCGGAGAACCCGCCCTCGGGCTGTAAGTTCCACCCGCGCTGTCCCGAGTACATCGGCGACGTCTGCGAGGACGTGGACCCGCAGATGCGCGACGTGGGCGAGGCGGGCCACCGGGCGGCCTGCCACCTCTACGAGACCGGGGACGCGAGCGAGGCGGCCTCCGACGCCGACGCGGACCGGCGCTGAACCTCGCGTCGCTCGGCACGGTCGCGCCGGGACGGTACACTCAACTCCCGGGGCACAGAATCGACGGTATGCGTCTGAGCAGTCTGCTGGCCAGTCTCGGTCTCCTCGGCGCGTTGCCGCTGAGCCTCGGCCTCGCGTATCTCGGCTACCGGTCGGGGCTCTATCCCTACGCCGGACTCCCGTTGGTCACCGGGGCTGCGCTGCTCGTGCTGTTCGTCGGTCTCTTCACGGTGCTCCCCCGCCTGCGTGCCCGCGAAGAGCGCGCGATCGACCGGCGCCGACGCGAGCGACGCGACGAGTGACGGCCGCTCACTCCGGGGGATCGCCCGAACCCAGGATCGTGACGCTCGCGGAGAAGAACGCGGCGAACGAGACGGCGAGAAGCCCGATCCCGACGGTGCCCGCCGGAGAGGCGGGATCGAACGTCCCCTGCAAGAACGTGACGCCGAGGCCGGCGAAGGCGGCGACGTAGGCGACGCCGATGAGACTCCCGAGCCGACGGTTTCGGTCGACGAGGAACTCGACCAGCCAGTTCAGCGGGGAGAGGGGCGAGTCGGTGTCCGGGCGGCGCGGTGACATCGTGGGGTTCGTTCGGCGCTCGTCAGTTAGATCCAGAGCCCCTCGTAGGTTGCGGGGACGGGCTCTTCGATCACGTTCAACACGAGCTGGGCGACGCCGACGAGGAACTCCTCGCCGGGCGGCCGCACGGCCGGGGCGTCTGCCGCGTCCGCGACCGGTTCTTCGACCGTGCCCGCGCCGTCGTCCGACCAGGCCGAGAGGCCACACGAGACGTCGGTCCCGTAGTCGTACACCGACAGCAGAAACGACGTCGGGACGTCCGGCCCGTCGTCCGCCGTCGGCTCGTAGCTCACCTCGAAGAGGTACTGCCAGGTCGTCCGGTACCGCTCGCGTCCGAGCGCGCCCCCGCCCGCCCGAAGCCCGGGGACGTTCGGCAGCCCGAACAGCTGGACGAGCCGGTAGAGGCTCGTGCCCGTCTCCGCGGACGGCACCAGCTTCCGGTCCAGGTGCGACGGGACGTCGAGGCTCTGGAGCGACTCGCCGTCCGCCAGACGGGCGGCGATCTCGTCGGGATCGGCGGGGCGAAAGTCGAAGCGCTCGAACCACTCGCGCTCGTCGGGACCGTAGCCGTAGGAGTCGTCTCGACTCTCCGGCACCGCTCACCACCCCCCGAGCCGGAACGAGACGCGACCCAAGAGGACGCCGGCGGCGATGGACCCGAGCGCGAACCCGAACAGCAGGAGCCGGTCGGTCGTGGACGCGAGGTACGGCGCGGGCGGCGTCGTGTCGACGGAGATCGCGAGGATGAGGAACGCGGTCCCGAGCGCGAACACGACGGCGCCGAGGAGCAGCGTCCCCGTGAACAGCAGCTCTCGGTGCCGTTCGACGAACGGTCGTGCGGTGCGACGATCGGTCTGGGATCGTGTATCAGACATGTGTCAGTCCGAGTTCGGGTTGGTGACGTCCTCGAGGCTGTAGCCGACGAAGTAAAACGACGCCGCCAGCAGCGTGATCATGAGTCCCGGCGGGATCATCCACCACGGGGCGTCGTAGACGTGACCGGTCACCTGAATCCACTGCAGCATCACGCCCCAGGAGACGTTGGTGAAATCGGAGAGACCCAGGAAGGCGAGGCTCGCCTGCGTGATGATGGCGAACGCCGAGTCCTGGGCGAGGTAGACGAACGCCAGCGGCAGGACGTTCGGGAGGATGTGTCGGAAGATGATGCGGTTGTCCGACGCGCCCGCGACCTGCGCCGCCTCGATGTAGGAGCGCTCTTTCAGCGTGAGCGTCTGCCCCCGGATGACGATGGCGTTGTTGAGCCACGACTTCACCGCGATGGCGAGGATGATGTTCGTCGTCGTGACCCCCCGCACGGCGACGAGGACGATGACCAGCGGGAGGAAGGGCAGACCGTACATGATGTCGACGACGCGCTGGATGGCCTCGTCGACCCACGTGTCGCCGTAGAACCCGCTCACGAGTCCGAGCGGCACCCCGACGAGACTGGAGAGCAGTCCGGCCGCGAGACCGATGTAGAGCGCGGTCCGGGAGCCGTAGATGATGCGCGTGAGGACGTCGTTGCCCTGGTGGTTGGTTCCCAGCGGCGCGAAGTACGGGTCGCCGAACTTCGGCGGTGCCGGGTGAGAGATAGACTGCTCGGCGAGTTCGGAGAGCGAGGTGGCCTCCTCGCCGCCCGTGGGTGCCGTCCAGTTGAGGGGGTGGGGCGCGAGGAACGGTGCGAAGACGGCCGTGGCGACGATGGCGACCAGCAAGAGGAGTCCGATGACTCCGAGTTTGTGACTCTTGAAGCGACGCCAGCCGCGGCGGAGCGACTGATAGGTGCCCGCGTGGCGCTCTCTGTGACGTTCGAGGAACGATTCGGACGGTTGCTGGGTTTCGCCGCTCATCGACTCTCACCGAACTTGATCCGTGGGTCGAGGTAGGTGTACGCGATGTCCGTGAGAAAGCGGAGCGTGACGATGAGCGCCCCGAGCATGAAGAAGGACGCGAACGCCACGGGGAAGTTCCTGTTGAGGATGGAGTCGACCAGCATCTTCCCGATGCCCGGCCAACTGAACACGGACTCGACGATGACGCTGCCGTCGAGGATGAACGCGATGCTGACGATCGCCTGTGTGGCGACGGGGATGAGCGCGTTCCGCGCGGCGTGCTTGTACTTCACCGTCGTGGGCGCGAGCCCCTTCGCGCGCGCCATGTCGATGTACTCCTCCCCGAGGACCTCCTGCATCGAGGTGCGCATCACGAGCATGTTCCCCGCCCAGCCGACCATCGCGAGCGAGGCGGCCGGGATGAACAGGTGAAAGAGGACGCCGAGGACGAGTCCCGGCGCGTCGAACACGGACTCGAACGCCGGCGTCATGTGCGCGGCCGGGAACCAGGCGACGCCGAAGCCCTCGTACGAGAAGATCAGCAGCAGGATCCAGGCGAGCCAGAAGAAGGGGACGCTGTAGAGCGTGAGACCGAGGGTGAAGCCGGATTTGTCCTGCATGCCCCCTCGCTTCCAGCCGAAGTGGATGCCCAGCAGGACGCCGACGGTGAGGTTGATGAGGTACGCCGTGCCGAACAGGACGAGCGTCCGGGGGAGCCGGCGCGCGATGATGTCGACGACCGGTTCCGCGTTGCGCATCGAGTAGCCGAAGTCGAGGACGGCGTAGCTCGACACCCACTTGATGTACTGCACGTGGAGCGGTTGGTTGAGTCCGAACTGTTCTCTGAGCGCCTCGATGTCGGAGGCTTCGAGGCTCGGGTTCAAGAGCAGCGAAGCCATGTCGCCCGGCATCGCCTTCAGAAGCAGGAACAGCAGCGTCATCATCGCCCAGATGACGACGACTGAGACCAGAAGGCGCTTGATGAGGTATTGTGCGCTGATTCGCGTTGCCATGGATCAGAGATGGGTTCCGTGTTACTGAGAGACGTGTGATTGTGTATCTTTCCCACGCCGTGCTACGCTCAGACGTATCGAAGACGAACAGATAAACCTTCCGTGCGATCGGGCGACGCACCGACAGCCGGGGACCCAAAGCCTTTTTATCGCTTGTTTTGTGTTATGAGGTGCCATACCATGATAGAGAGAGACAGGACCATCGATCGGCGCAAGTTCGTAGCGGGCCTCGCGGCGGGTGCCGCGGTGGGTCTGGCCGGGTGTTCCGGCGGCGGGGACGACGATGGGACCACCGAACAGACGACCGAGACCGACACGCAGGAGTCCGGCGAGCAGGAGACCACCGAGACCGAGGAGACCACCGCCGCGCCGACGCAGGGCGGGAACCTCGTGTTCGGAGCCGCGACCGCGCCGTCCGTCCTGAATCCCCTCCGAGCCAGCGACGCGTACGCGTGGGTGATTCTGGACGCCATCTACGACCAGGGTGCCGTCTTCCACCCGGACACCCAGAAGGTGGTGCCGTGGGCGTTCGAGGGCTGGTCGCTCTCGGGCGTCGACAGCGGAGCCCCGACCGTCACTGCGACGCTCCGCGAGGGGCTCCAGTGGAGCGACGGCGAGGACGTGACCGCGGCCGACGTGAAGTTCACCGTCGAGTACGTACAGGAACAAGAGCCAGCGGGCTCTATCTCGGCGTCGCAGTACGGCTCCGTCGAGTCGGTGGAGACGGACGGCGATTACGGCGTCGTGTACAACTTCAGCGAACCCGACTCGGGGTGGCTCGCGGAGGTGCTCGGGAACTACATCCTCCCCGAGCACGTCTGGTCCGAAGTCGACGACTACTCGAAGTACACGCCCCGCAAGGAGGGCGGCCCGATCGGGTCGGGCGCGTTCGTCCTCGACGATTTCAACTGGGAGAACTGGTTCGAACTCGCGGTTCGCGACGACATCGAGAACTACCCGATTCCGGCCGCGGCCGACTTCGTCCACGACGACGCGCCGTTCGTGGACTCGCTGCGCTACGAGGTGTTCGGGAGCCAGCAGGCGCTCGTACAGGCGGTTCTCGACGGCGACGTCCACGTCCCGTACGGCTCCGTTCCGGTCGACAGGGCGGTCGAAGCCCAGGAGAACGACGGCACCGAAGTCATCCAGTCCGGCGACAACGGCTGGAACCACATCTCGTGGAACGTCCGCCGGGTCCCGTTCGACGACAAGGCGTTCCGCCAGCTCCTGTTGCACACGTGGCCCGCCGAGTACCACGTGCAAGACGTGATGAAGAACATCGGTGCGATCCACGGCGACCTCGTCGCGCCGGCGTCGTACAAGGAGTACCGCCCCTACCCGCCGGACGCCGAAGAGGTCCAGCGGTACGGCTTCTTCGCTCCCGGGAGCGGCGACGACCTCGTCAACGTACAGCAGGCGCGGGAGTTCCTCGCGAACCACGAGGACGCGAAGCACGACTACTCGGTGGGTGACGCGGCCTCGGACGCGATCGACTCGCCGGACGGCCAGGAGCTGTACGTCAACGGCAGCCCCCTCAGCGAGGCGCACACGGACAACGACGGCAACGCCGGGCAGGGGCCGCTCGAGTTCAGCCTGAACCCGCCGAAAGACCAGCCACAGCTCATCCAGTCGTTCAACCGCTGGTTCAACATCCTCCGTCAGGTCGGGATCCCGGTCGTGAAGTCGGTGGAGTCGTTCAACTCCCAGCTCCCGAAGGTGTACACCCAGGAGAACTTCGACATGTTCGAGATGGGCTGGACCGGGATGAGTCCGCAGATCACCTACCTCAACCAGATGTTCGGCGAGGGCGGCGCGGACCTCGACGGCACCTCCGAGGCGATGCTGTTCAACGCGATGGGGTACACGGGCGCACAGGACCTGATAGACGAGCAACAGCTGCTGATGGACCCGGAAGAGCGCAAACCCGTCGTGGGCGAAGCGCTAATGCAGATCTACGAGGACGCGCCGACGAACCCGTTCCAGTACGAGCAGGTTCTCCAGCCGGTCTCCGTCGACTGGACGGGCTGGGTGCAGGCCCCCGGCGGCGTCCGCAATCGCTTCACCTGGTTGAACGCCAGACAGAAGTGAGTCAGCGGGGCCGCGGTCGGCCCCCGACGCGTCGCCGCGACGGCGCCGACGACCGTTCACCGAGCGAGAGCTACGTTTCGAGGTGCGCTTCGAGGAACGGGAGCACCCGCCCCATCGTGTCGCGCCACGTCGCCGACTGCTCGAACATGTGGTCTTCCTCCGGGTAGTAGGCCATCTCGAAGTCGTCGCCGCGGTCGACGAGGTCCGAGACGAGTGCGTCCATCTGGTCGAACGGGACGTTCGGGTCGTCGGTACCGTGGAGCGCGAACAGCGGCGTGTCGAGGTCGTCCGCGTGCTCACAGGGCGAGCCGACGTGGTAGCGCTCCGCGACGGCCGGGTCGGGATCGTCCGGGTGGCCGCCGAAGTACGAGACGAACCGCCGGCCGGCCCAGTGGAGGTCGGTCGCGTAGCGCACCCAGTCGCGCCAGTCCCAGATGCCGGCGAAGTTGACCGCGCAGTCGAAGCTGTCGGTCGTCGTCGAGACGGCGTTCGCGAGGAACCCCCCGTAGCTCAGACCCCAGAGGCCGACGCGGTCGCCGACGGCCGCGTGGTCGCGGAGGAACGCCGCGGCGTCGACGCAGTCCGCGACGTCGGTCTCGCCGATGGCGTGGTGGATGCCCGTCTCGTAGTCGCGGCCGTAGCCGATGCCGCCCCGGTAGTTGAGTTCGAGGACGACGTAGCCGCGGTCGACGAGCACGTGGTTGAACGCGTGGAAGAACCCGTACGACCGCATGTGGTGGAAGCCGCGACGCATCTGTCTGACCGGACCGCCGTGGGCCCAGACGACGGCGGGACGGTCGTCGCCGGCAGCCGCGTCGTCGGGAGCGTAGAGGTAGCCGTACACCGTCTCGCCGTCGTCGCTGCTCTCGAAGGAGACCGGCTCGGGATCGGGGAACCACGACAGCGACTCGGGCGAGGGGTGCGCGACGGAGACGCGGCGGGCCGCCCCGGCGGCGACGTCGAAGACGTGGACGTCCGCGGGGTCTGTCCGTCCGGCACGGAGACACGCGATCCGGTCGCCGGCCCACTCGGGGTAGACGGCGGTTCCGTCCAGGTCCTCGAAGGCGTCGACCGCCGTCACGACGCCGTCGTCGAGGGTCGCGACGTGGAGGCGGCGCTCGCCGGGGTCGTGTTCGTTCGTGACGTAGGCCACCCGGTCGCCGGACTCGTCCCACGCGGGCGCGTCGAGGGCGTCTCCCCGGGCCTCGAACGGACCGGCCGTGACCGCCGTCACCCCCGCCCCGTCGAAGCCGGGGTCGGACTCGCCGGCGGCGACCTCGCGCCGGGACGCCACGTCGACGACGTAGAGGTGGTGGTGGCCGGACTCGCCGGCGACGACCGCGAGCCGACCGTCCCGGTGGCCGGCGAGCGTCGCCGAGGGGAGCCCGCGGTCGTCGCGCTCCGAGAGGAGGACGTCCCCGCGGGAGTACGGCGCGCCGTCGCCGTCCGGGCGGACGGCCCGGTAGCGCCGCTCGGTGCCATCCAGGGCGTCCGCGGCGTAGACGAGGTCCTCGCCCGCCCACTCGAACGTGTCGGCGACGACCTGCTCTTCCGGCCCCGGTGTGCGCTCCCACGCGACCGGCGATGCCGTCCCGTCGGCGTCCGTCTCCCGGCCGGGTTCGTAGACGGTGAGGGCGAGGCGCTCGTCGTCGGGCTCGGTCAGCGTCGCCACGAATCGCCCGTCCTCGCGCCACTCGACCGGCGTCGGGCCGAAGAGCTCCGCGACGTCGTCGGCGAGTTCGCGCGTCGTCCCCGACTCGACGTCGTGGAGCCACAGCGAGCGGTCGCGCACGTACGCGAGGACGTCGCCGTCGGGGTGCCACGACGGCGAGGTGTGGTCGGCGCTCGACGTCGCGAGCGTGTCGGCGTCGCCCGTCACCGCGTCGAGCAGGAGGAGGTCCCCGTCCCGGACGACCGCGACCTCGTCCGGGTGGCCCGGTCGCCAGTCGTGTTCCGATACCTCTCCCGCCAGTCGCGTCGCGTCCGCGTCGGGCGCGTCGAGGGCGAGCGCCGTCTCCTCGAAGCGGGCGACCGGACGGGAGACGAACGCCGTCTCGCCGTCGGTGAACTGCTCGTATCCGACTCGCGTCCCGTCGTCGTTCCAGGACGGTGCACCGTACGTCGAAAGCTCGAGGACCTCGTCGACTCCGAACCGCTCGTCTCGCGTCATGTGTGCTCGTATAACACATTCCGGCAAAAGGGTATGCGCTGCGGCAGAGCGGACGCGGCGTCCGACGGGGTTAACCGTCCCGCGTGTTAGAACACCGCATGGAACGGAAGCGACCGACCCACGAGGCGACAGCGACGACGGACGGCCGATGAGCAAGGTGAGATACCACGTCGGGTCGACGCTGCTCCTGCTCGGCGCGTTCGCCGTCGGTGCGGTGCTCCACGCCGTCTTCGTGAAGCAGTCGTTCGCTCTGACGGCTCCGGCCGGCGTCTTCGGCATCGCCGGCGGCCTCGCACTGGTCGCCGTCGGCCGGTGGCTCGAAGGGAAACACCGGGAGTCGATCGTCCCGACGCCGGAGGACGGCGACGGCGACGGCGACGACGGCGGCGACGAAGCGGAGTTCGACGAGGAGGCCGCGCCGTTCGACGCCGCCGACCTGGAGAAGTACGAGCGCGACGAGCCGAGCTGAGTCGCCCGGAGAGAGTCACCCGATCGCCCGTCCGAGACCGGCGAGGAAGAACCCCGTGAGCGTGCTGACGGCGAACGCGAACCACCCGAACAGGAGTCGAACGCCCATCAGCCACGCGGCGGCGTCTACCGGAGCGGCGAGATACCAGACCACGAGCGCCGTCGCGACCGCCTCGCTGAGGACCACGCCCCCGAAGAAACCGGCGATGGCGCCGAGATAGGTCGCGAGCGAACCGTACCGGTCCGCGTGGTGGAAGACGACGACGCCGAACGCGAACGCGAGCACGTAGGCCGTCAGTTCGGAGACGCTGTCGCCGAACGCGAGCGCGAACGACGTCGCGCCGACGACGAACGCGTAGCCGGACGCGCGTCCGAGAGAGCGACCGTTCACCCGGACACCTCCGACGGGACGGCGACCCTGTCGTTCCGGAGCGTGAATCGGCTGTCGGCGATCGACACCGAGTATCGGTTCGCGAGGTCGAAGCCGCCCGCGTCGCGGGCGGCCCGGACCCGCTCGGCCTGCGACGGGGAGAGCTGCACCCGGAACGTCGTCGTCGCGGAGCCACGCGGCGGGAGCGAGAGCGGCGGATCGAGGCTGGCGCTGCCGTACGCGAGACGCGAGTCGTTCCGGAAGACGGCGAAGTAGCCGCCGTCGACCGCGAGCCGCGACCCCGAGGGGTTCTCGAACCGGACTCTCACCACCAGCGACCGGTTCTCGACCGCGACCGCCGTCACGTCGGCCTCGACGCGGTCCTGCAGGACGGACACGAGTTCCTGAACGGCGAGCGAGTCCGAGAAGGAGACGAGGCTCGCGCCGCCGACGACCGCCGCGCCGAGCAGAACGACCAGAAAGAGCGTCTCTGAGCGTCTCATGACGACACGCACCGACTCGGCGGGTCGACCGAACGGGCGACGCGTGACGAAACTGGATGCATCACCGGTTCGAAGCCCCGGACGTGGTAAAAATTCACACGGTTCGCGCGAGTCGGGGCGCGTCGCCGCCGGGAGGGCGGCGGCGGGGCGAAGTCGCGAGGGATTACCCCGCCGCGGGGAACCGGGCGACCCACGGGCCGGTGACGTAGACCCAGTCTCCGTCGACCGCGATGCCCTGCCCCTCGCGGTGTGTCCACCCACAGGAGTCGGGGTCGGGGCTCGCGCCGACGCGAAAGCGGTCGCGTCGCTCCCCAGAGGCGGCGTCGAGTCGATGGACCACGCCGGTCCGGTCGAGCACCCACGTGCGAGCGCCGTCGGAGGCGACGTCGACCGGCGGGACGCCGACGCCGTGACGCCACTGCTCGCGTCCGTCGTCGGGGTCCAGCGCGACGAGTCGCCCGTCGTCGCCGCCGACGAGGAGCGCGGCGTCGCCGGCCTCGAACGCCGTCACGACGCCGGACGTCGTCGCCTCCCACGCGCGCTCCCCCGAGACGGGGTCGAGGCCGACCACCGTCCGGCCGGCCGCCACGACGACGTACTCGTCAGTCCGGATCGGTGGATGCGTCGCCTCGCCGCCGAGGTCGTCGGTCCACCGTTCGGTGCCGTCGGCCAGCGACGCCGCGACGACTCGCCCTCCGCGGGAGACCGCGACGGCGACGTCGCCGGCCACGACCGGGCCGGCGAAGAACTGCCGGTCCGCCCGATACGACCACCGTTCGCCGCCGTCCTCGCGGTCCAGTGCGACGATCCGGTGGACGTAGGCCTCGTGGTTCGTCGGGTCGGGGTCGGGTCGGTCAGAGTGCGAGACGCCGACGAGAACGAGGTCGTCCGCCGTCGCGGGCTGGCCCCACGCGCCGCCGCCGTAGGTCTCGCGGCCGCCGGCCTCGTAGCGCCACTGCAGATGTCCGGTCTCGGCCCCGAAGGAGAGGACGTGGTCGGTCCCGGTGCCGACGTACAGTCGGTCGCCGTCGAGCAGGGGGACGCCGGTGCCGCCGTCGACGACGTTGTAGACCCAGCGCTCCTGTCCCTCGTAGTCCTCGACGGCCGCTATCCGGTACCGCGTGCCGTCGCCCGTGACCGTGTAGCCCTCGGCGACGTACGTGGTCTGCCCGCCGCGGACCGGCGGCGACCAGAACTCGCCGCGGATCTGCCAGTCGGGGTCGCGGGCGGGCACGCAGTCGCTCCCGTTCGCGCCGGTCGGGAGGGCCGAACAGCCCGCGCTCGCGAGCGTCCCGCTGGCACCGAGGGCCGCGAGGAATCGTCTGCGGGAGGGCATCGTCGGCGACTTTCGCCGTCGGGGGTGAAGAGTCCGGCGACGCAGTCACGTCGGCGCGAGCGGTCGCTGTCGGCCTCGCGGCGACCCGCGATCGGCGCGCCGTACCGCGATGTCTAGGCCCAACTTTCTTGTACGCTCCCCACGGGCTCACGACCATGGCCGTCCTGTCAGCCCTCCGAACAGCCGGTCGTACAGTCGTCCGAAACCCCGTCATCCTCGCGGTGACGGCGGCATTCGGACTCTTCCAACTCCCGCAACTCTTCGCGAGAGTCGTCAGCCCCGTCGTCGCCGGTCTGGTCTCGCTCCTGGTCAGCGGGCTGTTGATCTTCGTCGTCCCGTTCTTTCAGGGCGGGATCATCGGCATGGCGAACGAGGGCGTCTCCGGGTCGACCGGGGTCGGGACCTTCCTCGAGCAGGGCAAGGACAACTACGTCTCGCTGCTGGTCGTCTACCTGCTCGTGATGGCGGTGGGGTTCGTCTTCGGGATCGTCGTCTTCGTCGGGGCGC
>Ga0207797_1000149_pt1 | contig 49553 bp, 44 predicted proteins | sample PRCRCaboRojoPR_6_FD_187275 | JGI IMG/M metagenome (GOLD analysis project Ga0207797, IMG submission 187275) | Marine sediment microbial community from Cabo Rojo, Puerto Rico - PR CR 10% Liquid 1 (SPAdes) | ecosystem: Environmental > Aquatic > Marine > Coastal > Sediment | place: Cabo Rojo, Puerto... | reverse complement strand
CTCTCCGAGGCCGTGGCGGAAGGATCCCTGGCGGCCCTGGGCCGGCCCATCCACATCTGAGGCCTCCGGCACGGCCTCCCTTCCGGACGGGGGAACCCGAACTCGCCCTCGGGGTTCTGTTTCCTTCGAGTGGGTGTGTGACGAGTCCGACAGGGGGATGAATCCGTGAGGGAGATGAGTTTGTGAGGGAAGACGCGCCGGCCAGGCCCGGGGTCGATGACCCGGCGCCCCGGAACTGGTCCGAGGAAGAGGATCGATCCCTCCGACTCTGGATTGCCCTGGCCCGTTGTTACGTCACCTTCTCACGGGCCGTGGCCTGCAAGGTGGCGGAGTACGATCTTACGGCACCCCAGTTCGGGATCCTGGAGGCCCTCCTTCATCTGGGTCCCCTCTCCCTGGGAGAGCTTGCGGACAAGCTCCTGGTCACCGGGGGCAACGTCACCTACGTCATGGACCGGCTGGAGGCCCAGGGTCTGGTGACCCGGAAGCGGTCCGGGGAGGACCGCCGGGTGGTGAAGGCCCACCTCACGTCAAAGGGTCGGGCCAGGGTGGAGGCCGTCTTTCCCCAGCACACCGAGTTCATCGCCGAGCTCACCAACGCCCTGGACCCGGAGGAACAGAAGACCCTTCGGGCTCTCCTGAAGAAGCTGGGGACCAGCGTCGCCGATGGCCCCTCGGACGAGAGTTGCTGACGCCGGGACGCCCCTTCCCCATCGCTGCCGGTGGCTTCAGGACCCCGGCTCCTCCTCGCCCACCACGTCCTCCCTGGGGATTTCGATTCCCCGGATGTCCAGGACCCGGACCACGGCCTCGCCGATCTTGTTGTTGGGCGTGGACGCTCCGGCGGTGATCCCCAACTCGAAGGGTCCTTCCGGTAGCCAGCCCTCCTCCTCCGCCTCCGGGGCGTCGGGATCCAGCTCCGCTTTGTGTCGGATGGTCCCGGACTCGGTGTCGATGCAGGAGGAGTCCTGGATGTGGAAGGTCCGGGTATGGCTCCGGCACATGTGGGCCAGGTGGTTCGTGTTGGAGGAGTTGTAGCCTCCGATGACGATCATGATGTCCGGCGGATCCTCCATCATCTCCACCACGGCGTCCTGCCGCTCCTGAGTGGCGGAGCAGATGGTGCCGAAGGATCGGTAGTGCTCCTCGGCGTGGTCCTCCCCGTAGGCCTCCACGAAGGCCTCCCGGATCCGGGCCCCGATGGCCAGGGACTCGTTGGCCAGCATGGTGGTCTGGTTCGCCACGCCGATCTTGTCCAGATCCCGGTCCGGATCGAAGCCCTCCGAGGCCTTGGCCTTGAAGTGCTCGTAGAAGTCCTTCCGGGAGAGGTGCCCCGGGCGCTTGGCGATGTAGTCACACACCATCTGGGCCTCGTCCATGTCCCGGACGATGAGGTACTTCCCCCCGGGGTACTTGTTCACCTGGGAGGCCGTTGCCCTGGACTCCTCGTGCAGGTACTTCCCGTGGATGACGGCGGTGAATCCGTCCCTGGCGTACCCCTCCACCCGCTTCCAGACCACCAGGACCGAGCCGCAGGTGGTGTCCACCAGCACGCAGCCGATGTCCTTGAGCCGGTTGAAGTCCTTCAGGGAGACCCCGAAGGCGGGGATGATGACCGCGTCGTCGGCGGTGACGTGGTCGAAGGAGAAGTGGCCGTCCTTGCCGGGGTAGATGAACTCGATCCCCATCTCCCGCATGCGACGGTTCACATGGGGGTTGTGGATGATCTCCCCCACCAGGTAGATGGTCTTGTCCGGGAACTTCATCCGGGTCTCGTAGGCGTAGTCCACCGCCCGATCCACCCCGTAGCAGAACCCGAACTCCTGGGCCAGGCGCACCGTGACGTCGCCGAAGGTCTCCGTATAGCCCCGGGACCGGATCCGTTCCACCAGGGCCGACTGGTATTCGCTGTCGATGAGGGGCTTCACCTCGGACTTCAGCCCCAGACCGCTGCGGAAGTAGGTCTTCTCCATGGTGCCTTCTTCGCTGGAAAGCCTGGGAACAGGGGGCGAGCCGACGCACCCTTCTCGCTCGCAGGCCTGTTGAGGAACGTGAGCGGCGGCCGGGCCCGAACTGCCGCTCCCGGTCCGCCGTGCCTTCTCCAGACCCCCGGGGCACCCTCAAGTTCCTCCGGGACCGCCTCCCCTTCCCCCGGTCCCCAGCCGGGGACCGATGGGTTCCCGGGAGGGTATCGAAATCCATGAGCACGAGATCGTCCCTCCCCACCCACCCCCTCTCCGAAAGGTCGAGGCGTTGCTGACCCGCCTGGCTCTCCTCTTCGTAGGCGTTCCCCTCCTGGAGCTTCTCCTCCTCATCCAGGTGGGCCAGTGGATGGGGGCGTGGCCCACCGTGGCCCTGGTGATCCTCACCGGGGTGGTGGGGGCGGCCCTGGCTCGCATGGAGGGCTCCCGGACCCTCTGGAAGATCCAGGAGGAGCTGTCCCGAGGCCGGCTCCCTGGGGAGAGCCTCCTGGACGGGATGGCCATTCTCCTGGGGGGCGCCCTCCTCCTCACGCCGGGCATTCTCACGGACCTGGTGGGATTCTCCTTCATCCTGCCCCCCACCCGGCGCCTTCTTCTGGGCCGTATCCGGAAGAGCCTGGAGGGGAGACTCCAGGAGGGGACGATCCGGGTGACCCACATGTCGGGCTTCGGGGGGTTCGGGGCCTCTCCCCGGGGGCCGGGTCAGGGAAGGGGCGAGCCTTCCGGGCCCCGGGAGTCCGTTCCGGACGAGGAAGGCGGGAGCGGGGATTCTCCCTTCCGGCCCGGGACCCGGCCCGGGGAGATCGTGGTGGAGAAGGAGGAGCCCGGGAAGGAGTGAGGGGGAGGGGGTGACTGGTCAGATCCCCTTTCCTTCCCTACCTTCCCGTGGCTTCAACCGATGTTATCCGCATCTCCTGGTCTTCGTCTTCTTCACGAGGTCCCGCCATGTCCATCCGCGTGGAGTTCCTGGAACGACTGCTGAACGCCCCGGGCCCTTCCGGCTTCGAAAGGGCCCCTGCTCGGGTCTGGAGGGAGGAGGCCCAGGGATTCGCTGCCCGGGTATGGACGGACGTGACGGGAAACTCCATGGCGGAGGTGAACCCGGAGGGCCGTCCCCGGGTGATGATGGCGGGCCATATCGACGAGATCGGCCTCCAGGTGACCCACATGGACGACGACGGCTTTCTCTTCTTCGACGTCATCGGGGGCTGGGATCCCCAGGTGCTGGTGGGGCAGCGGGTGACCATCCTGGGCACGAAGGGGGAGGTGCCCGGGGTGGTGGGAAAGAAGCCCATCCACCTCCTGGAAGAGGAGGACCGGAAGAAGCCCTCCAGGGTGAAGGATCTGTGGCTGGACGTGGGAGCCGAAAAACGGGAGGAGGTGGAGGAGCTGGGTGTGAGGGTGGGAGATCCCCTGGTGCTCCAGGCCCCCATGCTCCGACTGGCCGGGGACCGGATCGCCAGCCGGGCCATCGACGACCGCATCGGGGCCTTCGTGGTCCTGGAGGCCCTCCGACTCCTGGCCCGGGAGGGAGGAGACGCCTCGGCGGTGGCCGTGGCCACGGTCCAGGAGGAGATCAGCTATTCCGGGGGCGGGGCCCGCTCCAGCGCCTTCGCCCTGGAGCCGGACGTGGCCCTGGTGGTGGACGTGACCTTCTCCACCGACGTCCCGGACATCGAGAAGAAGGAGCTGGGGGACCACACCATCGGCGGCGGGCCGGTGTTGAACCGGGGCTCGGCGAATCACCCGGTGGTCTTCGAGAAGCTGCTGGAGACCGCCCAGGAGGAAGGAATCCCCTGTACCCTCCAGGCCGCTCCCCGGGCCACCCGGACCGATGCCGACGCCATCCACCTGGTGCGCATGGGAATTCCCACGGGCCTGGTCTCCGTTCCCAACCGGTACATGCACTCTCCCAACGAGCTGGTGAGCCTGGAGGACCTGGATCGGAGCGCCAGGCTCCTGGCCGCCTTCGTGCGGAGCCTGGGGCCGGACTCGGACTTCACTCCCCGGTGAAGGTCTGGTGGGGCCCGCCCCCTTCCCATCCGCCCCGGGGGCCCCTCTCCCGGGCGGGACACGGGCACCGGCGGGCCTTGATTCCCCGGTGGCACTTGTATTAGTTGAAACGCTCTTACCGATCCAGGACCAGGGTTGGGGGGTGGGCGACGGAGTCGCCGCTCCAGGAAGAGGACTCACGGGAAGGACTCACGGGAAGGAATCACGGGAATGTTCGACGCAACGCAGTTGGTGAAGGACCTCCAGGAGATGAGGGATGACGGGTTCCTGTCCGACGCTCTCCTCCGCCAGGCCGTCCGTTCCATCTCCGAGGGCGACGACCGGTTCGACTGGGTCGGTGCGTTCCTCCTGGACGAGGAGAACCAGGAGATCTGGCTGCACAACTACATGGGGCCCCGGACGGAGAACGCGAAGATTCCGGTGGGAGAGGGGGTCCTGGGGAAGGCCATCCAGGCCGGGGGCAACCAGAACGTGGCCGAGGTGGACGAGACGGACTATCCCGGGTCTTCGGACCCGGATATCCAATCGGAGCTGGTGGTCCTGGTCCGGGCCGGAGACGAGATCTTCGGGGCTCTGGCCGTGGACAGCGAAGACCCGGATGCCTTCAGCGAGGATGAGGAGAAGGCCCTGGTCCAGGTGTCCGACAAGCTGGCCGAGCAGATCATGGCGGAGCGCCGCTGACCCGGCACCCCCGGGTGGTGACGGCGCCGAACCCGGGACCCTTCACCCTGGACGGCACCCGGAGCTTCCTGGTGGGGGATCGGGAGGTGGCCGTCATCGACCCGGGGCCGGACGTGGAGGAGCATCTCCGGACCCTCCACGCCAGCCTTCACCGGGCCCGACGGGTTCACCTCCTCCTCACCCACTCCCACAAGGACCACGCCGCCGGGGCCGAGCCCCTGGTCCGGAGCCTGGACGGGCCGGAGACGGCCCTCTACGGCGGCGGGCACGAAGACCTCCCGGAGGGGGAGTCGGTGTCCACGGACCAGGGTTCCCTCCGGACCATCCAGGTGCCGGGTCATTCCCGGGACCACCGGGCGTTCCACTGGGAGGAGGCGGGGATTCTCTTCGTGGGAGACCTGGTTCTGGGTCGCGGAGACACCACGTGGCTGGGAGAGTACCGGGGATGTGTGGCCGACTACCTGGAGTCCCTGGAGAAGGTCCGGGCCCTGGCGCCCCGGGCCCTCTTTCCCGCCCACGGGCCGCCGGTCTGGAACGTGGAGGAGGTCCTGGACGCCTACCGGGCCCACCGGAGGGATCGTCTGGCCCAGCTGGCCCGCCTCCGGGACCGGCATCCCGAGGCCTCCCCGGAGGAGCTCCTGGAGGCCATCTACGGCCGCCGACTTCCCCCCCGGGTACGGAAAGCCGCCCTGGCCAGCGTGGACGTGATGCTGTATCACCTGGAGGGCGCCTCGGAGTCCCGGGAGCACCGGTGACCGGGGCCCGGCGGTGGCTGAAGCCGGGGCCCCCGTGGTATTCTCATCCGCAGGAGTCGTAGTCCCGGGGTAACCGTACCCCGTGGGAGCCGCCCAGCCATCCCCAGGAGACCCGTGCCGGAAAGCCTGCCCCCGTCCGTGTTGAAGGAGCTGGAAGCCGTGGTGGGCCCGTCCTGGGTCCTGACGGAGCCCGACCGGATCCTGGTCTACGAAACCGACGCCCAGACGGCCCACCGGTTCCCTCCCCGGGCCGTGATCCTCCCGGACAACACCCGTGAGGCGGCGGGAGTGCTCCGGGTTCTCTACCGGGAAGGCATACCCGTGGTCCCCCGGGGAGCGGGAACGGGCCTGTCCGGCGGGGCCCTGGCCGTGGAGGGTGCAGTAGTGGTGGGAACCTCCAGGATGAATCGGATCCTGGAGATGGACCCGGCCAACCGGCGGGCCCTCCTGGAGTGCGGCGTGATCAACTCCACCCTCTCGGCGGCGGCGGCGCCCCACGGCCTCTTCTACGCCCCGGACCCCTCCTCCCAGACGGCTTGCACCATCGGGGGGAACGTGGGAGAGAACTCCGGGGGGCCCCACTGCCTGAAGTACGGGGTTACCACCCGCTACGTCACGGGCTTGCGGGTGGTGCTGCCGGATGGTGAGGTGGTGTGGCTGGGAGGGTTGGGCCGGGACCGTCCCCCCCTGGACCTGGTGGGTCTGTTCGTGGGGTCGGAAGGGTGCATGGGTCTGGCCACCGAGGTGGAGGTGGCCCTCCTGCCCCTTCCCGAGAGCACCCGGACCCTCCTGGCCATCTTCGACACCCTGGAGCGGGCCGGGCGGGCGGTGACGGCCATCATCGCCCGGGGCCTGTTGCCGGCGGCCCTGGAGATCGTGGATCAGAACACCATCCGTGCCGTGGAAGCCAGCGTGTTCGCTGCCGGCTATCCGGTGGACGCCGGGGCGGCCCTGGTGGTGGAGTTCGATGGCCCCGAGGCGGGCCTGGACGCCGACGCCCGGGAGGCCGAAGCCTGCTGCCGGGAAGCCGGCGCCCAGGAGGTCCGCCGGGCCCGGACGGAAGAGGAGAGGGAGGGCCTCTGGAAGGGAAGGAAGAAGGCCTTCGGGACCATGGGCCGCCTGGCCCCGGATCTCCTGGTCCAGGACGCCACGGTGCCCCGGACCCGTCTGCCCCAGGTCCTGGCCCGGGTCACGGAGATCGCCTCCCGCTACGACCTCCGGGTGGCCAACGTCTTCCACGCCGGGGACGGGAATCTCCACCCCAACATCGTCTTCGACCGGCGGGATCCGGAGGAGACGGAGCGGGTGCACCGGGCCTCCCGGGAGATCATGGCTGCCTGCGTGGAGGCCGGTGGCACCATCACCGGGGAACACGGCGTGGGCGTGGACAAGCGCTCCTACATGTCCATGGTCTTCTCTCCCCAAGAGCTGCAGGCCCTCCGGGAGGTGAAGAGGGTGTTCGACCCCCGGGGAATCTTCAATCCGGGGAAGGTCCTCCCGGACCCGGAGGAGGAAGGGGAGCCGGAGGTGGCGCCCAGGGCGGCCGCCGGTGGGGAGGGGGACCGGTGAGGGGCCCCCACCGGAGGCTCCTGGAGGAGATGGCGGGCCCCGGAGCCGTGGTTTCCGGGGAAAGCCCTCCGGTGGTGGCTCCCTCCTCCACCGAGGATGTGGGACGGATCCTGGAGCGGGCCAGCCGGGAAGGCTGGCGGGTGCTCCCCGCGGGCCTGGCAACCTGGCTCGGGACCGGGGCCACCGGGGAGGTGGATCTGGTCCTGAGCACCCGGAAGCTGGACGGGCTCACCTCCTATGAGCCGGCGGACCTCACCTTCACCGCCGGTGCCGGAATCCCCATGAGCCACCTCCGCCGGGCCACCAGCGGAGAAGGCCAGTGGCTTCCCCTGGATCCTCCCGGGTCCGAGAGGGGCTCCCTGGGCGCCCTGGCTTCCCTGGGGACGGCCGGACCCCTGGGTCATGCCTACGGGGCCCCAAGGGACCACGTCCTGGGTCTGACCCTGGTGACGGGGGACGGCCGGGTGCTGAAGTGGGGTGGTCGGGTGGTGAAGAATGTGGCGGGCTTCGACGTGACCCGTCTCAGCGTGGGGAGCCGGGGAGCCCTGGGGGTCATCACCTCCGTATCCGCTCGCCTCTTCCCCCTTCCCGACCGGGACGTGACCGTCCTGCTGTCCGGATACCCGGAAGGGGAGTCGGCCCACCTGGCCCGAAGCCTGGCGGCGGCTCCCCTCCCCCTGGCGGCGGTGGAGCTGGTGGATCCCCTGCCGGGCCTCCGGGACCTGCCGGACCTTCCCCGGGGAGGAGCCGTGGTGGTCCGGATCCTGGGTTCCAAAGCCCGGGTGGAGGGCGTGGAGGCGAAGCTGGCCCATGAGATCCGGGCCCTGGGACGAGGCGAAGCCTCGGCGGAGCCTGGAGGGGAGAGCAAGCGCCTGACGGACGTCAGGTCCCGGGCCCTCCACGCAGGGCTGGGACGGTGGGAGGAGGGGGCGGCCCTGGTTCTTCGTCTGGCCCTCCTGCCGTCCCGGTTGCCCCAGTTGGTGGCCCGGGCCCGGGGAGTGATGGAGGAGCTGGGAGAGGGTCGCCTCTCGGCTCACGCCGGTGCCGGGGTGGTCCGGCTGGCCCTGGGGCGGGTTTCGGGAGAGGAGGGGGAGCGCCGGGGCGGAGAGACGGGCCGGTGGGCCGGAGTCCTGGGGAGGCTCCGGCAGGAATTGGAGGAAGAAGGTGGAAGCCTGGTCCTGAGCTCCGGCCCCCGGGCCCTGGTGCGGGAGGTGGGGGCCTGGGGAGCCAGACCCGGAGAAGGGAGACTCCTGGAGGGGTTGAAGAGGACCTTCGATCCGGAGGGCGTCCTGGCTCCCGGGCTTTCGGGGTCGGGGGAGGGAGGCCGGGGATGAGAGATCTGGTCCGGGCCCTGAAGAAGGAGGAGGAGAAGCTCCTCCACTGCGTGCATTGCGGGTTCTGTCTGCCGGCGTGCCCCACCTACGTTCGCCTGGGGGACGAGGCCGACTCCCCCCGGGGACGGCTCCACTTCATGCGGGCCGTGGTGGAGGGACGCCTGGACGCCGATTCCCGGGCCTTCGCCGTCCACCTGGACCGGTGTCTGGGATGCAGAGCCTGCGAGTCCGTGTGTCCCTCCGGGGTGGAGTACGGGCACCTCCTGGAAGGGGCCCGGGAGGTGGTGGCCCGGGCCCGAGGTCGAGGCGTCCTGGACCGCCTCATCCCCGGGGTCATGGCCCGACCCGTTCTCCTCTCCTGGGCCATGGCCCTCACCCGGGCCTTCCGGGCCACGGGCTTCCCGGAGGTGGCGGCCCGGCGGCTTCCGGGGGAGGGGGGGCTGGGACAGCTCCGCCTGGGGATGGGGATGGTGGCGGCCACCCGGGCGCCGAATCTCACGGGCTCCACGGATCTCCAGGAAAGGTGGGGAAGGGCGGGTGGGAGCCAGAGGGGTGGGGATGGGGAGCCAGGGGAGGAGAGCCTGGGGAAAGGGGCTTCCACGGCTCTTCTCACCGGGTGCGTCCAGGAGGGTCTTCTGGGACGGGTGAACCGGGCCACGGCCCGGGTCCTGGAGGCCAATGGATTCCGGCTGGTATCGGTGGAGGAGCAGGGCTGTTGCGGGGCCCTGCACGCCCACACCGGGGACGGCGAGGGAGCCCGGGACCTGGCCCGGAGGAACGTCCGGGCCTTCCGGGAGGCGGGCGTGGAGGTCATCGCCGTGAACGCCGCCGGCTGCGGGGCCATCATGAAGGAATACCCCCTGCTCCTGGCTCACGACCCGGAGTACCGGGAGGATGCGTCCAGGGTGGGAAGGCGGGTGAAGGACATCGCAGAGCTCCTGGGCAGGCCGGGCCTCAGGCAGGGAGCTCCCCTGGAGCTTCGGGTCACCTACGACGCCCCCTGCCACCTCCTCCACGCCCAGGGCATTCGCACCGAGCCCCTGGCCCTCCTGGACTCCATTCCCGGGCTGGAGCTCCTGCCCCTGGAGAAGGCCGACGAATGCTGCGGGGGGGCGGGGATCTACGGAATCACCCACCCGGAGCTGGGTGGGGAGATCGGGGAGGACAAGATCCGGGCCGTTGTGGAGACCGGGGCCCAGGTGGTGACCACCGGCAACCCGGGGTGCATGATGCAGATCGGTGCCGGCCTCCGGATGGCGGGCTCGGACATGGAGGTCATGCATCCGGTGGAGCTTCTGGACGAGAGCTACCGGCGGGCCGGATTCTACTCGTGACCTGGACGCGGAGGAGGGTCGCATGAACGAGCTGGGAGGCGAGATCCGGCGGTTGGCCCGGGAGGAGAGGGACTTCATGCTGTCCCTCCTGGAAGAGCTGGTCTCCCTGGAGTCCCCCAGCGACGACGTGGAGAGCCAGGGTCCGGTCCAGGAACGTCTCTCCAGGTCCCTCGGGGATCTGGGATTCCGGGTTCGGAGGATCCCGGGGCGCCGGACCGGGGGCGTCCTCTACGCGGTCCCCCGGAAGCGGGTCAGGGGTCGGGGCGCCCAGCTCCTCCTGGGGCATTCCGACACGGTCTGGCCCCGGGGGACCCTGGAGACCATGCCCCTCCGGGAAGAGGCGGGGCGCCTCATGGGGCCCGGGGTCTTCGACATGAAGGGTGGCCTTGTCCAGATGGTGGTGGCCCTGCGGATCCTCCGGACCCTGGGCCTGGAGCCTCCCCTGACCCCGGTGGTCCTGGTGAACTCCGACGAGGAGATCGGGAGCCCGGAGTCGGGATCCGTGATCCGCCGCCTGGCCCGTCGGGTGGTCCGGGCCTTCATCCCCGAGCCCTCCATGGGCCCGGAAGGCCGGGTGAAGACCACCCGAAAGGGATGGAGCCGATACACCCTGAAGGTGACGGGAAGGGCGGCCCACGCCGGGCTGGATCCGGGGGGAGGCGCCAGCGCCATACTGGAGCTGGCCCACCTGATCCAGGCCCTTCACGCCATGACGGACCTGGAGGGGGGCGTCACCGTGAACGTGGGGGTCATCCGGGGGGGGAGTCGATCGAACGTCATCGCCCCGGAAGCCAGCGCCGAGGTGGACGTCCGGGTTCTCCGGCAGGCCCAGGCCCGGGAGGTGGAGGAGGCCATCCGGTCCCTGGACACCACGGTTTCCGGTACCTCCCTGGAAGTGGTGGCCAGGGGGGCGGTCCCCCCCCTGGAGCCCACCCCGGGCAACCGGGCTCTCTGGGAGGCGGCCCGGAAGGCGGCCCGGGACGTGGGGTTGACCCTGGAGGAAACCACGGCCGGGGGCGGGTCCGACGGGAACACCACGAGCCTCTACACCCCCACCCTGGACGGGATCGGGGCCGTGGGGGACGGCGCCCACGCGCCCCACGAGTTCCTCTTCGTGGACCGGCACGTGGAACGATGCGCCCTCCTGGCCCGGCTCCTTCTCCTGGACCCGTGAGGGATCCGTGAGCCACGGTCTCACCCTCCGACCCTTCCGGGACCTGGAGGAGTATCGGGCCTGCGCCCGCTTCCAGGAGGAGGTGTGGGGAGAGGGATTCTCCGAGACGGTCTCCCCGGCCATCCTCATGATCGCCAATCGCCTGGGAGGGTTGGCCGCCGGCGCCTTCGACCAGGAGGGTGATCTCCACGGGTTCGTGTTCGGGCTCACCGGAGTGGAAGAGGGAGAGATCGTCCACTGGTCCGACATGCTGGCGGTGCGCCCGGGAGAGAGGGACCGGGGGCTGGGGACCCGTCTGAAGCATTACCAGCGGGAGGTGCTCCTGGGGCGGGGGATCCGGCGAATGCGCTGGACCTTCGACCCTCTCCAGGGACGAAACGCCCACGTGAACTTCGCCAAGCTGGGCATCTACACCCGGGAGTACCAGACGAACCTCTACGGGGAGACGGACTCCCCCCTGCACCGGGGGGTGGGCACGGACCGCCTGGTGGCCTGCTGGCCCATGGACGCAGAAAGGGTGGTGCGGCGCATGAAGGGCCAGGAGAGGGGGCCCCGCTGGGAGGAGATCCAGGGGTTGCCCCGGATCATCTCCGGCCCCCTTGCCACGCCCACGGCCCCGGACCTGGATTGTGCCGAGCCCCGGCTTCTCCTCCCCGTTCCCGAGGACCTGGACCGGATGATGGCCCAGGACATGGAGCTGGCCATCCGGTGGCGGGAGGTGACCCGGGAGGCGTTCCTCCACTACTTCGACGACGGGTACGTGGCCCGGGAATTCATCCGGGGACCCTCTCTCTCCCATTACTTCCTGGTCCGGGAAGGAGAGAAAGGAGCCGGCGCCCGGGAGCCGGAGTCGGGCCCGGCCCCTTCTTCAACAGCCCTTTGACCCAGGCACGGCAGGAAGGACGACGAGGCAGCATGAAGATACGGGAAGCGGAGCTCAGGGAGATCCACCTGAGCCTTAGAGAGCGTTTCGAGATCAGCTCCGGGGGATGGCGGGAGCGGAGGATTCTCCTGCTGAAGCTCACTTCGGAGGACGGCGAGGCCTGGTCGGAGTGTGTGGCGGCGGAGGCCCCGAACTACAGCTACGAGACCCCGGAGACGGCCTGGCACATCCTCACGGACTTCGTGCTGCCGGCCGTGGTGGGGCGAGAGGTGGAGAGGGGGCGGGATCTCCTGGCTCCGGTGCGGTGGATCCGGGGACATCCCATGGCCCTGGCTGCCGTGGAGATGGGAGGATGGTGCCTGGAGGCCCTGGAGGCGGGGATCTCGTTGTCCGAGCTCCTGGGGGGCACCCGGGCCAGGGTGCCGGTGGGGGTGAGCGTGGGCCTGAAGAAGACCGACGACGAGCTCCTGGGGACGGTGGAGAGTCGCCTGGAGGAGGGGTACCGGAAGATCAAGCTGAAGATCAAGCCGGGACGGGACGTGGCCATGCTCCGGAAGGTTCGTGACCGCTTCCCCCAGGCCCCCCTCATGGCCGACGCCAACTCCGCCTACTCCCTGGACGATCTGTCCAGGCTCCGGGAGCTGGACGAGCTGGATCTCATGATGGTGGAACAGCCCCTGGCCCACGACGACCTCCGGGAGCATGCCATCCTCCAGGAAGGTCTCCGGACTCCGGTGTGCCTGGACGAATCCATCCGGGGCCCGGGGGACGCACGCCTGGCCCTGGAGCTGGGGAGTGGTGCCATCATCAACATCAAGCCCGGGCGGGTAGGAGGGTTCGCCTCCTCCGTGGCCATCCACGACCTCTGCCGGGAGGAGGGCGTACCCGTGTGGTGTGGGGGAATGCTGGAATCGGGGGTGGGCAGAGCCTACAATCTGGCCCTGGCCAGCCTTCCGAACTTCACCCTGCCCGGTGACATCTCCGAGAGCCGACGGTACTGGGAGGAAGACATCGTGGAGCCGGAGTTCGTCATGGAAGGGGGCGAGATGGGGGTGCCCGGGGGCCCGGGCATGGGTGTGGAGTTGCGGATGGACCGGGTGGAGGAGGTCACCCGGCGACGTTGGGGGACGAAGGGGTAAGCGCCGTCGGGGCTCCTCACCCTCCGGGCTCGAACCGGAAGGAGGGGGATCGCACCTGGAATCTCCGTGCCGGCAGGCCCAGGAGCTGCACCAGGAGGCGCCGGAAGCCCTTGGCCAGGGCTCCTTCCACGTCCCGCTCCCCGGCCACCGCCGGCGCCAGCTCTCCCTTCAGCCACAGCTCCAGCTCTTCCAGGTCGCTGAGGGAGAGAGTCTCTATGGCCACCCCCGCCAGGTAGTAGTAGCTCCCCCTCTCCGGGGGCTCCAGGGGTGGGTCCAGTGTCCCTTCCAGGGCCGCCCGGACCTCCGGAAGGGTGTTCACCTCCCGCTCCACCCCTCCGTCCCCCCGGGTGGTGATCCGGTACCGGCGGGTGAGGGGGTCGAAGATCAGGCTGGCCCGCCATTCGTATTGCCCCTTCTGGCTGTCGAAGAAGCCGTCCTTCCACAGTTGGATCACCACCCGTATCCGCAGGGGAAGGCCCGAGTGCACCGCTTCCAGCAGGCGATGGTCATCCAGGAGATCTCCCACCTCCACGGTGGCCCGGCCGGTCTCCGGAGCGACGGAGAAACGGAGGGGGGCCTGGTCCTGGGCCGCCACCGGAGAGGGGAAGGGGCCCAGGAACGCCAGGAGCAGGGTGAGGAGGACCGTCGGCCTGGCCAAGGGTTCGTCAGAAGCGTCGGCTTAGTCGGATGAAGAAATTGATCTTCCGGTCGCCGTTGTCGTCCTTGTTGAGAGGATACGCCCAGTAGAGACCCAGGTCTCCCAGGAAGAGACCCACCCCCACATCGGCCAGGGTGGCGGTGTCTCCGGGTCCCTCCCCGGTCCAGCCCCGACCGGCGTTGAAGAAGGCGGACCAGGCCGGAGACCACTCGATGGTGGGATACCAGTCCCAGTCCTCCCACTCCTGCCCGTTCTCGTCCCAGTCGTCTCCGCCCAGGTCGAAGAAGAAGCTCCCTCGCAGCTCGGCCTGGAACAGGGCGAACTGGTCACAGCCATAGGAGGAGTAGACCGGGTCCCGGACCGTAACGTCCTCCCGGGTCACGTCGTAGCCCCGCCTCACTTCCCGGGCACCGCAGTCGCCGTGGAAGGGGCGGTAGCCCGGGAGTGACCCCTCCCCTCCCAGGGCATGCTGGTACTGGGGGGGGAGGCGGCTGTCCCGGAGCGCTCCACCCACCAGCCCCCGAAGGCTCAGGGAGGAACGGGGACCCACCCGATTGTAGCTTCGGACGTCCAGGAAGCCCGTGGTGAACTCCGTGTCGTAGTCCCGAGGCTCCATGAGGGAGGCCTGCTCCAGGGGCGAGGCCCGGTGCTCGGGCTGGATGAGATCTCCACCCAGCCCCTGTCGGGCCCTGGCCTGGAGGAACCAGCCGTCGGTGGCGTCCTCCCGGTCGTTCCGGGTGTCCACCGTCACGGATCCCTCCAGGAACCGGACGTCCCCTTCCGCCACCAGGATCTGGGGCCGCCAGGGCTCCCCGTCGTCGGTGAGGGACCAGGGGTTGCCCTCCGGGGCGAACTCGTGGTCCTCCTGGACGTACTCGGCCCGGAGCTCCACCGGGAGGTAGGGCAGGTCGAAGCGGAGGAAGGCGCTCCAGCCCCTGCGCTCGTAGTAATCCCGGTAGTCCGTGTGGAGGAGGAAGGTAGCCAGGGAGGCCTCCAGGTTCGTCAGACCCCAGTCCTCCACCGGGTCCACGTAGGAGTAGGCTCTGGCTCCGACGCCGATACGGTCCCGTCCTCCCAGGGTCTGCTCCAGTCGGATGTCGTAGCCCAGGTCTTCCTCTCCCAGATCCGTGCCCACCTCCGTGCGGAAGATGCCGTAGAGATCCAGGCGCAGGGGATTGGATCCCGCCGTTCGGATGGAGGGGCCGAAGACCACGGGCAATCCCTCCACCCGGTTGTAGTTCTGCCCGGCCTTGATGGTGAACCGGGCCTCCCCCCAGGCGAAGCGGGTCCGGTTCCAGTCCCATTCGTCTTCCTCCCCCACTGCGGCGATCCGGTCTCCCCGCTGGACGTAGCGAAGGGGTTTCTCGTAGACCGTGAGGCTCCCTTCCACCTCCCCCAGGTCCCGGCCCAGAACCCGTCCCCCCACCAGGATGACGTCTCCGGTGACCACTCCCCCTTCCTCGAAGACCAGGTCGCCGTTGACGATGACGAGCTCGCCATCCAGCTCACCGGCCATGATGAACGGACCTCCCAGAGCCGCCACGTCTCCCACGATCACCCGGGTGGAGGGTATCCGGGTCCGGCCGGAGAAGTGGATGGTGGAGGGATCGTTGAAGAAGTTGATGATCTCCTTCTCGATCCAGCGGGGAAGATCCGCCTCCTCCACCCGTTCCACCTGCTGGCCCGAGAGGGCCGGGACGGAGAGGAGGAGGAGGGGAAACAGCAGCCAGAGACAACCCTTCTTCATCGTGATCTCCCGTGGAGAGGATCGGGGGTTCTCCACCGATCCCCCTTGCAGAGGGCGTACCACAAGGTGCTCGTTATCGGTAACCTCAAGTCGAACCATAGGTTATGCTTACGGCGGACCGCTGGCGTCCGGGACGGATCGTCCCTCCGGCACCCGGACGTGTTGCAGTCTGACACGGCCGCCCCGCGGCCTGGAGCCCGGGAGCTCAGTCCGTCAGACCCAGACGTTTCATACGCCGGTAGAGGTTCGCCCGATCCGTCTGAAGGCGACGGCCGGCCTCGGCCACGTTGCCGTCCGATCCTTCCAGGGCCCCCCGGACCAGCTCCCGCTCGTAGTCTTCCAGGCGCTCCCGGAGGGGGCGGGGATCTCCTTCCAGGTACCCGGGAGTGTCCCCGGGGCCCCGGGGGGTGGGCATGAGACGAGCCACGTCCTTCTCGTCCACCGGTCCCCCGGAGCTCAAAATGGCCAGGCGCTCCAGGACGTTCATGAGCTCTCGGACGTTGCCGGGCCAGGCGTAGCGCTTCAGGGCCTGCATGCCCCCCGGGGTGATGTGGGGAGGCACCAGGCCCCGTCGGCTCCTCAGGCGTTGGAGGATATGGGCCACCAGGAGGGGGAGGTCCTGGAGCCGCTCCCGGAGAGGCGGAAGGTGGATGGGAACCACCTCCAGGCGGAAGAGAAGATCCTGGCGGAAGGCCCCTTCCTCCACCTGGGCCCGGAGGTCATGGTTCGTGGCGGCCAGGACCCGTACGTCCACCTGGATGGGCCTTTGTCCTCCCACCCGCTCCACCACGCCTGCCTCCACGGCCCGGAGGAGCTTGGCCTGGGCCTCCGGCCCCAGGTCCCCCACTTCGTCCAGGAACAGGGTGCCCCGGTGGGCCGCCTCGAACCGCCCCCGCCGACGTTCCGTGGCCCCGGTGAACGCCCCCTTCTCGTGGCCGAACATCTCGCTCTCCACCAGATCCCGGGGAATGGCCGCGCTGTTCACCTTCACGAAGGAGTGCCCCTTTCGGGGCGAGAGGGCGTGGATGGCGCTGGCCACCAGCTCCTTGCCGGTGCCGCTCTCCCCGCTGATGAGAACCCGTGCATCCGTGGGTGCCACCCGCTGAATGATCTCCCGGACCCGGTTGATGGCCGGGGAGCGACCCACCAGCTTCGCTTCCGGCCCCATCTCCCCCTGGATGGCCCGGGTGAGATCCCGGGCCCGGCTCACCTCCACGGCCCCCTGGACGGTGAGAAGGACGGCCTCCGGTGTCAGGGGCTTCTCGATGAAGTGGAACGCTCCCAGACGGGTCGCCTCCACCGCGTCTCCCAGGGTGGCCTTCCCGCTCATCATGACCACCGGGGTGCCCGGAGCCAGCTCGGTGAAGCGGGGCAGGGCCTCCACGCCGGACATGCCCGGGAGCATGAGGTCCAGGAGGATGACCTCCGGGGCCTCCCGGGCAACCTCCTCCAGCCCCTCCTCCGCCGATACCGCCTCCCGGACGCTGTAGCCCTCATCCTCCAGGAGGGCCCGGAGCATCCGCCTGAGGTTGCCCTCGTCGTCGACGATGAGAAGATCCATGGGGCCCTCGATTACGGGGATTCCGACCCCGGGGTCGGATGATCGTTGGAGGTCTCCCCCTCTCGGCGTTCCGCCAGGGGAAGGACAATCCGGAATACGGCTCCGCCCCCCTCACGGTTTCGCCCCTCCACCTTCCCCTGGTGGGCCAGGATGGTCTGGCGAACCATGGGTAGCCCCAGCCCGGTGCCCTGGCTCTTCGTGGTGTAGTCCGGATCCCAGATTCTCTCCAGCTCCTCCGGGGGGATCCCCCCTCCCGAGTCCCGGATGTCCGTCACCAGGGCTTCCTCCTCCACCCTGAGGGCGATCTCCACCCTTCCCTGGGGACCGGCGGCTTCCAGGGCGTTCAGGAGGAGGTTCCGGAAGGCCCGGAGAAGGGCGTCGTAGTGGCCTCGGAGAAGGGGGGCGGCCTCCGGGATCTCCAGGTGAATGGACGGCCCCGCCGCCTGGTGCCGGTTGACCAGCTCCAGGAGAAGCTCCGGCAGGTCGATCTCCGACGGTGGCCCCTCGGGCATCCGGCCGAACTGGGAAAAGGTCCGGGCCATCTCGTCCAGCCGCTGGATCTCCTCCAGGAGCACGGCGCCGGCCTCCCGGGTCCTGGGGTCCCTGGACCGATGGGCCGTGGTGGCGGCCATGCGCATGGGAGTCAGGGGGTTCTTGAGCTCGTGGGCCACCCGGCGAGCCATATCGGTCCAGCTTCGGAGCTTGGCCGCCTGAACGGCCTCCCGCCGATTCTCGTCCAGCTCTCTGGCCATGCGTCGGAGAGCGTCCCTGAGCTGCATGAACTCCTTCACACCCCGGCTGTCTGCCGGCCCCGGGGGAGGCAGGGGCTGGCCTCGGCCGATGAGGTCGGTCCAGCCCACCAGGTCCCGGATGGGTCGGGAGAATCCCCGGGAGAGCTGTCGGGCCGCCCAGAAGGCCAGCCCACCCACCAGCAGGGACAGGAGGAGGGCCAGAATCGGAAGGAGGTCCAGGATCCGTTCGCTCACCAGGGTGAGGATCCGGGAGAAGCGTAGGCTCTCGGAGAGGGCTTCCCTGTGGGCCCGGGCCGCAGCCTGGAGCTCCGGGTCGGCCAGCCCCGCAGCCTCCACCTCCTCCAGGAGGGTCTGCCCGGACTGGGCCAGGGACCCCCAGGGGCCGGCGGTGCCGGTGCTGGTGACCACCTCCCGCACGGCCAGGGTTCCGCCCAGAAGGAGGAGGGCCGCCGGCACCAGGGCCACGGCCAGGAGGGCGAGGAGGATCCTCCGCTGGAAGCTCTTGACCCTGAACATGATAGGTCGGAAAGGTAGGAGAGGCACGAACCGCCGGGCAAGGAACGACGAGGATCGGGACCGGGGCCCTCTCTCTTCACACCTTCCGGAAGCAGGAGGGACAGAATCGCCACCCTGCCTTCAGCTCCTCCCCACAGGCGCATCTCGGACACCGGCGGGCTCCGCACCAGGGGCAGCCCTCGGCACCCAGGGGGACGTCCTTCCCGCAGGCGGAGCAGGGGAGGTGGGTGGCGGCATCCCCCTTGATGACCCGGGCCACCTCGTGGGGAGTGGTGACGCCTTCGGCCACCTTTCGGAGAGCGTCCTCCCGGAGCGACCCCATGCCCCCTTCCCGGGCCAGGCGCCGGAGAGAGCCCAGGGAGGCACCCCGGGCCACGGCCTCCTGAAGGGGGTCGGTCATGGTGAGAACCTGAAAGACGCCGGTGCGGCCCCGGTAGCCGTCGGGGCAGGTGTCGCATCCCCGGGCGGAGCGCCCCCGGCAGGAAGGACACACCCGGCGCACCAGCCGCTGGGCTACCACCCCGGCCAGACCTCCGGCCACCAGGTAGGGGGGGACGCCCATGTTCAGGAGACGGTTGATGGCCCCCGGGGCGTCCACCGTGTGGATGGTGGAGAGAACCAGGTGACCGGTGACGGCGGCGGCCATGGCGATCTCCGCCGTCTCACGGTCCCGGATCTCCCCCACCATGATGATGTCCGGATCCTGCCGGAGGATGGAGCGGAGGGCCGCCGGAAAGGTGAGGCCGGCCCGGGGCCGGACCTGGACCTGGTTGGCGCCGTCCAACCGGTACTCCACCGGGTCCTCCAGGGTCACCAGGTTCCGGCCCTCGTCCTCCAGCTCCGCCAGAGCGGCGAAGAGGGTGCTGCTCTTTCCGCTTCCCGTGGGACCCGAGGCCAGGATCACGCCCTGCCCCCGGTCCAGGATCCGGCGGATTCGGGGGAGGTCTGTGGCGGACAGCCCCACGGCATCCAGGCTCCGGGGGGCTCGAGAGGGGTCCAGGATCCGGACCACCGCCTTCTCGCCTCCCTTCACCGGAAGGCAGGAGACCCGGAGGCTCAGGTCGTCTCCCTCCCGGCCCGGGAAGATGAGCCCGCCGTCCTGGGGTTTGCGCTTCACCGAGATGTCCATGCCCGCCATGATCTTGAGGCGGGAGAGCACGGCCCCGTGAGAGTGGGCCGGCAGGGTGACCACCTCCCGCAGGATCCCGTCCAGACGGTAGCGGACCCGGATCTCTCCCCGGTGGGCCTCGATGTGGATGTCGCTGGCACCCTCCCCAACCGCCTCCTTGAGGAGGTGGTCCACCAGGCGGACCACGGGAGTGGCCCGGGCGGCCTCCTCCATGGCGCTGGTGTCCTGGTCCGGAGGCCGGGACGAGGGGCCACTGCGAGGCAACCTCTCCAGGAGGTGGGCCATCTCACCCCTCCCCTCCTCCTCTTCCTGTCCGTACCCCCGGTTCAGGCCGTCCAGGACGGCAGCGGGAGAAGCCACGGCGGGCTCCACCCGACGGCCGGACTGGAACTGGACGTCATCCAGGACTCCCAGATCCAGGGGGTCGGCCATGGCCAGGCGGAGGCCCCGGGGTGAGATCCGGAGGGGCAGCACGAGCCCCCCCCGGGCCAGCCGGGGCTGCACGGCCTCCAGGGCGTCCGGTCGGGCTTCCAGGGGTGGTGCCTCGTAGGGGAGGTTGAGCTGGAGAGCCAGGCAACGGGCCACCGACTCCTCGTCGGCCCAGCCCCGCTCCACCAGGATGGCTCCCAGGCGAAGCCCGGAGCCCCGTTGTTCGTCCAGGGCCTGTGCCAGGCGGGCTGAGGACACCCCGCCGGTTTCCACAAGCAGCTCACCGAGGATCTTGGGCTTGGGTTTCACGCCCGGAGGATGAAGGGTGACCGGGGGCGAAGCCATGGAGGAAGGGGCCGGCCTTCCGGAACGTCCCTGGAAGCTGGAAGGTCCCTGGAAGGAGTCCCCTCAGGAGGTGGAGATTCCCAGGTACTCCAGGACCATGGGGGCCAGGTCCGTGATCCGCTCCAGACCCTCTCGACACGCCCCGGCGCCAGGGCCCCGGAAGAGGGTGAGGGTGGGATTCAGGGTGTGGCCCCGGGAGGTGTCCTCCAGGTTCCCGTGGTCGCTGGCCACAACCAGGAGAACCTCCTCCGGGAGGTGGGCCAGGAGGCCGGCCAGGAAGGCATCCACCCGCTCCAGGGCCCGGACGGCGTCCTCCATGCTCTGTCGGTGACCGGCGTGGTCCGTGCCGTAGTGGGCGAAGAGGGTGAGGCGGTGGTCCCCGGCCAAGCGGGCCAGGTTCCGTCCCACTTCCTCCGGGGGAGGATCCGGGAGGTGGCTCAGGCCCAGGCCGTCACGCCATGGGGCGTTCACGATCTCGCTGGAGAGGGCCCGTCCACGGGCCAGCTCCTCTTCCCTTCGGGTGAGGAGCCCCGCCCCCCGGGCGGCCAGGGGTGGGCCCGCTGGCCGGCGGGCCCAGGGGCTGTCTTCGAAGCCGGTGGGGACGGCGTTGGCGAAGGCGCAGGAGACCCCGGCGCCGGTGGCGGCAGCAAGAAAGCTCTCCTCCAGGACCAGGGGTCGGAGCCGCACCGGAACCCAGGGGCCGAAGTGGCGCCCGAAGAGGGCGGGAGCGTTTCGCCCGGTGAGGAGAGCCGTGTGTCCCGTACCGCTCTGGGGGATGCCCTCCACCCCCAGGAGAGGATCCAGGGGGAAGGCCAGTGTGGTCTGGTCCGGGGCCACTTCCGGGGCCTCCAAGGTGGGAAACTCTCCCCCCAAGACCTCCTGGAGAGCCGGAAGTCGGGCCCGGAGGAAGGGGTTGATGTCGGGTCGGGCCGGGCCGATGCCCACCCCGTCCAGGAAGAGGAAGAGAAGTCGGGTGATCAGCGCCGCCTCCCGTTCTGGGGTCAACGCCGGGCGGGTAGCTCCTCCAGGACCTCGTTCCGTATCCGCTCCACCGGTGCCGGATCCCGGGTCAGGGTCCGGGCCACGGAGCGAAGAAGGGAGGGGGGAGAAGCCAGGTCCATGAGGGCGGCCAGGACCAGCAGGAGGAGAGCCAGAAGCCAGAACACCCGGCGCCGGGGCCGGGAGGGACCGTTGGGGGGCCGGACGAAGGGGGAGCGAGGAGGAGGCATGGTCGCAGGAGAAGAGAGACCGGGCCACCCCGGGCCGTGGGCTCCCGGGGGTCTACTCCGCCGCCCGGAGATCCATGGTTACGCTCACCGACACGTGGCCCGTGTCGGCCCGGTCCCGGAGGGCATCCTTGAGCCTGGGCTCCATCTTCTTGTAAGCCGACATGACGCCGGTCCGGAGTTGGGCCCGGAGGACTTTCATGGCGTTCACGTCGGATCGGCTGCTCTCCGTCTCCTTCTTCATCTCCTCCAGGTCCTCGGCCCGGATCTCGAAGGGAGCCATGCCCACGTCGTCCCGGCGTTTGGAGTCCAGGTACTGGACCACCACGCTGACGTCTCCCCGGGCATGGTGATGGTGGAGGTCTCCGATGGCACGGAACCGGGCGGCCAGCTTTCCGAGCTCCTTGGATTGGGCCGTGTGGCGGTAGGCCATGTCCGTTAGGCGGAAGATGCGCTTCAGGCGCTCGGCGGGGGTGGCATCGGAAGGGGGAGGAGTGGTATCCAGCTCCCGCCCCATGGCCTGGCGGTCGTCGGAGAATCGGCCAGCTTCTTCCTCCCGGGACCGGGCCCTGTCGATGTTCTCCAGAATCCGGTCCGGATTCGTCCGAAAACTCATGATGCTTCTCCGTAGACGGAGACACTGCGCTCGGGTCGGCAGAAGCATAACCTTGCGCCGGGACCGAGGCCAAGCCCCCGGTAGTCACGGAGAAGAAACTCCAGCCTTGTTTCGTAATGGTTGTCGACACTATATGGAAGCACCCGAACATTGACGCACCGGATCCGACTCCCGGCCTGTCCAGCTCCACCAGGGCCCTTCATTGCCACGGAGGACATCCATGAAGCTCTCCGCCGCCGCCGCCGTCTTCCTCCTCCTTCTCGCCACCACCGCATGCGGTCCCGGGGTAGCCACGCCAAGCGGTGGGCTCATGTACCAGGTCCCGGAGACCCCGACCCTCCGCTACCTCTCCGGGGACACCACGAACATCGACGTGGATGCCGGGGGCATGGGAAGCCTCCGGATGCGAAGCACCAGCGAAGCCACGGTTCGATTCGACTTTGCCCGGGGGGCCGAAGGCCTTCAGGTAACGGCCATCTTCGAGGACCTCCAGGCCCGGATGACCCAGCCCATGGGCGGGGCCCAGACCGCCTCCGAGGAGGACGTGGAGGGGGAGCTGGTCTTCACCATGACCGGCGAGGGGGACGCCAGCGTGGTCTCCATGCCGGAGCTCCGGGGAACCGCGGGAACCCTGGCCAATCCCCACGCCCTGGCCTACGAGTTCTTCCCCCGGTTGCCCGGTGATGTGGTCAATCCCGGGGAGATGTGGACTGATACCATCAGCTACGAGGCCGAGCTTCCCGACGGATCCGTGTCCAGCTCCTCCGTCATCACCTACACCCTCCAGGGAGATACCCTGGTGGACGGGCAGAACCTCCTCCTGGTGACCTACGAAGGGGAGGGGGAGGTCGTGGGTGAGGCGGTGACCCAGGGCATGGCCGTGACCCAGACCTTCGGCGGGGACGTGGAGGGGATGTTCCTCTGGGATCCGGTGCGAAGCCTCATGGTGAAGGGGGAGAGCTCCCACGACATGGACGGGACGGTGGACGTCCCGGCGGCGGGAATGCCTCCCATGCCCATGACCGCCAGGGGCGCCAGCCACGTGAGACTCCTGGGGTCCTAGGGACCCCGATACCCCGGAGGTGAGGAATGCCTTCCCTTCCCCGGCGGGTCCTTCTCACCTTCGTCGCTCCCGGTGAGCTCTTCCAGCGTCTCCGGGAGCGACCGGTGTGGGGCGGGGCCCTCCTGGTGGGAGCGGCCCTGGTGGCCCTGTCCGTCCTCCTGGTGCCCATGGGGGTCTGGGAGACCATGATCCAGGAACAGATGGCCCCGGAGGGGGCGGAGCTGGCCCCGGGCTTTTCCGGGGGAGGGACCGTCTTCCGGATCTCCGCCCTCATCGGCGGGGTGGTGTTCTGGTTCCTCTGGGCCTTCCTCCTGGCGGGAATCCTCACTCTGGTCTTCGCCTTTCTCCTGGGAGACGAGGGCCGCTATTCCCATTACCTCTCGGTGGTGGCCCACGCCCTCCTCATCACCGCCGTGGGTGGGGTGGTGGTCGTCCCCCTGAAGATCCTCCAGAACGATCCGAGCCTGACCCTGAGCCTGGGCACCTTCGCCGTGTTCCTGGAGGAGGGCTACCTGTTCCGGGTGCTGAAGGCCCTGGACCTCTTCGGCCTGTGGGGTTACGGGGTCATGGCCGTGGGAGTGGGCAAGGTGGATCCCCGCAGGAGCGCCGGCGTGGCCGCCGTCCTCCTCTACTCCTTCGCCCTCCTGGGGGCCCTGGTCTTCGGCATCTTCGGAGGGTAGCGTCCCGGGAGGTAGCTTCCTCCCTCTGGGACTGCCCACGCCCGGAGGGTTCGGCGGCGCTTGCCACCCGGGTTATGTTATCCAGGCTGAAGCCGAGACTTCTCTGGGGGACTCCCGGACCGCCCTCCGGAGGGAGGCTCGGGCGCCCCCCGGGCGGAGGGCAGCGGATGTACGGTCCGTGTCTCCGCATCCTCCGCCGGGGCTTCTTCGCAGACGGCGACGGACGACTTCGCAGACGGCGACGGACGACCATAGATGATCGAACACGAACGCCTCGGACGCCGGATTCCAGCCGGCGGCACCACAGGGTCGGTGACAGCCCTCTTCTTCGGTCTTCTTCTGGCCGGATCTCCCTTCCCGGCGGCAGCCCAGGACTCGGGGGGCGGAGGCGGCCCGGCGGGAGGTGGCCGGGGAGCCAGGGCCAGCACCGAGGCGGCGTACGTGGAGACGGACATCCGTGTGGACGGACGCCTGGAGGAAGCCGCATGGAAGCGAGCGCCCGTGGCCTCGGGGTTCGTCCAGGGAGAGCCCGTGGAGGGGATCCCGGCGGAGGAGGACACGGAGGTCTGGGTCCTCTTCGACGGGGAATCCCTCTACGTGGGGGCTCGCCTCTACGACTCGGACCCGGGGAGCATCGCCGACCAGTTGGTCCGCCGGGATGACTGGGGGAACTTCGACTATTTCGAGGTCTCCCTGGATCCGAACCTGGATCGCCGGACGGGCTACACCTTCCGAGTGAGCGCGGCCAACGTCCAGGCCGACGAGTATCTCTACGAGGATCGCCGAGGGGATCGGGCCTGGGACGCCGTGTGGAGCTCCGATGTGGCCCGGGACGACCGGGGATGGACCGTGGAGATGCGGATTCCCCTGTCCCAGATCCGCTACGAGGCCTCGGACACGGTCCAGACCTGGGGCGTGAACTTCGCCCGGATGCGGCAGAAGACCAAGGAGAAGACCTACTTCCGGCTCCAGTCCCGACTCCAGGAAGGTCGGGTGAGCCAGTTCGGGCGTCTCCGGGGGATCCGGATTCCCCGGGCCAGTCGCCGGATCGAGGTCCGGCCCTACGTCCTCAGCAGCGCTCACCGGGGCCCGGCGGAGGAGGGGGACCCCTTCTTCGACGGAAGTAGCCTGGATACCCGGACCGGCTTCGATGTCCGGTATGGTCTGGGAGGGGCCTTCACCCTGGATGCCACCATCAATCCGGACTTCGGCCAGGTGGAGTCGGACCCGGCGGTCATCAACCTCTCGGCCTTCGAGACCTTCTTCAAGGAGCAGCGCCCCTTCTTCGTGGAGGACGCCCGGGTCTTCGACTTCAACCTCTCCGGGCACCGGAACTCCCTGTTCTACAGCCGCCGCATCGGGCGGCAGCCCTCCGGTCGAGCTCCCTCCGGGGCCAGCTTCGTGGACGTGCCGGAGGCGGCCACCATCCTGGGGGCGGCCAAGCTCACGGGACGGACGTCCGGGGGGCTCTCCATCGGAGCCCTGGCTGCGGTGACCCAGGAGGAGACGGGAAAGGCCCACTTCGCCGAGGAAGGGGTCACGGAGAGCTTCCCCGTGGAGCCCCGGGCCCGGTTCGGCGTTGTGCGGCTGCAGCAGGACCTCCGTGGCGGACAGAGCCAGGTGGGGGGGATCGTCACGGGCATGTGGAGAGACCTGCCACCCGGCGGGGAGTTCAACCACCTGACCACCGCGGCCTTCAGCGGGGGTCTGGACTTCGAGCACACCTGGAACAACCGGGAATGGGCTCTCCACGGCTTCTTCACCGGGAGCCACGTCCGGGGAGATTCCGCCGCCATCATCCGCATTCAGCGATCCAGCAACCACTACTTCCAGCGTCCGGACGCCCGCTGGGCAGAGATGGACTCCACCGCCACCTCCCTCTCGGGCATCAACTGGCGGCTCCAGTTCGACAGGCGGAGCGGGGAGCACTGGACCGGGGGGATCTGGGCCGCCCAGGTGACCTCCGCCTTCGAGGTCAACGACCTGGGATTCAGCCAGTCCAGGGAGCAACTGGACGGGGGCGCCCGGGTGAGCTACCGGGAGATCCGGCCCGGAGATCTCTTTCGGAACTACCGGGTCACTCTCACGACCTACCACAACTTCAGTCACGAAGTCCTGGAGGATGATCCCCTGGCTCTGGAGGCCTGGGACCGGGCCCACACCTCCGGGGCCGTTCGTCTGGACGGCAACGCCGAGTTCCTGAACTACTGGCGACTGGACGGCAACCTGCGCTACAACCCCGAGACCATGAGTCGCACGGCGACCCGGGGCGGGCCCCTCATGCTGGATCCCGGAAGCATGTCCCTGGGCATGCGGCTCCACACGGACCGGCGAAAGACGGTGAGCCTTACTCCCGGCTTCGACGTCTCCCGGGGCCGGAAGGGATCCGGAGACAGTTTCCGGACGGGGATGCAGATCCAGGTCAGGCCCTCCCCGGGGCTGGAGATCCAGGTTCAGCCCTCCTACCACCGGCAGACCCGGGGGGGCCAGTACGTCACGTCCACGGATGTTCTGCCCTTCGAGCCCACCTACGGGAAGCGCTACCTCTTTTCGGACCTGGAGCGGACCACGGTCTCCATGGAGACCCGGGTGAACATGGCCTTCAGTCCCACCCTCACCCTGCAGATGTTCGCCCAGCCCTTCTTCTCCTCCGGGGACTACACCAGCTACAAGCAGCTGGCCCGGCCGGAGAGCTACGCCTTCCAACTGTTCACGGAGGGAGATTACGGGGTCTCGGAGGGCGGCGAAGACCTCTGTCTGGGCGGCCAGAGCTGCCTGGACGGCCAGGGGGTTCGGCACCTGGACCTGGACGGGGACGGAGCCGTGGATTACGCCTTCATGGACAAGGACTTCAACCTCCGCTCCCTCATCGGCAACGCCGTGGTGCGCTGGGAATACCGGCCGGGATCCACGGTCTTCCTGGTCTGGCAGCACCGCCGCTCCAGCTGGCTGCAGGCCGGAGACTTCGACCTCCATCGGGAGCTGGACGGGTTGCTGGACGCCGAGGCCGACGACGTGTTCATGGTGAAGGTGAACTACTGGCTGGGGTTGTAGCGACCTTCTTCATCACCCCGGGCCAGGAGAGGTGTGGCCATGGACATTCTCTCGCCGGAGCCCCTGTCCTGTCAGCGGGAGGCGTTCTCCCTTCCCCGGGACCTCCACTACCTGAACGCCGCCTTCATGACCCCCCTTCCCCGCCAGGTGGAGGAGGCGGGTCTCAGGGGAATGGCCCGGAAGAGAAACCCCGCCGGGGTGAGCCCCGAGGATTTCTTCCGTGAGGGCGAAGAGATCCGTCGCCTCTTCAGCCGCCTGGTGAACATCCCGGACCCTGCCCGGGTGGCCATCCTCCCCTCCGTGTCCTACGGGATCGCCGTGGCGGTGCGGAACACCTACCTCCGGCCCGAACAGAACATCGTCCTCCTCCGGGAGCAGTTCCCCTCCAACGTGTACGGGTGGCGACGCCTGGCCCGGGACACCGGAGCCCGGATCCGGACCGTGGGACCTCCGGAGGGAGGAGTAGGCCCGGGCCGGCGGGGCCGCCTGTGGAACCAGCGTATCCTGGAGGCGGTGGACCAGGACACCGGAGTGGTGGCCCTGGCTCCCGTCCACTGGACCGACGGGACCCTCTTCGACCTGGAGGCCATAGGAAGCCGGGCCCGTGAGGTGGGGGCGGCCCTGGTGGTGGACGGGACCCAGTCCGTGGGGGCCCTCCCCCTGGACGTGGCCCGCCTCCAACCGGACGCCCTCATCGTGGGGGGCTACAAGTGGCTCCTGGGTCCCTACGCCATGGGCGTGGGCTACTTCGGTCCCCGGTACCTGGACGGCCTTCCCCTGGAGGAGACCTGGATCGCCCGGGAGGGGAGCGAGGATTTCGCCGGCCTGGTGGACTACCGGGACGGCTACCAGCCTGGAGCGGTGCGCTTCGATGTGGGGGAGCGGAGCAACTTCATTCTGGCTCCCATGCTGGTGGCGGCCCTGGAGCTCCTCCTGGAGTGGCGGCCGGAGCGCATCCAGGCCTACACCCGGGCTCTTACCCGGCCCGCGGTGGAGGAGGGAGGTCGCCTGGGATTCGGGCTGGAGGACGAAGACGGGCGGGCCGGCCACATCCTGGGGATCCGGACCCCGGAGGGGATGGAAATGGCCAGCCTCCGCGAGGCCCTGGAACGGGAGAACGTCTCCGCCTCCCTTCGGGGCTCGGCCCTTCGTGTCTCCCCCCATGTCTACAACGACGAGGAAGACGTGGAGGCCCTCCTCCGGGCCCTGCGAGGGGCTGTGGGAGGGGCTGTAGAAGGGAGTTGACGCCCCCCCCTTTCCCCATCGCCCCCCCCTGGCCTTCTATCCTCCGGGTCCGAAGACGATGCTTGCCCGGGCCCCGGAGACAATCCCCTTCTCCCGGAACCACCCTGCCGGAACCTCCAGGGCGAACATGGCCGGCCGGGCCGACTCGTGGGGGTCCAGGCTCTCCGGCTCCATGGTCTGGATGTCCACGATCCGGAGGTTCTCGTCCAGGTAGGCGATGTCCAGGGGGATGACCGTGTTGCTCATCCAGAAGGAGCGGATCCGACTGTCCGGGAAGATGAACAGCATTCCCCGACCTTCCGGTAGCTCCGTCCGGTACATGAGGCCCCGCTCCCGCTCTTCCGGGCTCCGGGCCACCTCCGCTTGAACCGTATCTCCGTGGAAGATCACCCAGGCATGCCCCGGGGGCGGAAGCTGTTCCTGGGATGGCCCGGGGGGTTCGACGCCCGGAGGGTTCCGATCCTCCCCGGAGGCCTCCAGCGATGGATCCCCGGCTTCCTCCCCGGCCCTGGCGGGGGACGTGGGACGGCGGTCCGGAGCATCGGCGGTCGCTTCGGCGTTTCCAGGGAAAGAGTCCTCCGCTTCCCCTTGTGCACCGCAGGCCGGGAGGAGGAGTGCCAGGAGGACGAAACCTGCGCTCTTCATCGGGGTTGTCAGGGACGGCGAGATCATGGAGGCCATGATGGACCCGGTCACTCCACAGAGAGTGATTCTTATTATAGATTGTTTCCCTTGCCCTCTTCCTCTCCGCCGGACGGACGGCAGGAGCCCCCTGGCCGGGGAACGACGCCGGCCAGGGCCCGCCTCCGGAATCTCCGGCGGTGGGGGATGGAAGAAGATAAGGAGGGCGAGGTCGAATCGGTACCGAGACGCTAAAGGGCGGAGGCACGCCCGGGACGGTCAGGATGAATCCGGAGCTTCTGGAGATTCTGGTGTGCCCGGAGACGAAGCAGACTCTTCGGGTGGTGGAGGACGAGGTCCTGGAGCGGGTGAATCGTGCCGTGGAGCAGGGAACGCTCCACACCCGGGGGGGCGACAAGGTGAAAGAGCCGCTGGAGGAAGGCCTCTTGAGAGAAGACGGGGAGATCCTCTACCCCGTCCGGGACGACATCCCGATTCTCCTGGTGGACGAGGCTATCCCTCTGGCATCCCTGGACTGAATCGGAACAGGCAGGATGACGAACAGCGAGAACGAAATGCGGACCGAAGGGCGTCCGGAGGTCGGGAAGGACGGGTCCCGGAGGTCATGGCGACCTCTGGGCGTGCTCCTCCTGGCCGTACTTCTGTCGGGCTGTGACGCCGAATACCTCCAGTCCACCATCAAACCGGTAACGGACTACGGGGAGGTCACCCACGACCTCTACGTGACCATCTTCTGGTGGACCATGGCAATCCTGGCGGTGGTGTGGGGCCTCATGGGCTACATCCTGGTCCGCTTCCGGGAGCGGCCCGGTCAGGGCAAGCCCAAGCAGATCCACGGACACATGGGTCTGGAGATCGCCTGGACCATCGCCCCGGCCCTCATCGTGGTGGCCATCATCATTCCCACCATCAAAGGGGTCTTCGAGATCCAGCGCAGCCCGGGGGACGACGCCCTGGTGGTGGAGGTGGTGGGCAAGCGCTACTGGTGGAGCTTCCACTACCCGGAGTTGGGAGTCACAACCGCCAACGAGCTGCACCTCCCGGTGGGGCGCCCCGTGAGTCTTCGCCTGGAGTCCGGAGACGTCATCCACTCCTTCTGGGTTCCCCAGATCGGGGGGAAGCGGGACGTGAACCCGGTGGTGGTGGTTCCCCAGGGGGAGGAGGAACGTCGGAACTGGATGCACTTCACCCTCCAGGAGGAAGGGGTGTTCTGGGGGCAGTGTGCGGAGTTCTGCGGTGAGGCCCACTCCCTCATGGGTGTGAGGGTCGTGGCCCAGAGCCCGGAGGAGTTCCAGGCCTGGGTGGAGACGTGGACGACCCCGGCTCCCACGGCGGCTTTGCCGGAGAACCCCTCGGGGTCGGACACGGGCTCGGATACGGAATCCGGGGCCCATGAGGAAACCCGGACAGCGGCTCCGGAGGAGGCTCATGCCGCTGCCGGCTCGCCGCAGGAAGACGGCGAGGCCGGAATGGGGGCCGGGACCCGGGAGGAGGATCCCCTGGTGGCCCGGGGCCGGGAGGTGTTCTTCCAGGAGTCCTACTGCGTCCTCTGCCACGCCATCCAGGGGACGCCGGCGGCGGGACAGATCGGGCCGAACCTCACCCGCATGGGGCAGCGCTCCACCCTGGCTGCGGGAATGCTTGACAACACCCCGGAGAACCTGGCGGAGTGGATCCGGGATCCCCGGGGCGTGAAGCCCGGGGTCCAGATGCCCGGTGCCGACTACGAGGTCACCTACGAAGGGCAGACCTTCCCTCCCACAAACCTGAACGCTGAACAGATCGAGGCCCTGGCTGCCTATCTGTCCAGCATGAAGTAGGGGGTACGACGCCATGTCGGTAGCCACCGAGACCCTTCAGGCCCCTCCCTCCGTGCACGTGGAGGACAAGGGGCTGTGGAGCTGGCTTACCACCGTGGATCACAAGCGGATCGGCATCCTCTACTTCGTCACCTCCTTCTTCTTCTTCTTCGTGGGAGGCTTCGAGGCGCTCCTTATCCGGATCCAGCTCATGCAGCCGGAGAGCGCCTTCATCTCGGCGGAGACCTACAACCAGATGTTCACCATGCATGGGACCACCATGATCTTCCTGGTGGCCATGCCCATGGCGGTGGCGTTCTTCAATTACCTGGTTCCCCTGCAGATCGGGGCCCGGGACGTGGCCTTTCCACGGCTGAACGCCCTGTCCTACTGGATCTTTCTCTTCGGGGCCCTCTACCTGAACTCCAGCTTCTTCTTCGGGGCGGCCCCGAACACGAGCTGGGTGGGGTATGCGAACCTCACGTCCCTGCAATACTCTCCGGGACGCAACGTGGAGTTCTGGGTCCTGGGCCTGAGCATCCTGGGGGTGAGCTCCCTCCTGGGAGGGATCAACTTCATCACCACCATCATCAATCTCCGGGCCCCGGGGATGAAGCTCATGCGGATGCCCCTGTTCACCTGGATGACCCTGGTGACCAGCTTCCTCCTGGTCACGGCCATCCCGGTCATCGCCGTGGCCCTGATCCTCCTGGGCTTCGACCGCTTCTTCGGAGCGAACTTCTTCGAGGTGACGGCGGGAGGGGATCCCATCCTCTGGCAGCACCTCTTCTGGCTCTTCGGGCATCCTGAGGTCTACATCCTCATCCTCCCGGCCTTCGGGATCATCAGCGACGTGATCCCCACCTTCTCCAGGAAGCCTCTCTTCGGGTATCCGGTGGTGGTCTACGCCGGCATCCTCATCGGCTTCATCGGCTGGGGAGTCTGGAGTCACCACATGTTCACGGTGGGGCTGGGGCCCATCGCCGACTCCTTCTTCGTGGCCAGCACCATGATCATCGCCATCCCCACGGGCATCAAGATCTTCAACTGGCTGGCCACCATGTGGGGCGGATCGTTGCGATTCCCCACGGCCATGCTCTTCTCCGTGGGAGTCGTGGCGGTGTTCACGGTGGGAGGTCTCAGCGGGATCATGCACGCCTCGGCCCCGGTGGATCTCCAGCAGCACGACTCCTACTTCGTGGTGGCCCACTTCCACTACGTCCTGGTGGGGGGAGCCATCATGGGGCTCTTCAGCGGTCTCTACTTCTGGTTTCCCAAGGTCACGGGCAAGCTCATGAACGAGACCATCGGGAAGTGGCACTTCTGGACCACGTTCGTGGGCTTCAACCTGACCTTCTTTCCCATGCACTTCTCCGGGCTCTTCGGCATGCCCCGGCGGACCTGGACCTACCAGGCCGAGCTGAACCTGGAGATCTGGAATCTCCTCTCCACGGTGGGGGCCTTCATCTTCGGCGTGGCCTCCCTGCTCCTGGTCTGGAACATCATCCACAGCCTGAGAAAAGGGGAGGAATCACCCCCGAATCCCTGGGAGGCGTCCAGCCTGGAGTGGTCTCTGCCCTCTCCCCCGGAGCACTACAACTTCCCGAAGCTGCCGGAGATTCGTCAGCGGGATCCCCTCTGGGACGAGAGGGAGAGGCAGCAGATCGAGACCCGGACCCTGGAGGAACCGGAGGAGGAGCCGGAGATGCCGAGCCCGTCCTTCTGGCCCTTCCTCGTGGCTCTGGGCGTGGCCCTCACCTGGGGTCTGGTCATGACCGGGATCTGGTGGGTGCCGTTGCTGGGCGTGGCCTTCACCGCCTTCACCGTCTTCGGTTGGGCCTTCCAGCCGGCCTTCCGATCCAACGCCCACACCGGCAACGCATAGGCAGGGAGAACGAGCATGGCCCAGGCAGCCGCCGTGGCAGACGAGCATCACTATACCAGCACCGGGCTGGACTCCTGGAAGGTGGGGTTCTGGACCTTCATCGGGTCGGAGTGCCTGTTCTTCGCCACCCTGATCTCCACCTACATGGTGTACAAGGGGAAGAGCCTGGTGGGCCCCTTTCCCGAGGAGATCCTGGACATCCCCCTCACCACCATCAGCACCTTCATCCTCCTCATGAGCTCCCTGGCCATGGTTCTGGCTCTGGACGGGATTCGTCGGGGGAGCAAGAAGCTGACCCTGGTGTGGTTGGGGGCGGTGATCCTCCTGGGGACCACCTTCCTGGGCTTCCAGGTCTACGAGTTCAACCACTTCGTCCACGAAGGGCTGACCCTGGGCACGAACGTATTCGCCTCTTCGTTCTACGTCCTCACCGGGTTCCACGGAGCCCACGTCACCGTGGGTGTGATCTGGCTCCTGACCCTCTGGATCCTCGCCGCCCGGGGACGGCTGGCATCCGGTGATTCCATGAAGGTGGAGGTGGCAGGCCTCTACTGGCACTTCGTGGACGTGGTGTGGATTGTCATCTTCACCCTGGTCTACCTGATTCAGTAGTCGATTTCGGAGGAGGAGTACAGCAGATGAGTGCAGAAGCCATGGCCGGCACCGGGGGCCTCGGGGCACAGAGACAAGGGGAGAGAGCCGAGGAGCACGGCCATCACCCCTCCCCCGCCTTCTACTGGATGATCGGGGGGATCCTCACCGTGATCACGGCGGTGGAGGTGGCCATCTTCTACGTTCCCTTTCTGGAGCCGGTCCTGGTGCCCCTTCTCCTGGCGTTGTCGGCGGGGAAGTTCGTCCTGGTGGTCATGTTCTTCATGCACCTGAAGACCGACTCCCGGATCTTCTCCGGGCTGTTCCTGTCGGGCCTGGTCCTGGCGGTCTTCATGACCGTGGCCCTGGTGGTCCTGTTCCACGTGCTGCCCGAGTACCAGACTCTGACTGCGGGTTGAGGGAGGGGAACCCGGAAGACCGCCGTGGATCGGGGGGATGGGGCGGTACCCTCGCGGACCCCAACCGTCCGGGCTTTCCCGGGTGGACCATTCCCGGAGGATCGGTGGCTTTCGGTGGGTGTACCCTTCCAGCCGGAGGCGGTAGCTTTCCGCCTCCGGCGCCTTTTTTGTGGGAGTGCCCGTGGCCCGGAGGCGTGCCCGTGGCCCGGAGGCGTGTCCGTGGCCCGGAGGCGTGCCCATCAGGGTGTGTCCCCCGGACCCGGACCACGGGAAGGCCGGGGCCGAGGAGGAGACCGAGAATGGTGACAGCAGGAGGAGCCCGAGTGCATGGGGTAGGCCATGGGTTCGACGAGGTTCTTCGCCGGGCCTCCGGGGTGGGTGACGGGACGGGGTGATGGTGGGGGCTGACCTGGAGCCTGCGGTTCTCCTGGCCTCGGCGAGCTGGGATCGCCTCGTCCTGTGGGGGTTCGAGATCCACGTCTCGGTCCTCATCGGGACCGTGTACCTGGCCGCCGCCTACCTGTTCGCCGTGGGCCCGGCCCGGGAGCGCTACGGCTGGCACCCGGATCCGGTGCCGGTGTGGCGGAAGGTCTCCTACCTGGGAGCCGTGGCCCTCATCTTCTTCTCCCTGAACGGGCCCCTGCACACCTACAGCGACGAGTACCTCTTCAGCGCCCACATGGTGCAGCATATGCTCCTCATGCTCATCATGCCGCCGTTCCTCATCCTGGGTCTGCCTCCGTGGCTCATCCGGAAGGCCATGGAGAAGCCTTCGGTGGACCGGACCGCCCGGTTTCTGACTCATCCGGTGGTGGCGTATCTGGCCTACAACATCACCTTTATCGGGTGGCACGTGCCCCAGATGTACAATTGGGCCCTGGTGAGCCACAACCTCCATATCCTCCAGCACCTCATGTTCATGGCCGTGGCCGTGATGATGTGGTGGTCGGTGGTCAATCCCGTGCCGGAGCTGGAGCGGATTCCAACGGGCCCGTTGCTGATGATGTACGTCTTCGCCTTCGGCATCCCTTCCACCATCGTCTCGGCGTTGATTACCCTGTCCGACTCCGTCTTCTATCCCTGGTACGAGGTGGCCCCCCGGGTGACGGCCCTGACGCCCCTGGAGGATCAGCGTCTCGGAGGACTCATCATGTGGATCCCCGGCATGCTCATCTTCTGGGTGGCCATCAGCGTGGTCTTCTTCCGCTGGACCCGGGAGGAGTACCAGTCCTGGGGTCGGCGTGGTCCCGACGAGACGCCATCCGTTCCGAGCCCGGCGGAGCCCAAGCCCGCCTCCCTGTCCCGAACTCCCACGACGCAGAAACCATGACCCAGCGCACGTCTCACGCCCCCGGACTCTCCTCTTCCCTCCCCTTCATTCTCTGTGGTTTCCTTCTTGCCACGGGAACCGGACCCCTGACCGGACAGGAGGCCGAATCCCCACCCCCCGTGGAGTGGTCTTTCGAGAGCGAGGTGGGGGCCAGCGTCTTCTTCGGGGCCTCGGACCAGACCACCGTGGCAACGAAGCTGGCCTCGGCCCGAAGGGGACCCCGGTACGAGACGGAGGCGGACTTCTCCTTCCTCTACGGGGAAGCCCAGGGAGAAGGGGGGGACAGCTTCGTGAACAAGCGGTCCTGGGAAGTGGGCTCCACCCTGAACTACCGGGGGTTCTCGTGGCTCAACCCCTACGCCTTCGGCCGGGTTCTCTCCAGCCTTGAGAAGAGGATCGACGTGCGATACAACGGCGGGGCCGGGGCCAAGGCCACGGTCCTGGACTCGGAGGCCACCAGGCTGGATTTCGCCCTGGCCGTGCTGGCGGAGAAGACGGTGGAGGACGCACCGGGCAACGGGGAGGACGAGCTCCTGGCCCGGTGGACCGGGAGCTTCCGCTTCCGTCGGAGCTTCTCCCAGGAGCGGGTGTTGTTCGAAACCCAGACCGAATACAACCCCGTCTTCGATCAGTTCGACAACTTCACCGTGAAATCCGAGAGCAGCCTGGCCTTCCGCCTCTCGGAGGTCATCAGCCTGAAGCTCTCCCTCCTGGACAACTACGACAGCCGAGCCGAGGACCGGGGAGCCCGGAGCAACAACGACGGCCGGGTGTTGTTCAGCGTTCTGGCCAGTTTCTAGGCGTCCGACTGTAACACGGCTTGGCCCCTTTTTCTGACGAGCCGCTGAAAAGGCTGTTGGACAAGGGGGCGAGCCTCGCGGCAGCGGGGGCAGGCCTCCCGGGGCCAGGCCTGCCGTCTCTATCGGGATTTCTACCTCCCTCTTCCATCCCGATCCGTACTTCCCCTGCCCCTCTCCTTTCAGGTTCATGAAGAGCACGAAGGATGGCCCTCTCCCGGTTCGGTCTTCCGGACCCGGCTCCGAGGGGGTCCTTCTCGAATCACGGGCCTGTCCAACAGCCCGTTGGAGGAGATGCGACAGTGGACAGATTTCGAGATCGGTCTCATGCCGGCGTCGACCTGGCCCACCGCCTGGAGAGGTATGAGAACGACGACGAGGTGAAGGCCTTTTTGGCCCGGGCCCGTGACCGGGCGTGAGGTGAGTTCCGGCACGAGAACCCGCAGGATCCATCGAAGGGGAAGGAACCATCATGTCCATGGAGGACAGGACGCTGGAGACGTCGGAAGGAACCCTTCAAGCCCATTACCGGGAGCCCACCGGGACGAACGCCCTGGTGGTCTTCGTCCACGGGACCGGAAGCAGTCGGGACAGCCGCCGAAACCGGGCCGTGGCCAAGGATCTTTGGGAAGGAGGGATCGGGACCCTCCTGGTGGATCTCCTCACACCGGAGGAGCAGGAGGAGCACCCTGAAGGTCACTTCCACCTGGATTCCCACAGCCGTAAGGTGCTGGCCGTGGCGGAGACGATGCAGGAGGAAGCCGTGAACTCCCTGAGGGTGGGGCTGTTCGGCTCCAGCACCGGGGCCGCGGTTGCCCTCCATGCAGCCGTCCAGGAGCCCGAGGCCGTCCATGCCCTGGTGTCCCGGGGAGGCCGGCCGGACCTGGTGAAGGAGCGGTTGTCCCGGCTCCGGGTCCCCACCCTCTTTCTGGTGGGAGAGAAGGACCGGGAGGTGCTTCGGATGAACCGGGAGGCGGTGCGGGATCTCCAGGAAGGGGCGGTGGCCAAGCTGGAAGTCATTCCGGAAGCGGGTCACCTCTTCGAAGAGCCGGGAGCCCTCCAGATGGTGGCCCGGCGATCCCTGGCCTGGTTCGAGGAGCACCTGGTCCGGGGGGTTCCCTTCAGCCCCACCGAGGCCCCCGGGGACCGGGGCACGGAGCCGGAGCCATGAGAACCGGAAAGGGGTGCTGAAGATGGGGGGCGGCCGCACCTCCCTTTTCGACCAGCCTCCCAGTGCCCCTCAAAGGGGCCGACGAGACGGGAGGGGACCCGGCTACTCTCCCGGGACCACGAGCTCACCCCGGGCCACGGTGACGGCCTGGCCCGAGACGTGGACCCGATCTGCAACCATGCTCACTCGCAGATCACCGCCTCGCTTCGAGACCTGTCGGGCCCGGAGCTCGGTTTTGTCCAGCTCCTCCAACCAGTACGGGGTGAGGATGGTGTGAGCCATCCCCGTCACCGGATCCTCGTCCACCCCCACCCAGGGACCGAAGAACCGGCTGACGAAGTCGATCTCGCCATTCCCCGGGGCCGTTACCGACACTCCCAGAGGGCCCTCCCCCAGGTCCACCCGGCCCAGGGCCGAGATGTCCGGCTCCAGCTCCCGTACCTCTCCTTCCGTCCCCAGACGCACCACCCACAGCTTCCTGGACCTGAGCGTGGGGGCGTCCGACGGGCAGTTCAGGGCCTCCAGGAGACCCGGGGGCGCCGAGGCCTCCCGAGGCGGATCGGCGGGAAAGTCCATCCTCAACCAGTCCTGGTGGGCGCGGGTGATGGTCAGCACACCGCTGAGGGTGTCGTAGCGCAGGGTGCTTTCGGCGTCCAGCTCGTCCAGGAGCACGTGGGACGTGGCCAGAGTGGCGTGGCCGCACAGGGGCACCTCGGTGGTGGGCGTGAACCACTGGAGTCGGCGGAGGCCCTCCGGGTTCCGGGGCTGGACGAAGGCCGTCTCGGAGAGGTTCATTTCCGCGGCGATGGTCTGCATGGCGTGAGGGGAGAGGTGCTCTTCCAGCACGCAGACCGCGGCCGGGTTGCCCCGAAAAGGCTGGTTCGTGAAAGCGTCCACCTGGTAGAATGGAATTCGGGAGTCGTCAGGCATGGCTTCAGCCTTTGTTCGCGGTTGTGGAATGCCGGCGTCGGGTCCCTTCCGACGAAGAGGGGGCCTTGAGCCTGGGATAGATCCCCGAGTGCTTGACCCCGGGGCGTGGACCTCGAAGAGGGTAAGATAACCCTAACCTGTAGCCCCGTGACCGTGGAGGCCTGAGGGTGGAGCGTCCAAGGCGGAAGTACACCCAGGGACCCAGGAGAGCACGAAGCCGGGACGTGGATGCCGTCGGACGGGCCCGGAGTGCCCAGGCCCTGGGTTGGGCCCTATTCGCCGGCCTTCCCATGGGCGGACTGGTAGGCCTCGTCCTTGGCCATCCCTTCCTGGGTTTGATTCTGGGTCCCGGGCTGATCTGGCTCGTGGCCGTGGGATTGGCGGAGATCATGGGCCGTGGAGCATCCGGGCTCTACGCCCCCAGCGGTTCCAGCACACCTCGCCGGACGGACTACTCCTACGCCGAATCCCTCGCCGTCCGGGGAGAGTTGGAGGAGGCCGTGGCGGTCTACCAGGCGGCGATCCTCGAGGCTCCGGAAGACCCGGAGCCCTATCTTCGCATCGCCAGGCTGCAGCGGGACGGCCGAAAGGACCTGGACGAGGCCGTGGCCTGGTTCAAGCGGGCCCTCCGGGAAGCCATGGTCTCGGGAGGACAGGAGGTTCGGGCCCGGAGAGAGCTGGCGGAACTCTACCTGTATCAGCGGGACGAGCCCCGACGGGCGGCTCCGGAGTTGGCTCGCCTGGCCGACAGGTTCCCGGAGCTCCCGGACGGCGCCTGGGCGGCCAGGGAGCTCCAGAAGATCAAGAAGGAGATGGCTCGAGACGACGAGCCCTGAGCCCGAATCAGGCCTCCTCCATCTCCTCCAGGGCCTCCTCGGCGGCTTCCACCACCTCGGAGTCCGGGTCGTTCAACAGGGACCTCAGGACCGCGGCGGCGTCCGGGTGGCCGATACGGCCCAGGAGGTCGGCGGTGTCGGCTCTCCTGGAGGCGTCCATGGCCTGGCCCTGTGCGTCATCGGCCCTTTCCAGATGGGCGATGAGATCCGGGACCAGGGGGTCCAGGCAACGGGGATCCACCGTGAGGGCTTCCTCGATGACCAGGAAGAGGGGAACCCTGCTCTCCTGGGTGCTTTTCTCCCAGAGCTCGGCGAAGGCTTCCAGCCCCTCCTCCTCCTCGCTGTCCCAGATCCGGGCCGCGGCGTCACTGAAGCGGCCGGCCTGGACCAGAGACCCGAAGAGGAGCTTGTCTCCCCGGGGGCTCTTTCGGGCCAGGATCCTCAGGGCAAGCTCCGAGGGGGAAATGACCCCCACCATGATGAGCTCGTCGTCCACCACGGTGGTGGGAACGGAGCGGACCTGGTACTGGGCCGCCAGCTCCGGCTCGTGGACGGTGTTCACCACCTCCACGCCCACCTTCTCACTGGCCATGGCCAGGGTGGCCACGGAGCGGATCTGGTGGGGACAGGCGGTGCAGCCCGGGGCTACGAAGAGGAGAAGGTCCGTGTCCCCCTCCAGTTGTTGCAGGGGCTCCTGGAGAGCCTCCACCTCCGCGGGGTTCGTCATGGCTTTCAGGTCCTCGAAATCGAAGACGGGATCGGTCATGGTGTCGTCGTGCCTTTCGGAAGGGGAAATGGCACCAGCCGTGTCTCCGATCCACCCGCTACCTCCGGAGGCATGGATCAGAGGCGCCGGCGTTTCCCCTTCAGGAAATCCATCATGATGTACTGGCCCAGGGTCATGGTGCTGGTGAAGTAGGCCTTTCCCCGGGCGATCTCGCTCACCTTCTGGACAAACTGCACCAGATAGGGGTCCCGGGCCAGCATGAAGGTGTTGATGAGGATGCCCCCCTTCCGACAGGCCGCCGCCTCCTTGAACGTCCGGTTCAGGATGTGCTGGTCCAATCCTCCCGGGTTCATGTACACCTCTCCGTTGGGAAGGGTGATGGCGCTGGGCTTGCCGTCGGTGATCATGATGATTTGTTGCATGTCCTTCTTCTGGGCCCGGAGGATGTTCCGGGCGATCTCGAACCCCTCCGCCGTGTTCGTGTGGAAGGGGCCCACCTGGGCTTTGGCGAGCTGGGAGAGGGGAATCTCCTGGGCTCGGTCTCCGAAAGTCACCACCTTCAAGGTGTCCCCGGGATACTGGGTCCGGATGAGATGGGAGAGGGCCAGGGCCACCCGCTTCGCCGGGGTGAAGCGGTCCTCCCCGTAGAGGACCATGGAGTGGGACACGTCCAACATGAGGACGGTGGCGCAGGACGACCGGTATTCGGTCTGGTGCACCATGAGGTCCGAGTAGTCCAGCTGGAGGGGCACGTCCAGCCCCTCCCGGGCGATGGCTCGCTTCAGGGTGGCGGGGATGTCCAGGTTCAGGGTATCCCCGAACTCGTAGGGGCGGCTGGCGGCGTCGGAGGCCACACCGGTGGAGAGCTCCGCCGTGTCGTGAGCCCCGAAATCCGCCTTTCCCAGGGCGCCCAGCAGGGACTTCAGGGTGCTGTAGCCCAGGAAGTCCATCCCCTTCTGGGTCAGGTCGAAGTGGACGGACTGGGCTGCCTCCTGGGCCTCGTCCACGGTGCCCTGCCCGGTCACGTCCTGGGTGGGTCCGGGAATGGAGGGATCGCCTCCCTTCAGGCTCAGGTACCCTTCCTCCACCAGCTTCTCGATGAGCTCGTCCAGGAGCTGAGCCATGGTCTCCTGGACTTCGGGGTCACCTTCCCCCTCCCCCCGTAGCTCCTCCAGCATCTCCGGCGTGAGCTCCCCACTTTCCATGAGGGCCCGGATGAGGGCCTCCTTCAGGGAATCCACCGACTTGGGATCGTCCTCCCCGGACATGCCCCAGAAGGGATGGTGGTGGGGCCCCCCGGCGAAGCCTCCGTCCATGAGGAAGTCCGCCAGGTGCTCCAGGAGGTTCTCCAGGTTCAGGGCGTCGAGCCAACTGCCCTTGTACTTGGTGTAGGTGTGGAAGCGCATGACAGGATGCTACCTTCCGCTCATGGGTCACGACGAGAAGGGACACCGGGCCGATCCGGACCGATTGAACCTCATCCGGAATCGGCTCCTGGCAGCCTATGACGAGGAAAGACGGGACCTGCCCTGGCGAGGGGAGTCGGATCCCTACCGCATCTGGGTGGCGGAGGTCATGCTCCAGCAGACCCGGGTGGAGACCGTCATCCCCTACTACATGAAGTGGATGGACCGGTTCCCCCGGGTGGAGATCCTCGCCGCCGCTCCGGAGGACGAGGTCCTGAAGCTCTGGCAGGGGCTGGGCTACTACTCCCGGGCTCGCCGGCTCCACGGCGCGGCAAAGCTCGTCCGGGACCGGTACCATGGCAGCTTGCCGTCATCATCGTCGGAGCTCCGGGAGCTTCCCGGGGTCGGGGAGTACACCGCCGGAGCCGTGGCGTCCATCGCCTTCGGGGAGAGGGTACCCGCGGTGGACGGCAACGTGAAGCGGGTGTTGAGCCGGCTCTTCGACCTCCCGGCTCCCGGGCCTGGAGAGCTCCGGGAGCTGGCTGGCCGGCTGGTGGACCCTCGCCGCCCCGGGGACTTCAACCAGGCCTTCATGGAGCTGGGCTCACAGGTTTGCACCCCCCGCTCCCCTTCCTGTGAATCCTGCCCTGTGGCCCCGGCTTGCCTGGCCCTGGAACGAGGCACGGTGGAGCTGCGCCCGGCCCGGGAGAAACGGAAGCCGGTGCCGGAGGCGGAAGTGGCCTCCCTGGTGGCCGTGGGGACCGGTGAACCCCGCTTCCTGGTGCGGAAGCGGCCGGACTCGGGGCTTCTGGCAGGGATGTGGGAGTTTCCCGGGGTCGAGACCGGCCGACGAGCCGCCTCCTCGGCCACTTCTGCGGATGATTCGTCCGATGTCGCGTCGCCCTCCGGGTCGTCAGCGGAGGATCAGGCCCGAAGGCTGGTCATGGCGCTGGCCCGGGAGCTGGGCCTGGCCGGAGGTGGGGAGCCGGCCCCCCTCCCCCCGGTGCCCCATGCCTTCTCCCATCTCCGGGTTCTCTATCGGCCCTTCCTGGTTCGGGTCCCAGGGATGCCCCGGGGGTCGGCCGGTCGATGGGTCCTGGAAGAGGAGCTGGAAGCCTTGCCTCTTCCCGTGGCCCAGGAGAAGATGGCCCGGACGGCCAGGGCCCGGGTGCGGAAAGAGCGGACAGAAGACAATTCTGGCGAGGAGGAAGAGTCTCCGGCAGAGGAGCACAACAATGAGTTCTAGGCCCGACCCGTGGAAACCCAGGAAGAACCCGGAGTTGAGGGATATCGAGAAGGTGATCCGCAACAACTCGGAGAGGTTCCTGGGGGAATCGGACCACACCCGGAAGACAGGGTATGCCAGGGTCCTCCGGGCTGCGGTGGACCATTGGCTGGCTGAGCCGGGAGAGCTGGTGGACCTGGTGGAGGGTGCCGTGGAGCCTCGGTGGCGAGAAAGGACGGTGTGGGAGGAGTGGGAACGGCGCATGGAGCCGGAGACGGCCGAGTCCCCCTTCGACACTCCGGGCCACGCGGAGGACATCCTGTTCTACCTCAGCTCCAGCATGGTGCCCACACCCGTGTTTCCCGCCGAGAAGGCCCACCTCTACGATTCCCGTGAGCTGGGAGGATACGTGGTTCATCTCCTGGAGAAGCGTTTCCTCACCGAGGCTCCCACTCGGAATCACTTCGCCTCCGAGGCCGCCTTCAACCGGCAGTTCGGACCTCCCCCGAGGCCCTTCCTGGCCGGGGAGTATCTCGTGCTCTGCGATCCCCGGGGGTACTGGGACGGGCGCACGGCACAGACTGCCGGGACGTACAAGCACCACCGGCGAGCCGTGAAGAGGGCCGAGAGCCTGGCCGGGATCTTCGGGATCCGGTTCGCCGTGGCCCGGGTGGTGGGAAGCGCGGACAACCACTGATGACCACCCTCCCGTGTCCGTACTGTGGCGAGGAGGCTCGCCTCCTGACGGCACCCTTCTTCCCGGAAGATGGCGTCCTGGAGGATGACCACTGGAGACTGGTGTGTTCCCATTGTACCGGGGGAAGATCCGGAAGGCTGACGTTCTGGGAGACCGGCCTGGCCCTGGCCGGGCTGCTTCTTCCCGTGGTTCTGCTGTGGGGTGGGTTCCTCCTCTACGCAGAGGTTCTGCCCTCGCCCTGGCTCAGGCTCGTCGTCTTCCTCCTCCACCTGGCTCCCGGCGTCTACCTGGGTGACCGGGTGAGCTGCCTGGTGACCCGGTGGCGAGGGAGGAAGAAGCTGCGGGGCGTCACACGCCCCGGTGTTGGCGGAAAAGCCCGGTAGCTCCCCAGGATTCCAGGCGCCAGGCCCGGGAAGCCCGGGCAGAGACTTTCGGCGCCCAATGGAACACGGCCTCGGACGCGCAAAGGGGTTTCGCTTCCGGCGTTTTCTTTGCAGTCTACCCTCTGTGGCCATTGAGCCACCGGCAACGACGAAACGGCAGCTCAGCAGATAGATCGTCGCCTTCCGAGAGGCCCTGGAGTGAAGCGCCAGGTCCAGGGGCTCCAGAAGGAAACCCAGAGAATCCGGAGGAAGTCCAGATTCACCATCCGCTCCCGAAGAGCAGTTCCCTGGAGGAGGATGATGCGTTATCGGATCGTTGCCGCCGAACCTCGCCCGGGATACCGTCTCTGGCTCCAGTTCGAGGATGGAACCGAGGGTGAGGTGCCCATCGTTCACCTGGTGGGCAAGGGCGTTTTTGCTGCATGGAGGGATGAAGGAGAGTTCGGAAGGCTGGATGTCGATTCCGAGAAGGGAACGGTCGTCTGGCCCACGGGTGCCTACCTCTCTGCCGATACCCTCCACCGGGAGTTGGAGCGCACCTCACCCACCTCCTCGATCATGGGGTGAACCCCTGGCTTCCAGCTGACCCCTTCCAGAAACGCCCCCCGGCCGTGAACTCCCTCGCCCGCCTCGCCTCTGGCCTTCTGGACGGGGCTCTTGCCTCGGCGCAGCCCCTTCCATTTCGGACCTTTTCCGGTAAGGCGTTTCAGCTGAAACGCCTTCCCCGCCGTGACGTGGACCCGGGATGCCCTCTCTGGTTGTGCACGCTTTGGGTGTCTGAGGCGTCTATGTAGAGAAGGGAGGACGATCCGGAGAGGATCCGTCCGGGAGGTGGTGGAAGGAGAGAAGACTTCCCCGAGACAACGAGGCTTCCCCATGAGCAGGTTCTCATCGCTCCCGCGATTTCTCCCCCTCCTTCCGTTTCTCCTTGGGTTCCCGGGCTGCGAGAGCCCATCGACGGAGAGTGCCGCCCCTCCTCTGTTGGAGGTTTCCGAGTTCACCGTCCTGGTGTCGGATTCTGTCGTCTCCGACGTCCGGGATGCCATCCCGGGTCCGGACAGAGGGATCTGGGTTCTGTCGAGCTTCGAGCCTCATGTGGCATGGATCGACTCGCCTGGGAGTCGCCCCGTACGTTTCGGGCGAAGCGGATCGGGGCCGGAAGAGCTCCGGAACCCATGGTACCTGGCGGGTCATCCGGAGGGGATCGGGGTCTACGACGCCGGGGCCCGTCGTCTGAAGGTGTACTCCGAAGCCGGGGACTTCGTCGGGGAGATGAGGACCCCCGATCCAGGAGGTTTCGTCCTGAACGAGTTCCGGGAGTCCAATCACGGGGAACCCCTGCGGGTCCACCGGGTGGGGGGAGGCTGGGTCTTCGAAACCTACTCCGGCCAGGTCGCCCATTCCGGCGCTCTATGGAGCGGCCGCCTCCTCTTCCTCTCCGACGGGGCCTCCACATCCGACGGCGTCTCCACGCCGGACACCCTGATCCAATACGATACCCTTCGCTCCTCTCCTGTCCCGGAGGGCCCCCAGGTTTTCGCTGCGGCACCCCTCTGGACGGTCTGCGAAGGAGAGGCGGTGGCGGTCCTGAATCCCCTGGACAGTGTGGTCACCCGCATCCATCCCCGGGGAGAGAACCGGAAGACCCGGCTGCCCTTGCCACGGAACCCCCTGACGGACGAGATCATCGAGTCCTGGGTGGACCGCCGTCTGGATCTGGCCATGGGTCAGGAGAACGTCACCATGAGTCAGTCCGACCGGGAAGCTGCCCGGCAGAGAGCCCTGGCCGAGATGAGGGAGATGGTGCCGGAACACGAGCCTCCCACCAAGATCCTCTGCGACGAGGCCGGTCGGTACTGGGTGCAGGGGTTCTCCGTGGAAACGGATCTCCAGGGATACGGACGGGAGTGGACGGTCTTCCAGGATGAGGCAGAGGTGGCGTCTATCCGGTTCCCCCCCAGGGTCTTCCCCCTCTTCGTCCGTGGGCCTTCCGTCGTGGCCGTGTGGAGGGATGAGCTGGACGTAGAGCGGCTGGTGCGGCTGGAGAACCCCCTGTTTGAGGGACCCTGACGGCGGAATTCCGGAGAAACACGGGAGGTAGGCAGCCATGGGATACAGATGGACCATGCTCCTGCTGTCTATGGTCGTATCTCTTCCCACGGGCACGACGGGGCAGGATCTCCCGGAACGACAGCCCGCGGAAGTCTTCCGAATCGGAGGAATCCACGCACCCGACTACGCCGCGTGGAGCAGGAGGCCGGATATCGTGGCCTCCCCCGGGGACACCGTCTTCGTCCGGTCCCTTTCGCCGCCAGCCATCTCCGTGTTTGGTCCTGGAGGGGGGCACCTTCGGACCATAGGCCGGCAGGGGGAAGGGCCAGGGGAATTCCGTCTTCCCATCCGCCACGGCCTGTTGGGTGACACCCTCTGGGTGCTGGACCTGGCCCTCTTCCGCCTATCCACCTTCCTGCCAGATGGAAGACATTTGCGGACCCGGCGGGTGGAGCCCATCGATCTCGGCACGCCCCTCAGCGCTCCCCACACCATGACCGCGCTTCTCCAGGGACCCTATGCATTGGCGGTTCCCCTGGCCCACCCCCGGAACGAAGGCAGAGGCCGGCTCCCGGTGCTGGTGGGGGATCGGGAGTTCCGGGATTCCCGTTCGGTCCTGGAGGTCGTACGGCCTTCGAGCATGTACATCCCGAAGGTCGGGTCCTTCTCTATGGCGCCGTTCCGCATCCCACCCTTTGTGGGTGTGGCGGGGAATGGGAAAGGCTTCGTGGCGGCGAACTGGCGAGAGGAGGAGAGGGGAGTGCTGAGGGTGACCCGGTTCGCACCCTCCGGTGAGGTGAAGTGGGTCCGGCGCGTCCGACGTCCGGTGACACCGGTGCCCCATGAGATCCGGGACAGCCTGGTCTCGGAAGGCTTGAGACTGGCCAGGCCCCACCTCCAGGGGGCCCGGGCCCGGGGTACCCTCGGTGGAGACTCCTTCCGGGACCTGGTGACAGAGGGCCTGGGGATTCCCACTCACTTCCCGCCCGCCTCGAGCATCGTGCTCGGGCGGGAGCGTGTGGATCCCCTCGGGTGAGCTCACGGACCCTGTGCAATGGTTGGTCCTGGACGTTCGGGGCGAGCCCAGCTTCACCGTTCGATTCCCCCAGGCATTCTCCGTCCGGGAGGCGCGCCTCGGGTGTGTGTGGGGAACTACCGTTGACAGCCTGGACGTTCCCTACGTCGTTCGCTTCCATATCCGCTGAGGTGTGCCGGCCCCCGGGATCGGCGCCGGTGTGTTTCCGCCTCGTCGAAGGCGTTTCAGCTGAAACGCCTGGGCGATGTTCGCCCGACGCCGATCCTCGAGCCGTGCCGTCGTGCCCCGGGGGGCGCAGGGGGGGTGCGGCCGGGCACCGCTGCGATAGCAGTGGTCCGGGCCCGGCCGCACCCTCCTTGTTCAACAGCCCTCCAGATGCACCCGGACCTTCTGGAAGACGTCTCCGACACCCTGAGAAAACGGATGCAGAGGAAGAGCTGCTCCAACGTCACTCGCATCGTCCCGAGCTCCGGGAGGAGCTGGAGGATCTCACCAGGAAAGGGTACGACCGCCCCGGGGCTGGGAGGGGCATCGGACGCCCCGGCCTTGATACTACACGCGTAGTTGACAGGGGGGGGCGACTGGCAGTAGTATGGTACTACACATGTAGTAACTCCTCATTCCGGGAGGCCCGATGATGGAGCTGTCAGGCCGTGAGCTGGACGTGATGAATGTCCTCTGGGAACGGGGCTCCGCCACCGTCTCCGAGGTTCTGGAAGAACTTCCGGACGAGTTGGCCTACACGACGGTGCTGACCATCCTCCAGCGGTTGGAAGACAAGGGGCACGTGGGACACGACTCGGAGGGGAAGGCCCATCGGTACCTCCCCCTGCTGGAGCGGGAGGAGGTGCAGGACAGCGCCATTCAGCGCATGACCCGGAAGTTGTTCCGGGACTCACCGCGGCTCCTCATGACCCGCCTTCTGGGTCGGGGAGAGCTCTCCCCGGATCAGCTTCGGGAGCTCCGCACTCTCCTGGACCAGCGGCTGGAGGACAAGGAAGAGGAGAGATGAGATGATCACCGCCTGGATTCTGTACGCCATGGTCGTGGGAGGGCTCCTGGGTGCCGGCGGGCTGGCGTTGGAGAAGGTGCTTCGGTCTCTCGGGGGCCCCTCTCGGTGGGTGTGGACCGGAGCCATCGTCCTCTCCGTGGCATGGCCCCTGGGGCACTGGGCCTGGGAGAACCGGACGCCAGGGGTGGAACCCGCAGCCCTGGCGACTCCTGCGAGGGTCTCCGGACCCGAGTCTTCTCCGAACATCCTTCCCCTGGAGCCGGCGACGGTCCAGGTGGGGCCGGAGTCCGTGCTCCGACTTTTGGATGGTCCCATTCTGGCTGCCTGGGCCCTGGCCACCGGTGTCCTCCTGCTGTTTTTCGTCTTTCTCTTCCTTCGAACCCATGGACTCAAGAACCGATGGGGGAGAGGAACGGTGGATGGGCGGGCCGTCCTCTTCTCCGATGAATGGGGGCCCGCTGTGGTGGGATTCCTCCGACCTCAGATCGTTCTTCCCGAATGGTGCAGAGACACGGACGCCTGGGCCGTCCGCGTCATCCTGGACCACGAGCTGGAGCATGTACGTGCCGGGGATCTGCGGCTCATGATCCTGACCGGTGTCCTGCCAGTGCTCCTCCCCTGGCACCTTCCCGTCTGGTGGCAGTTGGCCCGCCTGCGAACCGCCGTGGAGGGGGACTGCGATCTCCGGGTTCTGGGAAGACACCCGGGGAAGACTCGCTCCTATGTGGACCTGCTTCTGGAGGTGGGCCGGGGATCGCCTCGACGCCGCCCCCTGGCCGCCATGCTCTCCGAACCCTACGAGACCCTCAAGCGGAGGATCCGAATCATGACCATGCCCTTGCCGAAGCGACCCTGGCTCAAAGGAGGCGCTCTCGCTGGAATCGCAGCCCTTCTCGTGGCTGTGGCCTGCGTTGCCCCGGGACCCACGGATGCGGACAAGGAGGAAGTGGAGACTCCGGTGGAGGCGTCCACCGCCTCGGGGGAGGAGGCCGTGTCCGGAGGGGAGGTCGTTCCCACGTTCACGCCCTACTCGGTGTACCCGGCCATCAAGAACCGGGAGGGGGTGCTGGCGACCCTGGAGCGAGAGTTCGCCGCTCTCCGGGAAGACTCCCCGGTGGAAGGAAGGGTCCAGGTGTGGTTCTTCCTGGACGAGGAAGGCCGGGTCCAGGACACCCGGGTGAGCGAGTCGTCGGGAGACAGGGCTCTGGACCGTGCCGCCCTTCAGGTTGCCCGCGTTGCGGAGTTCACTCCGGCCCTGAACCGGGATCAGAAGAGACCTGTCTGGGTCTCCCTTGCCATTGCCTTCGCCCCGGCAGGCGTTGAGGAGTTGGAGGGAATCACCGGCGTGGAGCCCCGGAGCCCTGGGAGCCGGGTGATCACGGTTCCCCCGGAAGAGGCTTTTCCGTCGGATGGGGAGACGGGTTCTGTCACCGGCACGGTTCGGGACGCCGCCACCGGCCAGCCGCTGTCGCACGTACAGGTCTTCGTGGGCAGGACCGGCCGGGGGAGTCTGACGGACGGGGAGGGAAGATTCCTGATCCATGACGTTCCCGCAGGAGACCGTGACGTCGTAGCCTACCTCATCGGCTACGGCGAAGTGCGAAGGCAGAGCTCGGTGAAGCCGGAGGGGGCGACACGCGTTGATTTCGAGGTCCGGCCCACGGCTATCCCCCTGGAACCCCTGGTGGTGAGGGGAGGGTGAGGGGGAGTTCGGGAATTCTCATTCACCACAGAGCCCAGAGCCGGGCCACAAGGGTTTCTCCCGAGGCCGATGGACGGGAGCCGTCTCCGCCGCCCCCGGTGGCGCCCGTGACCCCTCGAGGCGGCCGAGACGGTGCCCGAGCCTGCCCCCGGCTGGGAACGAGATGATGGACACCGTCTTTGCAGCAATGAATGCCCTCCGCCCCGTCTGTTGCTGCGAACACGGCGATTATCACCGTCTTTGCAGCAATGAATGCCTTCCGCCCTGTCTGTTGCTGCGAACACGGCGATTATCACCGTCTTTGCAACAATGAATGCCCTCCGCCCCGTCTGTTGCTGCGAACACGGCGAAAAGGAGGGCCTCCGGCCGGTGGAGACGCACCCGCTGTTCCCCCTGGCATCCCTTCCTTCCCAACACCACCCCTGAACCGACGCCACGCTTCGTTGGCCCCGTGCGTCTACTACTAGAAGGCTGTTGAACAAGGGGGGCGAGCCGCGTTACGAGCGCCACGGCTCTAGATTCCAGGCGGCGCTCCGAGCCAAGCGGCCCCTCTCCGGAGACCGGCATCCAAGAGGGTCTTCCGCGAGACCGCCGACCGAAGCGCAGGCGAAGTCCGGCTTCGTTCGACAGCTCTCTTGAGGGTAGAGGAGCAGCCGGGAACATCCGGGTGGCGAGTGGGCTGTCCTTCAGTCTACCATTCCCCGATCCCGGAAACGTCCTTTGTCTGGAGATCCGCCATGCCAAAGGAATCCGGAGGGTTCAATCAGGGGACTCGTCTGGGACGAGGACCGGGCCAGGGTACCCGTGGTAGCGAGGTTCGACACCGGGGGCGGCAGTCTCTGTCCTTGCTGCTGGCTGCCCTGGCCCTTCCCGGCTGTGGCGACGAACGTACGTCGTCTGCCGCCACGGGGACCCGGTGGGACAGCGCCGGCATGGAGGTCGTGGAGCACGGCTCTCTGGCCGAGTATGACGCCCCTGTGTACCCCGTGGAGTACCTCCTTCAGGTGTCTGAGGATCATGCCTCGGAA
>Ga0207797_1000148_pt1 | contig 49565 bp, 39 predicted proteins | sample PRCRCaboRojoPR_6_FD_187275 | JGI IMG/M metagenome (GOLD analysis project Ga0207797, IMG submission 187275) | Marine sediment microbial community from Cabo Rojo, Puerto Rico - PR CR 10% Liquid 1 (SPAdes) | ecosystem: Environmental > Aquatic > Marine > Coastal > Sediment | place: Cabo Rojo, Puerto... | reverse complement strand
ATGCGCCTGTAGCTCAGCGGATGAGAGCGACGGATTGCGGATCCGTAGGTCGGGGGTTCAAATCCTCCCGGGCGCACCAAAGATATAAATATGACTCCGGCAAGGAAGTATTCGAGTATAGCCAAGCTGTTCGACGATCTCGTCGAAAGCGAAGGAGCTATCGTAAATTACGACCACGGGGAAACGATATACAAGGAAGGGGAGCCGGACAACAAGGTCTATCGGATAAAAACCGGCGGAGTTTCCCAATCTCAGAGAATACCGAACGGTAACCTGCTTACCTATCAAATACTCCTGCCGAACGACATCTTTTCTACCTACCACTTATCCTCAAGCGTCGTTACTCAGCCCTGTACGGCAAAAGCGCTGGTCGACTCTACCCTTCAGGAAGTTCTTCGGGATACGTTCAAGAGCCAGCTGCTGAATAATCCTGAACTCGCCCTCCAGGTGATGGACATGATCTCCGACGAGCTTCAGTCCAGGGACAGGACCCTGGAAAACCAGATCTCATTGACAGCCAAGGAAAGAATCCATTCTATTCTAAATAAACTGGCACCACTAGGCGAAGCCAAGGACAATCGTCGAATCATAAGGTTTTTGACCCGAAAAGAATTGGCCGAAATGGCGGGTATGACCGAAGAGACAGTTACCAGGAGCCTGGGCGAGCTGGAAAAAGAGGGAGTAATAAAGAAAAACAGGGGCGAAGTCGTACTGCTCTGAAGGACTTTTCTATTCTATTGACGAGCAACATCAGTAAACTCCGGCTAACTTAAATATTTATACCGGTCTTTCAGCACCCTATACCCGCTAATAAATGGCGGGGCTGGTGATGAATGCCTGAAGCTTGGTTATCGGGTCCGTGGTGCGGCCACTCGTATCTACGCTCGAGAGTTTCTCCGGTGGAGTCAAGTCGGATATTATGGCTGCCTCAAAATCTAATCGCAAACCGCGGAAAAACTTTGACAGAAACCCCTGAAGTGGTATATTATTAAATTGGTTTACCAATTTTCTCGACAAAAAGGTGGCAAAATGGGGTTTGAGAAGGTCGAAGAAGAGAAGAAGGTTTTCATAAAGGTGTCGGAACAAATACTACGGTCGATCATCGAGGGGGGTTACGAGGTCGGAGACAAGCTACCGCCGGAGCGCGAACTTTCCCGCCAGATGGGGGTAAGTCGAAATTCCATCCGCGAAGCCCTGGGCACGCTGCAGGCCCTTAATATAGTTAGCTCCCACGCCGGCTCCGGGACCTACGTCGAGAACCTGCCAGACTCAAAGGAGCTGGAAGCACTTATCCTGCCCGTAATCGAGGAAAGCGAGAACCCCATGGTGGTCTTCGAAGCGAGAAAGGTATTCGAGCCGGGAGTTATAGAAAAAGCCATCCCCTCGCTCGAAGAAAGGGATTTTGACGTACTGCGGCAGATACTGAACGACATGGAAAGCCTGCTGGAGTCGGATAAGTACGAAGAAGCCTACGAGGCAAATGCCAGGTTCCACCTGTATATAGCAAAAGCCGTGGAGAACCCAATCGTCAGAAACACGATGAGCAGTCTCTGGAAACAAACACACGACGAACTTTTACGGGAAGCGGTCGGCAACTACTGGAGGGATAATAAAGAAACGGCAAACGATCTTCACTGGAAACTTCTGGATGCCATGGAGCGCGGCGACGTCGTCTCCGCCAAGGAGATAGTCCGGGACCATTACGAGGGTCCGAGAAAATATTTTCTAAAGAACTACGAAAAGGACGAATAAATTGAAATTTGAAGGCTTTGCAACAGGAGGCCACTTCTTGAAAAAGTGTGTAGGGGGTGGAAATGGAAGTCTGGAATTACATTAATGGTCATTGGATGACGATCGGTAATTGGACTTTAGACCATCTCTGGTTGATTCTGGTTTCAAATTCATTGGCCGTATTTATTGGCGTAACTCTCGGTATATTTATTGCCGGAAAGGGCAGGGAAGAAATAGCGGATACGGTTCTATATCTGGCGGGGATTATGATGACCATACCCAGCCTGGCTCTTTTTGGCCTGCTAATGCCTTTTCTTTCGGCGCTTAACCTCCCCTCAATTGGATTTTTACCGGCCGTAATAGCACTGATCCTCTACGGTCAGTTACCCATTTTGCGCAATACTTACACGGCAATCAGGGAAGTTGACCCCGCCATGATAGAGGCAGGCAGGGGGATGGGCATGACATCTCGACAAATTCTCTTCAAAATAAAGTTACCTCTGGCGGTCCCCGTTATCATGGCCGGCCTGCGTAACGCCGTCGTGATCAACATAGGGATAGCGACCATAGCGGTTTTCATCGGCGCGAGAGGGCTCGGAGTGCCGATATTCCGGGGGCTCAGAACTTCCAGGATGGACATGATAATAACGGGTGCGGTTTTCGTCTCAATACTGGCTCTATTGGCTGACGGCCTGCTGGCTCTTGCGGAGAAAAAATTTACACCAGAAGGGTTGAAAAAATGATTAAACTAGAGAACGTAAAGAAAGTCTATCCCGACGGTACTGAAGCGGTAAAAGGTGTCAACTTCGAAATCAAAGACGGAGAACTCTGCGTTCTCCTTGGTCCTTCCGGTTGCGGTAAGACTACGACGATGAAAATGATCAACCGCCTGATTCCAATCACCGAGGGTCACATCTATATCGACGGAACTGATAACCGGGATATGGACGAAAACGAACTCAGGCGCGAGATGGGATACGCAATTCAGGAGATCGGTCTTTTCCCCCACATGACTGTAGCTGAAAACATTTCTACGGTACCGACCCTGAAAAACTGGTCCGCCCAGGAAAAGGAAGACAGGGTCAGAAAGCTTCTCGGTTTAATGGGAATGGATCCCGATGAATTCGCCGAAAAGTACCCGACCGAACTTTCCGGAGGACAGAGGCAGAGGGTCGGGGTCGCTCGGTCCCTCGGCGCGGACCCTCCGATAATGCTTATGGACGAACCGTTCGGTGCAATAGACCCGATCACCAGGGACAGACTCCAGGACGAATTCTTAAAAATCCAGGACGAAATACAGAAAACCATCGTATTCGTAACCCACGACATAAACGAAGCGATAAAGATGGGCGACAAAGTTGCTTTGCTCAAGGACGGAGAACTGATACAGTACTCACCTCCCGCGGAGCTACTCGCGGCACCAAAGAACAGGTTTGTCCGGGACTTCGTCGGAAGTGACAGGACCCTGAAGAGCCTTAGATTGATGAAGGTTGACGAAGCGATGAAGGAGTCACCCAGGGTTGTAAAAGAAGATCAGGACCTAGCCAGCGTGGGGAAAATAATGAATGAAGAGGAGGTCAATTACCTGATCGTAGTCGAAAACGGCAATAAATTAAAGGGCTGGGTCAACAGAGAGGACGTCGAAGAAGTGGGCGCAGGAACCGTGGCGGACGCCATGGTCACCGACACGGGAGCGGCGGAGATCGGTACGAGTCTCGCCGACGCGTTAACGGTTATGCTCGAACGGGACGTAGCCAACTTGCCGGTAGTTGACGGAGACAATAACTTACAGGGCCTGCTGACGTTCCACGACCTTCAGAGTTTGATCGGGGAGACATATACGGAGAGGGGCGGCAAACATCCAGAGGTAAAAAAATGAGAAGAAGAATCGTACTGATCGTATTACTTGGTATCTTTATCGGCCTTACCGTATGGATTACTCAACTCGATAGCTTGAAGTATATGCAGCCAAAGACCTACGGTGACATCGCCAGGCAAACGTGGAACCACATAAAGATGGTGGGAATAGCGGAACTGCTCGCCATCGCCGTCGGTGTTCCGCTGGGCATATTTGTCACCCGGCCCGGACTAAAGAGATTTGCAACTCCAATAGTCGGTACGGCAAACGTGGGACAGACCATACCCAGCCTGGCGGTTATTGCCATTATGGCGCCCATACTCGGATACGGTTTCAACTCGGCGATAATCGCCCTGTTCGTTTACTCCTTGCTGCCTGTACTCAGGAACTCATATGCCGGAATAAAAGATATCGATCCGGCAATCATCGAATCGGCAAAAGGCATGGGGATGTCCAGGACTCAAATCGCCTGGAGGATAGAACTGCCCCTCGCCCGCCCGGTGATCATGGCCGGAATTCGAACCTCCACCGTTATCTGTGTCGGAACAGCTACGCTGGCGGTGCTGGTCGGAGGTGAAGGACTCGGCAAGATAATTCTAACCGGCTTATACACTCAAATACCTTTACTGATCGTCCAGGGGGCCGCCCCTACCGCCGCACTGGCAGTCATTCTGGACACTCTTCTGGGCGGATTCGAAGCATGGATGACGCCAAGAGGGTTGAAGAAAGGTTAAAAAACGTGCGAAAACTGGAGGTGAGTAACCGAGAAATACCATTTAATCGAACAGTTCGACCAACTTTCCACTATCACAAGGGGGTATTATCATGAAGAAGATTTCCGTATTGATGCTGGTGGCACTTTTCCTGGTGGGCACTTGTTTTGGAGTTCTCGCCGCGAACAAGAAGGTAGTAGTTGGAAACAAGAACTTTACCGAACAGTACATAATTGGTCAGTTGATGAAACAGGTGCTGGAAGAGCACGGATTCCAGGTAAAACTGAGGTCCGACCTCTCCTCTATGGTAATGAGGAAAGGTCTCGAGAACGGCAGCATTGATATCTGCGCCGAGTACACAGGAACTGCCTGGATGACCCATCTGGGTTATCCCTACGACCCAGCAATCGGACACGAGGCTCTCTACGCCGCGGTAAACGCGATAGACAAAACCGAAAACAACCTGGTCTGGCTCGACCCGATCTGGAACCACAACACATACGCACTGGCGGTATGGCCCGAGTTCGCCGAAGAACACGACCTCAAGACGATGGACGACCTCGCTGAACTATACCGAAACGAAGACGGCAAAGTAAATACGTTCATCGACTTCGAATACTCGCAGCGACCGGACGGGTTGCCCGCGCTGGAAAAATACTACGACTTTGAAATCTCCGACAGCCACCTGAAAACAGGTGCGCCCGGCGCGTCCGTTACGGCCCTGAAGAACAAACAGACAAAGGTCGGAATGGTATTCGCTACGGACTCCGCAATTGCCGAAAACGACTGGGTTGTGCTACAGGACAACGAACGATTTTATCCTCCTTACGACCTTACTCCCATAGTCAGGAGTAAAGTCCTGGAGGAATACCCCGAGATAAGGGACATACTCAACGAGCTCGTGGCTACATTCCCGGGTGGCGGAGAAGGTTGGACGGCAGAAGACATGACGGAGAGCCAGAAAGCCTGGTCCGCATTGAACGGCATGGTGGACATCGAAAAGATGGACGCCGACGAGGCCGCTCACGAGTACTTAGTAGACCACGGATTGATCGAAGGGTAGATAAGAAACTTGAACAGTCATTACAAAGGGGCCGGAAACTTTCTGGCCCCTTTTTAATCATTAAGACCTGCTCAAGGGGTAAGAATGAATCAAAATAAGAGCTATTTCGATTTCGTGCTTCCGACGAAGGTCGTATTTGGCCCGGGACTCAGGCATAAAGTCGTCGAAGAGATCGTCAGTCGCGCTTTTAAGCGAGTGGGAATAGTAACCACGGCCGAAATCCTTGACCTAGGACTGACGGAGGGATTGACCGAAAAGTTAAAGGAAAACGAAAGAGAGATCGAGTTTTTTTCGGACGTAACCAGCAATCCCCACCTCTCGACTATCTCTGCGGGATACGAGGCTTTGAAAGATTTTGAGCCCGATTGCCTTATCGGCTTCGGCGGTGGAAGCGCGATAGACGCCACTAAAGCCATAAGCCTATGTCTGGCAAATCAGGAGGAAGACGTCGTCAAGCTGGATCGAAAAGACGAGAGACCGGAGCCGTGCGTTCCCTATTTCGCGGTTCCGACGACGTCGGGCACCGGCAGCGAAGTCGATTACTGGGCGGTCCTTTCCGATCCCGGGACCAACCGCAAGCTGTCGATTGGATCCCCCGAAATGGCCCCCTTAACTGCCGTAATAGACCCCGAACTCACCCGGTCGCTTCCACCCGAACTGACGTTTTTTACAGGGGTGGACGCTTTCTCCCACGCCCTGGAAGCGTATTTCTCTTCCGAAAGCAACGAGCTTTCCGACCTTCTTTCGGTAAAGGCAATGAAACTCGTGTTTCGATCCCTTGAAACCGCTGTCGAAGACGGCGGCGACGTATCCGCCAGGGGGGACCTGGCTCTGGCAAGCACTCTGGCGGGAGCAGCGATGCAGCACGTCGGTCTGGGGCTAATACACGCGATGTCTCACCAGGTAAGCGGGTTCTACGACACCAACCACGGTCTGGCAAACGCACGGCTGACTCTACCGGTTCTCGATTACAACCGGATCGAGGTGCCGGGGAAGTTCGAGGAACTGGAAGACAAGCTTGAGGGGAGCTTGCGAGAAAAAATCGAAGGAACCTTTGAAATAAGGGATCTTTCGGACTACAGCGTTAAAGTAAACGAAGAGGACCTTCCGGAAATGGTCGACAGGGCTATCTCCAACGTAAACGCGGAGACAAACCCGAGAGATCCCAGCCGAGAAGATATCGAGGGTCTCTATAAAGAGAGTTTTGTAATTGGCTGAGATAAGTCGTTCGATGATGGTATCCGCTAGAACGGGAACCTTTGTCGGTACAATTGCAATTCGCCGAGGGAGGTAAAAATGGCTGATAATTTTGAGAGTTCTTTCTCCGAATTGGACGAAATGCTCGAAGAATCAAACGTTGAATTCGTCGATTTCAAAGTCGTGGACCCTATCGGCAAATGGCGTCACATTACAATTCCTAAGTCCAACTTCACCAGGGAATTTCTTTCCCGCGGGATCGGGTTCGACGGTTCTTCCTACGGTTATAGCGCAGTCGAGAACAGCGACATGTTATTAATTCCCGACCTGGATTCCGCGAAGTTCGAACCCACAGAAGACGGAGAGGTACTCAGCCTGATCGGAGATATTTATCGGGTCGACGAAAACGGCGACAGGGAAAGGTTTGCCAACGACCCCAGAAGTACGGTCGTTCGAGCCGAGAAATACCTCAATGAAACAGGGGTTGCCGACAGATTTATGGTTAGCCCCGAATTCGAATTTTACCTCTTCGATAACGCCCGGTTTAACTACGGAACCACTCGGGGGGGATTCGAGGTAGATTCGGTCGAGCTAGCAAATCGTACGGCAACCGGAGAAGGAGAAAGCCAACCACATCCGTTATCAAGCAACGGAGGTTACCACGCTCCGCGACCGGGCGATGACGTGATGGAGCTTCGGAACAGGATCGTCTCCTACCTGGAGCGCGAGGGGGTTCCGGTCAAGTACCATCATCACGAAGTGGGGGGAGCCGGGGAGTCGGAGATAGAAGTAGATTTCAACGACCTTATGACGTCCGGCGACAATACACTCTACATCAAGCACGTAGTTCGTCTTATCGCTCAGCTTTCGAATAGATCGGCGACTTTTATGCCCAAACCGATAAACGAATTTCCCGGCAACGGCATGCACCTTCATCAGTACCTGGTAAAGGACGGCGAAAACCTCTTCTCCGGTGAAGAATACGGCGGTCTAAGCCAGCTGGCGCTCTATTTCATTGGTGGGTTGCTGGAACACGGTAAAAGCCTGATGGGGCTAACCAACCCGACTACAAACTCCTACAAGAGACTTATTCCCGGGCACGAAGCACCGGTTGACCTTGTATTTGCCAAGTCGAACAGGAGCGCAGCGGTTAGAATTCCCGGCTACGTTCAGTCCGGGGAAAGGAGGCGGGTTGAACTGAGAACCGTGGACGCCACGTGTAACCCTTACCTCGCTTATTCTGCCGTATTGATGGCTGGTCTGGACGGGATTATTAATAAGATTGACCCCAGAAGCAGCGATTACGGACCTATAGAAGAAAACATCTACGACCTACCCGAGCCCGAAAAAGCAAAAATCAAAAGTGCTCCAAATTCGTTAAAGGGGGCTCTTGACGCACTGGAGGAAGACTATGAGTACTTATTAACAGGTAACGTATTTAAAGAATCTCAGATAAAGAACTGGTTAAGGATCAAACGCGAAGAGGAGAGGCTATTTGACGATAAACCTCACCCGTTTGAGTTCATGCTATACTACGACCTATAACAGAATAACCTATCGGGAGGAAATATGAAGTATGCCGGTTTAACTGGTGGCAAGTTCAAGTTGCTCGGCGACGATGAAGTAGAATTAATTCACGAATCAGCTTTAAAGCTGCTGAAAAAGGTGGGAGTGAAGGTAGAATCGGAAGAATTTCTGGAAATTCTCGCCGATAACGGAGCCGAAGTAGATTACGAGGAGTCGGTAGCTAAGTTACCGCCGAAAACGGTCAAGAGGTACCTGGAGACGGCACCGTCCAGCGTAACCCTGTACGGGAGGAAGGAGGAATACGACCTCGATCTCGAGGACAGAAAAGTCCACTACGGTACGGGTGGAGCGGCGGTAAAAATAATGGATCTGGATTCGGACGAGGTGCGACCACCGACCCTGGAAGACCAGGCGAGGCTGGCCAGGCTGGTAGAAGGCCTGGACAACGTCCACTTCTACCAGACGCCCGTGGTACCGACGGACGTACCGGAAGAAGATTTGAGCCTTAATAGCATATACGCCAGTCTCAGAGGAACCCACAAGAACGTTCAGGAGTCAGTTACCAGTCCGGAAAAGGTAGACGAAATAGTCGAAATGGGTTCACTCATCGCGGGGGGCGAGGAAGATTTTCTATCTCGCCCGTTTATCTCGTTCGTAACCAGCTGGATGGTAAGCCCGCTGAAGCTCGACGTAGAGACGACAAAAGTCCTCAGAAGGGTGGTGGATTATGAAATACCGGTCTCCCTATCGACGGCTCCCGTTACCGGCTCCACCGCGCCCGCGACGCTAGCCGGGTTACTGGCCCAGATTCATGCGGAAGAACTGTTCGGGGTAAGCCTGTCACAGATGTTCTCCGAAGGGGCCCCAGTTCTCTACGGACCCGTTCCGGCCGCCGCAAACATGAAAAACATGGCCTTCCTCGCCGGGGCTCCGGAAACCGGGATGATGAACGTCGCCACTACACAGCTGGCGGACTACATAGACGTGCCTATCTATTCTGACGCCGGCGAAACGGATTCCAAGTTACCCGACACGCAGGCGGGAATCGAGGCGGCATTCAACCTGCTCCAGGTCGGTCTTGCCGGTGGTAACTACATTCACCACGCAGCGGGAATGATGGAATCCATGCTCTGCGTCGCCGACGAAAAATTCGTCATAGACAACGATGCCATTGGAATGGCTCTAAGAGTCCTCCGGGGTATCGACGTTGATCAGGACAGACTCGGATTGGACGTAATAGAAGAGGTCGGTCCGGGAAACAACTTCCTGACCCAGCAGCATACGGTCAATTACTCGCGGTCCGAGGAGTTCTACAAGCCCGACGTGATCGATCGGGAGGACAGGACGAGCTGGGAGAGTCAGGGCTCGATGGATACTCGAGAAAAGGCACGAAAACGTGCTGGTGAGATCCTGGAAAATTCGGAGGAAAACCTTCTATCTGAAGAGGTGGACAGAAAAATCCGCGACCGTTTTAACATCCATTTATCCGAAAAATGACCTGTCTCTAGGGCGGGCCAAGGCACTTGAATTTAAGATTACGACTAAAGAAATCGCTTGAATCGCACTATTCCCCGGCCAAAGGCCGGGGATTCTGCGTGAATTTGCTAAACTGGAAACTGAGGTGATATGTTATGAGAAAAGGAACAAAGGGCGGCCAGCTAAACCTGGTTTCTAGAAAGCAGGTGGAAACGATCCACGAGGCTGCTCTGACGATTTTGGAAGAAAAGGGGATTAAGGTAGAAGACCCGGAAGCGCGGCGGATTTTTGGGGATAACGGTTGTCAGGTGGACCCGGAAAGTCACGTGGTCGAGATTCCCCGAGCTCTGGTTAACGACTCTCTGGAAAAGGCACCTTCCTCGTTCACGATGGGGGCAAGGGACGAGAACAACGAATTCGAGCTCAGTTACGACAAATCGTACTTTACTGCGGGCACGGGGACGACTTCCGTGCTCGACCTCGACCAGGGAGAACGGAGAAAGGCAACCCGCGAAGACCTATCGGATGCCGTAAAGCTGGGGGACGAACTCTCCAATATAGACGTAGTCTGGTCCATTTTTACCCTGACCGACGACCCGATGCTGGGGTTCTACCAGCTGTACGCGGTACTTACGAACAGCAGCAAACACGGAGCTATAGTAAACTGGTACGGGGGAGAGTTAACGGACAAGCTCATCGACATGATTGCCGTGGTGGCCGGAGGCAGAAAAAAACTCTCGGGGAACCGACTTGTTACGATGTACGCCGAACCGGTATCGCCGCTAACGTTCAGAAAGGAGAACATGGAAGTCCTTCTGAGGTGGACCGACGTGGGCCTGCCGCTTCTCTGGTATCCGGCCCAAAAGGCTGGAGCCACGGCACCAATGACCCTTGCCGGTTCGCTCGCCCAGGCTTTTGCGGAATCACTCGGGGGCAACGTGCTTGCTCAGCTCAATAACCCGGGAACTCCGGTCATTTTGGGAGCATCACCGCTGGTGATGGATATGCGTACGGCCCTTAACACTTACTTCTCTCCGGAGATGCTGATAATTCAATCCGCCACTGGTCAGTGGGGGAGCCTGATAGAAATGCCGATTTACGGCACGGGCGGCTGTACGAACTCCTACGATCTGGACTACCAGGCCGGTGTCGAATCCGCGCTATCCCTTTACGGAGCGATTCTCGGCGGCCAGAACTTGATCCACGATCTTTCATTTGCCGGAGCTGGGGACCTCGGCAGCCTGGAACTACTTACACTGACCAACGAAATAGCCGGCATGGCAAAAAGAACCGTTAGGGATTTCTCGACCGACGAAGAGGCAATTGCGCTTGAGGTAATCGATCAGGTAAACCACGGTGGTGACTACCTGAGAGAGAGCCATACGTTTAAACACTTCAGGGAAGAGCTCATGGCGCCCGAACTAATCAGAAGGATAGGCGAGGATAAATGGGAAGAAAACTTCTCGGTAACCAGGGCGAAGGAGCTAACCGAGCAACTCATAGAAAAATCGGATATAAGACCTCTTCCCGAACAGGAAGAAAGGCAGTTACAGGAGATCATCGAAGAAGCCAAAACCCTCATGTAGCTCGTACTCCAGCGATAACTAAATCAGTGCCCCGCCGACAAGCTGCGGCGGGGCACCATTATTTTCACTTTGCTATTGCCAGGTCGCCGGTGTTTACCGGATAATTTCCGATGATTTGAGCCCGGGAAAGTTTGTTAAATACGTCCAGAATTATCACTTTCCCCTTGGGCTCGTCGCTCCTGGGAATTATCTCGAGGAGCTCACCCGTGTTTGGATCCTGTACGGACTCGGCGGGGTAAAGGTAGAAGATATCGTCGACCTTAATACCTTCGTCCTGTCCGCAGTTTCCGTCGACTCCCGCCAGGATTACCGTATTCTCGCCTTCGACCGAAACCACCCGACATTTGAGTCCGTCCGACTCGACTTCGTCCTCGTCCGCGTCTGCCTCTGCTTCTCCCGAATACTGACTCCTCTGGTTCAGCAGAGTCGCCGAAGAGTTGTTCAGAGTATAAGAAAGTTCTGAAGAAATCCGGGATAGTGCCTTCTCGACGGCATCTCCAACTACGCTATCGGAAAACTGCTTGGTTCCAAACGTGATCTCTCCCACCCAGTTCGGGCTGGTTGCTCCCATACTAACCGAGAAGCTCCTGCTTGCCAGGACGTTCGTCGGAGGCCAGGTATAGAGCTTTACGCTATAATTCCCGGGCGGTAACGAGGAAGAAGGGTTCCAGTTCCAGGTTACGCAGTTGCTGGAATAGCTCGTCGACTTGAAATTGGAAAATAGTGTCGGACCTATCGGGTTCGAAGAATTGAAGAACTGTATCGTATAGTTGGTCGGCGGGTTATTATCGAGATATCCTACCCTGATTACCTCGCCCGGCGCATACGCGCTTTTGTTCGTCCTAAATCCTCCCGCACAGACGTTTGTGCTTACCTGAGATACGTTCTGGAGAAACGTGCCTATTCTGAACGAGGCGTCGGTCTGGCCCTCCGCCTCAGTCGTTATCGAGTCGGCCGAGAGAATCTCACTGGTGTAGGAACTAATTACCCTGTAGGACATGTTAACTCTCACGGTAGCACCGGTCACCGAAAGAAACCCTAGATCGAGCTTCGTCTCGTTTACGTCTATGCCCGTTACGCTACCGACTATAAGCGCGTCAGCCCCCACAACTCGCGAAGCTCGTGCCAGTTCGGAATTACTTGATGGGTTTAATTTCTGCTCAAAGAGGACGCTTTCGATTTTCTGTCTCTCCAGAACCCTGAAGCCGCTATTTACCAGTTTTTCGACGAGCATGTCCGCCACGCCGTCGCTGACGTTCGCGAACCCCGAGTTGCTTTTGTCCTTAAAACTAACCACCGCGATCTTCAACTTGTCACCGGCGTCGCCCTGTGCCCTTTCCGTAACGGAAATAACCCTGCTGAGACTGTTATTGTTCTCGTTGCTTTCGTCGATCCTGTCGAACGGGTCGTCAGCCGTAACTCTTAGCTCCGGCTCTCCCGGTCGCGCGGTCCAGGAGAAGGTGACCGTCTCCGCCTCCCCCGAATCCAACCCGAAAGAGACCGCTTTATAATCGAAACTTTCCCCGTCCACGTATAGCCTTACGTAAAACCTTCTCGTATCCGTCGGGCCCTGATTCAGGACGCGTGCGCTGATTTCGACTTCGTCACCCGGATTCGGTCTGGTCGGTGAGACCTCGAGATCCGTAACGACGAGATCGGCTCCGTTAGCAGTGTAGCCGGCTATCCCATAAGCGAAAATTAACGAAAAAACTAGAAATATAAGTAGTGAAGATCTCTTTACGTGATCAGTCATCAAAATTCTATCTGAATTGATTGCCTTCACCGGAACCACCTCCATCTGGTAAATTTATACTTCAATTCGGACCAAATGACAATTTAGAAAGTCGAATTCGAAAATTTAGTCTTCGACCGAAAGTACTAAATCCGTCGGGCAATGAATAAGGCTATTCTGTCTCGGGAACCGGAATATATTTGACAAATCGACAAATTTATCCATAATGTAGATTAGTGTGGAGCTACCAAATTTCGCTTTTAAAGCTGAACTTGTCGGGTTTATTTCGGTAAACCTGGTTGGAATTACTTTTCCTCCAGGTCTGGAATACCGGGGGTTGAGGCGGATCTTTTGTAAAACCGGGCATCTTTTACGGTTATCAAGGGGTGGAGGTAGTAAATGACAAGACTTAGCAAAATCGTCCTTTTCGGTTCAGTCCTGATGTTAATAGGGGGCCTGCTGTACGTAGGGGTTAGTTTTAACGGAAGACTTGGAACCTTAAACGATAGGGCAAAAAACCTGGAAGAAGAAATGGGAGCAATCAAGGACAAAAACAGCACTCAGGCCGGCGTGATAGAGGACCTCCAAAACACGTCCCGGCAGCTCACCGAGAAGTTTGGCGGGGTGAACGGGTCATTTGAGGATTTCGTTTCCCGGCTGGAAACGTTAAGAGCGGACGTAAAAAACCAACTGACGAGTTTAGAAAACAGAACAAAGAGTCTTGAATCCAGAGTGGACTCGCTAGACGGGAACTTCCGCGACGCAAGCGGGCGAATAGATAATCTGAAGGAAAATTATTCGACACTGGAGGAGGTTACCACCTCGCTAACGGAAGAGGTAACTACTTTTAAAAACCAGGTGGAGTCGGAACTATCCCAGCTAAACAAGGAAGATAAGAAAACCCAATCCGGGCTGGATTCCCTGAGATCACAGGTAATGGAAAGGGTGGACGGGCTCGAGCAGAGATCGGAAGAACTGAACAAGAACCTCGGCGACCAGAAATCCGAACTGAATAAACTTGCGGACCGAGTTTCCACCCTGAACGAGTCCGACAAACAAATCAACTCGACTTTGATGGAAGTCAGGGAAAACTATAACCAGCTAAAGGACCGCCAAAAGGAAGTCATTACCCGGGTAAGCTCGATATCAGAAGACCTGACTTCCCTGTCACAGGACCTGGAAAGCAAACTGGATGCGGTCCGCAACGCTTCCGCCGCGGCCGACGAATCCACCCTGTCGAAGGTCGAGGATCTCCGGGAGGAAAACCGGAAGCTGAGGTCCCGACTGAAGTCGATGGAAAAGGAATTTGAAACGAAGTTCTCCGACCTGGGAGCCGCGACCGAGCGGTTAGACACTCTAAAAAATAACGTCTCGACCCTGATAGGAGTTATCTCCGGACTTGGAGGAGAAATAAACAAACTCCGACAGCACGTCAACGAGGAATTTGCAGGATTGAATACAACCAATTCGGAAATTCGGTCCACTATAGCCTCGCTGAAGAACGACTTAACGAGCAAAATTGACGAGCTGGAAAAGAGATCGAACGACCTGCTCGAAGGCCTAAAAGGACAGGACTCCGACCTTGAGCAGCTCGACAGCAGGGTTTCCGACCTGGAAAAGTCGGACGAGCAGATTGGGATGAACCAGGACGAGTTAGAGAAGAAATACGACCAGCTGAAAACCCGCCAGGAAAACGTGGTCGCCGAAGTGAAGGACATCTCCAGCGACCTAACTTCGCTCACGAATAGTCTCGAGAGCCGGATCGAAGAGGTACAAAAGGCTTCACTGTCAGCCGACGAAGACCTGCGGGAGAGAATCGCTAATCTCGAAAGCGATTTATCGGCGCTTTCGTCCAGCCACGAGGAATTTGCAACGAAAGTGGAGGAAGAAATCAGCGCGTTAAAGGACCGTGACAAAACGCTCGCTGCAAAAATCGAGGAACTGGACGGAAAACTTAAAGACAGGGTTGCCCAGCTCAACCAGGCAGACAGCGAGCTAAGGCGTAAAATAACCGGGTTCATCGATGAAACGGAGGCGACGTTCGAGAACTTGACGGGAGAATTAGCCAGAATCGACGATAAAACGGCCTCGCTAGCGACCCGAATATCTAAAACCAACGAAGAAATCGGTAATAAAATCAATGAGGCTCTGGCGCGAGAGGAAAGCCTGAAGGCCCAATTGAGCGAGCTCGAAACCGAAGTAGGGCGGAAATTATCAGATCTCCGGGAGAGCGATCGGGACGTCGAGGACAGACTGGATTCCATAGAATCAAGCCAGGTGGAGATCAACGAGAGCCTGACGGGTCTGACTGCTAACCAGAAAGCATTGAGCGAGGATCTGGCGGCAATGACGGACAGCCTGGAGAAGAAAATCGAGTTACTTGGAAGGGCAAGGGAGAAGCTAAACGACAAACTTGACGAACTTCACGCTTCCCTTGACCGACGAATAGAGGACCTCGATAAGGAAGTCTCGGGCCTGGACGAAGAAAAGATAAGCAAGAAGTGGGCAATTCAACTGGTAAGGGAGAGGTGTCAGGAAGAAATATCGGACTTAACTTCGTCCCTTACCGAGAAGATATCCTCGTTAAAGACGTCGATGAACGACTTCAAGTTACTTAAGACCAGCCTATACTCGCGATAACGGCAACCTGAGGTCAACTTTCGTTACGAGTGGACGGTCGTCGGAGGTTAGGATCGCCCGATTCCGAGCGAGGAACCTTCGATTGAAAGGAGGTCTCGTGGTCCGGATTCTGCCAGTCCTCGGGTCTATTCTCCTCCTGATTGATATATTTGCTCAAATCCTTCTCGCATCAGCGGACTATTGATTGCCCCGGCCGCCTCGCCCGGTTCGAACCAGCGTAGCTGCTTAATTTCGTGATGGGGCTTGAGGGACCCCTGATCTCCGGAGATCTCCGCACCAAAGTAGAATATCACCCACTGGTAGCTGTTCTCGGCACCCCTGGCGCTGTACACGTTGAGCAACCGATTGACGCTGGGCTCGACTCCTACCTCCTCTTCTACCTCTCTCCGTACTGCGTCTTCCGGCGTTTCACTGTAGACAAGAAATCCTCCCGGAAGTGTCCAGCAGTTTTCGTTATACCCCCTTGACGGCTTAACCAGTAAAACCTTCTCGTCCTTCTTTATAACCGCCTCTACGACCACTCTAGGGAGCGAGAAATTGACTGCTTTTTGGACTGTCGGATCCACGTCTTCAAGCAGGGGTACGTCCTCTTTGTTCATCCATTCCCTGGGGTGACGGGATAGTACGGGCTCCGAGTATATTACCTCTTCGGACCCGACAACCATCTTTGCTTTCCTTTTTATCTCAAACGGGATTTGCTCTCTTGAGCGGGGAAAGACCAGCTGTCCTCTGGACTCGACCAGGTATATTTTCCCGTCGGTTTCAATATAGTACTGAGTCATATTAGTTAAAAGTGTAAAGCAGGACGGGGACCCAGACAACTGATCAACGATCTGGCCGGGACCCCCTCTCGATCCCCTGTACGGGTTTTCGCAACTATTTTGCGTTACTATGAGACGGGTTATCCCCGAAAACGGATCACCGCGATGCAATTAATTGGTCACGACCTTTCCCCGTCCTGAATTAAAATCATCGACATTCGGTGGTCCGGGAAAGTTTTCGTCTTCCCGGCGTAGAGTTCGTGACTTCCCGGTAGAAGGAAACTATAAGATATAATGTTCTAACATCGCGGACCAGCCGCGGTTACAAAACGATTTCCGGACAGACCCCCAGCTTGTTTAATTCCTCACTATGAATAAACTTTATTTATACCGAGGTGGCTAAAAGTGGAAATTAAAAAAGTAAAAAAACGAGACGGGTCCATTGTAGATTTCAACCAAACCAAAATCCGAGACGCTATCATCAAAGCTGCTCAGGCTTCGGGGTCTTCAGCGGTGAATCAGGCGGACGAACTTGCAAATAAAGTAACCGAGGACCTGGAAGAGATCTACGGGGGAGTCGACTTTGGGGAGGAAGAGTTTCCGGAAGTCGAAGACATTCAGGATATGGTCGAGAAGGTTTTAATTGAAGAAGGTCACTACTCGACTGCCAAAGCTTACATCCTGTACCGACAGGAGCACCGGCAGAGAAGGCGAGAGAAGGAAAAGCTTCTCGACCGGGCGAAGGTTGGTAGCGTAGGCAAAAAATTTAGCCTAAAAGCACTTCGTGTTCTGGCTTCTCGGTATCTCCTCAGGGACGGAGAAGGCAAGATTGTTGAGTCTCCCAGGGAGCTTTTCGAACGAGTTGCTACGACGGTAACCATACCGGACCTGATGCGAGATGACCGTGTATTCGACCGTCAGGGAAGAGCTTCAGCGACCGGTGAACTTACCGAAAAATACCTTTCCTCATTCCGTGATTACGGGAACCGTTACAACTTTGCCGATCACAGAATAAACCAGTGGACTTTTAAGGCAATGACCGAGCTCTTCGCAAACCTGGCCGAAGACGGTCACATGAAAGTTGACTATTCGAAGTACCTGGATTTGCTGGATAACGGGTACTTCGATAAGTATCACGACAGATGGCAGACCTATTTTGATATGATGGTCGATCAGAAATTCCTGCCCAATAGCCCGACGCTTATGAATGCCGGCACAAGACTGGGTCAGCTGAGTGCCTGTTTTGTGCTCCCCATGGAAGATGACATGGGCAGGATAATGGATGCTTCAAAGGACGCGGCGCTAATTTTCCAGAGCGGAGGCGGTGTGGGGATTAACTACTCCAGCTTGAGGCCCGAAGGGGATATCGTGGCCTCCACCTCCGGAGTAGCCTCCGGGCCGATCTCCTTCATGAGAATTATCGACACCGTCACGGACGTGGTGAAGCAAGGGGGTAAGAGACGGGGAGCCAACATGGGCATAATCAACATCGATCACCCCGACATTAAGGACTTCATCAACGTCAAACAGAAAGAAGGCAAACTGGAAAACTTCAATATCTCCGTGGGCACTGTAGAGGATTTCTGGGACTCGTTAAAAGGTCAGGATAGCTCGAAATTCGAACTGGTTAACCCGAGAACCGAACAGGTGGTCTCTCACGAAAATCCCAAAGCTCTGCTGGAATTGATTGCCCACTCGGCCTGGGAGTCCGCCGACCCCGGCATGATATTCTTCGACAGGATAAACGAGTACAACGTACTCGAACCCGCAAAAGGGAAGATTACCGGGACAAACCCCTGCGGTGAACAGCCTCTATACGACTACGAATCGTGCAATCTGGGCTCGATAAACCTTCACAACTTACTCAAGGAAGACGGGTTCGACTGGGACGAATACGAGGAGACCATCAGGAACGCAACCCGGTTCCTCGACAACGTTCTAGACATGAACAACTTTCCTCTGGAAAAGATAGAACAGTCGACGAAGTCGACCAGGAAGATCGGACTTGGCGTAATGGGTCTTTCAAATTTACTTTACGACACTCGAACTCCCTACAATTCCGAGTCCGGTTACAAGGAGATGGAAAAGCTTGCTGAATCGCTATCTTACTATTCAATGGACGAATCAGTACAACTCGCCAGGGAACGAGGAACCTTCCCGGTTTACGAGGATACGGAATATCCGGAAGGAGAGATACCCATAGCGGGTTACTACGAGAGGGACAAGCACCAGAAAGACTGGGACGGGTTGATAAGCAAAATCAAGGAAAACGGTATAAGGAACGGAATGACGACGACCATCGCACCGACGGGGAGCATATCGATGATTGCCGATACCTCCCACGGAATAGAGCCGGAATTTTCGCTCGCCTACGAGAAAAACGTGACTGCGGGAGACTTTTACTACGCCAACGAAGTTTTCGAGAAAGCCCTGAAGGACGAAGGTATATACAGCGAGGAGTTACTTCAGAAGATAAACGAAAATTACGGAAGTCTGATCGGATTGGAAGAAATCCCGGATCACCTTAAAGAAGTTTTCGTCACCGCTCTCGATATTCACTACACCGACCATCTTGCCGCCCAGGCATCCTGGCAGGACTGGGTTACGGCTTCGATTTCCAAAACGATAAATATGCCCAGAAGTGCCACTCCTGACGACGTGCTGAACTCGTTCATGCTGGGACACAAACTCGGACTTAAGGGATTGACCGTCTACAGGGACGGCTCAAAGTCGCGCCAGGTCCTGAATATGGACGGGGAAAGTGCCACGGAAAGAAACCTGGAACCCAGCGAATACGTAAAGAATTACCTCGAAGAGGAATTCGCCAACACGCCCGACGGGGAGAAGTACTGGGAAGCTCAGAGCTTCAGGGAGTCGCTCAGGAGCGGGGAACCGAAGAACAAGGACCTCCTGGAGGACGAGACCCATCCCCTGAATCAGGTGGAAGACCTGGAGGAATGCCCGGATTGCGGCGGTAAGGTCATCCACGAAGGTGGGTGCAACAAGTGCGTCGAATGCGGCTGGAGTACCTGCTCTATAAGTTAACGAACTATTGACCCTAAACCCGGGAGCGGTTTCTTTTTCCTGAAACTGCTCCCGGATTTTCTTTCCTTATCGCTCACATTAAACGTACCTTCCCTCGCGGATTACTGAGAAGAAACCAGCTCCTGTAGGCTCTCGAAGACGTAGGTCGGTTCTATTCCGCTTTCCTCGAGACTCTCTCGAGTTTCCACCCCCGTCATTACCAGGGCAGAATCCATACCGGCCCTCTCCGCCATAAGAATATCGGTTTCCAGCCTGTCTCCGATTACCAGACACTCTTCGGGGTCGCCCGTACCCGCAACCTCCATGGCAATCTCCGCCGCAACGCTGGACGGCTTTCCGACTATCAGATCCGGGTCAAACCCCATACCTTTAATCGCCCCAACCGATGCACCCGCGCCTGGCGACTCTCCCTCCGGGGTGGGGAAGGTTTTATCGGCGTTGGTGGCGTAAAACTCGGCTCCCGAATTTAACGCCGAGAGCGCTCCGTCGAGCTTCTCGTAACTTATACCCCTGTCCATCCCGACAGCGATTACTTCGGCTTCGGAGGGGTCGACGATTTCGTGGCCCATAAGTTCTAGTTCCCGGCCGAGTCCCTCCTCCCCCACCACAAAAGCACTGGTCGGCCCGCGTGTTTCCTGTAAATATTTGGCAAGGACGAACGCGCTGTTGATGATCGAATTTGCGGACACCTGGATTCCAAGTCCGGCCAGGTTGTTCGAGAACTTCTCCCTTGTCCGGGTCGAGTTGTTTGAAAGTACGAAGATACCCCCGAAGCCGCTGAGATCATGCAAACTATCCACCGAACCCTCGACCAGCTGATCCGTCCTAACTATCACGCCGTCCATATCGACAAAGAAATATTCGTATTCGTCCAACCTCAATTTACTCATGTTTGTAAGGCCTAACTCAACCTCCTGATAGTAAAAAAAGTTAATTACCTTGCCCTTCCGGGCGGGGCTTGTAGAAAAACCGCTTTATAAAGAACAACTACGTCCTTCAAAAACGCGAGACCCAGCAGTCAGGCACGACCGACCGGTACTCCAGGTACACGTTACGCCACAACGGCAAAGATAACCATTACGATCATTGCCACGCCAAGTGATACTTTGATCAACGAACCAACTACCCTACCCAAAAACGCCCCCGCCCCGCTCTTGACGCCCCGATACGGGTCACCGGTAATAAAGGACTCGACGAAAAAGGCACCCAGAAAGGCACCGACGAATGCTCCGACGAGGTTACCGATAACCGGAAGTGGAAGGCCAAGAAAAGCCCCTATTAACCCTCCGAAAAAGGCACCGGCCATACTGGTGTTGCTTGCACCAAAACCCTTGCTTCCGAAAACCCCCAATCCGAGATCAACTAACTCGGCGCCGGCCGCCAGACCGAGGAAAATGAGCAATTCCGGAACGGTTATTGCCTGCCAGCCGCTTGTAAGCCCAACGATCCCCGCCGACCCGGCAATAATAAACGTTCCCGGCACTCCCAGCGGGATTAACACAAGTCCGATAACGGCGAAAACGAGGAATAATATCAACCCGACTATTACCATAAAGTCGCTCTGACCTCCCCTGTACCCGACCCGAACCCGTTAAGAATAAATCAACCTTAAGAGAGACACGAAAACCGGTATAGTGATCATCGAAGCCAGATAACTGTAGACCAGCCCCTGATTCAATAAATCGACATCCGTACCGTAGTGACTTCCCACTACCACCAGGTTTGTCGCCGGCGGCGTAGCTGCCTCAACCAGAAGTACGAACGCAAGCAACTCCGGCGGTCGGAAGAAGAATATTCCCCCCAGCGCCACCAGCGGGTATATAACGAGTTTTATCAAAACCAGCATGCTTATGGCAAGAGGGTACGAACGGGCCTCGCCATCGACCCTAGCCAGCATACCTCCGAGAACTATCATTATCAACGGTACCGTAATATCCCCGGCATAGGAAGCCGTGTCGATAGCGAGGTCGGGAACGTAGCCCTCCCAACCCAGGATTACCATTCCGATTGAAATCAAAATCGCGATAAACGGCGGGGACGAAAAAGTATTCTTCACAAACTGCCAGGCATTAACCATCTTTCCCGATATCAGAGCAATCCCTGTTGACCAGAGGTTTGGCACCATTCCCAGAGTAAACAGAAAAATGAGCTGAAACGCTCTGGCCTGATCTACCTGACCGACGAGGGCGGCGGCAAGCGCAAGGGGTAGATAGCCCGTGTTCGGAAAGCCCAACAGGGCGCCGAACTGTCTCCTCTCCGGCCACTCCAGAAAATACGAGACTACCAAACCCAGGATTACGCCAAACCCGATTAGAGACGCCATACCCAGAGGATAGACCCACCAGGCCCGAATGCCCCCGAGCTGAGAACTCCCCAGGAAGTTCGAAAAAATCAGCGCAGGGAGCGTAAAATAGATTACTATCTTGCTGACGTCGTCAAATCCTTCTTCACTGATCCAGTCAAACCGGGAAAGAAAAAACCCGGCCAACCCCAGGAAGAAAATTCGCAACAAAGCCTTACCTACTACGAAAAAAGATTCGAGAAAAAGCTCCAAACCGTTTACCCTCCCATGGCAAGGATGAAAGTTCTTTTAAATCACAAATTTGCCCAAATTGTTGGCATTGATTATAGTTAGAGTCGAACAAATATTCTAACTGCCAACCAAAAACAAGGGGGGAATTTTGTTTAAAAAACTAAAAGAGGGCCTTAGAGCAAGCAAGGGTGAATTTACCGAGATAAGAGTTGAAAAGGCCCAACGGACAAACGTCAAGTACGAAAAAGAAAAGTTAATGAATATCGATTCGTCCGAGGAGATAGGAGGGATTGTAAGGACACTGGTTCAGGGCGGCTGGGGGATTGCAACGTTCAATTCGATAGACGAGATTCCGAAAAAAGCAAAGCGGGCTCACCGGATAGGGAAAGAGGTTTCGTCCCACCTGGACGAGTCCTTAAAGCTGGCCGAAGTAACGCCCAGGAAGGACGAAGTAAAGCCGGACCAGGGTAGAGATCTTCGCGAAGTCTCTCTGGACCAGAAGCGGGACGCCGTAAAGAAATACAACAGGGAAATGATCGATTACGACGAAAGAATAAAATCGACAAAGGCTATTTACAGCGACTCGTTTCGGGAGTTAAAGTACGTTAACTCCGAGGGAACGGAACTCTACCAGGAGATTCCGGACGTTACCCTGGCACTGGTCGCTATAGCCAGGGGAGATAAGAACAACATTCAGACCGCACACGATACGGTAGGAGAAGCAAAAGGATTCGAGTTGGTCCAGAACAGGGAAGAGATGGCGAGGAGCGTGGCCTCGCAGGCTATCTCTCTGCTATCCGCGGATCCCGTGCAGGGCGGGACCTACACAGTGCTGCTCAACCCAAAACTCGCCGGCGTTTTCATCCACGAAGCGTTCGGTCATCTCTGTGAAGCGGATCACTTTTATAAAAACGATCGACTCCAGGAGATTATGACACTCGGAAGGAAATTTGGTCCCGAAAACCTGAACGTGGTCGACGAGGGTTACATTAGGGGGCGAAGGGGAAACCTGCCCTACGACGACGAGGGTGTGCCACGCCAGAAAACTTACCTGATAAAGGATGGCAAGCTCAATAGCTTCCTCCATAACCGGGAAACCGCGGCAAAGATGGACCAGGAACCGACCGGTAACGCTCGAGCCATATCTTACCGCCACGAACCTATAGTCCGAATGACCAATACCTACATAGAAGAGGGGGAAAAGTCCTTCGAGGAATTGATCGGCTCTATCGATCACGGCATATACGCAAAGGACGCCTACGGGGGTCAGACCCAGCTAGAACAGTTTACCTTCAGCGCCGGCCACGGGTTCGTGATAGAAGACGGAAAAATCGGTCCGATGGTTCGGGACGTCGTACTCACGGGTAACATATTCAAGTCCCTGAAAAACATCTCCGGTATAGGAAACGATCTTGATATAATCGGTTCAGCCGGGGGCTGCGGAAAAGGTGGGCAGATGCCCCTACCTGTAACCGACGGTTCTCCCCACATTCGAATCGAAGACGTGACCATAGGAGGAAGATAATGGAACTACTCGATCGGGCCAGACACGAAGTGGACAGTGCCGAAGTTTTTCAAAAGATTTCAAGCTCAGTACCGGTAAAATTCAATTCGGGCAAACTCGAGTCGGTAAAACACGTGGATACGACAGGTGTCGCACTCAGAGTTATTCAGGACGGAAAACTGGGGTTTTCGACCACCACTAACCCGGACGGAAATTCGGAGTTAATTGACCGAGCGCGGGAGACGGCAAAATTCGGAGAGGATGCCGGGTTCGAGTTTTCGGGAGATGGTGCCGTCGAGAAAGTAGATACGTTTGACCGGGAAGTTTCGGAGTTAACGGCCAAGAAGCTTATTAATTACGGAAAGGAAGCTATCGCCAAACTTCACGATTTCGATCCCGACCTGGAAGTAAACCTGGACATCTCTAGATCCGTCGGTAAGACCAAAATTGGGAATACCGAAGGGCTGGAAGTGGAGGAAGAAAAAACGAAACTCTCGCTGAGCCTGGAGGTTAAGAAGGTTGCCGAGGACGATATATTTACCTTTCACGAGTCATGCTCGGCTCAGAAAACGGATCAATTTGATATCGACGGCGTAGCGGAAAAAGCAATCCAGAAGGTTAAGTGGGCCGAGAGGGAGTCGGAGATCGCCAGCGGAACTTATCCCGTTATCTTTACCCCCAGGGGGACCCTGGTCCTTCTCGTCTCGTTGCTTTCCGGCCTCAACGGCCAGAACGTATTCCAGGGAACCTCTCCGCTGAAAGGAGACCTGGGGAACAAAGTCTTTTCCGAAAACCTCAGCCTTGTGGATTACGGCTCGTTCGAAGGTTCGCCGTCGAGGCGGAGTTTTGACGACGAAGGTACCCCGGCCGGAAAGACGGAACTGATCTCCGGAGGCGTAGTAAAAAACTTCCTCTACGACCTCCAGACCGCGGGACAGGCAGACACCGACCCAACGGGAAACGGGGTCAAGGGAGGACTGATAAGTGGATCCGACTTTAGATCACCGCCGAGTATCAGCCCCACAACTCTACTGATTAGCCCCGGTGAAAAAAGAGTGGGGAAACTCATTTCTGACCTGGACAGCGGTTTGATGGTCGACCAGGTACTCGGTTTGGGTCAGGGAAACCCTCTGTCGGGTGAATTCTCAAATAACGTATCGGTGGCCTACAGGATAGATGACGGCGCGATAACGGGCAAGGTAAAAAATACCATGATCGCGGGTAACATATACGAGCTGCTTGCGGGAGAGGTGGAGATGGGCCAGGAAGCGGAATGGGTTGGCGGAGGTCTTAAAGCCCCGGCAATCGCTCTGGAAAACGTCAACGTGGTCCGTAAAAGCTAACTACCAGAATTGATCTAGCCTCTACCCTCCTTTACCATTAGCGCGAGGAGGACTGATGATGACAAGAGAACTTGGAAGTTCGGATTTAAGAAGAACTTGTTCACCGGATAGTTTTTCATTCGATACGACAGAAGAATTAGAACCGTTAAAAGAGATCATTGGTCAGGATAGGGCTTTAAATGCCATAGAACTCGGACTGGGAGTCAAGGACGACGAAAACCGCTACAATATTTACGTGGCGGGACAGCCGGGGACCGGAAAGAATTCCGCGGTCAACAAATTTCTGGAAAAGGTAAGCAAAGAGGAAGAGGCTCCACCCGACATCTGTTACGTCCATAACTTCGAGAATCCCGACAAGCCCCAGTACCTTCAGCTCGACGCGGGCAAGGGTTGCGAGTTCAAGGAGGATATGGACGAGCTCGTAGAACACCTGGAAGACGGGGTTTCCGATACGTTCGAGACGGGGGAGTACAAAAAGCGCAAGGAAACAATAGATCAGGAGTTCAACCAGAAAAAGAAGGCTCTATTCGAACAGCTCGAGGAGGAAGCCTCCGAGAAGGGGTTTATACTGCAGAGAACTCCATTTGGCCTCAATACCGTGCCCAAGACCGAAGACGGAGATCCGATGGATCAGCAGGAGTTCAGCGAGCTGGAAGACGAGCGAAGAGAGGAACTGGAGGATCGCCAGGAGGAACTCCAGACGAGGATCCAGGAAACAATGCAGCAGGTAATGGAGGCGGAAGAAGAACGGAACGAGAAAATCCAGAACCTCAAGAAAGAAGCTATCTCTTTCCTTCTCGATCCGATGTTCCGGAAACTCAAGGAGAAATACAAAGAAAACGAAAAAGCCGTTGATTACCTCCACGCGGTAAAAGAAGATATCCTGGAAAATATAGACGAGTTCACCAACCAGAACTCCGGCGGCCAGCCCGCGGCAATGGCGCAGATTGCCTCGGACCAGGACCAGTTCGTCAAGTACCGGGTAAACGTACTGATAAACAACGGGGACACGGAAGGAGCACCCGTAGTTGTAGAGGACAACGCGACTTATCCGAACCTGTTTGGAGCGGTTGAGAAGAAAGCGCAGTTCGGCATGATGTCGACGGATTTTACTATGGTCAAACCGGGAGCCCTACACGAAGCGAACGGCGGTTATCTCGTCCTAAAAGCAAAAAACCTGTTCCGGTACGGTCTGAGCTGGGAAGGGTTAAAGGTTGCGCTGAATCAGGGAGAAATAAACATAGAGGACCCGGCTCAAATGCTCGGCTACGCTTCGACAAAGGGGCTCCAGCCGGAACCGATACCGCTCAACATCAAAGTGGTAATAATAGGCAACAGAAGGATTTACAACATCCTCAACAACTTCGAAGAGGATTTTCAGAAACTCTTCAACGTAAAGTCGGACTTCGACTTCGAGATGGACTGGAAGGAGGAGGAAGAGGTAAAGATCGCCCGATTTATCCGCGATCAGGCCGATAACAGCTCCGAGATAAGGCACTTTGACAATACCGGTGTAGCCAAGGTAGTCGAGTATTCCTCCGAAATGGCGAGGGACAAGGAAAAGCTTTCGACAAAGTTCAGTGAGATAACGGAACTGGTAAAGGAGTCGAGCTACTGGGCAAAACAGGAAGGCGCCGAGCACGTCGACGGGAGTCACGTGAAGAAAGCAATGGAAGAGAAGATCGAAAGAAGGAGCCTGATCAAGGACAAGATTCAGGAGTACATAGATCGGGGCAAGATCTTCATTGACACCGAGGGCAAGGAAGTCGGCCAGATTACCGGACTGTCCGTCCTGAGAACGGGGGACTTTAGCTTCGGTAAGCCGGCCCGAATTACGGCAAACGTGTATGCCGGGAAAGAGGGAGTCGTAAATATCGACAGGGAAGCCGATCTATCTGGCAGCACCCACACAAAAGGGGTAATGATATTAAAAGGTTACCTCGGCAGGAAGTTTGCCTACGACAAACCCCTGTCTCTGACGGCAAATATCGCGTTCGAGCAGAGTTACTCCATGGTGGACGGGGATAGCGCTTCCAGTACCGAGCTATACGCGATAATTTCAAGCCTGGCGGAAGCCGAGATAAACCAGGGAATAGCCGTTACGGGATCGGTCAATCAAAAAGGCGAAATTCAACCTATAGGCGGAGCAAAGGAAAAAGTCGAGGGCTTCTACGAGGTCTGTAAAACCCAGGGTCTTACCGGCGACCAGGGTGTCATCATGCCCCAGAAGAACGTGGATAACCTTATGTTGAACGACGAAGTCATCGATTCGGTTGAAGCCGGAGATTTCCATATCTATCCCGTGGAGACCGTCAGCGAGGGTCTGGAGATACTTACCGGGGAAACGGCGGGCGCAGAGATGAAGGACGGAGAATACGAAGAAGGAACTATATTTGCGAGAGCCGACGACAAGATCAGAAAAATATACGATGCTCTCCAGAAAAACGGAGACAAGGAAGACGAAGAAGAGTAGTTAATAATTTTATCCAACGAAAATCCCTCACCCTGATGGTGGGGGATTTTTCTTTACTACCCGACAGGATTCATCCCTTCTACGGCCCTCCAGAGGGACTCGTAATTTGAGGACGGGTTCCAGACGAGAAATCCGGTCCCTTCGTGGGCCTCTAGCGCCCGTAACTCTTCCTGAATATAGGTAACCAAATCCATGCCGCTTGGCATCGCCCGATCGAAACCCTGAATAAACGGCCGTATCTCGGTCGTAAGACGGTTCTTGCCGGTCCTCATGGCGAGATCGACCAGCTTTCTGGGATTATATACCAGGTCCGGATTCTGGTAATGGGAAGGATAAATCATCGGAGAAAGTACGTCCAGGCTTTCCTCCAGGTAGTCAAGGTTCTGACCTATCGGATCGATATTCCTGCTATTCCAGTTCCAGACGGTTCGTCCGTATACGTCGGCCGAAAGCTTAACGTGAGGTTCAATAGCCCGTTTTACCCGCTTGACGAACTCGGAAATTACTTCGCTTCTATCTCTGTAATCGCCGCCTATCTTCCCCGGGCCGTCCGAATAGCGGATGTAGTCGAGCTGGATTTCGTCGAACCCCAGAGTGGAGACTTCTCGAGCTAACTTTATATTGTATTCCTGGGCGATCGGATCTTCGGGATCGGCCCACTCACCTCCCCCACAGCACCTGGCAGCCATCAATTGATCTTTAAAGCAGGTCAGTCTGGCTATAACGTAAATCCCTTTCTCGTGTAGCCGAGATATGATATTCTCAATATCCAGCCGGCCGCTAACGGCACCGATCTCGGAGGCAAGTTCCACGTCTGAAGAGTAGGTAACCTCGCCGGAAACGTTTTTTACGTCGATAACGACGGCGTTAAACCGGTGAGACTTGAGGTCCTGGATCCAGCCGTCGACGTTTTCGGTCGAGATCGACCCCGCGTGGAGATATACGCCTTTAATGGTTCTGGTTTCGCCCTGGGTCTCCCGCCCCACGGGAGTGGTAATATTTACGAAAGTCCTCTGGCCGATGCTCGTAGGGGTAAGCCCCACAAATACCAGGACGATGATAGCCCCGGCGAGGACTTTAGCCAGTCTAACCATGTCTGACGGAGAAGTTTTACGCATTATCGTTAGAACTAATGTTGGTCCGGCAGGGGTTTATCTACAAGGAAAGCTGTCACCAGGCAACCTAAAATCCGTCTCGGTTTTTCACAACAAATAGGAACGACCTCCGAAAATAGCAGCGTGCGGGCTTTATCGGGGTTTAATATTTGCCGGAGTCGGTTATATTTAGTAGGTCGTTAACGATTAAGCTGGGAGATGTTAGGAATATTTATCGGATCTCTACAGGAGGATGGACATGGAGGACCAGAATCTTTCGGACTTCACCAGGTTTATATTTGAGCTGGGCCAGCTAAAGCGCACACCGCGTTCCGGCTGGCAAAAACTGGGAGTAAAAAACCCCGAATCGGTAGCGGACCACTCCTTTCGGACCGGAGTTATCGGTTTTTTGTTAGGGAAATTAGAGGGTGAAGACCCCTATAAAGTTGCGGGCTACTGCCTGTTTCACGACATAGCGGAAACCAGAACTCTCGATCTCGACTGGCTCGCTCAGAAATACTTAGAAAAGGAGGACTACCTATCGTCCGATGTCGTGGCCGATCAGACGGAAGATCTTCCCGCCGAGTTAAAGTCCGCTATCGACGAACTTTTCGATGATTCGAATAAATCTGAAAAGTTCGAGAAAGTCGCCAGGGATGCCGATCTCCTGGATCTACTTTTTCAGGCAGTTGAGATCGCCCACCGGGGGAACCCCCTGGCGCTCAAGTGGTTTAACAACACTCTAACCTACCTTGAAACCGATTCGGGCAAACAAATCGGCGACTTTCTCGACCGGAAAGAACGAGAAGGTGACCTGGAAGACCTGATCGGCTGGTGGGAAAAAGCCGACCCTAGTTGAGCTGAAGATAACCGGAAAGGCTATCAATAATCCGGCTCAGTTCTTTTGCGTCGTCCTCCGAAATCTCTCCGTCCGCCCCCAGTTCCTTCATTTTCCTGATGTCCTCTAGGAAGCCCTCGGAAAGGTCGGAGGGTATCTCACGCTTTTCGCCCTCCCCGAGCAGGAAACCTCCCACCTGGCTCAAGTTATCGCTGCTGACGGAGTACTCCTCGCTTTTCTGTTTCAGCGAAATATTGGAAATCAATAAACCGGCGTAGAACCGCCAGAGCTCTTCAGGCCCGAAACTGGCCTGAACCCAGTTTAAAACGGGAAAACCGATCAGGTAGTCAACCGGACGATCGTAATTGAGATATTCTCTTTCCAGTCTCTTTTCTTTTATCCTCAGTTCGTCAATATCTCCCACCAGACCTCCACCAAACGTCACCTGCTCGGAGATTCGCAGCGAACCCGGAACGTCTCTTCCCTTCATTTCGTTACCGTTCAGGTAGAGCCCCGCTTCTTTTCCGTCCCAGGTAAGAGAAACGTGAACCCAGTCCTCCATCGGAACTTCTCCGGCTTCCAGGATCCTGTTCCCCAAAGAGTCAGTTAAAGCCAGTCTTCCGTCATCGAGATTCAGGGCCCAGTTGTCCGATTTAACGACGCTTCCTCTCGATTTTTCGTCGGCGCGCATCCAGAATTCCAGGGTAAAACTTTCCGTCAACGGCCCCCGGAGCCTCTCCTCCACACTAACTACCGCCGTTGCTTCTCCGTTCGGGAAGTTGAGGTATCGGAACCCCAAACTTTTAGAGCTGGACCCCTCCTGGTTGCTTTTATCAACCAAAATATCTTCGCCCTTTTCCGCTCCCTCCAGAGATACCGAAGCGTCCTCTCGGGCAAAATTCCAGAATCCGAACTGAAAGGACCAAACGTCCTCGGCCTTTGCTCTTTCCAGCTTCGCCCTCAGAGGGGGGACTCTATCGACGAGCGACGGAGGAGAATCAACTTCCTCCAGAGTGTTCTCGAGAGAATCCAGAGAAGCCTCAAGACCGCTGTCTCTGGCAAAGGACGGTCCGTTAAGAACCATCAGCTTCCAGTTTAACATCACCTCGCCAAGCGCGCCGCCCAGCCTGGCTTCCTGGCGGGAAGACGCGTTCAGCTGAACCACAGCAACAGAAGAAAAAATAATTAATAACCCCAATACAGCTATTGTCAATCCCTGCAACTTTGACTTTTTCATCCGGCACCTCCGCTTTCTATCTTAGCTGAAGATTCTCGGTCGTTCCGGCCCTGGCTAAACCTGAAATTCCAGTCCGGGGATCGGTACTTCGTCTTGGCGAGATAGGACCCGATCTTCCACTCCTCTTTTGAAATTGTTCCTCGAACCGGGCGCATATCCAGGACTCTAGACCACTCGTTAACCAGGGTTCCTACGAGGTTGGGCAAGAGCAGCCTCCCCTTAACGAGATCGGTCAGGTTTGAGACCCCGTCGGGTTTGGAGCCAACGCGGGATACAGTTCTGGAGTACTCTGGCCTTCCCGCTTTAAGGAAGGAATTCATCTCCTCCATAATACTATCCTTACTTACCAGCAACGTCCCGTGGTGCAGAAGGCCCTTACGGCGGGACTGTGCCGTTCCACCAATTTTCTTTTCACCTAAAAAGAGACCGTTGGCCCGGACCTCGACGTCGAGGCCGAGCCCGGAAAGTCCGGAAGCCACCGGTTTCGACATCTCAATGGATTCCTCCTCCACGCTGGACGAAGAAGACTTGGGAAGGTATAGGGAATAATTTAAGTTATCCGGGTGGTGAAGCACTGCCCCTCCCCCGGTTGGCCTTCTAACTACGGTGATACCCGCTCTATCACAATTCCCCAGGTCCAGCTCGACCTCCGCTTCCTGAGATCTGCCTATAATGGCGGAACGGGTATTCCTCCAGAACCTTATGGTAGGGGGCGATCGGCCGTCGTAAACAGCCTCCGCGATAGCCTCTTCCAGGCCGATATTAATCGCCGGCTCTCTGAGATCGAGATCCTCAATTATTCTCAATTCCGCCGCGGAGACCGACAGCTCGTCCCCGCTATCGGCGTCTTTTCTCACGCAGATCACCCGGAACTCCTCATTACCTTATTCTAAAATTTGTCGAGGTTCCCCAGTACGCCCCGGGGAACAGAAAATTCGCTACAACCCGACGCTAACACCGTATCTATCCTCCGGTCGGAGAAACCCCGAGGTCCTAACTTGCAACCTTCCAGAAGCCGTCCAGGAGTTAACTCCGATTCGATTTCTGGGCTTTGAGATACGTCTCCTTTGCCCTGTAGGAGCTTCTGACAAAAGGTCCTGCAACCACGCTGGTAAATCCAATTTCCTCCCCAACCCTTTCGAGATCTTTGAATTCCGAACTGTCCAAAAACTCCTGCACGGGAAGCTGGTCCTTCGTCGGTCTCAGGTACTGGCCGATGGTCACGATATCAACTCCCACCCGGTAGAGGTCCTTCAGGGATTTTACGACTTCTCCTTTCTTTTCACCCAGCCCTAACATCAGGGAAGATTTGGTCACCAGGTCGGGTCTGATTTCCTTTACGCGATCGAGGACCGATAGCGATTGACTGTAGTCTGCTCTGGGATCTCTGACCTCAGGACTCAGCCTCTCGACCGTCTCTATGTTATGGCCCAAAACTTCCAACCCGCTTCGGGCTACGAGTTCGATAGACCCTGTTTCTCCGGAAAAATCGGGGATCAACCCCTCGACGAGCGGGGCGTCCGGAATTTCCTTTATCGCTTTTACGGCCTTTCCGAAGTGCTTCGCACCCCCGTCCCGGAGATCGTCCCTGTCCACGGAAGTCAAAACAACGTAGTCGAGGCCGAGCTCGTCCACTATCTCCTTCAACCGTTTCGGTTCGTCCCCGTCCAGATACCCACCGGGATTCCCGGTTCTAACGTCGCAGAACCGGCAGTTTCTCGTACAGGTATCTCCCATTAGCATGAAGGTCGCCGTTCCGTTACCCCAGCATTCTCCCTGATTGGGACAATTGGCCTCCCGACAAACCGTATTTATGCCGAGCTCGTCGAGTTTATCCCCGACCTTCTCCTTGCTTGCCGGTCCCGGGGCATCTGCTTTTATCCAATCCGGTCTGGCATTCATCGTTTACCCCCTCGAGCAAATTCAACGTCAAATCTAGACAGCAACTCGTCCTTAACTTCGTCCAGCGTAACGTCTGCGTAGTCGGTTATCGACGCCAAATCGGCTCCGCCGATACCACAGGGCCTTATCAACTTTGGTTTTTCCCCGTCCAGCGATACGTTTAAAGCCAGTCCGTGCATGGTATACCACTTTTTCACCCGAAGGCCCAGGGAGGCAAGCTTTTTTGCCTCCTCGCCCTCGACCCAGAGACCGATTTCATCACCCTCGCGAAACTCCGAATTCAGACCGAAAGCTCCAACCGTCTTCCTTGCCACACGGCCCAGCCTTCGAACAAATTCCCTCAGGTCCTTTCCGTAGTTTCGGAGATCAAATATGGGATAAAGCACCACCTGTCCCGGACCGTGGTACGTTATTCCTCCGCCGCGATCCAGTTCCACGAAATCCACACCGTACTCGGCAAGGTGGTTCCTGCTCACCAGCAAGTCCTCATTCCGGCCGGACTTGCCCATGGTGACAGTGGGTTCGTGGCGGGTAACTAGCAGCGTATCCCTGCCGTCCCCCTCCATCCTCGCGGAAAAAAGATCTTTCTGTAGCTTGTAATTCTCTCGGTAGCGGGTCAAGCCGCAGTCTACTGTCTTATAGTTATCAATCAATTTAATCGTCAGTCCTCGGCTGAACTGGGCCCGGGACCCAGTCACACGCAAGTATGGCGTTTTCCCTGAACCGGCTTAAGTCCTAATTACAGGCGGTAATTTCACATGATAAGGATACCGAAGCGCCGTAGAGGCTTCAATTGAAAAGTCAGCTGTCGAAAGGACCGTGGTAGCCATTAACAATACGGTCAGCCTCAAACCAGCCCGTGACCCTCCCGACCGTATAGGTAGTTGTCCGCTGGATTTTTTGTTTCTATAATTGATAAAACTCATCCGGGGGTTCGATAAAATGGGAAAAGAGATGAATAAGATTCTCGTTATTGGCGCCACGGGCCAGATAGGCTCTGAACTAACACCGGCACTCAGGGAGAAATACGGCGACAATTCCGTAGTCGCCACCTATTACTCCACGGAAAAACCGGATAAAGACCTGTCCAGGGGACCGCTCGAGAAGTTAAACATTTTAGACAAACAAAGAACCGCGCAAATTATTGAAGATTACGATATCGATTCCGTCTTCAACCTTGCGGCGATACTTTCGGCAAAAGGCGAAGAGAACCCCGCGAGGGCGTTCCGGGTAAACGTCCTGGGTTTTTTCGACCTGCTGGAATTGGGGCGAAAGTTCGATCTAACCAGGATAATTATCCCGAGCTCGATCGGGGTTTTTGGACCCGGGGTCCCGAGCGACAACGCCCCGAACGAGACGGTACTCCGTCCGACATCAATGTACGGAATAACAAAGGTTACCGGTGAACTGCTTGGTAATTACTACTTCAAAAAGTTTGGGCTCGACGTAAGGGGCCTGAGACTTCCGGGGATAGTAAGTTCAAAGACACTGCCCGGAGGCGGAACCACGGATTACGCCGTGGAAGTTTTCTACGAAGCTATCCGCGAAGGACACTACACGTTTTTCGTCCGCGAGGACACGAGGTTGCCGCTGATGTACATGCCGGACTGCGTCAAATCACTGATCGAGCTGGCCGAAGCGGACCTCGAACAGCTCGAACATCACTGTGACTTCAACGTATCCTCGATGAGCTTTACCGCCGGGGAGCTGGCACGGAAAATCAAGGACCATATCCCCGATTTTACCTACGATTTTGAGCCGGATGAACGACAGGAGATCGCGGATTCCTGGCCCAATTCAATGAATGACACACCTGCGAGAGAAGAGTGGGGCTGGGAGCCCGATTACGGACTGGATTCGATGGTCGAGGACATGCTCGAAAAACTGGAGGATAAGCTAGAATAAGATGATCTTCGACGATCGGCCCCAGGGCGCGGAATTCCGGTTACTTCACACCAGACGGGAAGAAATAGCCAACGGTATTTCTCACGGTCTTGGAACAGCCCTAAGCGTGGTGGGGTTGATCCTCATGATAATGCGGACCTTGCCGCTTAACGACCGGCTCAGCGTTGCCAGCGTGGTAATATTCGGGACGACAATGATTCTCGCCCACCTCTCTTCAACCCTCTACCACAGCGTCTCCGAAAAGAGCTTCAAGAAGATACTTCAGTTCGTCGACCATAGTTCGATATACTTCCTGGTAGCGGGAACTTTTACGCCGCTGTTGCTCGTCACGCTCCGGTCCGCGCTCGGCTGGAGTATGTTTGCCCTGGTCTGGGGCTTCGCGCTGGGCGGAATAGTATTCAAGGTTTTCTTCATAAACAGGTATCCAAAATTTGAAGCAAGCACTTACGTGATAATGGGTTCGTTGTCCGTGCTGGTGATGAAGCAGCTCTACCTGGGGCTCCCGCTGATGGGATTCCTCTGGGTTCTAATCGGTAGCCTGATTTACCTTCTGGGTTTGATCTTTCTGGGCTGGCACAGCCTTCCTTACAATCACATGATCTGGCACTTATTCGTAATGGGCGGGAGCGTAAGCCACTTCTACGCCATCTATTTCTACGTCCTGCCTCCGGGATAGGAGCAGGCCGATAATTGGGTTTAAGGGGATGATGGTCGGCCCGGCTTTTGGTCCTGCTCGTGACCGATCAGTCTTCTCGGTAAATTCTACCCGGGGGGATTAACTCCACGTCAAAGAGGAGGTTTTCATTGGCAATGACTTCTTCCTTAAGCTCGTCGATCCTGTCCTTGTACCGAGAAGAAATGTGAAGTCCGATCATTTTCTTCTTCACTTCCGCCTCTTTTGCCACCTCAATTGCCTCCTTGAGAGTGGCATGTTTAAACATCTTTCTATCTTCCTCGACGAGAAACGTGCAGTCGTGACACAGAATCTCGGTATTTTTTATCTTGTCGGGATCAAGCGGGACCGAATCGCCCCCGTAAGTGAATATTCTTTGTCTGTAAGTCTCGACCAGACCGTCTCTTCCCCTGGTTTGGGCCAGCTTTTTTATCTCCTCCTGAGAGTATTCGCTGTATTCGTCCTTTAGCTGCTGGCGTTCCTCTATGATATTGTAACCAAGCGAGGCTTCGCTTCGGGAATGTTCGGTCGAAAAGGCCCGAACGAACCGAGGGTTTCTGGAACCGTCCTCTCCGTAGACCTGGATCTCTTCACCGGCTTCCATGGGAACCCACTGAAGGGGGTATTTAACGTTGTTATTGGTCCGACTCAGGTAGTTTATCAGTTCCGATATGTGAAAATTGTTGCGGGGATAGTAGACGGTCAGCGGTTTTTGCTTGTCCCCCATTGCGTTGTTTCTGATATTGACCAGGCTGACCAGCCCCGCTATGTGATCCGTATGGCCGTGGGAGAGAAAGACCCTCTCAACGGCAAACGACTTGTTCCCCATTATACTGCTAACGCTTTCGCCGGCGTCGAAGAGAAGTCTGTCCGGGCTGTAGTAGAGCCAGCTGGAATAAAGCGCTTTGGAATAGGCAAGTATTTTCATTTAGCGACCTTCAACTCTGGGTGTTAAAGCCTCTCAAGAAAGCATCTATGTTTTTCCCCAGATCCTCACCGACGTATCCTCCCTCCAGAACGGCGAAAGTGTGTAAGTCCATGTCGCCCAGCATCTCTCCTATTTCTCCGAAGGCCGACGTGGAAAGTCCGACCGAAGCCAGGGGGTCGTTCTTATGTCCGTCAAATCCCGCGGAGAGCGCTAACTGCTCGAACCCTTCTCCCTGCAACCGATCCAGTTCGTCGCCGAGCAAATTCAGATACTTCTGGTCACCTGTGGTGGCAGAAATCGGGTGATTGATGACGTTCTTTCGGGTCTCGTTTCCCGTCCCGGGAAATCCTGGTGAGCGGTGAAGAGACAGGTAAGTTACGTCCTCATGCCCCAGGAATATGTCTTCGGTTCCGTTGCCGTGATGGGCGTCAAAATCAACGATTAGGGTTTTCAGGCCCGACTTCTCAACCGCTATGGCGAGGTTGTTAAAGTAACAAAACCCACCCAGAAAGTTCCTGCCCGCGTGGTGTCCCGGCGGTCGCATCATGGACAGAGCCCCTTCCTCCTGGGCCTTTAAGGCACCGCCCGCGGAGAGGGTGGCGTAAAAAAACAGGTCATCGTACTTTGGACAATCGGGATCGGAAAACCTGCCTTCCCTGACTTTTTCGACAAAGTCCTCGCTATGAACCAGAAGCAGGTCGTCGACCGAAGCCTGGCCGGGTTCATATATCTCGTAATTTTCCTTTAGATAACCAAGCGCCACTTTGACCCGTTCCGGGCTCTCGGGATGGCCGGCTGAACGGTACTGCAGTGCTTCTTCGGAAAATACTAAATCCATGATCCTCCTTTTTGATCGGGACTACAATCCCTGTGGATGGCTAAAACCTTAGAGACAAAATTAAACCCTTCTACGTAAGGGGGTTAACTTGTCCTGTGCATTTCCTCTTCCATCTCTACGTAATCTCCGTACTCCTCTTCAACCTTCTCCATGTGCTTCTCTATCTGTTCGTGTCTCTTTCGTAGCTCATCCGGAATCTCTTTCTCGCTCGAGTCCAGATAGTTGTAGATTGCTTCCACCAAACCGTCGGCAGCCAGGTTCGAGCAGTGCATTTTTACCGGAGGGAGCCCGTCCAGTTCCTCGGCGACTTTTTCGTTTGTTATATTGAGCGCCTCCTCAAGAGTCTTCCCTTTTGCCATGTCGGTTACCATCGAGGAGGTCGCAATGGCCGCGGTACAGCCAAACGTCTCCCAGGAAATATCTTCAATAACTTCTTTTCCTTCCTCGTTTTGATCTATCTTGACGTATATCCACATCACGTCACCGCAGAGAGCGTTACCAACCTTCCCAATGGCGTCGGGATCTTCCATCTTTCTCTGGTTGTGGGGTTCGTTGAAGTGTTCCATTACTTTTTCTGTATACACCATTACCACCTCTAAGCGTTCTTTCTGGGTTAATGAGACAGAGGAGAAGCCCGCCTGAGTTCTTTCACGACTTCCGGCAACTCCTTAAGTAGATAATCAACTTCCTCCTCCTTGGTTTCCCGGCCCAGTGATAGTCTCAAGCTCCCGTGTGCCAGGGAAAGAGGAAGTCCTATGGCAAGAAGCACGTGGCTCGCCTCGAGGCTCGGAGAAGAACAGGCCGAACCCGTACTGGCCGCAATATTTCGGTTGTCGAGCTTCATTACAATTGATTCCCCTTCAATTCCTTTAAAGCTGAAGTTCGCGTTGTTCGCTAGCCTGTTTTCCCTTGATCCGTTCAACTTCGTGTCGGGTATCTCCAGGACCTCCTCGATTATCCCGTCCCTTAACTCTTTTTGCCTGGCCATTTCCCTATCCTGCTCTTCACGCATCAGTTTCGTTGCTTCTGCCAGTCCGACTATGCCCGGAACGTTTTCGGTTCCGCTTCTCAGTCCGTTTTCGTGCCCTCCTCCGTGGATCAATGGCTCAAGGCTTACTCCCCTGCGCCGATACAGAAACCCTACTCCTTTCGGGCCGTAAATCTTGTGCCCTGAAGCCGAAAGCAAATCCACGTGCTCGAGATCGAGCTGGAATTTCCCGTAAGCCTGGACAGCGTCCGTGTGAAATAACGATCCGTTCTCTTCCGTTATCCTTGCCAGTTCCCCTATCGGTTCTATGGTCCCTATCTCGTTGTTAGCGTACATAATCGAGACCAGAGCCGTATCGTCGCGGAGAGAATCCTTCAGGTCGTCCGGATTTACCAGCCCGTCCTCGTCCACGTCGAGATAAGTTACCTCGTGGCCCCGCTCTTCCAGCCATTCGAAGGCGTGGAGGACGGCGTGGTGTTCGATTTTTGAAGTAATAAAATGAGCGGACTCGTCCTGCGCGAAGGCAACACCTTTAATCGCGAGGTTGTCGGATTCCGTAGCCCCGGAAGTAAAAAATATCTCTTCCGGCTTCACTTCAAGGAAATCAGCAATAGTTTCCCGACTTTCCTCCAGCCCCTCCCTCCTGGCGGTATTGGCCGCCGAATAAAGACTCGAAGGGTTACCGAACTTGTCCCGGAAAAAACCTGACATCTTTTCCTTTACGGACTTTGCGACCGGCGTAGTTGCTGCATTGTCCATATAGACCAGTTCGTTCATATTCTACCTCCTACAAAACTATACTATTATGGTCCAGTTTAATCAATACGGGTAAATAGGCCGGATTTCCGGAACGAGCTTCTCTTGAGGGATATTACGACTTCTTTTATAATAGTTTAGAAATAACGGGGATGTAGCTCAGCCGGGAGAGCGCCGCGTTCGCAACGCGGAGGTCGGCGGTTCGAGTCCGCTCATCTCCACCAGGTCCTAAAGTTTCTCGTTTATCTCGTCGATTTTTTCTTCTAGATCTTCCATTTTCTTCTGTAGTTCCTGGATCGATTTCATCATCTGCGGATCAGGGCCCGATCTTCCACCCATTCCTCCGCCCATTCCACCCATCTGGCTCATAATTTGTCCTAATCCACCCATTCCTCCGCCCATTCCACCGGACATTTCGTTCATCTTAGCTTCTAGATCTTTTTCTTCTGGCTCCTCGTTCTCCGCTTTTTCTTCTCTCTTTTCGTCTTCTTCGTTCATATATTAACCTCCAAGTTATTGAATGTAATTAAAAGTAAGATATAGAGACCGAACAATGCAACAGCAAACCACCTTACAGGAGGCTTACGCTTCCCAGCCCGCACCCTCGCCAGGCAACGGACAGGAGGAGTTCAGTGCGGTTTCCGCTATGTTGTTTCCGTATTCCTTTACCCTGTCTATGCTGTCCGAAACTATTCCCAGAAGTTGAGCTGTCTGAGGATCGAGCTTTCTCAGAGATTTATCCAGGCTGAACAGGTTTTCCTCTATTACATCACCCTGAGTCAATGCCTCGTTGGCGAGTTCGATATCCCGCTGAGTGAGCGATTTAACCGCCTTGTCAACTATTGATAACGCCTCAATTGCCGTCTTGTTGAAGGCCTCGCTGACCTCTTCGGGTAGATCCTCTTCCAGCGCGGGAGAAATACTGGCGATCTTCTTTGCGTGGTCGGCTATCCTTTCCAGCTGTTTTGCCGCCGTCTGATAGTCGAAATACCTGGCTCTATTTACTTCCTTTCCGTTCCGCTCGACTATGGTGTACAACATGACCCGGAACCTCCTGGAAAGAGCCAGGAAAAGCCTGTCTACGTCGTCGTCCCTGTCTTCGACGTCTCTGGCGAGTTCGTTATCCCCCTCCAGCATGGCGTGAACGGTATCCTCGAACATCGTCCTGGATATCTGATAGATCCTCGACAGGGTCTCGTTTATCGAGAGTTCCGAAAGGTCTGAAAGGTTCCGAATTATTATCTGATTCGAGGATTCCTCGACTATTTCCGGACCGATAAGCGACTGTGTGGTCTTTCTTATCGTGCCCCGCTGGCTGGAACTTATCTGTTTTCCTTCTATTCTAATCACTTCGTAACCGGCTATATAGAGGGAAATTATGCTTCTGGTAAGAACCGATCCCTCCTTGTCGTCGATCTCGAGTTTTCCTACCTTGTCTTCCTCTTCGAGCTGAGTTTGGGGCTGCATAACCATCGTATTGGGCTTAATACTCACCATGTTCACTTCTGTCCCCGGCTCGAGCCCTATCCCCTCGGCCCAGGCTTTGGGTAAAGTAACCATAAACGTTGACCCGCCAGTAATCTGTACCTTTCTGCTGTACATTCTTTCACCTCTTTTTTACTTAGTAAGAAGGTAAACTAATATTTATTCGTCTCCATTATGTATACCAATATAGACAAATTATACCAATATACATAACGGGTTGCCAGGGTACGGAGTATGGTCCAAAGACCTGGTCCGCACGGTCTAAATAGGTCGCGGGGTCAGTGGAATCTTGCCAACTTGACTGGAAACGGGCCGATAAATACTTGACGAAAACTCGGGCTTTTCTGTAAACTAAAATAAATAATAATACTATAGAAATCGAGTCCTTCAGGGAGGCAATGTGCCCTATAATCGCCGTAATAAACCGCGAATATCTCTATCCTTACTGCTTATATCGGGACTAATCATACTTTTCCTAACTCCAATCACGACCCGGTCGGCCATGGCTGAAAAGTACATACTGGTCGAGGGCCGGCAGGGCCGGTTCGATAGAACCAGACTGGAATACTTTCGGGGAAATATTCCGGTCGGTGACTTCTACAACTATTACAAGTCCAGACCAAATACCGGCTACGAAAGCCCGCAGAGCTGTCTCCTAATACCGTACAGAGCGCCGTCCGGCCGGTCTAGTCTTATCGTAATTATGGGCGACCCGGGTTCTTATACGGAAGGGGCGGGGAAACTGACGATTTCCGGCTTATCGGAAAGCGCCCAACTCTTACTGAAGGACGACCCTCCCAATCTCGATCAGGACGACGAATACCACTTCAACCCTCCCGTCGCCCGCTTCAACTGGGTCTGGGGAGCCGGTTTCGCCGACGGAGCTATTATTAGAGACCTGGCTGAAAGTCCCGACTTGTCCCTGGATTTCGAATCCCTCGACAACGTGGAAGAGATAAGAATATTGACGGGAGAACCCGAGAATCCCCACGTTCTCAGCCTGAACCCCGATACGAAAGTCAACCTGCGGGGGATAAGGGAGGACTTGAGGCCGTTACCGCAGTTCTCGATTGGGGGATACGTAGACGTCGGACAGAAACTTACATTCGACGCCACGGAAGCAACGGCAAGAACGGGGAAAATCATCCAGTATGAATGGGACTTTGACGGGGACGGTCATTTTGGTTACGCCTCCCAGAAACCCGTAGCCAACCACTCGTTTTCGGAAGCGGGTAACCATAGCGTAACTCTAAGAGTCACGGATAACAGTGGAAACAGCGCCGTAAAAGAAAAAAAGGTAGTCGCGTCCGAAGCTCCACTCGAAGCGCGAAGGAAGTTATCCTCCAGTAAAATACCACCCGGCGAATCGGTAAGATGCGCAATAGACGTTAAGGCAAAGGCCAGGGTATCCGGAGTGGGGGTGGAAGAGTCAATTCCCGACGGCTGGAAAGTCAACCCCCGGCAAGAAAATCGGGCTGTATTTAAATCTTCCACCAACCAATGGCTGCTGCCGGAAATGTTACGTCCGGGGGAAACGAGACGGATAAGCTTCAACCTGGAATCTCCATCGCCCCACCAGCTAAATGACGGGGACCTCGATCGTGAACTGGACCTTTCGGGAGAGATCAGCAGCGCAAATCCCGAGTTTAACGGCCGGATACGTGGAGATTCCAACCTAACCCTGACTCGATCGATAGACCCTATCGTCGCTCTTTCCCACTACGACGTCAATGATAAAGAACTAGATTTCAGCCTACCCGGTCGGATATCCGACGACCAGATAGGGGCAGCCGTCAGATCCTGGCAAACGGGGGAGAGCCTACCTGGAATTACCGAAGATATCGGCTTCAATTTTATCAAGAAAGCCCTGGTCTATCACCAGAAGGGGATCAATCCGGATGCCGAGTTCAGTCAGGTAAAAGGTGGGGATCCACACGTATTTAGAAATATCAGGACCGGATTACCAGAAGATCTCCTGTTCCTCGACCCCGAAAGCCCCCAGTACGTCGAAGCGGAGGATGCAGTCGAGTTCGAAGTCGAGATAGAGGTAAAACCCGGGGGCAGGACCCTGATGGGCGTGGGGCTGAAAGAGGAACTTCCCGGGGGTTGGGAGGTAAAGCCGAAAAGGAGCGAGGGCCTGGCTTACAAACCTTCGACGAACCAATGGGTGATAACACGACCGATTCTCCCGGGTGAAAAATTCACGGTATCATATACGGTCAGAGTTCCCCTTGATGAAGCCACCGGGACCTTCAGGGTATCGGGGGTTTTAAGCGAAAGCTGGTCGGGAAGTTCCTACGGGATGGGTGGGGACGATTCGCTGGAACTTACCACCGTACTTCCAATAGAAGCCGTAATTTCTCGCTGGAATACCGAGACGGGTAAGCTAGACATGGAGATGGACAACTACATTTCCAAATCTCAGTCCAAAAAAGCAATAGAGCTCTGGGTTGAAGACAGACCGGTGCCTTACACCGGGGGAAAGAGACTGAATTTCGACGATATCAGGAAAATTATTTCCTATCAGCTCGAGAAAACACCCGTGGGCAGGTTTTAGGGGGTTCCGCTGAGCTCTTCCCGGGATGGTATATCGGCCCTCTGCCAGATCTCCTCGAAATAGACTTCGAACGCTTCGGCCACTGAGGGTACGTCGTTAATTACCAGGTCGATTTCGACGTTTTTTGCGAGGGAATAATAGGACCAGTTGCTTGAACCTACAAGCACCGACTTCCCGTCGACTATAAGGGCTTTACTGTGTGTCGTAACCTCCCTGCTGTCGAACTTCACGCTCCGAACACCCTGACCGAGCAGCCACAGGGCGGTCTCTCGATTCGACTGGTTTATTTCTTCGGACCAGGTATTGACGTCCAGGACGACCCTGATTTCGACCCCTCGTTCCCGGGCTTTCACCAGTTCCTCCGTCAGCAGGTTGGACTTACTCCTTCCAAAATTTCCGTATCTAGTAATCTTGAAGACGACGAGGTCGACCGATTTTTCCGCTTCTCTTATCAGTTCTTTTGCGGCCCTGAAGTAAACTCTACTCTCCTCCGTACTGACCAGGGGCACTATTGTCTTTCCTGAAACTAACTCGGGCACCTCGACCCGACTCGGTATTTTCCCCCGCCAGACGGCGTCGAAAAACCGTCCGTAGAACCGTCCGACCTTTTTGGAAACCAGCTTGACGTTGGTCTGGTAGGTCTCGGCATAGGTCGGATAATTCCAGTTGCTGGAACCCAGAAATACCACTTCCTCGTCCACGATTACGGTCTTCGCGTGGGTGGTCACCTTCGGGTCGTCGAACTTTACTTCGAGTCCCCTGTCGCGCAGATATTCCGCCGTTTTTTTATTGGCTTTGGTTACTTCCTCGGACCAGTCGCTTTCGTCGAGGATTACCCTTACCTCTACACCCCTTTTATCGGCCCTAATTAACGAGTCGTATAACCCGCTTTGTAGCCCGTCCGGATATTCGGGGTAGTAGTCCGCAGTAGCCATCATAACGCTAATCGAGGATTCGGCATTCCGGAAAGAATTCAACAGTTTGTCGTAGTAGATCCGGTTATCAGGGGTATCCAGCAGGGGTGTAACTGTAACTTCCGCGGGACAGGTGATATAGGAAGCTAAGATCAACACCAGCGCCAGCAGGCCTGCCAACCCGTATCGCGAGTGCGAGGACTTACGATTCATAACACCTTATTTTGAGAAAAATCACGATAGTTGTAAATATCTCGGTTCGAAAATCGAAGGGACTGGTTGCCGTAATCGGATCCGGCGACGCATAACTGATCTCAAACGAATCTTCTGATCAGAGCCAAACTCGAGGCTCAAATTGAACGATAAAGCTCGATCCAATAAGCTTTACGAATGTTATGATAAAGGTAATGACAGTTCTCGGCACGAGACCGGAAGCGATAAAACTTGCGCCGGTACTGGACGAACTGTCCCGGCGGCAAGGAATTAGGTCCGTCCTCTGTTCCTCGGGTCAGCACCTGGAAATGCTTACCGGGGCGCTCGAGGTATTTGACGTAGAGGTCGATTACGACCTCGGACTCATGGAAGAATCTCAGAGCCTTTCCGGACTAACCGCCAGGGCAATTAGAGGGATAAGCCAGAAGATCGAAGCTGAAAACCCCGACCTGGTTCTGGTCCAGGGTGACACTACCACGGCTTTCGTCGGTGCACTGGCAGGTTTTTACAACCGAACTACAGTCGGACACGTGGAAGCCGGCCTCCGCAGCGGGGACAGGTCAAACCCGTTTCCGGAGGAGATAAACCGAAGGCTTGCCGATTCGCTCTCCGACCTCCTGTTCGCCCCGACCGAAGGAGCAAAAGTCAACCTGGAACGAGAGGACTTTCCCGAAACCTCGATCTCTGTTACCGGAAATACGGTTATAGACGCCCTGCTCAGGATAGACGGAGCGATAGACCGGGGCGATCTTCGACCGGATTACCCCATAGACGTAACGCAATTTGACGACGAAAAAAGGAAATTATTGCTAGTAACGGCTCACAGACGGGAAAGCCTCGACGGCGGTATTACCAGGATCGCCCGGGCAATCAAACAACTTGTCCACGGATTTCCTGAGCTGGAGGTCGTCTTTCCGGTTCACCTCAACCCCAGAGTCCAGGAAGTAGTTCACGAAATACTGGAGAACGAAGAAGGAGTAACGCTGGTCGAGCCGGTCGACTACCTGACCTTTATCGGCCTGATGAGGGTCGCGGACTTAATTGTCACCGATTCCGGGGGCATACAGGAGGAGGCTCCCTCTCTCGGCGTTCCGGTACTCGTCGCCCGCGAGAGAACGGAACGACCGGAGGCTATTGAGGCGGGAACTGCAAAGCTGGTTGGCACTGATACCGAGCGGATAGTATCGGAGGCAAGTAACCTGCTGAGCAACCGGGATAGTTACGAAGAGATGGCTAACCGGGTAAACCCCTTCGGGACGGGAGAAGCCTCGGAAAAGATCGTTGACGGGATCCTGGCTTATTTCGATTAACCTTCGGGGCTTTCCGCAAAGAATTCCGCCACCCTTTCCGCTACTACCTCGGGGATTTCGGGGACCGACTTTATCTCTTCCAGAGAAGCCTTCCGTATTCTTTCCACGGAGTTAAACGCTTTCAGTAAAGCCTTTTTCCGCTTTGGCCCCACGCCCTTGATCGAATCGAGCGAGGACCTGACTGTACGCTTCTGCCTCAACCTTCTGTGATAGTCAACGGCAAACCTGTGTGCTTCGTCACGAACCCTCTGAAGCAGCTTGAGCCCGTCCGAATCGCGTTCAAAGTCAACCGGTGTTGTGGACTCCGGCTTAAAGACTTCTTCGTATTCTTTTGCCAGTCCGACTATCGGAATATTCGCCATGCTCAACGATTCCAGAACTTCCGTCGCCGCGCTCAACTGACCCTTACCGCCGTCGATCAGTATCAGGTCGGGGAATCGGGAGAAACTCTCGTCCGCTTCACCTTCACCCTCCCCGTTGTCGTCGTCGAGCCCGTGCATAAACCGTCTCCGGAGTACCTGTTTGAGCATCTCGTAGTCGTCCGGTCCGTCTGCTCCTTTAATTTTAAACCTTCTGTATTTTCGGTTCGTAGAGGTGCCGCCCTCGAAGACCACCATTGACCCGACCGAGTCCGTACCGGAAATATTCGAAACGTCGTAGCCCTCTATTCTGTGGGGAGCTGCGGGAAGATTCAGGACTTCCTGAAGTTCTTCAGCCCCTCTATCCTGGGAAGACTCGCCGGCCCGCGAACCCATCTCTTTTACCTTGCCCCGTCCAAACCTCGCATTTCGGCTCGCCATATCGAGGATTTTCTTCTTCTGGCCCCGTTCGGGTACCTTTATCTCGACCTTTCCCGATCTGGCATCTTCCAGCCATTCCTCTATCGTAGCAGCATCGTCGGGTTGTTCCTCGACGTAGATCTCGGCGGGAATTACCCTGCGGTTCGAATAGAACTTCTTGATGAACCCGTTCAATATGGCGGAAGGCTCGTCTTCAGAGGGAAACTCGATCTCGAAACTATCCTGACCCGTTATCCGGCCCGTCCGGACGAAAAAAACCTGGATCGTTCCCCTGACACCGTCGCCTCCTCCGGATTCTTTTTCCACCGAAAGGGCGATAAAGTCCCGGTCCAGTTCGTCCGAAAGCCTTACGTTCTGATCACGGGTTATCTTTTTCAGCGCCTCCAGTTTATCCCGCCACTCGGCGGCTTTCTCGAAATCTTTATTATCCGAAGCAAGCTCCATCTTCTTCTTCAGCTCCTCGGCGACTTCGCCGATCTTGCCCTTCAGGAGGTCCCGTATCTTGTCGATCGACTCCATGTAACTTTCTCTGTCCGCTTTACCCGCGCAGGGCGCGGGGCACAGATCTATGTGGTATCGCAGACAGGGCCTGCGGTGACCGTCCTCGGGCTTCCAGCTGCAGTCCCGGACCGGAAATATCTTCTCGATCGTATCCAGGGTTTTTCTCATCGCTCCCGAATCTATATAGGGCCCGAAAAGTTCGCCCGATTCGTCGCCCCGCTTCCGCGAGACTTCGAGCTGGGGAAACTTCTCGTCGGTGAGTTTTATGTAGGGATAGCGCTTGTTGTCCTTGAGGAGCACGTTGTACTTCGGTCGGTATTCCTTTATCAGGTTCTCTTCCAGTATGAGTGCTTCGACTTCCGAATCGGTGACTATGTAATCCACTTCATCCGCTTCCTGCCTCAGACTCTTCGTCTTGACCGAACCGGCTTTTCCCTCGTTGAAGTAACTCCTGACCCGGTCCCGGAGTGAAGCGGATTTTCCCACGTAGATTACCTTTCCTTCCGACCGAATTATATAAACCCCCGGCTTTTCCGGAAAGTTCTTTACTTCTTCCTTCAGTTGCATTTGGTCAGCAGTTCTTTTCTCTTTTCCGAGAAAATACCTTCCAGCACGTCCCCGGTAAACGACTCATCGGAATCGCTTATCCGTTCGGGCGTCCCCTCGGCAATTAACCTTCCCCCGTGCTTGCCTCCACGGGGCCCGAGGTCGACTATCCAGTCAGCCGTCTTTATGACGTGGGGGTTGTGCTCGATTACCACGACCGTATTATCGTCGTCCACCAGCCGGTGCAGTACCTCGAGAAGTTTTCGGATATCCTCCGCATGAAGCCCGGTGGTCGGCTCATCAAACAGGTAGAGAGTGTGGCCCTTTCGCCTCCGGGACAGCTCCCGGGCAAGTTTTATCCGCTGGGCCTCGCCCCCGGAGAGGGTCGTAGACGGCTGGCCCAGTTTAATGTAACCCAGGCCAATATCCATCAAAGTCTCCAGCTTGTTTTTTATCTTCCCGTGGTTGGAAAAGAAGTGCATCGCCTCCTCGACGGTCATCTCCAGTATGTCGGCAATTGTTTTGCCCTTGTAGGTGATCTGCAGGGTCTCCTTGTTGTACCGCTTGCCGTTACAGTCCTCACAGGGCACAGATACGTCGGGCAGGAAGTGCATTTCGATTTCCTTGTCCCCCCGGCCCTTGCACTCCTCGCAGCGGCCTCCCTTTCGGTTGAAGGAGAACCTCCCTTTTTCATATCCCCTGGTTCTGGCTTCAGGGGTTTCGGCAAACAGTTCCCGGATATACCTGAATACTTTTATGTACGTCGCCGGGTTCGATCTGGGGGTCCGGCCTATGGGAGACTGGTCTATTTCGATAACTTTGTCGAGGTGCTCCACCCCGTCTATCTCGTCGTGATCGCCCGGCTTGGCCCCGCTGTTGTGGAGTTCTCGTTCGAGCTGACGGAACAGTATGTCGTTTATCAGCGTTGATTTCCCCGATCCCGAGACGCCGGTAACACAATTGAAAAGACCAAGCGGTATTCCTACGTCGATGTCCTGAAGGTTGTGCTCCCGGGCTCCCCGAATCCATAGTTTCTTTCCGGGCGAGTGCCTCCGTTTCCTCGGTATCGGGATCTCCTTTTCCCCCCTGAGGTACTGACCCGTCAGCGACTCCTCGTCGGACATCAACCCTTTTGGCGGTCCCTGATGAATGACTTCTCCCCCGTTGACGCCGGCTTTCGGTCCAAGCTCTATTACCCAGTCCGACTCCATTATGGTTTTTCTGTCGTGCTCGACCACAATTACCGTATTGTCCATATCTCGCAGGTCTTTGAGCGTATCCAGGAGTCGATCGACGTCGTGCTGATGCAGCCCTACGGTGGGTTCGTCCAGAATGTACAGAACTCCCGTCAATCCCGAGCCGATCTGTGTGGCCAGCTTTATTCGATGGGCTTCTCCTCCGGAGAGGGTCCCTGCCTCCCGGTCAAGGGTCAGATAGTCCAACCCTACGTCGAGGAGAAACCCCAATCTGGCCTTGATCTCGTCAAGAATTTCTCCGGCGATCAATTGCTCGTTGCTGCTCAGCTCCAGGGAGTTGAAGAACTCGTAAGCCCTGTCTATCGAAAGACCGGTTACTTCTTTGATATTCCTGCCGCTGACGGTTACTGCCATGCTTTTCGGGTTTAACCGCCCGCCGCCACACTCGGGACAGGGAAGCTTCGCCATGTATTCTTCTATCCTCTTTCTGCTGCTGTTGGAGCTGGAGTCCCTGTACTTCTTCTCGAGCTCGTTAATCACGCCTTTGAACCTTCGCTTGTGTCTTTTCGTCTGACCCTTTCGGTTAGTATAGAGAAAGCTCACCTTCTCCTCGTCACCGTAAAGAAGCAGGTCAATCTTCTCCCCCGACAGGTCTTCCAGGGGGGTATTTTTGGGAATATCGTGTTTCTTGCAGAACGCCGAAAGTATTGCTTTTCGCCACTTACCCGGATTTTTCCGCCACGGGAGTATAGCTCCGTCCTCGATCGAAAGGGATCTGTCCAGGACCAGGTCGGGATCTACCTCCGCTTTCTTTCCCAGACCGTCACACTCCTGGCATGCCCCGTAAGGGCTGTTAAAGGAGAACATCCGCGGGGTTAGCTCGGGCACGCTGATTCCACAGTCGGAACAGGCCTGTTTTTCGCTGAAAGAGAGTTCCTCGCCGTTTTTCACCTTTATTATCAAGTTACCGTCCGCGAGTTCGAGGGCGGTCTCCACCGAGTCGGCAACCCGGGAGCGAATACTGCTCTTCACCATCAACCGATCGACCACGACTTCGATGTCGTGCTTCACGTACTTTTCCAGCTCGATATCCTCTTCCAGTTCCCTTATTCGCCCGTCCACGCGAACCCTGAGATAACCCTGATTGCTTAACTGTTCGAACAGGTCCTGGTATTCCCCTTTCCTGCCCCGGACCACCGGAGCCAGAACGTAGATCTTTGATTCCTCTTCAAGCTCCATCACCTGATCGATTATTCTTTCCGCCGTCTGAGTGGACAGCTCTTTGCCACAGTTCGGACAGTGGGGTACCCCGACGTGGGCATAAAGCAATCGGAGGTAGTCGTATATTTCCGTCGCGGTTCCGACTGTGGACCGGGGATTATGGCCGGTCGTCTTCTGATCGATCGAAATGGAAGGGGAGAGCCCCTCGATAAAGTCCACGTCGGGCTTCTCCATCTGACCGAGAAAGCGACGGGCGTAAGCTGAGAGCGACTCGAGATACCTCCTCCGACCTTCGGCGTATATGGTGTCGAACGCCAGAGATGATTTACCCGACCCGCTCAGCCCGGATATTACAATCAGCTTGTCCCGGGGAATTTCCAGATCTATGTCTTTTAGATTGTGCTCGCCTGCACCTTTGATAGAAATCTTTTTCATGGTTAACCTTTAATTATACTTTAGTGGTTTGGAAGGTAAAAGCCCC
>Ga0207797_1000147_pt1 | contig 50320 bp, 48 predicted proteins | sample PRCRCaboRojoPR_6_FD_187275 | JGI IMG/M metagenome (GOLD analysis project Ga0207797, IMG submission 187275) | Marine sediment microbial community from Cabo Rojo, Puerto Rico - PR CR 10% Liquid 1 (SPAdes) | ecosystem: Environmental > Aquatic > Marine > Coastal > Sediment | place: Cabo Rojo, Puerto... | reverse complement strand
CACCTGGGACAATGACGGCGACTACACCGTCGAGGTCTACGCGGAAGACCGAAACGGCGCGAAAAGCGACACCGCAACCCTCAGCGTCACCATGCCCCTATCCCGCGGGCGCTCCGACGACCCGTCGGTGTCTATATCGGCGCCCAAAAACGGCATCTACCTGGCCGGCCTCAGGGTGTTCCCCATCCCGGGGCAGGTCGTCGTCGGCGACGTCACCGTGAAAGCCACGGCATCCGACGACGTGCGATATGTCGAGTTTTTGCTGCAGATGACCTGCGGCTGCGGCCGCGCCGTCATGCACACCGACACGACAGCGCCATATACCTGGGAATGGAACACCGACTACGATGACGACGAGGTCATCGACGAGGGGCTGGTCCCGGTGACGGTGTTTGCCTACGGCGAGGAAAGCAGAACCAGCGACAGCACCACGGTTTTGAAGCTTGGATGATACCATGAAAACGACATTGTATACCGGATTGCTGCTCGGATTGCTGCTCGTCGCGCCCATGGCCAGCGCAATCGACGTATCGATATCCCCGGAGGCACCCGAGCCGGGCGAGCCGATAACCGCCTCGTTTCCCGCCCCTGACGGAGCGCTCAACGCCACCGTGCAGGTCTGCATCGGGGACAAATGCTACATCCCGGCCGAGATGGAACGGCAGGGCGACCTGTTCCGCCACACGTTTTACATCAACGAAACCGGGGAGGCGCATCTCAACGTCACGGTCGATTTCGAGAACGGCTCCGAGACATGGGAGGACATCGCCACGTTCGAGGTGAAAGAGGCAGACGGCGGCAATGGCACCCCCGGCTTTTCTCTCGTCGCGGCGGTCGCAGCCGTCGTCGCCATCGCTCTGCTGTATCGAAGGACGAAATCTTGAAATACGGCGCGGTTCATTCACGCTACGATGAAAGCAGCCGCTCTCGCGCTCTCCCTCCTCTTCCTTTTCTCTTTTCTGCAGGTCATGCCCGCCGAGGCGTCACCGTCCAACAACGACGTCGTCTTCTGCGAGGTGGCAACGGCGAGCTGGTGCCAGGGCTGCCCCAACACCGGCATGGCGCTCGAGCAACTCCGGCGCAGCGACGACGACTTCATCTATGTCATGATGGTCACCGACAAAAACGACGGGGCGGCAAACCGCATCGATGAGTACAACCCGGCGGTGTATCCCACCTCGTTTTTCGACGGTGGCTACGAGCTCGTGGTCGGCGGGAAATCAGCCGTGACGCCCTACCGGAGCGCCGTGGAGTCCTCTCGCGACCGGGCGCGAGCGGATGTCGACCTGTCCCTGGATGTTGCATGGCAGGACGGCGAGCTCTCGGTCGACGGCAACATCCGGAGCAGCGACGCCTACGAGGGCACCCTGCGGGTCTATGTCGTCGAGCCCGACTCCCGATGGAAGGACTATGACGGCGAGGACTACCGCTATGCGTTCCTCGACTTCGCTATCGAGCGCTCCGTCAGCCTTGACGGCAGCATGTCCATCGACGCTGTATGGAACGCCAGCCAGGCAGGCTTTCCGGGGGTGACACGGGACAACGTCATGGTCATTGCTGCGATGTTCAACGCGGAGGGACACCAGCGGTACTCCGACCCGCCGGATAACACCCGGCAGTTCACCGCCCATTATGTCGACGCTGCCGTTACAGCTCGTCCGCCAGAGGATGCACCGCCGGATGTCTCCATCACCGAAAAGCCTGATGCGGTCATCGGCGTGCGGAATGCCTCCTTTGCATGGACGGCCACCGACGACATGACCCCCGAGGAGGAGATATCATTTTCCGTCCGGCTGCTCGGCCGGAGCGACACATGGTCGCCGTGGACGGAATCGCGTCAGAGCAGCTACGACGGGCTCGCCGACGGCACCTACACCTTCGAGGTGCGGGCGCGGGACAGCGCCGGGCAGACCACCACAGCGAGATGGCAGTTCACCGTCGACACCTCGCCTCCATCGGTCACGGGCACCAGACCATCCGGCGACGCCACCGACGTCGACGTTTTCACCCCGCTCACGGTCACGTTTTCCCATCCCATGAACCAGAGCATCGCAGGGCAGGCCGTCACCGTAACGCCGTCCGTCCCCGCCAGCGTGTCATGGCGCGACCCCACACACCTGGAAATAGCTCCCCAGGAGCAGTGGGCCTATGAGACCACCTACACCGTCACGCTGTCAACGCGGCTGCAACGGGCAAGCGGGCAGCGTCTCGCCCGGCCGTTCAGCATTTCGTTCCAGACGGCCTCCGCCGACACCACGCCGCCCTCGGTAGAGAAAACACATCCCGGGCAGGGCGGAACAATGCCGGCCGACGGCACCATCCGCATCCACTTTTCCGAGGAAATGGAAACCCGGTATTTCATCCGGGCGCTCGAGCTGCAGCCATGGTTCAGCCATCATCTCGAATGGAGCGACAACGGCAGCGTGCTCGCCATCGTCGCGGACGTGCTGCAGCCCGGCTCCTACACGGTGACCGTAAACCGGCATGCGATGGACCGGCACCGCAACCATCTGCCCTCACCCTACACGTTGTCGTTCACCGTCGTCCGTCCCACGCTCCTGTCGGTATGGCCTGAAAACGGTGCACGGAAGGTGCCCGTGGACACATCGGTCAGGATGCGTTTCTCCGAGGCGATGGACCGGGGCAGCGTGGTAAACGCGCTCACCGCAGATTTTCCCCATGTCACCACATGGAACACCACGATGCTCATCCTGCATCCCACGGGCAACCTGAGCCATAGCACGAGCTACACGGTCACCCTGCATGACAACGCGACCAGCCTGCATGGCATCCGGCTCGACGACAGCTACACGATATCGTTCACCACCACCGAGCCATCCCGCCCCGGCCGGAGAGACAATGGCGGCGACGAGATACCCGGGTTTTCCATGGCGCTGCTGTTGCTCGCCGCCATGGCGATGGTGCTTCTCCACCGGCGGTACGACGCACGCTAGCTCTGTCCATCTGCCGTGGTGCTGTTCTTTCCTGCGGGCAGCCGCAGCACGAAGACGGCGCCGTGCGGCTCGTTGTCCTCGATGGCGATGGAGCCGCCGTAGCGCTCCACGGTTTTTTTGACGATGTAGAGACCGAGGCCGGTGCCGGCCTGGCCGCCGTGGCTGAAGCCCTCGGTGAACACCTGCTGCTTGATGTCGTCGGGGATGCCGGTGCCGTTGTCGGCGATGCGTAGCATGCAGCTGTCATCCTGCTGTTCGATGGTGACGTCGATGGTGTCGGCGCCGCCGTGGACGACCGCGTTTTCCAGGAGGTTGTCGATGACGGAGTGGATGGCGTCGTCGGCTTTCACCATGCAGGTCCCGTGCACGTTGCATGTCACGGGATGGTCCTCGGCTGCCTCCGCAACGACCGCTCCGGCGTCATAGGTCTGCATGTCCCCGCCCGCGGAGATGAGAGATTCAAGCTGGCGCATCCGGTTGATGAGCTCGACGCTCTGCTGTATCCTGCGATGTATGCGCTCGAGCATGTCCTCGCCTTCGCCCTCGCGGTACAGCTCAAGGGCGCTCTGCGCGATCTGCATGTCGTTGAGGATGTCATGCCGGAGTATCTTGTTGGTCAGCCGGAGCACCTCGTTGAGCTCGGCGAGGTTTTTTTCGGCCTGCTGACGCTCCGCGATTTCCCGCTGCGCCTGCTCGTACAGCCGGGCGTTTTCGATGGCGGCGGCGATCTGGGTGCTGAGGGTTTCCATCGCGGTCACGTCGCTCTCGTCGAACACGTCGGGGCTGTCCGCCTGGATGTCGAGGACGCCGATGACCTGCGCTCCCTTTTTCACGGGGACGGCCATCTCGGCCATGGTCACCTCGCCGGCCTTCTGCACATAGTGGGGGCTTGCGCTGACGTCGTTGCTGACCTGCGTTTCCCCTGTTTCGGCCGCCCGGCCTATCAGGCCCTCGCCCGGCGCTATGGTGAGGCCAAGCGGAAACACCTCTTCGTATCCGCCGGCGATGGACTGCAGGTGCAGGTTTCCGGTGTCCTCGTCGGCGAGGAAGAGATGCACCCCGAAATAGGTGAAGGAATCCCGGACGGCCTGCACGATTTTCGGCAGCAGCTCCTGCAGGTCGAGCTCGCCGCTGACCTCCTGTCCGACCTCGTAGATGAGCGATGCCTGCGTCGCCCGGCGCCACGTTTCCCATTCGGCCCGCTTGCGCTCACGTATGTCCCGGTATATGCCGAAGATGCCGACCTCTTCGCCGTCGACGAAAATCGGGGACGCCCACAGGGACACGTACACCTCGCTGCCGTCCTTATGCTGCCGCACCGTCTCCGTTTTCACCTCCTGGCCGTGCGTTACCTTGTCCGTTATACCCCTGCCCTCGCGCTCATATTCGCCGGGAAGAATGTAATCGTCGATGTTTTCTCCTTTGAGCTCCTCGGCGGTGTATCCAAACAGCCTCCGGAACGAGGGATTGACGTCCAGCACCCGGTGATGCCGGTCGAGGGAGACGATGGCCTCCGGGGAATCATTGAACAATGCCTGGAAATATTGCCGCTGAAACCGTCGCTGCCCCTCGGCTTTTTTCCGCTCGAGCGCGTTGACGATGATATCGCCGACGAGGCGCAGCAGGTCAACGGTTTCGTCCGACCAGTGTTTTTCCTCCCGCACCGAGTCAAACCCGATGAACCCGACCAGCTCCTGCCGGTATGCCATCGGCACGACCACCAGCGACCTGATGTTCTGCGCCTGCAGAATGTCTTTCTCAGCCATGGCAGCCGGCGGCAGGTCATCGACAGATGGGGCACGTATCACCTCGAAGCGGCGCAGCCGTTCCATCCACCAGGGAAACGAATCCGTCGACAGGCCCTGCAGATGCTCCCGCTGCGGCTCGACATCCTCGGCGCACCATTCATGGGTGTTATCCATCCGGGCGAGGTCATCAGAAAACCTGAACACATAGCACCGGTCGACGTCAACGAACCGGCCGATGTGCCGCAGCGCGCCATGGATTCCGTCGTCGACCTCATCCGGTGGCAGGTTGATGAAATGTGTCGACAGGCCGCTGATGAGCTCCTGCAGCTCGATGCGATGGCGCAGCGCGTTCTCCACCTCCTTCCGGTCGGTGATATCCCGCATGGTCACCAGGCGGCCGACGCATGTCCCGCCCCGACCGTACATCGGCGATGTGGTTACATCGTAATATTTCTTCTGGCCGTCAGCCGAAACAGCGAGCTCCGTCTCCGTCTTCTCGGTCGCCCGAGCAATGGCAGCCAGCTCAGGATACCCGGACAGCATGTCGTCGGCCTGCCGGCCTATCACGCCTCCCTCGGGGGATGACGACAGCCCGGCGAGAAGCCCAACCGCGGCAGGGTTGCCATCGATAACCCGGTTCCGGTCGTCAACGACGAAAATGATGTCGTCCAGGCTGTCGAACAGCGCCCGCCGGGCCACCGGCACCATGTCCAGAAACCGGAAGCGGAAAATGCTCCACCAGACCGCCACCGCCGCCACCGGGAACAGCGCCGGCGTGACATCATAGGGAAACATAAACGGGTTCGCGCCCAGCACGACGAACAGGTTGCCCAGAAACGGCACGAGGATGCCGGCCACGACGGAGAGCGCCTGCCGGACATAGATGCGAGCGCCGGTCGCCGCATGGCGGAGGACGAACACGATGCCGGCCATCACGAGCAGATATCCATAGGCGGCCTGTACCCAGAAAAACGGCCCGGCGCTGTCCCTGATGACCGTGAAGGGTCCATCGGTGACGCTGGCCATCTCGGAGAAAAACAGCCCCTCATGGCCGCTGAGCCACAAAAAAGCAAGGGCCACCACGGGGACAATGGACAGCAGCGCCAGCGACCGCAAACGGGTACATTGCTCCCGTCCGCTGTACCGCATCGCGAAACAAAACCATAGAACCGGCGTAAAGCAGACGCCGACATATCTGACCTTCCGCCAGAGCAGCGTCCCTGAGAAATCACCCGCCCATAGTTCGAGGATGTAGGCAAACGTCCACAGGCAGACGGCGCCGAGAAACAGCATGAACATCCGGACCAGTGGCGAGCGGCGCCGGGGAAACAGCGTCACCAGTAACAGCAGCGAAACGATGCCGCCGACGAGCAGCGGTGCAATATACAGGGCGGCGTCCAGGCCCATCTGTCTCAATCCTCCTGGCATATCCGCCAGTGACGATACAGATGGTAGCATCCGTCGGTATATATACCCAATGGAAATTGTCTGGTCTGCCGCAAAACATTTTTATGGGAGCCGCCATACGATGTCTATGTTTTGTCCGGACTGTGGGTCTCTGCTGTATCCTGACGGCGACGAGATGGTCTGCCGCAAGTGCGAACACCGGGAAAAAAAGACCGGGGAGCGGTGCATCGTCGCCGGCCGGGAGGAGCAGGAGCTGACCGTCATCGACAGCGAGGAAGACCTCGAAGTGCTGCCGAAAACCCAGGTGACCTGTCCCGAATGCGGCAACAACGAGGCATACTGGGTGCTCAGGCAGACCCGTGCGGCCGATGAACCCGAGACGCGCATCTATACATGCACAGAATGCGGCTACAAGTGGCGCGAATACTGACCGGTTTTTCCCCGCTGCAGCTCCTTTTCCGGGTACCATCCCGGGTACCATCAAAAGAAGAAAGGGGAGAGAAACGGCGCTCGTTCAGCCGTTGTTCACGGGCTGATACGGGTTGAACGCCGGGTCGCCGTAGATTGCGTATTGCAGGTAGGTGTTGTATTTCTTGGGGAGCACCCGGTCGCCGCGGCTGTCGGGCTTCAGGATGCCCGTGTCGCCCTGATAGGTGGTGCTCGCCTCGCCGCCGAGCGGCGGGACCCACAGGAACGTCTCGTTGGCGTCCTTTGGCAGATAGTCGTTGCGGGCGTCCCGTAACGCCATGCCTATCGTGGTGTCGTTCTGCGCCATGTCGTTGAACATCTGCTTGTGCATCAGCATCCCGAAGTTCAAACGGGGATATTCGCCGTTGATGAGCAGGTCGTACCAGGCCTTGACGTAGGCGGTGATACCGAGGCCGTGGACGAAGGGGCGCGGCTTGAGATACCCGGCGACGTTGGTGAACGTGGTCGACGCCAGCAGCGAGTTGACGCCGGCGTGGATGTAGGCCTGCCCGATGTTGTTGGGTATGTACATGCCGTCTATCTTGCCGTTCACGCAGCTCTCGATCATCATGGTCGACGGGCCGAGCTCCATGTCTTCGACGCCGCGTGGGCTATAGGTGCCGAGCGCGGCCATCGGCGTCGCGAACATCGATATCCGGGTCAGGAAGCCCATGATGAGCGGGCCGAAGAAGTAGCCGATACCCAGGCCCCACATGACAACGTCGCCGAACTCGTAGAGGTGCATGCTGCCGTGCCCGTTTTCATAGATGATGTTGCTCTCGGGCTGCAGCTCGCCGCCGACGACGACGTCCTCGCCGCTGAGCATTTTTATCTCGAACTTGGGAAACAGGAGCATGTTGAGCAGGCCGCTGCGCTTTATCTCCGTTAATGCTTCGTCGCTGAAGCCCTTGCGCTGCGAGAACGTGAAATAGGTGCGGTCGACCTCGTAGCCGCCGTCCTCGATGCTGGCTGCCACGGCGTCGCCGGCAAACCGGGTTGCCCCGGATGGAAACTTCATGGGGTCGCCCGCGGCGCCGCCGAGCAACGGCGCCAGCAGGTTTTTGACCTGCTCGATGACTGGCACCTTCTGGAAATCGGTGCCCGTACCGGACTGCACCGTCGCGCTGCTTTTCCAGTCGCCCATGTCCTGGATGATTTCTTCGTAGAAAATGGTGCGGCAGACGAGAGCCGAGGCGTCCTGGACGTCCCAGCCGGTGATGCGGCCGACGATGTTTTCCTGTCGCGGCCAGTAGCTGAAGGTGTCGTTTTTGGGGTCGCCCTGCTTGGGGTCGATGTTGCCGTAGATAACGTCGCTCGGGGTGCCGTAGCCGAAGTAGTAGATGCCCATTGGGTCGTCGCGGGGCGTGTCCGGGTTGTCGTGGATGTACTGGGGCAGCATGGTGGTGCCGCCGACGAGCGCGACGTTGATGGGGTTGTCGCTGTAGTGCTGCCAGAGCGCCTTCGTGTCATCGCCGGAGATGTTGGACATGTTGCCGAGCAGCATGTTGAGCTCCTCGTGGCGTTCCATGAGCTTATCGTTGAGCGGCTCCGCCAGGTCCGGGTTTTTCCGGGGGACGTAGAAGCCGGGGCAGGTGTCGCCGTTGACCGTCACGTTGTCGGTGGCGGCAAACGCGAAGTCCCGCTCGGCCCAGATGACCCCCTGCCGGTAGGCGGTGAGATAGGGAGCGACGGCGGAGAGCTTCGGCATCGTCGAGATGTAGGGGTCGCTGAGCTGTTCGACGGTGACGTCGAGCCGGTATTCGCCCTGCTTGCTGGCGAGCCAGGTGCCCATCAGCGACAGGTCATAGGTGACGCCGCCGCGGTCATAGAGCACCGTCTCGTAGTGCAGCCTGTCGGTGACGATGTCGCCGTTTTCGTCCCGTTCGGGGATGCCGGCCATGGTGTTTATCTGCACGAGCTCGTAGTTCTGCTGCGCAGCCGGCAGGTCCTCGAGGCGTGGGCCGCCCGAGATGGTGACGTGGTCGCCCATCTCCTGCACGTTTTCCGAGTTGAGGTTTATGAGGTCGATTTTCACCCGGGCATACTTGTAGCCCTCGGGGATGGTGAAGTTGTGATACCGCGGCTGGAGGAAGCCCCGGGCCGTTGAGCCCAGCGTCGAGGGCAGGATGGCAACCGAGTTCAGCGTGCCGCTGAAGTCATAGGAGGTAGTGTTCAACACCGCCGGGGGGTAGGCATCCCGTGGGTTGGTGATGGAGAGATATTCGATGGAGCCAAACCGCTCTTTCACGTAGTCGACGAGGAAGTTGGTGATGGCCTGGTCGTTTTTGAAGCGCCAGGTTCGCTCGTGGCCCTCCAGGTCGCCGCACATGAAGGTATATTTGACGCCGAGGTCGTCGAGCAGGTCGCGGACGTCGTCGGTCTCGTCGGTCACGACGACGGGGATGTTGAGATAGGAGGCGATTGGCGTCGCGGCGACGCCGAGGCTGTAGCCCCGCTCGCTATCCTCTACGAGCACGACCGCGTCGCTCTTGTCCCATATCTGCGGCACCAGGTCGAGCGACACGTTTTCCGGCGTGCCCTCGTTAATCGTTATCTCGCCGCTGTACGGATACTGGCCGTCGAAGCGCGCAACCGGCTTCGACGGGTCCGTCATGTTTTTCACCAGCAGCGGCGCAATCATGCTCTCGTTGCCCTCGTAATAGGCGGCGATGGGGGTGCCGATGAGCGCGTACAATGGCGTGTGCTCGGCAGCAACCACCGGCGTGGCTCCCTGGGTTCGTTCCACATCAATGTCGTCGATGTCGTCCATGTCGAAGCCCTTGACCTCTTTGACGCCGGCGTTGTCCACGCACCCGCTCAGGGTGGCACCGATCATGATGGCGATAGCAAAGACGACCATGACCTTCATCTCTTTTCTATTCATTGGCATCACGGTGATATCCATATATGCTACGTCTCTATAATAATTTCGGGTGGCCACAGGGGAAACATTGATTACCGCCGCGGCATTGCCTCCTCATGCAGCAACAGAGAGATAATAAGGATGAAAAGCTGGCTGACAACCTTGCGCAGATCGGGCATACGCTGGCGGTCATCAGCGGCAAGGGCGGCGTCGGCAAGAGCACCGTGGCCGCCAACCTCGCGACGGCGCTCGCCATGCGTGGCCACGACGTCGGCCTCCTCGACGTGGACATCCACGGGCCGAACATCCCGAAGCTTTTGGGCGTCGAGGACGTCCGCGTCTCCGGCGACGAGGACAGCATCATTCCTGCGACAACCCCGTCTGGCCTCAAGGTGATGTCGATGGCGTTTCTGCTGCAGGATAAAAACCTGCCCGTGATATGGCGCGGCCCGCTCAAGATGAACGTCATCCGGCAGTTCCTGGGTGACGTGCAGTGGGGCCCGCTCGACTATCTCATCATCGACCTGCCCCCGGGTACGGGCGACGAGCCGCTCAGCATCGCCCAGCTCATCCCGGGCGGTCATTCCGTGGTGGTGACGACGCCTCAGGACGTTGCGCTGCTCGACGCGCGGAAGGCCGTCATGTTCGCCAGGCAGGTCAACATGTCGGTGCTGGGCGTCATCGAGAACATGAGCGGTTTCACCTGCCCGCACTGCGGCGAGTCCATCGAGCTGTTCAAGCAGGGCGGCGGCCGGCGGGCGGCGGAGGAGCTCGACGTGCCGTTCCTGGGCGCGGTGCCCCTGGACCCGGCGGTCGCCGCCTCGGGGGATGCGGGCGAGCCGTTCGCCGGCGGGACGTCGGCGGCCGCAGCCGCCTTCACGGACATCGTGGAGCGGATAGAGGCGGCTGTCGGGGAATAACGTGGCTGCCGACGTGCCGGGCACCTATGTGCTGGAAATCGAGCTGCCTGCTCCCGCCGACATGGTGGTCGGGGCGCTCGGCCGTGTTCGGTTCGATGCGGGACGGTATGCCTATGTCGGCTCAGCGATGAACGGCCTCCGGCGCCGCATCGCCAGGCATCTCCGCGCCGACAAAACAGTGCACTGGCACATCGACTACCTGCTGCGGGAGGCCACCGTGGCAAGGGTGTGGCATGCCCCGGGTGAGCGGCGGGAGTGCGAGGTGGCAAGGGTGCTTGCAGCGCGCTTCGCCGCCGTGGACAAGTTCGGGTGCAGCGACTGCCGGTGTTCCAGCCACCTATTTGGTGTCGACGGGGAGGCGCTGTCCCGGCTGCTTGTGCATCATGGGCTGTCGGTGTCGTCCCCGGAACGATGGCGGTAGCCGGGTTTTTCCGAAACGTTTATAGCATTGCATCCCGCTTTGAGATGCACATAATCGCCTCATATCAGGGAGCATCATGGCCAGCGGCAGCGGTTCAGCCCGGATGCCCGACGACCGGGAGCACGTCTATCATATGCTCGTCGAGCACGCACTCGACGGCATATATATTATTACGCCGTCCGGCTTCGAATATGTCAACCCTGCCTTCGAGGACATCACGGGCTACAGCGCCGACGAGGTCTGCTCCGAGACATTTGACTTCTGGAACATCATCCATCCCGACGACCGCCCGTTGATAGAAGAGCGGGAGCAGGCACGGGAGCGCGGCGAGGAGCTAGAGCCGGTGTACCAGTTCAGGATCGTGTCGAAGGACGGCTCCATCCGGCATGTCGAGGTGAACACGGTTGCGCTTCCCGGCGATGAAACCCGTGTCGTGGGCATGCTCCGGAACGTGACCCGGCGGGAGCGCTCGCTGGTGAAGGTGAAGACGAGCGAGCGGAAATACCGGACGCTGTTCGAGTCTGCCAACGACGCGATTTTTTTGATGACTGAGGACGTGTTCATCGACTGCAACCAGAAGGCGCTGGAGATGTTCGGATGCAAAAAGGAAAACATCATCGGTCATTCGCCCGGGGAGTTTTCGCCGCCGCGGCAGCCCGACGGCGCTGACTCGGCGGAGAAGGCACGTGCCCGCATCCGGGCCGCTCTTACAGGGGAGCCACAGCGGTTTTACTGGCGGCATGTCCGCATGGACGGCACACCGTTCGAGGCGGAGGTGTCGCTCAACCGGATCGAGCTGGAGGACGCCTCGATGGTGCAGGCCATCGTTCGGGATATCACCCGGCAAAAACGGGCGGAGGGTGCGCTGCGCGTCGCGGAGGAGAACTATAAAAACATTTTCAGGAACGCCGTCATGGGTATCTATAAGAGCACGCCGGAGGGCTACCACATCAGCGTGAACCCGGCGCTCGCCCGCATCTATGGCTACGAGTCCCCGGAGGAACTGATCCACGGTATGCGCGACATCGGCTCGCAGCTCTACGTCAACCCGGAGCGGCGGGAGGAGCTGGTCAGACGGCTGCTCGGGGAGGGCGAGGTCGTGGATTTCGAATCGCAGGTCTACCGCAAGGACGGGGCCACGATATGGATATCGGAGAGCGCCCGCACCGTCCGCGACGACGACGGCGAGGTCGCATATTTCGTGGGGACGGTGGAGGACATCACCGACCGGAAGATGGCAGAGAAGGCGCTCCGTGAAAGCGAGGCGCGCTATGAGGCGTTTTTCGACCGGACCATGCTCGCCGTGTACATTCATGATTTTTCGGGGAACTTCATCGACGCGAATCAGGCGGCCTGTGACCTGCTTGGCTACTCCGAGGAGGAGCTGTCCATGCTGTCGTTTCCCCGGCTGCTTGACGACGAGGCACATGTCGAGCGGGCGATGGAGACCGTCGAGGAGATACGTGAGACCGGCACCCAGCATGAGCCGACGGAGTACCGGCTGCGCGCCAGGGACGGCAGCATCGTATGGGTGGAAACCGAGGGGTCCCTCATCTACCGGCAGGGAGAGCCATATGCCGTGCAGGGCATCGCCCGGGATATCACCGCCAGAAAACAGGCGCAGCTGGCGCTCGAACACAGCGAAACCAGGTTCCGGAACCTGGTGGAAAACGCCCATGACGCCATCTACATCATCCATCCCGAAAAAGGATTCCAGTACGTCAACCCGGCCTTCGAGGACATCACGGGCTACAGCGCCGACGAGGTGTACAGCGACACGTTTTCCTTCTGGAACATCATCCATCCCGACGACCATGACATCGTAAAAAAACGGGCGGCTGCCCGGGAGAGCGGCGAGGAGGTACCCAGCCGCTACGAGTTCCGGGTGATCGCTGCCGGCGGCGACGTCAGGGTGGTCGAGGTAGCCACCGTTGACATCGGCACGGAGAACATGCCGCTGGTGATGGGCATCCTCCGCGACATCACCACCCGGATAGAGATGGAGCAGGCGCTGAAGGAAAGCGAGGAAAAGTTCCGGCTGCTGGCCGAGTCCTCCACCTCCGCTATTTTCATCCATCAGGGGAAGACGTTCCAGTATGTGAACCCATCCATGGAGGAGATGTCCGGGTACGACCGGGATGAGCTACAGCGGATGCCGTTCTGGAACATCGTCCACCCGGACCACCGGGAGATGGTCAGAGAGCGCGGGAGACAGCGGATGGCGGGTGACACCTCCATCCCGATGCGCTACGAGGTCAAGGTGCTCACCCGTGACGACGTCGAAAAATGGGCGGACCTGACGGCGACATCGATTATCTATCAGGGAAAGCCCGCCATCCTGGGCACCGCCTATGACATCACCGAGCGGAAACGGGCATATGAGGAGATGGAACGCGCGCTGGAAAAAGAACGGGTCTTCAAGCTCAAGACCGCCCACCATTTTTTCAACCCGATTTCCATCGCGAAGGGATACATCGACCTGGTGTCGGACAGCCTTCCCGGGGAGGACCGGGAGAAGATACTGGCGGCCCGCAGAGCCATATCGCGGGTGGAATCCGTCGTAAAAAACGTAACGCAGAGAGGTGAAATCTGTGAGTAAAATAATCCTTATCGTCGACGACGAACCAATGATACATGACCTGCTGGGGGCGCATCTGGAGCGCATGAGCACGCCGGTGGAGCTCCACCATGCGGAAACCGGCGAGGACGCCGTGGAAACATACCGCCAGCTGCTGCAGCAGGAGAAACGACCCGACCTGGTCGTCATGGATCTCAACCTGTCGGGCAAGGGGGACATGGACGCGGTCGAGCGGCATCGGACGGGCAGCGACCGGATGGACGGGGTGCGGACCACGGAGGCGCTGCTCGACCTCGATGACGGAATTCGCATCTGGGGCTACACGGCATGGTTCGGCACCGAATGGAGCGACGACCTTGATGCATATGCCGAAAAAATCGTGGAGCGGACGGTCCCGTTCCATGAGTTCGCGGAGATGGTCGACCGGTTTTTCCAGCAGCAGGACGGATGAGCACCGGCGGCGATAGCGGCCAAAGTTTTTTGTAGCGCTCCCGCATTACACCCCCATGACAACGACCTTTAGCATTATAAAGGCAGATGTGGGTGGCTTTCCCGGTCATTCAAAGGTGCACCCCCGGCTCATCGAGACAGCCGAGAAGCACCTCTCCGGGGCGATGGAGGACGGGCTGCTCACCGATTTCCGTGTGGCGCATTGCGGCGACGACCTGGAGCTCCTGATGACGCATACCCGGGGCGAGGACGACGAGGAGATACATTCGCTGGCATGGGACACGTTCAAGGACGCCACCGAGACGGCCCGGGAGCTTGGTCTCTATGGCGCGGGGCAGGACCTGCTCAAGGACGCGTTTTCCGGCAACGTCCGGGGAATGGGCCCGGGCATCGCCGAGATGGCGTTCACCGAGCGGAAGTCGGAGCCCCTCGTCGCGTTTCTGATGGACAAGACGGAGCCCGGCGCGTTCAACCTCCCGATTTTCAGGATGTTCGCCGACCCGTTTTCGACGGCGGGGCTGGTCATCGATCCCTCGCTGCACGCGGGCTTCCGCCTCGAGATATGGGACATCAAGGAGCATACCCGTATTTTCATGGACATGCCGGAGGAGATGTACGACGCCCTGGCCCTCCTCGGCGCCAAGTCACGGTTCGTCATCAAGCGCGTGTTCCCCAAGGAGGGCGGCAAGCTCCCCGCCGATGAGCCCGTCGCGGTGGTGTCTACGGAGAAGCTGTATCACATCGCCGGTGAATACGTGGGCAAGGATGACCCCGTCGCTGCCGTTAGAGCGCAGTCAGGTCTGCCCGCGCTCGGCGAGGTGCTGGAGGGTTTTTCGTTTCCGCATCTCGTGTCCGGATGGATGCGCGGCTCCCACAACGGCCCGCTGATGCCCGTCAGCGAACAGGAGGCGACCTGCACGCGGTTTGACGGCCCGCCACGCGTGGTCGCCCTGGGCTTCCAGGTCAAAAAGGGCAGGCTGACCGGGCCCGCCGACCTGTTCGACGACCCGGCCTTCGATGCAAGCCGGCGGCAGGCGCAGGAGGTCACCGACTACATGCGCCGCCATGGCCCGTTCGAGCCGCATCGCCTCCCGCTTGCGGACATGGAATACACGACACTGCCGAAGGTCATGGAACGGGTGCAGGGTCGCTTCGAGGACGTCTGAACCACGACGTTTCCGGGGATGGTAGCATAGGCAAACGCGGTCTGTCAGCTGAGCGGATTGCCCGACGCATGCTGGACAGCATGGGCTTCGCCATCATCGAGGCCAACCATGAGCTGCACTCGAAGGGCGAAACCATCGCTGAGATAGATATCCTGGCGGAAAAAGACGGCGTGCGCTATGCGGTTGAGGTCAAAGCTGGCAGAGCGAATCTCAGCTCGGTGCGCCAGGCCTACGCCAACGCGCAGCTCGCCGGCATGCAGCCGATGCTCATCTGCAAAAAAGCCGATGACGCCGTCCGGGAGTCAGCGGCGCAGCTCGATGTATCAATCGTTGCATTCAGCGAATATCACCTGCTGCTCGAGCCCGAGGAGCTGGAGTCCATCATCAAAACATGCATGGAGGAGACCATGGAACAGTATGGCTTCCTGCCCTACAACGTGTCGCTCGACGAACGGGACAGAGAGGTGCTGCATGCGCTGGCCACTGCCGGAGACTTCACTGCTGCAGCAGAGCAGCTCGGAATGGACGACGACGAGCTCGGACGGGAGCTGGCGCGGCTGTCCGACAGGAGCGTGCTGCCGAAACGGTCGCTGTCGTTCAGCGACCTGAAGCGCTGCGCCGGCCAGATTCTGGCGCGGCAGGAACTGCTGGAGCGCCTGGACCGCATCGAGCGGCTGCTACGGCAGCGCTGCTAGATACGCGGAGAGCTTTTTGACCGCGCTCCCGCGGTGCGAATACCTGTTTTTCTCCGTCGGCTGCATTTCGGCGAACGTCATGTCGCTGCCCTCCGGCACGAAAATGGGGTCGTAGCCGAAGCCGTGCTCGCCCCGTGCATCCCTGGCGATGGAGCCAGGGCATTCTCCCGTGAAAAAATGCTGCTCGCCGTCATACATGCCGATGACCGAGCGGAACACCGCCTTTCTGCTCCCGGCGTTTTCAAGCAGCCGGAGGACGCCCTGGATGCCGATGGTTTTGTAGACATAGGAGGAATACACGCCGGGGAAGCCGTCAAGGGCGTCGATGAACAGGCCGGCGTCCTCCAGCATGAACGGACCATCGATACGGGGATGGAGCCAGTCCAGGCCGAAGCGCGCCACCTCCTGCAGCCTGTCAGCCTGTATCTCCGGGTAGCCGACGTCATGCTGCACCACCTCACAGGGCAGCATGGCGCTGACCTCCCGCTGCTTGCCCCTGTTGCCGGTCACAAACCGCAGTTTCATGGTTTCACCACATATCGGCCGCGGGCAGCGATGTCGTCCACCGTCCGCCGCACCGCATCCGCGTCCGGGTACGTCGCGGTGTAGCCCTCCATCACCCAGCCGAACAGCCGGGGGTTTTCGTGTGCCGCGGTCAGCGCCTCCATGAGCAGGTGCATGTCGACGCCCCGCTGCTCCACGCCGTCGCTTTTCTCGCCCAGTCCAAAGTCGATGAGATAGACGCGGTCGCCGTGCAGGATGAGGTTCGAGGTGGTCAGGTCGCCGTGCACGATGCCGCCCCGGTGGAGACGGCCGACGGCGCTGCCAATCGACTGGCACAGCGAACGCTGCTCGCCGCTGCCTCGCCCATCGATGACGTCCCTGACGCGCCGGCCGTCCAAAAACTGCATGGTGATCGCCATGTCATGCAGGTCGACGTCGTAGACGACCGGGGTGGCGACGCCGCAGCGGCGTGCCTCGTGCAGCAGCGCTGCCTCCTTCCGGGTCCGCAGGATGCGCAGCGCCTCATCTATCTCGGGGATGCGGTAGCGCTTGGGCACCCGGCGCTTGACCACGACCTGCCGGCCATGCCACCTGTCGCGGCATATCTCGGCCTCGGCACCGCGCTGTATCAGTCGCGCCATACCACGTCCACCTCGTCGGTGCGAAACCGCTGTCTGACCTTTGTCGACGCGACATCCATGGACACGCCGGCCCGGTGCATCAGCAGCGCCGTCCACCCTATCATGGCTCCGTTATCCACCAGCAGGTCGCCCGGCGGCACAAAACACCGGGCGTCCCGCGCCCGCGCCATCGTGGTGACCATGTCCTGCAGCCGGTGGTTCGAGGCGACGCCGCCGCCCAGGAGCACCTCGTCCTTGGCGGTGTGCGCCATCGCCCGCTCGGTCACCTCTGTCAGCATCGCGAAGCAGGTCTCCTGCAGCGAATAACAGACATCTGGCAGCGCCATGTCGTCGGCCAGGGCGAGCGCCGCGGTCAGTATGCCCGAAAACGAGACGTCCATGCCCTTCACCGAGTAGGGCAGCTCCAGATACCGGGAGCCCTGCCGCGCCAGCTCCTCTATCCGGGGACCGGCGGGAAACCCCATGTCCATCTGGCGGCCGAACTTGTCCAGGCAGTTGCCGATGCCGATATCCAGGGTCTCCCCGAACACCCGGTAGCGGCCGTTCAAAAACGCGATAACCTGGGTGTTTCCGCCCGACACGTACAGCAAAACGGGGTCATGTGCGTCCGTCAACGCCCGGCCGATTTCCAGATGCGCGATGCAGTGGTTGACACCCACCAATGGCACGTCGAGATGCAGCGCCAGCGACCGGGCAGCCGTCGCAACCGTCCGCAGGCAGGGACCAAGGCCTGGTCCCATCGAAAAGCCGACCAGGTCGATGTCGCCCGGGGTGACATCGGCATCGTCGAGCGCGTCCCTGATCACTGGCAGGAGCTCGGCGGCATGATGATTCGCGGCATCGCGCGGATGGATGCCGCCCTCCATCGGCCGGTACATCCGCGTCACGTTGGACAGCACGAACGGTGGCTCATCACGGACGACGCCCGCGCCAACGGTGTGGGCCGTTCCTTCCAATCCAAGACACTGCATTGTACACCAGTTGCCCGTGCTACCGGCGGATGAAGGCTACCACCGATACCTCGGCGCTGGCGGTATGGCCCGCGGCGTCCTCCGCCGTCACCCTGAGCGTCGCGGCGCCGGCCGTGTTTTCGTTCCATTCCCAGGTGTACGGCGTCCGGTTGTCGATGCTCCGGAGCTCCCCGTCGACGGAGAAGCTGACGTTGCGTACCCCTGCGGTTGCGTCGTAGGCGGTGGCCTGCACGGTGAGCGAGCCGATGACAACGGCGGCCTTGTTGACCATGGAAAGGGGCAGCATTTCCCGTCCGTTTATGTAGAGATATGACGTTCGGGGAACATCGATGGAGATGCTTGGTTTCGTTCTGTCGATGGGGACGGTGACGTTTCTGAGGCGCTCGGCGTTGCCGGCCACGTCTCTGCTGTAATACTGGATGACGTGCGTGTCCTCGGCAGTCAGGTTCAATGGTGCTCCGTAGCGCTGAAACGACCTGTTTTTGCCGATGATACGGTACATGGTCGCGTCGACGCCGGAACCCTCGCGGTCGTCTGAGGCTGACAGCGACAGGTCCACGCCGGATGTATACCAGCCGGTTTCGGTGGGCGCCGCCCCGTCAATCATGTAGGAGGATGTCGGGGCATGGCGGTCGATGCGAAACGTTCGGGAGCGCCTTTGTTCACGATTCCCCGCATTGTCAATGGAATAATAGCTGACGTTGTACGTGCCGCTCCCGGTCAGGGAAAACGGCCCGGTGTATTCCTGCTGCGTCGCGTAGTTTATCGTGTAATAGGTCGCGTTGACGCCCGACATGTCGTCCTTGGCGGCCAGCGTGATGGTCACAGCGGTCACCCACCAGCCGTGCTGCCCGTTCGGACGGGCCGGCGCCGACGTGAGGGTGGTAGTGGGCGCGGCGAGGTCAACCATGATGGATGCCGTGGACTCGTTGCTTCTGCCGTCGTCATCGGTAACCGCCAGGGTAACACGGTAGGTGCCCTCCTGCCCGTATGTATGAGCGGTGGTCATGCCGTATCCCGTGGCGCCGTCGCCGAAGCTCCACGTGTAGTTGACGATGGGCGCATCACCGGCCACGGACCCCGAGGCGTTGAAGGACACGGTTGCCCCCTCGATGGCGTAGGTGAACATGGCAACCGGCGGTACACCATGACCCGGCAATCCGTCGTTTCCCTGCACCTGCGATACACCGGTCACGGCCAGGAGAAGGACGACCACGAAAAACACCCGTGCTTGAACCCATGCTTTCATGTTACAACGGTAGTAAATTGTCTGTTTCATTTATATCTTTCGTCATCATCTCGCCGGCACCAGGAAAATCGGGAGCGCGCCGTGTGGCCAGCATTGCGGCGGGGTTGCAGCGCAAAGTTAAATTTAAATGAGACAGATGTATTAGTTGCCATATGCCTGTTTCCATCCCCGCTGCCCGGATATGCTTTTCAATGCCCGGCGCCATCGCAGGGAGCAGGACGGCCTGACGGATATCATGCGACGGAAAGCGCTCGCTGTCATCATCGTCATCTTCCTCGTCTGCACGTGGCACCAGGCGGCCGCAGCACCGGAGAGCACCGTCGCCGTTGAAGCACCCGAGCATGCACGTCCCGGCGACACCGTCACGGTCAACGTAACCGTTATGCCGGGTGAAGCGCTGGGCGGGATGCAGTGCGGCATCATGTTCAACGCGTCGGTGCTGGAGGCATGGCGGGTCGACGGCGGCGACCTGTTCGACATCTGGCTGAACAGCAGCGTCGATGTCGATAACGGCAACGGAAGCATCCGCCAGATGGTGGGGCTCAACCTCGCCGGCAACACGACGACGGACACGGGCGTCTTCGCCACCCTGACCTTCAACGCAACCGCCCCGGGCCTGGGATGGATTCGGCTCGTCAACGTCAACCTGACCGACCCCGGGGGCGGCGGCCTGCTGCCCGCCATCACCGTCAACGACACCGTGGTCATCGAAAACGATAGCACGCCGCCGTCGCTTGCATACACGCTCTCTCCCGCCATCCCCGACGGGGACAACGGATGGTATGTCGGCCCGGTCAACGTGTCGGTAAACGCCAGCGATACATATGGCGTGGCGAACGTCAGCTACCGGGTCGACGGCGGCATCTGGCACACCACCGCGGGCACCACCACCTCGTTTTCCATCATCACGAGCGGAAACCACACCGTGGCGCTACGGGCAACCGACAGTGGCGGCAACGTCAACGGCACGGATTTCCAGGTGTGGGTGGACGACACGGCGCCTTTCGCGAACATAACGCTCACCGGCACGGAGATAGCGAGCAACGTGTACCGGGACAACGTCACGGTAGCAATTACCGCACAGGATGCGCCATCGGGTGTCAACTACAGCGAATACCGCCTCGACGGCAGCGCCTGGACGGCCTACGGCGGAATGTTTCCCGTGACCGGGCAGGGCAATCACACCCTGCTGTACCGCGCCGTCGACCTCGCCGGCAACACCGGAGCAACCGGCACACGGACGTTCGAAATCGTCGGCAACGAGGCGCCCAGCGCCGGCTTCACCGTCAGCCCGTCCGAGCCCGCAACAATGGAAACGATACAGTTCACCGACACGAGCAGCGACCCCGACGGCAGCATCGTCAACTGGACCTGGAGCTTCGATGACGGCGCCCAGAGCTACGAGCAAAACGCGTCCCACAGCTACAGCATGGCGGGCACCTATACCATTACGCTGGAGGTGAGAGACGACAGCGGCGCAACCGGCACCGCAAGCGACACGGTCACCGTGAGCAACCGGCCACCCCATGCGTCGTTCACAATTGAACCCGCGGCACCCTCCACATATACCACCATATATTTCAACAGCACCAGCAGCGACCCCGAAGGCGGTATCGTCAACTGGACCTGGCAGATGGACGACGGAACCACGCTATACGGCGAACATGCGCAGCATCGCTACACCGCCGGAGGTGACTACACCGTCACGCTGGAGGTAACAGACAGCCACGGCGACACGGACACGGAGACGGCGCTGCTGACGGTCAACGCGCCGCCGGCAGCACCGTCCAGCCCCTCACCCGATGATGGCGACAGTGGTGTGGACATCAATCCATCTCTGACTGTCACCGTGTCCGACCCCGACGGCGACGACATGACCGTCACCTTTCACGATGCAAGCAACGGCGACGTCATCGGCAGCAGCAACGCGGCCAGCGACGGCACCGCCAGCGTGACATGGAACGGGCTGAGCTACGACAGCACCTATAGCTGGTACGCGGTCGCCGGCGACGGCAGCGCCACCAACCGGTCGGACACATGGAGCTTCACCACCGAGCGGGAGCCATCGCCGCCCGAACCCGAGCCGCCAAGCGCCGCCTTCTCGTACAGCATCGACGGGCACACCGTCTCGTTCACCGACGAAAGCAGCGACCCCGACGGCGGCATCACGGCATGGCAGTGGCAGTATGGCGACGGCGGCAGCGGCAGCGGCGAACAGGTAGAGCATCGCTACAGCGAAGCGGGCAGGTACACCGTCACGCTGACCGTGACGGACAGCGACGGGCTGACCGACACCGCCGAGCAGACTCTGGTCGTCAACGCGCCGCCGGCAGCCGCGTTCGAGCTGCCTGACAATGTCACCGTCGGCAGCCTCGCCAATTTCACCGACCGCTCCACCGATGACACGGGCAGCATCGTCAACTGGACCTGGAGCTTCGGCGACGGCACCCAGAGCTACGAGCAAAACGCGTCCCACAGCTACAGCATGGCGGGCACCTACACCGTCACGCTCGATGTAACGGACAGCTACGGCGCCACGGGCACCGTCTCCCATGTCCTCACGGTGCAGCCGGACAGCCCGCCGCAGCCCGCATACGAGTTCAGCGTGCTCGACATCGACGTCGACACATCGCTGCTCGGCAGCGACAGCGCACGGGTCTCCATCGCGAACACCGGAACCCAGACGGCGGAGAACGTGTCGTGCACGCTGTCCGTCGACGGAACCGTCATCGACAGCCGGACCATCGGCAGGCTGACAGCCAACGACACAGTCACCCTGTCGTTCACCGTCGACCTGTCGCCGCTGCGCTCCCACACCCTCAGGGCGGATGTCGACCCCGATGACAAGTTCCCCGAGGAAAACGAGAGCAACAACACCATGCATGTCGGCGTGCCCGTCTGCTGGCTGCCCTTCATCCTGGCGGCGGCAATCGTGGCAGCCGCCATCAGCATCGCGTTGTATCTGTACTGGAACAGGACGGGGTCCGAGAAGGCGCATCGAGAGGTAACGGTGGAGGACGAACAGGAGGTGCGGCGATGCCTCGTCTGCCGGGGCAAGCTGAAGGTCGACGCCGCGGCGGTGCGCTGTGCCTGTGGCGCCCTGTTTCATCGGAGCTGCGCCACGCGCGTCGGAACGTGCCCGGACTGCGGACGTGCGCTCATCCCTGGACAGGGAGCGGAGGAAGCCGAGCGAACGTCTGACGAGGACAGTGATGGTTCGTCCGGATGACCATGTGACATCGTTTAGGAGGGAGGTACACAATCAGTATGCCAACAGCCTCACGTATGGGGCGTTCTTCTCTCAAAACCGCGATTGTAGCGGAAATGATTGATGGTTTCCAAAAAGTATAAACTGGCTCTCAACATATAAACACGAGTTATGAGCAGGATATCTTTTTACCTGAAGGAACGCATCGAGCAGGTTAAAAACAGATATACTCAGGAAACATTGTACTGTCAACGGGTGCCAAAGTCGGAAAAAATCATCCTGACATGGATCGCCATTCTGCTTTTTTGGCTCATCGTCAGCGGGGACCTGTCCTGGCAGAGCCTGCTGGTCGGTGGAGCCATCGCGTTGGTCATCGCCTCGTTTATGTACGAAAACCTGACCGATGACCTGCGATGCGAGGGGAGCCTCGCCAAAAAAATCCTCACGCTGATGTTCATTCATCTTCCGCAGTACGTGTTTATCATGATATTCCAGCTGCTTGAAAGCAACTTCAGGGTGGCCAAGCACGCGCTGCTCCTGGACATCAATCCCGGCATCGTACGTATAGAGACCGACCTGCGCTCCAACACGGGAACCACGCTGCTGGCCAACTCCATCACGTTAACCCCGGGAACGCTGACCATCGACCTGGCTAAAAAAATGGATAAGACCTATCTGTATGTGCACTGGATACATCTGAAAACCATGAACATGGACAAAGCAGGAGATGAAATCAAGGGAGACGTGGAGAGATGGCTGGGGAAGATTTTCTGGTAGACCCGCTGGGGTGGACGATACTCGTCCTGCTTGCCACCAGCATCATCCTGTTCTATCGGGTGCTTACCGGCCCCACCATGCCCGACAGGATCGTCGGCCTCAACACCATCACCACGAAGGTGGTGGTGGTCATCGCGCTGATGGCCGGGTTTCTGGAGGAATATTTTTTGATCGACCTCGCCATCGTGCTCATCATGGTGAACGCGGTGGGCGGCCTTATCCTGGCCAAACATTTCGAGAGGGGGAAAAAAGATGATTGAATATGTACTGCTGCTGCTGGGAGCCGCCATCATGGTGCTGGGCGCGCTGGGGATACTCCGCTTTCCCGACGTCTACACCCGGCTGCATGCTTCGACGAAGTGCGACACGGGCGGGGCCATGAGCATATTGATTGCCACGGCGCTGATAATCCCGGCGCCCACGATGGTGAAAATCAAGCTCCTGGTGCTGACGTTTCTCATCGTGATGATAAACCCCATGGTGTCACACGCCATCGCACGGGGTGCCCATAAATCAGGCGTTAAGCCAAAAGGAGAGGTGGATATGTATGCTCGAGATAATCCATGAAATTGTGCTCATCGCGATGATGCTGCTCGCCGTCTTCGTCATCGAGCAGCGAAACCTGTTACGGGCGGTTATCGCCTTCGCGTTGCTCAATCTCATGCTCACCGTTGCCCTGTTCCAGTTGAAGGCACCTGACGTGGCGCTCTCCGCCATCGTGGTCAGCGCCCTGCTCATCGGCATCTTTTTGTATACCATCGAGGAGGTGGGCACATCAAAAAACAGGTAATCGCGTTTGTGCTCCTGGTCGTCCTCGCCGCGCTGTTGCTGCAGCTTGACTATTCCCGGGAGGGAAACGGGAGCTATGCATACTATGTTTCGCATCCTGACGAGGTCGGGATAAGCAACCTGGTCGCGTCCGTGCTCGCCGACTGGCGGGCATATGACACGATGGGGGAGGCCATCGTGCTTTTCACCGCGATCCTGGGCGTGTACATGGCCCTGGGGAGGCGAGACAGATGAAGATGTCGTCCATCGTCCGGAACAGCGCAAAGCTCGTGTCGCCGTTTCTGGTAACCTACGGGGCCTACCTCGTAATACATGGACATGTCAGCCCGGGAGGTGGCTTCCAGGGCGGGGTCATCCTGGCGGTCAGCGTAATCCTGTTGATAACCTCGCATGGATATACCACGGTTCGTACGAAATTCAGGCTGGAAATGGTCAGGCTGATCGAAAGCACTTCCATTGTGCTGCTGATTGCACTGGGATGTATGGGTGTCATCGGCGGCTCGTTTTTTTTCAATTTCCTGAAAGGGGGCACGCCGGGAACGCTGTTCAGCGGAGGAACCGTCGTGCTGGTCAACAGCATCATTGGTCTCGAGGTAGGGGCAGCATTCACCCTGCTGTTCTACGTGTTGCTCAGGAGGGCGGAACGTGCTTGAATCATTGACCGGCGGATACCTGACCGGGGAGACCACCGGCATCGTGCTGGTGCTCATCGGCATGTATGGACTGATGACAAAAACGAATCTTGTCAAGCAGGTGATCTCGGTGAACGTCATCTCCACCGGCGTGGTGCTGTATTTCACAAATCTCGGATACGTGGCGGGTGGAGAGGCACCGCTTATTTCGAGTGCTGTCATGGTTGACCCGCTCCCGGCGACGCTGATGCTCACGACGCTCGTCATCGACGTTGCCATTACCTCGTTTGCACTGGCGCTCATAATGCGCATCAGGGAGGACGGCTCATGATTCCCTTTATCGTTGCGCTGCCGCTGCTGTTTGCCTTCTTGACCGCGCTTGTAAACGCGTTCAGGGTAGACCGCCGGATATACAGGTTGCTTTTTATGGTGGGCATTGTATCTCCCTGGCCCGTGTTTCTATTAAAAATCGGGGATATGCCCGTGAGCGCTATCGTTGGAGGATGGGAACGGATTTCGGGCATCGAGGTGGTGTTGAACGAATACAATTATTATTTTGTCCTCGGCGAGTTGATCGTGTTTTCGCTGGTTGGGCTGTACGCCCTGCACTGCTATACCGGCAGGGACAGGTCAAATGATACGTCCGTCAGATACATCCTGCCCCTGATGTTATTGCTGCATGGCGGGATACTGGGGGCACTTGTGAGCAGCGACCTTTTCAATTTTTATGTGTACATGGAAATAGCCTCGCTTTCTTCAATCATTCTTGTATCCTGCTCCGCTGACAGGGGAGCAAAACGGGCGTCGTATCGATATTTGATGCTGTATCTCATGTCTTCGTTCTTTTTTATTTTCGCTATCGGGATCATATATGCGAAAACGGGCTACCTCAACTTTGTCCTGATACGGGATAACCTGGTGATGTCGGAAGAGATACGGGCAGCTGTCGCCATTGCGCTGGTATCTCTGCTCGTGAAGGCAGGGATTTTCCCCCTCCATTTTTGGCTTCCCGAGGCACATGCAAAAGCCGATGCTCCGATAAGCGCTGTGCTGTCGGGCGTGGTCGTCAAGGTGCCGATGTATGGCGCGATATTGTTTCTGGTATATGTCGGCATAGATTTTTTTGCTGACCTGTTGGTGGTGATTGCTTTTGCTTCCATGTTTTTCGGCATATTCATGGCCGTCCTTCAGGATAACGCCAAAAAATTGCTGGCGTATCATACCGTTTCTCAGATGGGGTTTGTGCTGCTGGGGATTGCAACCCTGGATGTTGACGCGGCTATTTTTTATGTATTTGCCCATACGTTGTTTAAATCCGGGTTGTTTCTCGGGGTTGGCACGCTGGCGCGTGCACATAATACCACAAATCTGGATGAGCTTTCGTATCGAAGCAGCAAGGTACTTATGGTTGCCATCATCATGCTCAGTTTAGCCATCGGCGGCATTTCCCCGTTTATCGGTGCGTTCTGTAAAAACCAGTTGTTGTCGAATCTCGATGGGTTCCAGGTCTACCTTTTTTACATGGCAGGGATTGGTACGCTGGTCTCGTTTATGAAACTTAATTACAAGCTTATGCAGCCGGGGACAAGAAGCATGACGGTTTCGACGGCTTCGTATCTTGAAAAGCTAGCGACGATTTCGCTGGCGCTGTTGACGCTCATTTTCGGGATATATTGGTATCCCCGTCTAAAATATCTGGATGCTGTGCTCATCGTGATAGCGGTAGCAGTGTTTTTTTCCCTTCAATATCTGGGATTGTTCAGGAAAACCATGTCCTCCGTTTTTACGGTCGATAGCCTTGGCCGGGAGATTAACCTGTACACGGGCACGTTCGTTTTCGTTATCGTGCTGTTCCTAGTCCAGCTTTTTTACTGACATCTCGATGACCGCGTCCTGGGCAGATGTTTCTTCCTGCAGTTCTTCCAGCGTGGTGTCCATCTCGTTGATATCTACCACTGCTACCAGCACCGCCTCTGCCTCGCTGATTTCCTCGCTTTCATTGAATAGTATGTTGACCTTGTGCCGTGCAAAAATGCTGCTTATCGTTGATAGAACGCCCGGTTCGTCTTTGAGGAGGAATTCGATTTCTGCGAGGTTTTTGCCGGGGAGCGCCACCCGTTCCAGCCGTGTTTCGTTCAAATCCGGGCTGACCTCCAGCAAAAAGTATGCTCCTTTTACGATACCCATTTGGACGGCACAGTCCGACGGAAACGTTATTTTTCCGTTTTCTTTAATCTTGATTATTTCGTAGCGGGTCATCACGGTTATAACGGCGATGGATTAAAAAAATATACTGCTCGATACAGCTCCGGGCAGCGTGCGGACGTGGTGGGTACGATAACCTTTTACATATGAACAGTATTGCCACATAGAATGCGTCATAGACTGTTCAGGGAAATATGCAGAGAGCTGGTGACGACGACCAAGTGGGAACGGGTCGTCCTCTTTATCCCGTTTGTCGTGCTCATCATCGACGCAGATATCTTTTACTATGCCTGGACGCATCATAAGATTACGCTTATTTTCCTTTCATCCATCGTGCTCATTCTTTCCTCCGTGGAAATAGTGGCCGTCATCAAGGAAATCCATGAGCATATTTCGTATGCTCAGAAGTATTCCACGATAGAGGAACAGGTGCTGGATACCGTAAAAAAATTTCCGGAGAAGCCGACGGTTGGCCAGGTCATGGCTGCGCTGTCGAACAACGGGAAGGAAGAGTTTTCCCGGTTTGAGGTGTATCCCGTGGTCTGCAAGGTGCTCAACTCGCTGTACAGCGATGACGGGGATGATGGCTAGAGTGGCGGGAGGAGCTGCCGGCCGGTTATCCCGGCGAACCATGCACGGATAAAGCTCCATGCGCTCCATGCATCGACATATACATGGGTGAACGGCATGGTGACCTCGAGGGTGCCCCAGTCGCTCTGCTCGTTGTAGATGTCCCTGGCACGGGCTCTGACGAGATATGTTCCGGTGTCGTTCCAGGTGTTCGTCAAAGTAACAACGTCGCCGCTGTCATAGGGGCCGCGCCACTGCACTGCGGGGCAGCCGCCGCCCCATTCCACCCAGATGTATACCTGGTCGCCGTCGGGGTCGGAGACGGTGAACGTGTACTCGTGTTGTTCTCCTGCTTTTCCCCGTGACGGCCCGTCGATATTTGGTGTCGTCGGGGCATTGTTTTCCTCGTCGTCAACCGTAACGGTGAGCGTTGGGGAAAACCCGCTTGTGTCGCCCACGATGTCCTGGCTTTGTACGCTGACCTGGTAGGAGCCGGGCTGCATCCAGGTCTGATATGCGGTCGTCGACGTGCCCTCCGGGTGGTAGTCGGTCCATTGGTCGACGATGGCGTCGCCGTCCCAGTCCCATCCGTAGCGGACGGGGTCGCCGTCGGCGTCGGCTGCCGTGGTGGTATATGAGACCTGGTAGCCGGCGTGGACGGATGACGGGCCTGCCGGCTGCGCTGGCGTGTCGGGCGCCGTGTTGCCCGCCCGGGTTGGATAGCCGGCGTTTTTCCAGGCGGTGATGCCGCCCTCCATGTTGTAGAGCGTGCCGGTGAAGCCACTGTCGGCGAGCGTCTGCGCGGCGCTGCTGCTCCGCCCCCCGCTTTTGCAGTACAAAATGATGGTTTGGCCGCCGTAGCGTGCCTTGAAATCCTGGATGCCACTCCCGCTTAGCTGGGAGAGCGGGAAATGCCGGGGGAACTCCGGATAGGGGGTGTCGATGCGTTCGCTGCGCCATTCGCTGTCCGTCCGCACGTCGATGGGTATCTGGATGCCGTTGGACGTGTTGCTCAGCAGGCTGTATGCCTCGCCGACGGATATGTCCTCGTAGCCGTCAACATGGCCGGTTACGGGCTGCGCGATGTCGGCATGCACGCCGGCGAAACAGGTCGACGTGAGCAGCATGGCTATGGCGATGCAGAGCAGCCGATGGGGCAAAAAAAGTGAGCGCTCGTTCATTGTGTCATCCTCATGCAATATAACCGGGCGTTGTTTAAAACCTTTTGTTCGTGCGTTTACAGCCGCCGTTTTTTCAGCGCGACGTAGAGACACCAGGCGAGGCCGCCGTAGAAAACCGTGCATCCGATGATGAACATGGCGATGGCGCTTGCCGGCATGCTAGCTCCTCCGTATCCGGGCGAACGTTCGTGCGACGATGATGCTCGCGATGACGATGAGCCCGCCGGCGATGAGCGCCCCAGCGGGCAGGTCATCGTAGCCTTCTGCGAGGAGCTCGATGAACGAGGCGAGGGCGATGACGACCAGGATTAGGGGGGCAACGACGCGCACCAGGTGTTCCCACCATCTGCCCACGGGGAAGTCCGATACCTCGTTTATGGCTCGCCGGATGTGCCTGGCGCCCATGACGTAGCCGAACACGATGCATTCAGCGAGGCCGATGAGCACGAGGCCGAAGTTGGAGATGAAATGGTCGGCGATGTTCACCCAGTAGCGGCCGGCGCCCGTGGCCAGGGGAACGCTGAGCAGGAACCCGAGGAGGCAGATGACAAGGGTGGCCCGGAACCGGTTGAATCCCTTTTCGGTGACGGCGGCTCTGACCGATTCTATCATGCTGAAAGCGGAGTTGATGCCGAACGTCAACAATACCAGGAAAAAGATGGCGCCGAACAGCGCCGCGGCGACCGGGAGCTCCGAGATGGCCGTGGGGTAGGTGATGAACGCCAGGCCGAGGCCGCTGCCCGCCGCCTCCCCGATGGGCATGCCCGTTGAGTGGGAGAGATAGCCCAGGACGGAGAACACGGCGAACCCGGCGAGGAAAGCGATGCCGCCGTCGGCCAGCGCTGCGATACATGCATTGTTGGTGACGTCGCTTTTCTTTTTTAGATAGCTGGCGTAGGCGATCATGATGCCCTGGGCCAGCGACAGCGAGAAGAAAATCTGGGCGTAGGCTGCAAGCCAGACCGACGGCGAGGCGAGCTCGGCGAAATGCGGGGTGAGATAGAAGCTCAGGCCCTCCATGGCGCCGGGCAGCGTGACGCCCCGCACGGCCAGGATGACGAGCAGGACGGTCGGCACCGGGACGGTGAAGGCGATGGCCCATTCGATGGACCTAACGCCCTTGTACAGTATGAGGTAGATGGCCGTCCAGATGAAGAGCAATGCGAACACGATCTGGAGGTTGAGGCCGCCAGCCGTGAACGGAGAGCCCGTCGTGCCCAGGAACTGGTCGAAAAACGCGGCGGCGTTGCTGCCCCAGACGAGGCCGGATGAATGCACGATGTATGAGAGACACCAGGCCATGATGACCGAGTAGTAGACGGCTATGACGAACGCGGCGACGACGGCCCACCAGCCCGCCCATTCCCATTTTCTCTGTATCCGGGCGAAGGAGCGGGGCGCCGCCGAGCCGAACCATTTGCCGACCGCGAACTCGACCATGAGCAGCGGGATGCCCACGGTGAACAATGCCACCAGATATGGTATCAGAAACGCGCCGCCGCCGTTCTGGTAGCAGACATAGGGAAAACGCCAGATGTTGCCGAGACCGACGGCTGAACCGATGGCTGCCATGACGAAGGCCATGCGGGAGCGCCACTGTTCTCTCGCTATACAACCACCACAGAAGTAATGAACAAAGCTTACATAAACACTTCGTTATCACCCCGGGGCTACTGCCGGGCGCTGTCCCGGTAGCGCTCCCAGCGTGTCCGCCAGTCGGGGGTGCGTGCCCGTCGGAGCTTGCCCAGGGATATCTGGAGTGCTTCCTCCTGCATTTCTTCGATGCGGAGCCGGATTGCTTCTTTGGCGAACTCGGCGACGCTGCCGTATCCCAGCTCCGGGTGTTGTTCCAGGTAGCCGGCGAGCTGCTGGTGCAGCCCTTTGGGGAGGGAAACGGTGGTATACGCGCTCATGGAGGGTATTATATCTGCCGGAGGTTTTTATATGTATTGCGTGGCTAGAACAGGGTGTTCTGCTCGAGCTCGCCCCTGATTTTTTGGACTGTTTTCCATGACCGGCGGGTGTATGGCGGGACGTCGCCGTGTTCCTGCATCCATGTTTTGAGGAACCGCCGTGTCCTGATGTCGGATGGATACCCGGAGCCGAGAGGCATGTCGAGATGTGGCTCGAGCTCGCCGGCTATCACGTCTACCTGGCGGTCGCGTTCAACCTTTGCCATGATGGATGCGGCGGAGACCACGGGATAGATGTCGTCTGCCTCGTGCCGCGATATCACCCTGGCGCTGAAGGGCAGGCCGCTTTGGAAGCGCTCGCCGAACCATGCCTCGCTGGTGCTGGCCGAGTCGAGGTAGTAGGTGTCAGCCCGTTTCTGGCTGCCGATTTTGGCGAAGACGTGGGCTTCGAGCTCGTTGAGCGTCATCGCTCCGCGCAGGGTGTCGATGTCCGCTGCTCTGACGACCTGCAGGCGGTAGTAAAACTGCTCGGCGATGATGGCTGCGAGTTCCTCCCGCCGCTTCGGGCTGTGTTTTTTTGAGTCCTTGACGTTGAGCTCGAGGAGCTCCTGCTCTGCCGCCTCGTCAATCCAGACGCCGGCAACCACCATGGGGCCGATGACCGGGCCGCGGCCCGCTTCGTCGATGCCGCAGGTCAGTTCCATTCGGGCAGCCTCCGCTGGTTTTTGGTCTCGCTGCCGGCGCGGGGCAGCTCCAGCTCGCCGTATTTTCCGCCGCCCCCTGGATGGATGGTGATGGCGCCGCTGCGGAATGCTGTAATGGCGGAGGCGACCGCCGGGGACGCAACCTGCTGGATGTCCTCGCTGTCGGCGTCGATGAGCACCGCGATTTCGCTTCCAAAATGGTCCATGAGATGTGTCCAGCGTCGCTGCACCGTCTTGGATCGGGGGGAGAACCGCAGCGCCGCCCCGATGATCTCGGCAAGGGGAAGCAGATGGAGATATGGCGGTCGGTGCTCCGGATGCCGCACTTCGCCATGCGAGGCGAGCTCATCTATCCTGTCCCGCACGCCTTTTTTGATGCGTCCGCCGCAGCCGCATCGCCAGTTCCGTTTCCGGGCGGCATCGATGTCATATTGCCGGTAGCAGGCGGTGCAGGCCGTGCGGTTGTATTTGCCCTCGCCGGGTGGAAACCCGACGTTGAGGACGATGCTTCGTCCGGCGCGGTGGAGCAGGGCGCTGCGTATTTCGTCCCAGGTAACCGCCTGGATGTCGAGCCGGTTGAACTCGCGGGCGAGCCTGATTGGATACGGCGAATGGCTGTCGGAGTTGGAGAGAAAAGGGAGATGGTGCAGCTCGTCGATGGTGTCGGCGTAGTCGCTGTCGGCGCTCAGCCCCAGCTCCAGGAAGTCGACGGTGGCGCCGTCGTAGCAGTCCCTGATGCTGTCGTGGTATGCGTACATGGCCGTCCAGGGGGTGAAGGCGTGGGCGGGGCCGATGAGTGCTCCTGCATCGTGGGCCATGTCGGCGATGGTGGCCCCGCTGGTAGCAACGTGGGGGCGGCCGGCGGTGTCGAGCGCCGCGGCTGCGGGCGCTATCTGTGCTGCAAAGTCGTCGACGGCCTGCCATGATGGAAAGAGGATGAGGTGGTGGACGCGGTTGCTGTCTTCTATTTCGGTGGTCAGCACGAAGCTGGTGTCACCGACGGTGATGACACCGTTGTTCATGTCGCCTTCCTGGCCGAGTTCCTCCCGCCAGACCGGGTGGAGGCAGTCGCCGGTGCCGAGGAGGTGTATGCCCTTTTGCTGTGCTGCTGTTGCGAGCCGCTGCACTGTCATTTTTGGGGAGGTGCCGCCTGAGAAGCGTGAGTGGATGTGCAGGTCGGCGTCGATGTGCATATACCGCAATGGCTGCGGTGTTTAAATGATTTGCAGGTATAAAAAAACGGGATAAAAAAGGGGAGAGGGGGTTAGTCCAGCTGTATCTTGGTGCCCTTCTTTTTCTGTTCGGCTTTGTGCAGCTCGATGTCCAGGATGCCGTTGCGGTATGTTGCTGCTGCGTCTTCGGTTTCGACCTCGGCTGGCAGCTCGACTTCCTTGTAGTATTCTCGTTCGTCGTCTTCGACGTTGATGGTCAGCGTGTTTTCTGTGACCTCGAGGTCGATGTCTTCTTTGGCGACGCCCGGCAGTTCGGCGGTGACGGTGATGGTGTCGTCTTTTTCGACGATGTCGACGAGTGGTTCCCGTTTGCTGGAGAGCTGGCGGGGGCGCATGCTTTCGTCGGGTGAGACGTTACCGAACTCGCGGAACTGTGGTTTGCCGTCGGGGCCGACGCGGAGCGACCAGCCGTAGACGTAGGGACCGCCTTCTTCGGGTGGCTTTGTGTCGCCGCTCATGGCGTTTTGCATGATACGGTTCATGTACTGCCAGTCGCGCTTGAACTGTTCTTCGAGGTCGTCGAATATGTCCGATGTGAACAGTCCGCGTCGTCTGCGGGGCCGGTTGCCGAACCAGTCGTCGAGCGGGCTCCAATTTTCGTTTTCGTCTTCATTTCTTTCTTTTCGTGGCATGTGGTATATCACCTCCGTTCAGCACAATATATATGCGGTTCTATAAAAATTTTTCGCTCACGTGTGGTTCAGATGGCGGCGCACCTCGCTCAAAAGCAAACGGTGCACCAGCGAGCCATCCGCCCTCCCCCGCAGCTCCTCCATAGCAATGCCCATCAGCGCTCCGACGGCATGCTCGCCCTGCTCCTCCACCAGCCCCATGTTGTCATCAACCACCTGCTCAACCACGTCACGCACCGCCGCCTCGTCAACGGCCTCAAGCCCGCAGGCGGCAGCCGCATCCTCCAGTGAGGCATCGGGATGCGCCGCCAGATACGAAAGCACCTGCGGAACACCCTCCCGAGAAAACAGGTCCCGCTGCACGCCCGACAACGCCATGTCAACCATGTCAAGTTCCACCTCGCCATCCGTCTCCCGCTCAACCTCCGGCACCGTATGCAGCAGCATCCGGGCAACCGTTTTCGCCGTACCGGGATATCGCTCCACCAGCACGTCAAACCAGGCGTCACGGTCGCCGTACACCAGCTGACCAGCCTCCTCCTCGCTCAGCCCAAGCGCCACATACCGCTCCCGCTTCTCCTCCGGGAGCTCGGGCAGCGACCCCGCAACGCGGTCGAGTCGCTCCCGCGGAACAGCAACGGGCGGCACATCCGTCTCGGGATACATGCGCTCGGCGCCGGGCATCGGTCGCATGTAGCGCGTCGTTTCATCGGGCAGCGCCCGTCGGACCTCCTCGGGCACGCCGTCAAACGTAGCAGCGGCCCGTGAAAGCACCTGCCCGAGACAGCGCCGTACCACCCCGGAGGGGCCAAACGACAGGACAAACGCATCCCCGTCGTCGCATGCAAGCCGCTCACGGAGCGATGCAACCTCCCGCTCCGAAATGCCATAGGCGGGCAGCTCGTCGGAATGCATGATACCGCCGCCCACATGCTCCGCATGCGCCGCGAGCTCGTTGCCCAGGCGCCCCTCCTCAAAGGTCACGCCCCCGAGCAGCCCGTCAAACCCCGGCAGCCTGACCGCCATCACCACGCCGTCGGCACGCGCCCGCGCCACCATGTCCGAGGCGGTGCCCTCGAACACCTCGCTCACATCCACCACCGACACCATGTCGAGGGTATCCCTCGACGTCCTGGAGCGAAGGCGGTCTCTCACCACGAGAAGCTCCCGCTGCCGGCGCACCTCATACCGCAAAATAGCGGCGATGCTCCCCAGCTCCTGGACGCCCTTTATCTCAACACGGCTGCCCCCCTCGATGGACACGTTGACATCCTGCCGGATGGTGCCGATGCCCCGCCGCACCGCGCCGGTCGCTCTGAGCAGCCGACCGATGCGAAGCGCGATCTGCTCGGCCTGCTCCGGCGACCTGATATCGGGCGCCGTCGCAACCTCAACGAGCGGGATACCCAGCCGGTCGAGGCCGTACACGGCCACGTCGTCCTGCTCCTCCAGCATCCGGGCCGCATCCTCCTCCAGACAGATGGTCTCCACATCCACGTCGTCGACAGCGCCGCCGGTGGCAACCAGCCCGGTCCGCTGAAACCCCGACGTCGTCGAGCCATCGATCACGATCTTCCGCATGAACTGTATCTCGTCCACCACGCTGGCGTCCAGCAGCATCGCCACCGTCAGACAGACATCGATGGCATCCTGGTTTGCGGCATGCGGCGGCTCCTCGTCTGCCTCAACCAGACAGGTCGACCTATTGGATGCACGATAGACAAACCGGCGCTCCCGGCGTGCCTCCGCCAGCGCCGCCCGGTCGACATCGCCCAGCTCCGAACGGGTGGGCACGAGCTGCCGCCGGAACGTGTAATCGACCTCGTCGCTGATGTCAGCGGGACAGCGGCAGAAAAGCTTCCCCGTGTCGAGCTGCTGATGGATCTCAAGGCCCGCCCGCATGCCAAGCTGCTCGTAGTCCATCACCACGCCAAATCCTTGTTCACCATAAAAAGGGTGCGGCCGACGAACAGATGGGTATCCGGCAGCACCGGGCGGTCGACGCTCATGTGCAGGCCCAGGAAGCCGGCCATGATACCCTGCTGACGGCCCCACATGTCCCACCAGTCTATGCGCGGGGGCAGCAGATGGCCCTTCCGCACCACCGTCATGCTCAGGCTGTTGTACTGCCACCACACAGGCCGCAGCAGCAGCCCCACGAACGTTTCCCTGGTGACACCGAAGGGCAGCGAATGATGCAGCGGCACATGCGCCCTGCCATGGCCATAGCTCAGCACGTGCGCAAGACAGGTGGCCTTCGTCCACGGCGTGATATAGGCATCGACCATGTCCTCAATCCGGTCAACCAGGTAGGCAAAAATCTTCAGCCATTCAAGCGACGCCACATGAGAAAACAGCATCTCCTTCGCATCCTCCTGCTCGGCCGCGGAGCCCGCCGCGCGCAGCAGATAAAAATCCTGCCGTATGCGCTCGATGGTCTGCAGCAGCCCTTCTATCCTGCTTGCCGGCACATGCTGCGTTTCCGTTCGGGTGCCCGCATCCGTCGAGATGGTAAACCGGAGCTCCGCGTCCTCAGCCTCGGTCGCCGCGGACAGGGGCGCCAGCAATGACGGCGTGACGAGGAGTGCAATGGCACACAGCACAAGCACATGTCCTCCATGCCTCATGGTCATCATGTCACTAATGCCCGCGCCGTATTTATTGGTTGTTATCCAGCCAACGTGACGGCAGGCGTCATGCAGAGCATCCAAAACATTAAAATAAGTTGCCCCGCTATATTGCCTCGCCACACCACAGCGGGGTGGGGTAGTCAGGAAAACCCGTCGGGCTCATATGAACCCCTTTGGAAACGGTGTTCATCCCCCAAAGGGTCTGAGATACCCGGAAATCAGTGGTTCAAATCCACTCCCCGCTACTCTTTTTATTCACAAGCACCGAAGGCATCCACCGCACAGATAATCTTTTATCCGGCTTGGCCGTTCGTCGTACATGCACCCGGGACACCGCGCGCTTGCCGTCCTGCTGCTCATCGGCATCATGATAGCTGGCACAGCGTCAGGCAGCGTCATGCACACCGCCGCTCCCCGGAGCCAGGCATCGATGACAACACATGGCGGGGGCTCCGACCGGCCGGGCTGGGCCGACGGCGCGTTCACCGGCACGATATACCAAAACGATGAACAGGCCGGCACCGCAGCCGGGTTCATCAGGCTCGGCAGGAACAGCCAGCGCGGATGGTTCACCGGCACGTGGACCCTCCGGGCAACGCAGGGGAACATGTCCGGCGTCTTTTTCGGCATGCTGCTCCTCGGGTGCTGCACCACGCCGGCAGGCATCTCGATGCCACTGGTCGGCGTCATGCAGAGCAACACGTCCTGGTTCTCCGTCCGCATCATCAGCCCGCCGGGACGGATGCAGGTCTCCGGAATGCGGAGCGCTTCCTTTCTGCCGGCACCGGACGGCCCATACGACATCGGCACCACATCGATGCACCTCGTCGACCGGGAGCGCGAGGAACGGTTTACCGATGACCCGTCCGATGTCAGAGAGATGATGCTGCAGCTCTGGTATCCCGCCGCGCAGGCCGTCGGCGACCGGGCAGCCTACATGGACGCGGAGACGTTCGACTGGCTGAAACATGAGGCGCCCATCCCGCTGTTCTGGATACCGGACGACGCATATACCTCGGTGATGCCCCACGCGGCCGGTGATGCACCGCCTGCCGATGAGCGGTTTCCCGTGCTGCTGTTTTCACATGGCTACGATGGCGTCCGGGAGATATACACCTCGCTGATAGAGACCCTGGTCAGCCATGGCTATGTCGTGGCCGCCGTCCAGCATCCCTACGTGGCGGGTGTCACCGTGTTCCCTGACGGGCGGGTGATAGAGCATCAGCCGGCGCCATCTGACCCTGAGGAGGCAGATGCCTATTTCAGTATGGCGTTCGACACCGTGCTCGATGACATCGAATACGTGCTCGACGTGCTCCCCGAACTGGATGCACCGGTGCGGGCATGCCTCGACCTGGGCCGGGTGGGCATCTACGGCCATTCCTTCGGCGGCGGCGCATCGGCAGCAACCTGCAACCGGGATGCACGGGTCACCGCGGGTGCGGCGCTGGACGGCTTTTTCCACGGCGGGCCGGTGGAGAACGGGACAGCCAGGCCGTTTCTGTCGCTGCTCGCCGAGGGGCATTTCCAGCGGGATGCGACGCTGCGGCAGATGTGGAACCGGACGAGCGGCGACATCTACATGGCGGAGGTGGCGGGCGCCGCCCATTACTCGTATACCGACGTCGGGCTGCTGCTGACACATCTGGCACCGCTGATACCGCGGCCGCTCGTCGGGTTCGGCTCCATCGAGCCGAAGCGGCTGATGGCGATCAGCAACGCCTACACCCTGGCGTTTTTCGACGTCTACCTCAAGGGTCAGCCGCTCGACACGCTTCTCGACCTTGCCGACCGGTATCCCGAGGTCACCTTCGACTACAAATAAACGCCTCGCCGGTGAAGCAACGGAACATGTTTATAAACAGCGACGGCGTTGGAGATGTGTACCCATGACACGGTGTTTCCTCGTGGCCGTCCTGCTCGCCGCCACGCTCATCACGGCGGCGATGCCGCATCAACCCTGCATCGATCACGGTGAGCAGACCCACAGCGGGCGCTTCGCCGACAGGATAAAGGACGACGAACCATCGATGTCACCTGGCAGGGATGTGTCCGCGGCATCGGGCACCTCGTTGCGGTGGCTCCGGCATGACGGCCGCCTGCGGAGCTACTGGCTGCACGTCCCACCCGGCTACAACGGCACCGCCATACCGCTCGTCGTCGTCCTGCACGCCGGCGGGAGCTATCCTGCACGTATGGCAACAAAGACGGGGTTTACCGAAAAAGCGGACGAGGAGACCTTCATCGTTGTGTACCCCCGGGGGATATACCGCTGGATGCCCTGGTGGCGGATGTGGAACGGCGGCTACTGCTGCGGCGTCGCCTACGAGCACAACGTGGACGACGTCGGGTTCGTCGCGGCGATGATAGCGGAGCTCCGGGAGGGCCTCGCCATCAACGGCAGCCGGATATACGTGACGGGGCATTCCAACGGCGCCATCCTTGCCTACCGCGTCGCCGCCGAGCTGTCCGACGTCGTCGCGGCGGTCGGGCCCGTTGCAGGCTCAATCGGCGGGACGGCGAGCGCGGACAGCCCGCTCTGGGTCATCCCGCAGCCGGCGCATCCCGTCTCGGTGATACATTTCCATGGCCTGCTCGACGAAAACGTGCCCTACGACGGCGGCCACGGCAACAACACATGGGGCACGGGCACCGACCTGCCCGTCAACGCCTCCATCTCGTTCTGGGTGGAGCACAACAACTGCAGCCACGAGCCGGAGCGATGGACGAGCGACAGCGGCAACATAACCCGCGACACCTACACCGGAGGAGAAAACGGCAGCATGGTAACGCTGTACACCATCGTCAACGGCGGCCACGGATGGCCCGGCTCCTCGATAGGCGACCGACCATCGCAGGAGATTTCAGCCACGGAGCTGATGTGGAGCTTCTTCCAGGCGCATCCGAAGCGCTGACGCTACCGCTCGACGACATCCGCATCGGGTGCATACCGCTTCACCGCATCGACGCCCTTGCGACAGTTCTGCTTCGTGGTGTATCCCTCGCCGACCGCGATGATCTCGTTGTTGGGCGCAACCAGGCGGAAGCGCCATTCGCCGGCCGTGTCGGTATATATTTCGAAGCGGGCTGCTGCCATACATGGATATCGAGATGCGATGCTTATAGGTTTGCATGTGCCACGTGGCCGAATGCTTAAGTAATCCACGGGCATGAACTGCCGATGACGGCCTCCCTGCTGCATTTCGAGGGCATACTGTGCTGCTCCATCATCGAGCGGGTCAACCGGTTCGTGGTCGCCGTGGATATCGACGGCGTGCGGCGGCGTGCCTGGATAAACAACACCGGCCGACTCGCGGGGGTCATGCAGCCCGGCACGACTGCCTACTGCCTGCCGAAAAAGCAGGGCAAAACAGATGTTCGCCTGTTCGCCGTTGCCGACGGCGGCGCGGCGGCGCTGATAGACACCCGTTTCCAGATGGACGCGTTTGAGCGTGCCGTCGAGGGAGAGCATGTTTCCTGGCTCGACGGCTGCGCCATAGAGCGGCGGGATGCCCCGCTCGGCGGGTCGCGCATCGACTACCTGCTCACCTGCGACGGGGAGCCATGCTATCTTGAGGTGAAGAGCGCGGTGCTTCGCTCCGGCCGGATGGCGATGTATCCCGACTGTCCGTCGATGCGAGGACGACGGCATGTGGCGGAGCTCATCGACCATGTCCGGCGGGGTGGCAATGCGCTGCTGCTCTTCGTTGCCGCGCTCCCGGAAGTGTCGGGGTTTATGCCCAACCGTGACGCCGACCCGGAGCTGGCCGACCTGATTGTGGATGCGGCGAGTGCCGGCGTTGGCGTGCACGCCATCGGGCTGTGGTATCTGCCGGAACATGGCGACGTGGCATTGTTCGAAGACCGGCTGCCTGTGCGGCTGCCGCCCGGCGATGCTGGTGAAAGGGAGGGGAACAAGGGCAAGGAGGAAAACGCTAAAAAATAGGTGGTTTGAACCCTTATTCCCCCTGATGTATTATAATTTATTAAAGCAATAGTGGGGCAGGTATATAACGCTTGTGGTGCTTTCTCCGGCGATGTCATTATACATCGATGTCATATCGGATAAGGTTTATTAACGCGGCTGTGATGCCCCCCATATATGGACGACCGGTTCCGGCGCATTCTGGAAAAACAGGGCTACGCCGTCGTGGGAGGACACAGCGCCGTGAAACACTGCCACTGGCTCCGCAGGTCGCTGCTGCACGGCACGGCCTGCTACAAGCAGACGTTCTACGGCATCGAGAGCCACCGCTGCATGCAGATGACCCCGGCGGCGGCGCACTGCACCCAGAAATGCCTCTTCTGCTGGCGCTACCAGGGCTTCACCCGGACGGCCGTTCCCGAGCAGGAAGCAGACGACCCGGAACACGTTTTCGAGGGATGCCTCGAGGCGCACCGGCAGCTTGTCTCCGGCTTCCGGGGCGATGAACGCTGCCCCGACACCGCATGGCGGGAGGCGCGACAGCCGAAACACGTTGCCTGCTCCCTGATGGGCGAGCCAACGCTGTATCCCTACCTGGACGACTTTTTTGCCATCTGCCACAGGCATGGCATGAGCACCTTTCTGGTCACCAATGGAACACGGCCGGAGGTGCTCGCAGGGCTGGACACGCTGCCGTCGCAGCTCTACGTGTCGGTGTGCGCCCCCACCCGGGAGCTCTATCGCAGGGTGTGCTGCCCGCTCATCCCCGATGGATGGGACCGGCTCATGGACACCCTGGAGCTGCTGCCCTCCCTCGACACCCGAACGGTCATCCGGCACACCCTGATGGACGGCTGGAATCTCGGGCATGAGCAGGAATATGCGTCTCTCGATGCAATGGCAGAACCATGGTTCGTCGAGCCAAAGGGCTACGTCCACGTCGGCGAGGCCCGACAGCGGATGACGATGGACAACATGCCCTCCCACGAGCAGATACGGGGCTTCGCTGAACGGCTCGGCCATCACCTCGGCTACGACGTGCTGGCTGAACGACCGGTGTCCCGGGTGGCGCTGCTCGGCCATGGAAAGGAGCGGATGCTATGAGCGACCTGCTGTCGCTGGCGGCGCTGCTCCTGTCGTTTTCCGTCATCATCGTGCTCGTTGCCAACAAAAAAAACTTCGGCGTTGCCATGGTGCTCGGCGCGCTGCTGCTCGGGCTGCTGGCACGCCCGGCGGACATCCCCACCATCCTGTATGAAACCATAACAGACTGGCAGGTGCTCACGCTGGTCGCCATCGTCATCTTCATCAAGATATTCGCCACCGTGCTCCAGGAAACCGGGCAGATACCCCTGGTCATCGACCATCTCAGGCGAGCCATCCCGCAGCGGGGGATGCTGGCCACGATCCCGTTCATCTTCGGGCTGCTGCCCATCCCCGGCGGCGCGCTGCTCTCGGCACCCATGGTCGACGAACAGGGTAAAAAACTCGGCGTTGACGGAGAAGGCCGGACGTTCATCAACCTGTGGTTCCGGCACATCGGGTTCCTGGTGTTTCCTCTGTCGACGGCGCTGGTCGTCATGTCACAGGTGTCCGAGGTCAGCATCAACCGCCTCATCGTGGTGCAGGCACCCATTTTTTTGGTCGCCGTGGCCGTCGGCGCCCTGTACATCCTCCGGCTGTCCCGGAAAAAGGAGCGAGAAGCAGCGGAGGACAGGCATATCACGGGCATCGTCGCGGAAACCCTGGTCAACTTTTTGCCGCTCATCGTCACCGTCGCCATGGCATTCACCCTGGCCGAGGTCGTCCATCTCAACATCGCGTTGCTCGTCGCGCTGCCCACCGGCATCCTGCTTTCGCTGCTGCTCTACATGGGCGGGCAGCGCACAGCGATGGTCAAAAAAGGATTTTCCCCGCTGCTCGGGCTCGCCATCTTCGGTATCATGCTCTACCGGGACATGGCCTTCGCCTCGGGGGTCACCGACGTCGTCGCCGGATATCTGCAGGGAAGCGCGGCCTCGCCCCTGCTCATCATCCCGGTGCTGTCTTTCAGCATCGGCTTTTTAACGGCGCACAACATGGCGGCCATCCCGCTGGTATATTCGATGGTGGCGTCGATGATAGGCGGCGACATCGGGCTGGTCAGCCTGCTCTACGTGTCGTCGTTCATGGGATATCTCATCTCGCCGCTCCATCTCTGCGTCGTTGTCAGCTACGAATATTTCAAGCCCCGCTTCGTCAGGCTCTACCGGCTGATGCTGCCGCCGGCGGTGCTCGTCACCGTCATCGCGGTGGTGCTGCTCTCGCTCTAGTAGCCGCCGATTTTGAGCGACGGGTCGCCGAGGAGCGCCCACTGCTGCACGATTTTGCAGTCGATGCGTCCGTCCATCGGCGGGAACGTGTTCATGTAGTAGGTCTGGTCCTGCGCGTGCGCGGCTCCGAGCATGTCGGCGCCCTCCGCATAGCTTTTGAAGAACATGAGCTCCATGTACCGCCCGCGTTTCTCGAGGCAGTCCTCGCCCGGCTCGCCGTAGCCATACCCGGTGTTAGCGATGGTCGCGATGGCGCCGCCGCCGAATTTCCTTGCGAGCCACCATCCCCAGCTTTCCGGGGACCACTCCGAATGATAATAGATGTTCTGGATGTTCCGGAACTTGAGCAGGTTGAGCAGGCTGACGTTGAACTGGCTGTTGTGGCAGCCGCCCACGATGGTCACGGGATACATGCCCTCGTTGGACAGGCCGGGGAACTGCGACACGTCGATGCCGATCCATGTGCCGTGGTCCTTCGGCGGATGCGTCGCCCAGCTCATCGGGTTGCCATGGCCGGAGAAGTGCACGAATCCCGCGCCCTGACTGATGGCGGACACGATGTCATCGGCGCTTGTCAGCGTTCCATCCGACGTCCATCGGAAATCGGCCTCGTAGCCATCAAGATAGTTGAAGGCGGCCTCGGTGGCAAGCTCGCCCTCGTAGTAGGAGAGGTCGCCGCTGTCCGGGTAGGTGTCGCCGGCGATACCAACGAAGCGTTTCGCCCAGTCGCTCCCCGCCGCCGTGGTCTCATAGGTGATGATTTTTTCCACCATTTGTTTGACCTCAAAACTGTTCCGGCAGGCAAGCCGCCCGACATAGACATCGGGATACATGTCCAGCGTGTCCTTCGCAAGCATCGTCCATTCCGCGAAGACGCCGTTGCCGTTGCTGTCCCAGGATGCAAAAACAGGGCCGCCGCCGTCCTGCGCGTAGATGTCGGCAAAATAGAGGTCGCTGAGGTAGGCCGTTTCATCGGAGCCGTCGGCGAGATGGCTGTACCGGACGGGACACCACCATTTCTCCTGCATAACACCGCCATTGCGGCCGCCGACCAGCATAACATAGCTGATGCCCCAGTCCTCCAGCGCGTTTTTGATGAAATATTTGACCTGCTCCGGGCTGTCACGTCCCTCGACGGTAAAATAGTCGCCGGTGTACACCTCGTTCAGCGTCACCATCTTGGTCGCCAGCCCATGGGCTTCCTTGTGCTCGACGAGGGGCTGCAATGCCCCGGTGAACTCGCCCGGCGCGACGATGAGCAAATCATAGGTGTCGGCGGTGAGCAGCGGCGTTGCCGGCAGCTCATAGGACACCGTGACCGTAACGCTGTCGACATGGTGAAGCATGTCGCTTTGCGGTGCATACCGCGCGGGATAGGCCTGCATGGACAGCATGGTGACATGCTCACCCCGGTAGAGGCCGGCGCCCGTATCCCACTTGAGCCATCCAGACGGATACAACGCATCGGTGTCATACACGGCACCCGGTTCCTGCACGCGTTCCCGGTGCTGCATGTCCAGCCGGACGGGCTCCGGTGCCGGCGCCACCATGCCCTGAAGCTGCCGTGTCTGGATGTCATCCACGGACACCCGAACATCTCTTATATGGGTACCCAGTGGAAACGTCATCGTATGCGTCGCACGGGGCAGCATCGGCTCACCCGGATGCTGCACCCCGGTGCAGCCGTCAACGTCTACCTGCAGCCAGCCATCCCCCGTTACCTCCGGCGCATCGAACGAAAACGTGTACGACTCCGTCGCCGTGTCATACCCGGCAGGCGATGCCGTCTCCTGGCTGACCTGCCCCGACATACCCGCCATCATGCCGCCGCCCGCAAAAACCGCTACAACGAGCAGAACTGCTATCTTTTTCATAATCGTTACAATACACGCTGCTATATATAATTTTTAGAGCGTTCAACCAGGCCATCGGGGATACCGCAGCAGACGGGCAGCCGCTCCACCACGACGTCATCCGACGCCAGCATGCCACGGGTTGCCCGGGACGGCAGCACAATGTCCCGTATCCCTGCGGCGACAGCCGCACGCTCGATGTCAGGTCGTCCCCGGGGACGCATGCAGCCAAGCGCCACCCTGCCGCATCGTTCGACCGCATATTCGAACAGCGACGCTATCTCCGGGAGCGGAGGCGGCGACACGGATGCAAAGGCCGTCGCCGGTGTAGGGCAGATAACGTTCACCACCATCTTTTCGACCGGCAGCGCCGCGATGACATCAATCGCAGCATGCTCCCCGACGATTTGGCCGTGGTGCAGGCCAAGGGTGACATGCGGCGTCACCGGGACACCTGCATCAACCAGCCTCTGCAACGACCGGCGGTAGGGCGTGGCGCTGTCCAGCCCGATGACCTGCCTGGCCGTCTCGTCGCTGCCCACAACGTCCGCGAAGGCGACATCGCAGGCATCCAGAAGCCGTGACGCCACGTCGTCGTCGACAACGCCGGCATGCACCGCAACAACCAGGTTCGTCCGCCGTCGAACGGCAGCGAGGCCATCGAGCGCTTCGTCGAGATGCAGCAGCCTGCCCCTGCGGTCGCACCCGCCGCTCACCAGAAATCCATGGGCGCCATGGTTCGCCAGCGCCATGGCATGGTCGAGGAGCGCCGGCGGCGCAACCGTGGTCATGCCTTTGAGGTAGCGGCCGCGGCAGTGCCGGCAGTGCAACATGCAGCTCTCGGACAGCGACAGTGGAGGAAACCGGGGGCATGGCTCGTATGCGCGAAACCTCATGCGCCTTCCCGCAAAAAGTTTTCGAAAATCTGGGCGCCGTATTCGGTGTGCTCGACCTCGGGATGGAACTGCAGCCCGAAGAGCGGCCGCTCGTGGTGGCGCATGGCCTGCACCCGGCAGTTGTCAGACGACGCCATGAGCACGAAGTCATCCGGGAGCCGGGTGACCTCGTCGTTGTGGGACTCCCAGACGGTCATGGTCTTGGGCAGCTGGTAAAACAACGCATCCCTGTCCCGCACCGTTATCTCTATCTTGCCGAACTCGGGCACTCCGGACGGAGCGCATTCGCCGCCGAAAAAACGGGCCATGAACTGATGGCCGGCGCAGATACCCATGATGGGCACCTCCGCCCGTTCCAGGTATTCGGCGCAGTTCCCCAGCTCGCCGGACAGCCCGATACGGGGTGCGCCGCCGGACAGCACGATCGCGTCTGCATCGCTGATCTCATGGAACGGCGTCGTGTTGGGCACGATGGCCGCATCCGTGTCGAGATAGCGGAGCGTGCGCCATTCCCGGTGCGTCCACTGGCCGCCGTTGTCCACCACGTAGACTTTCATGGCTGTGCAACTCACAGGATGTTTTAACGTTTCTGCCCAGCGAATGCGGGGGGAGCGATTCGAACGCTCGAAGGCCTGCACCACAGGGTCCTAAGCCCTGCCCCTTTGGCCGCTCGGGTACCCCCGCAGCGCTGGGTAAAACACATCAGGGTATGTATGCGTTACTGTTTTACTGTTGTTGGTGTTCGGGGAGGTCGTCGACGTGCAGGATTTTTTTGGTGATGGGCGCGAACGTGAAGTCCTTGATGATTTCGGATTTGCTGAGGCTGTACGTCCGTATGACGGGGTTGGTGGCGATCCATTCCCGTTCCTTGAGCATCTGCATTTTTTCGACCTTGTCTGCCTTGTATTCCCCGTAGGTGTGATAGGCGGCGATGATGACGGTTTCGAACGGCCGGGATGCCATGAAGATGACATTGTCGCTGAGCAGCGCCGCCGCCTCGCCTTCCTCGAAGTCGGGCGGGTTGGCCGGGTCGTAGCGGACGTGGTAAAAGGCAAGGATTTCGAAGCCGAGCTGCCGGAGGTTGGGGATGCGCATCTGTGCCAGGTATCCCTGTTCCTCGAACTGTTTGCGCAGCCGGGATACGGTTTGCCGCGCCACGCCGAGGATGGCCGCCAGCGTTTTGTCCGACTCGTTTGGATGTTTGACGAGGCCGTAGAGGACCCGTCGCTCGGTGGATGAGAGATGGACATGGTCGGGCGGCCAGATGAAATCGCAGCGCGGGTTGCCGTCGAGGTTGAAGCGGTTTTTTATCAGGGGTGCGTAGTCGAAAAAGCGGTAGATGCGGCTCGCTGCGAACGGAAAGATGGCCTCTGTGGGATAGTTTTTTTCCAGGAGGCCGAGCTTGCCGAAGGTCTCGGTTCTGACGTCGTTTATCTTGCCGATGGCCGTGTAGTTTTCGGCGAGGCTGAGCGAGAATCCTTTTTCGAATTCGCCGATGGAGAAAAAGAGCTCCTCCGCTGCCTCGATTTTTTCCTCGGTGATGTCGACGCGTTTTTGCAGCGGGATGACCGGGTTGAAATGGGTGTGGATGACGGCGAGGAGCTCGCAGCCGAAATGCTGCAGGTAGGGCAGCCGTATGGTCCGGAAGTATCGCTTTTGCTGAAGGCGCCGCCGTATCGAGGTCAGCGTTGAATGCTTGACGCCGAGCTGCTCGGAGAGCTCACGGTCCTTCAAATCCGGGTAGCGGATGAGGCCGTAGAGAACGAGCTGTTCCCGCTCGGTCAGATGGTTTCGCACACATCCCTGAACGGCTTGATATTTAAATAATTTGGCCAATGCGGGAAAAAAACCTTAAAAAATGTTAAAATGTAAGATAAAAAACAAAAATATATTATTTTTTATCTATCCAAGCACGTTTTTTCGTTATCATGTGGAAAGCATCATGACATGTCACCGGCTACCGTATCCGCTGCTCCATCCGATAGCCTGGTGTGCCATCTGGATAAAAATCGGGCAGGTGCTCGGTAACCACGAAGCCATGCCGGCGGTAAAACGCTATCGCGCCCTCGTTGTCCCGTCTGACCTCGAGATACACATGCCGGACGTCCCCCGAGCAGATGGAGCGGAGCAGCGCCGAGCCGACGCCCTGCCGCTGCCACCGGGGGAGGACGCAGAGCAGCAGGATGCGGAGCGACCCGATGTCGGTCATCACCCCAAGGATGAAGCCCGCGATGGCGCCGTCACGCTCGGCGACCAAAAAATGCTCCGGAGAGAGCTGCCACATCCCGACAAAAAAGTCAAGGGTGTAGGACAACGTCAGGGTCTCCTCGGCGATGGCCATCACCGCCGGTAAATCGTCATAGCAGACGGGCCGGGTCATCTGAAACCCAGCGAGATAACGTCGACCGGGCAGACCTCGACGCAGCGGCCGCACCGGACGCATTCCGCACTGGCTGGATGCTCGGGCATGTCGACGTCCATTGGGCAGATGTCGGCGCATCTGCCGCAGTGGATGCAGTTGTCATGGTCCACCCTGAGCTGCAAAAAGCTGAAGCGGTTGAACGGAGCCATCATGGCGCCGATGGGGCAGAGATGGCGGCACCAGCCCCGGATGAGCAGCACCGCCAGGACGAAGAAGCCAGCGAGGAACAGCATCTTCGGGTAAAAAAAGGCAGAAAAAGTGTAGGCGCCGGGGTCGAGCGCCAGGGTGGGCAGCGTCGCCGTCAGCCCGCCGATGGGGCATATCTCGGTGAAGGCCATCAGCCCTGTAATGTAGGATGCAGGGGCGATGGCGAGCAGGATAGCCCATTTCAGCCATCTGCCGTGCCGGTCGAGCGTTCGGGCCAGACTGCTCCTGATTTTTTTCCGTATCCCGATCATGTCCTGCAAAAACCCGATGGGGCAGGCCCACCCGCAGGCGGCGCGGCCGAAGACCACGGAGACGAGGCCGACGAAGCCCGCCAGGTAGACCCCGAGCATGAGGTCGACCTCGATGGCCGCATGCTCCAGGATGCCGATGGGGCAGGCCATCGCCGCCAGCGGGGCCTCCCAGCAGTAAAAATAGGTGTACACGAGCCCGGTGCTGCCGACGAGGAAGGCCAGGTTGGAGATAAACAAAAAGGATACCTGGGAGGCGAAGCGCTTTTTCTGCATCGCCGACTCCGCATACTGCTTCCAGACGATGGCGGCGCCGACGGCCATCGGGATGCAGAGATAGGCGAAGGGACATGCGCCGCAGTTGAAGCCGCACAGGGTCATGGTGTGGCCTCCTCCAGCGCCCGTTCGAGCAGCTGCCGCATGGTCAACGTGTCGCCGTTGCGGTCCTTGGAATAGGTGGCACCCTCGAAGGCATACCAGTATATGGCGCCGTCTTTTTTGAACAGCACCACGGTGGTCGGCGCCCCCCTGTCGATGGTGTAGACATCGAACGCCTGGCTCCGGGTGTCGTTGCCGCCGCTGACGAAATCGATGCTGTACAGGGTGACGTTGTCCAGGGTGACGTCGCCGTCTGCCTCGCCGCCGACAACGGTGCCCTCGTCCTTCATTTTGTCCCAGAGCGTCTTGCATGAGCCGCATCCCGGGTACCAGAAAAACAGCATGACGACCGGGGTCTCGTTGAGCTCCGCGCGTATCCAGCCGGGATGGGACACGTTTTCGCCCTCCCGACCACCATATGCCGGGGGATACGTGGTCCAGAAGCCATCGAAGGCTTTGCCGACAGGGTCGAGCGCCAGGCAGCCCCAGCACCTGTTTTCGTTGAAGGTCTGCGCCGTCTCGTAGGCAACATGGGTGCCCGCGGCGAGAAGAACGCCCATGACGGCGACAGCTGCGACCTGGAGCACCCGCATGTTATGCTCCTATCTGGATGGGGTCGATCGCGCGGCGGAGCGTGGCGATAGCCGACAGGGATGCAAGGTAGCTCGACTTGGGATTGTTGGGGTTGGGCAGGTTTTCCACCTCTGCGCGCAGGCGGCCGAAGTCGCCGTGGGCGAGAACCTTGTGGCTGTTGGTCTTTACCACGGGGTCGGCGACCACCTTGACCCTGGTGCGGTCGAAGCCGACGCCGGCGAGCGACAGGCAGGCGGCCACGTTCACGTTTTTGGGCAGATATTCGACGGCGTCGCGCGCCTTGCCCTCGAAGATGATGGTGCGCTTGTCGAGATCACGGCCCAGGGAATCGGGCGACTTGGTGGTGACCAGGGTGACCTCGTCGAGGTCTGCATGATGCGCTGCCTTGATGCCGTCGATGCCGCAGACCGCACCCGACGGCAGATAGATGGTGCACCGGTGACGGCGCGCCGTGTCGCGGAGCCGCTCCCGGAGCTCGTCGTCCAGCAATCCGCCGATGCTCATGATGATGAGGTCCGTGCCGGACTCGATGACCCGCTCCGCGTACTGCCGAACGGCCTGGTGGGAGGCTGCCTCGAACACCAGGTCGACCCTGTCGAGGTAGTCGTCGAAGGCGGCCACGGATGCCTTGTCGACCGTGGATGCAAGCTCGCTGGCCTTGGCCTCGTCGATGTCACAGAGATAGATGGCCTCGATTTCATCCATGTAGTCGGCCGCATGGGCGACATCGCTGCCGATGGCGCCGCAGCCGATGATGCCGAGCTGCAGGGAATCCATAGCAATAAATAGATGCTTTCTATTAATACGTTCCCATGAGCGATCTATCCGACAAAGACCTGCGGCGCTTCATCGACGAGGACCTCGGCAGCGCGGGTGACGTGACGTCGAAAGCGTTGCTGACGGATCAGCGGGCCGAGGGAGACCTGCTGGCGAAGCAGTACTGCATCCTGGCCGGGCTTTCCGAGGCCGGCGAGGTGTTCGAATATTTCGATGTCGAGGTGGAACGGGTCGCCGGGGATGGCGACGAGGCACAGTCAAGGGAGGTCGTGATGCGGGTAGCCGGTGACGCGACGGCTATTCTGGCTGCGGAGCGGCTCGCCCTGAACATCGCCACCCGGATGACGGGTATCGCCACGCTGACCCATGAGCTCATGATGACCTGCCGCAAAAAAAACCCTGACGTGAAGGTCGCCGCGACGCGGAAGACCACGCCGGGATTCCGCCGCTATGAAAAAAAGGCTGTCGACATCGGCGGAGGCATGACCCATCGCCACGGGCTCTACGACGGCGTCATCATCAAGGACAACCACCTGGCGTTCATGTCCATCAGGGAGGCCGTCCGCAAGGCCAAGCAAAAGCTGGACATGCCCGTCGAGGTCGAGGTGGAGACGGTCGAGGAGGCGGTCATCGCCGCCGAGGAGGAAGCCGACGTCATCATGCTGGACAACATGCCACCTGCCAAGGGGAAAATAGCGGCGAGCGAGGCCCGGGAGGTCTACCCGGACGTTGTCATCGAGGTATCAGGGGGCATCACGCCGGATAACATCACCAATTATACCTACGCGGATGTCATCTCGCTGGGCTGGCTGACCCATTCGGTGAAAAGCGCCGACCTGTCGCTGGACCTGCGGCGTGCCTGATCAGGGATAGCCGCCCATCTGGAGCGACGGGTCACCGAGGAGCACCCACTGCTGCACCGTTTTTTCGTCTATCCAGTCCCATCCCCTGTCGGGATTCCACCAGCATTCCGGCAGCCGGAAGTCCCTGTGATGGGATATGTAGGTGGTTATCGTCTGGCTGTGGGCGGTGCCAAGCACCTGGTAGCCCTGTTCGCCGTACTGGCGGAAGAACTCCGAGGTGATCCAGCCGTCGCCGGCTCCGACGGTGCAGTATTCGCCCTCCCAGCCCCAGCCGAAGCCGGTGTTGCCGATGCTGGCGATGGCGCCGGTGTCGGGCATTTTGACGATGTACCAGCCC
>Ga0207797_1000146_pt1 | contig 50484 bp, 54 predicted proteins | sample PRCRCaboRojoPR_6_FD_187275 | JGI IMG/M metagenome (GOLD analysis project Ga0207797, IMG submission 187275) | Marine sediment microbial community from Cabo Rojo, Puerto Rico - PR CR 10% Liquid 1 (SPAdes) | ecosystem: Environmental > Aquatic > Marine > Coastal > Sediment | place: Cabo Rojo, Puerto... | reverse complement strand
GCCCCCTTGAACGCCCCTTTCGGGATGTTCGTCTCGAGCTGGGAGGAGAGCTGGCGGTGGTTCTTGACGTAGATCTTGTCCGTGATCGCCACTGACGGGAGGTAGGGGCGTCGACGGTAAAAAGCGCGTCGTCACGGAGTGCGTCGGATCGGCGGGCGCCGAAGTGACGACCGAAGGCTGGTCGTCGAGGTCGGGCTCCGTCGCCAGTCGGTCTCGGCCGCTGAGCGCTCTCGCGTCACCGGGACCTTAGCGCTCGCGTCCCGCCCCGTCCCCGACGGTCGTCCGAGCGAGTTCGTCGATCAGATCCGCCACCCGGCGCCGGATCTCGTCGCGGATCTCACGAACGGTGTCGAGGTCCTGGCCGGCCGGATCGTCGAGCCCCCAGTCCCGGGCGTCGCCGCGCCAGGTGGCCGGGCACACGTCGTCGGCCGAACAGCCCATCGTGACGACGTACCCGGCGGCGGCGAGTTCCTCGGGCGTGATCTCCCGAGGTTCGCGGTTCGAGACGTCGATCCCGACTTCCGCCATCGCCTCGACCACCACCCCGTGCACGTGTTCGGCGGGGTCGGTCCCGCCGGAGACGATCGCGATCTCGTCGTCCAGGTCTCGCTCCGCGAGTTCGCGCTCCGCGAACGCGGCGGCCATCTGGCTCCGGCCGGCGTTCTCGACGCAGACGAACGCCACGGCGGCGTCCGGGCTGGCGCGAGGGTCGGCGCCGTCAGTCATCGACCGCCCCCGTCTCGCCCTCGGCGGACGCAGCGTCGAGTTGCCCGGTGGTGTAGCCGCGCCAGTCGAACCGCCGCTGGAAGTACAGCGCGACGTTGACCAGCGCGAGCAGGACGGGCACCTCGATCAGCGGGCCGACGACGGTCGCGAAGGCGACGCTTGAGCTGACGCCGAACACCGCGACGGCGACGGCGATGGCGAGTTCGAAGTTGTTCGACGCGGCGGTGAAGCCGATGGCGGTCGTCGTCGAGTAGTCGGCCCCGATCTCGCGGCCCATCGCGAAGCTCACGAAGAACATCACCACGAAGTAGATCGTCAGCGGGACGGCGATCAGCAGGACGTCGCTCGGCTGGCCGACGATCGTCTCGCCCTGCATGGCGAACATCACGATGACGGTGAACAGCAGCGCGATCAGGGTCAGCGGATCGATCGCGGGGACGAACCGCTCCTCGTACCACTCGACGCCCTTCGCGCGGGTGCCCCCGAACCGCGAGAGGATGCCGGCGGCGAAGGGGATCCCCAGGAAGATCGCGATCGCCCGGAAGACCTGCGTCGGCGTGACGTCGAACGCCTGGATGCCGGCGACGAGCGTGTCCATGCCCAGCAGCGGCGGCAGGAACAGCGCGAAGAACCAGACGTACACCCCGTAGGTGAGGATCTGGAAGACGCTGTTGAACGCGACCAGCCCGGCGGCGTACTCCGAGGAGCCCTCCGCGAGTTCGTTCCAGACCAGCACCATCGCGATGCAGCGGGCCATCCCGATGAACACCAGCCCGAGGAAGAACTCGGGGCGCGCGGGCAGCCCCGGCACGAGGCCGCTGAAGAAGACGACCGCCAGGAGGAACATGAGGGTCGGCCCGATCAGCCAGTTCTGGACGAGGCTGAGCCCGAGCACCCGCCAGTTCCGGAACACGGTCGGCAACTGACCGTAGTTGACCTTCGCCAGCGGCGGGTACATCATCAGGATGAGCCCGATCTCGACGAGGTGGAAGTTCCGGATCGGGTCGGTCACGCCGGGGGCGACGTACCCGAGGCCGACGCCGATCGCCATCGCGCCGAAGATCCAGACGGTGAGGTACTTGTCGAGGAAGTCCATCGACCGCGGGTCCCCGCAGTCCGGACAGTCGCATTCGGGACCGTGGTCGCGTGCGACGTCACTCATCGTCCGCCCCCTCGTCGAGGACCGTCACCAGTGCCGTGGCGCGGTCGGTCGCGCGGTACTTCTTCCACCGCCCCTCCTTCCGTCCCTCGACGAGCCCCGCCTGCACCAGGGCCGACATCGCGTGACTGACGGCGCTCTCGCTCACGTCCACCAGCGGGTGGAGTTCGCAGACGCAGAGTTCGCCGTCGGCCGCCACGAGCGCCCGGACCAGCCGGTACCGCGTCTCGTTCGCCAGCGCCGAGAGGAGGGCCACGTGCTCCTCGACGCGGTTCGCGTCGACGACGTCCTGGAGTCGCTCCAGTTCCGTCAGCCGCCCTTCCACGTCCTCGGCCCGGCACTCCTCGAGTTCGTCCTCGAGGTAGCGTCGGAGTCGCTCCGTTGACTGCTCCATAGTTGAACGATTGCTCAAGTGTTCACATAATCCTTTCGGGATCCTCCCGGCGGACCCCGGGCCGGACGCCCCGAAGCCATCGCGCAGCTTTCAAGTTCGGGTCCCGCCACGTACGAACCGATGGCTGGACTGGACACCGGGCCGAGGGTCGTCACCCACCGAGGCGACGCGAGTTCGAGGCGGAGACCGGCGGGCGGTGGTCGACCGTGAGCCTCCCGCCGGCGGTCGAGGTCGGGCTCATCATCGGCATCGTCCTCGTCGGGCTCGCCGTCGAGGCGTTTACCGAGGTACAGCGGGCGCGCAACTCGTTGCCGTCGTGGCAACGGACGGCCATCGCCGCCGTCGCGATCGGCGTCGTCTGGTACGCCCTCTTCTTCGGCTGGTTCCCGCAGTTGCCGATCGACGAGACCGTCGTCGCGGTCGCGCTCACCGCGGTCCTGTGGCTCGGGCTGCCCTTCCTCTTCGTCCGGGCGTTCGGGATCGAGATGACGGACTCGACCGAGGGCTTCGGCGTCGGTGCCCACTATCGACCCGCGACCGACGCGACCGATCCGGGCGTGTATCGCGTCGTCGGCACGTCGGACGAGGTGGTCCTCCTCCGGCTCACGGACGGCGACGGGCGGCGAATCCACACCGGGGAACTCCTTCGGGTGCCGCGGGACGCGCTCGAGTCGTCGTTCGAACCCGCGTCGAACCCCGACAAGTAAGACTGGGTCGTCGGGCTCCGCCCGGCCAGGGTCGGTCGTAGCGGGGAATGACCGACGGCGGTACCGGAGACGGCGGGTGACATGTTCGGGACAACCGTCTCGGCCGTTACCCGCGTCGTGTTTCGTGCGATGTCCTTCCGCGACCGCTCCGTTCCCGTCGGCCGCCTCCGGGCCGTCGTCCAGGCCGCGTTCCTCGCCCTGTTCGGCTGGCTCCTCGTCACGGGTGGGTACCGCCGCTGGATGATCGTCGTCGGCGTCGGCCTGGCGTGCACCGTCATCGCGGGCCGGTGGTACTGCGGCTGGGCCTGCCCGATCAACGCCGTCTACCGGACGATCGATCGGGTGTACGAAGCGCTCGGCGTCGAACGACGACCGCCGCCGCCAGTCCTCCGGCGGTCGTGGCTTCGATGGGCCCTCGCCGCAGGGTTCGTCGGCCTGGTCGTGGCGAACCGGGCGCTCGGACTGGGCCTCGTCCCGATCCTGTACGTCACTGGGGGCGGGATCGCGATCGGCCTCGTCTTCGAGCCAAGAGCCTTTCACCGGCACCTCTGTCCCTTCGGCGCCGTCTTCGCACTCGTCTCGCGCCGCCAGCGCCTCGCCCTCGACGTGGCCGAAGCGGAGTGTCTCCAGTGCGGGCAGTGCCGGGCTGTCTGCCCGAACGACGCGATCGAGGTGGACGAACCGGGGGTGGCATCGATCCACACGGACGAGTGTCTGACGTGTTTCGCGTGTCGCGACGCCTGCCCGTCCGAGGCGGTCGAATACGGCTAACCCCGTCGCGGCTTTGGACCGAACCGGACCCGGGGGCGCCGTTCGAGGCTTCCAGATCGCAGTGTGTGTCGGGTCGTCGCCGACCGACTTGGTCCGCGTCGCCGCGCTTCTCGAACTTCGAGAGGAGGTGTTTCGGCGTCCGGTCGTTCGTCTGAACGAGGCTTCGGCCGTTCCTGATCGGACCCCCTTTTCGACGCAGCACAACGGTCTACGCGCCCCGATTAGAACACCGTTGGCATGCCAGCCAAGCGCTTTTTTGATTGCGTACGGCAATAGTTTCTGCAGGCACATTTCCACCCACCGACCCGCCTGGCTGCACGAGAGAGGCACCGCCCGAAAAGCCCTAATCCCACCCTTTCGGGCCCGTTTCCTTTCGCGGTCGTCGCCACGCTCAGTCCGGGGCGATACGACCCCTTTCGGCCCGGATCGGAGTGATTACCTCCCATTCTTCGAAGTCCACAGAATCGTCGGGCGGCAGTCTCCGAGTTCCGGTTGCTCCCTCGGGGTTGTTTTCCCGAAACTCCAGTCCGTCTAGTTTCGCGTTGATCCCCTGGCTGTCCCGATCGACTGGGGCGACGGACCGGTGCGTGCCCGAAGTCGTGGCGATACGAACAGCCGATCAGCGCCAGCTCGACGCTCGACTACATGGAGCGCGTCGTCGAGGAGTGATTCCGCCGGAACGCACCCTTCACCTCGTCGACGTCCGGAGCGGAATCGAGGACGACCGCGAGTTCGATCCGGGCCTTGTGCCCGGGGAGGTCGTCGGCGAAGACCGCGCCGTGGTCCGCGAGCGTCGCGCCGCCGCCGGGGGTTCCGTACACTGGGGCCACCGCGCCGGCGTGGCATCGGGAGGTGACGACGACGGGGGTCCCGGCGTCGATCGCTTCCCCCACCGCGTCGCCGAGTGTTCCTGTGGCGTTCCCGAGGCCGGTCCCCTCGAGGACGATCCCGTCGACGCCGTCCGCGAGCGCCGCATCGATCCCTGATGCGCCCATCCCGACGCCGCTTTTCACCATCCTGACCGCCTGCAACGGCGAACTCACTGGGAAGGTATGGGTTCGCGTGCCGGGCGGGCGGAAGAACCGAATTCCGTCGCGCCCGAGCGCGGCCACGGGCCCCTTCTTGGGCGATGCGAACGCCCCGAGTTGGCTCGTGTGCGTTTTGGTGACGTCCCGGGCGGCGTGCACCTCCTCGTCGAAGACCACGTACGTGCCGCCGGCGTCGATCAGTCGGCCGTGGCTCGCGGCCCGGACCGCGGCCAGCAGGTTCGCGGGCCCGTCGGCCCCCGCCTCGTCCGGCCGACGCTGGGCGCCCGTGAACGCCACCGGGACGTCGGCCTCGCAGGTCAGGTCGACGAAGTACGCCGATTCCTCCATCGTGTCCGTGCCGTGGGTCACGACGACGCCGTCGACGCCTGTGGCCGCCGCCTCTTCGATCGCGTCCCGCAGGTCGAACAGCGTGGCGAAACCGAGGTCGAAACTCGGCGATCGTGCGACCTCCTCGACGGTCACGTCGGCGTAGGCCTCGACGTCCGGGACCGCCTCGACGAGCGCCTCGCCGGAGCGTTCGGGCGTCGCTCCCTCCGCCCCGGCCCTCGTGCTCGCGATGGTACCCCCGGTGCTCAGGACCGTGATCCTCGGCGTCATGAGCGCGAGTCGGACCCCGTTCGCCGTAGGCCTGGTGGTCCAGGCGGTCCGGGCGCCACGGTCGACCCGGAGCGAAACCCTTACATTAGCGTTCGCTAATATTAGGATACGCTAAAATGAGTGAACCACGCGAACCGGGGGAAACGGCGGATCGAGCGGGGTCGGCCGCGGCCGAGCCGTGCTGCGCCGAACCGGCCCACGGCCTCCCGGCGGAGTCCCTGACGGCCGACGTCGAACGTCTCGCGGCGGCGGGCAACGACACGCGCTACGAGGCGCTCCGGTACGTCGCGGCCGCCGAGGACGGCCTCTGCGTCTGCGACCTCGAACCCGCGCTGGGCGTCAGTCAGGGCGCGGTGAGCCAGGCACTCTCGCGGCTGTTCACCGCGGGGCTCGTCACCCGGCGCAAGGAGGGCAAGTGGCGGTACTACGAGGCGACGCCGGCGGCCCACCGACTGCTGGAAACGATGGACGCGATCCGGGAGGGACACGATGACTGACGGCACTGACACCGGCACTGAGGATGGGGACGCCCCCGACTCGGCCACTCCCGACTCGGCGGCGGGAGACGACGCGGCGCGACGCGAGGGCGTTCGGGACCGGTACGGCTCGATCGCCGAATCCGCCGAGACGGAATCGGGCGATTCCGGGTCGTCGTGCTGCGGGGGGACCAGCGACTGCTGCAATGGTGCGGACGCCGACGAGATGCTCGCCGACGAGATCGAAGCCCGCGGGTACGACCCGGCGGACGTGGACCGCGTGGACACCGAGGTCGGGTCGCTGGGCTGTGGCAACCCGACCGCGATCGCGGACCTCGACCCCGGCGAAACCGTGCTCGACCTCGGTTCGGGCGGCGGGTTCGACTGCTTCCTCGCTGCGGACGAAGTCGGGCCCGAAGGATCGGTTATCGGCGTGGACATGACCCCGGAGATGCTGGAGAGGGCGCGTTCGGCCGCGGAGCGCAACGACGCCTCGAACGTCGAGTTCCGACTCGGCGAGATGGAACACCTGCCGGTCGCCGACGGGACGGTCGACGTCGTCATCTCGAACTGCGCGATCAACCTCTCGACGGACAAGCGGGGGGTCTTCCGGGAGGTCGACCGCGTCCTGAAACCCGGCGGTCGCCTCGCCGTCTCGGACGTGGTCGAGACGGGGCCGGTGCCGGACGACGTGGACCTCGATCCGGACGCCTTCGCGGGCTGTATCGCCGGGGCGGTCCCCGTCAACGCGCTCCGGCGCATGCTGGCGGACGCGGGGTTCGATGACGTGCAGGTGACCATCGAGGAAGGCAGCGAGGCGTTCATCGGCGACTGGGCCGAGGCGTACGACCCCAGCGAGTTCCTCGCGTCGGCGCGGCTCAAGGCGCGGAAGCCCGATTCCGAGGGGTGAGTGGGGTGCGGGACGGGTCTCCCATTCTTGTCGATTTCGCGCCCTCGTGTGCTGAACGCTGCCACTCGCGCCCCACCGTTCCGTAACGTATTTGAATCCCAGCGACCGAGAATTCGAATGCGTGTCCGGGTTAGGGTAGTGGACTATCCTTCAGCCTTGTGGAGGCTGAGACGCGGGTTCAATTCTCGCACCCGGACCTTTCTGCCTGCGAACGGACGTGAGCAGGCGAAAGTCCTTTGAGAGAATTGAATCAGGGAGTGGAGTGAACGAAGTGAGCGAAACGACCGTGGTTCAATTCTCGCACCCGGACCTTCTCGCCGGGGAACAAATCCGTGAGCGGCGAGCAAGTCCAACGGAGAGAATCGAATGAGACCGAGGTTCTGCGCGAAGCGCAGGTTCTCGGGCGTGGTTCGATTCTCGCACCCGGACCTTCCCGCTGCGAACGACATCCCGAGCGGCCAGTGTGCATCGGGAAGGACAGGGATTATCGCCGTTCGGGACGCCAAGGCCACCATGGACGTCACGGTCCGGGGATACCCGTTCGAAATCGACGAGGGCCTGATCGCGGCCGATCCGGGGGAAATCCGATCACAGATCGCCGAGTACGAACGCGGCGAGCGCGACCAGTTCGACCTCGACGTCGCGTTTCCCGAGGACTTCACCGGCGAGGTGATGCGGGCGATGGCCGCCATCCCGTACGGCGAGACGCGGACCTACGGGGAGATCGCCGACGCGATCGACAGCAGTCCGGTCGCGGTGGGGCAGGCGTGCGGACGGAACCCGGTCCCGGTGGTGGTCCCGTGTCATCGGGTGGTAGCGAGCGACTCCCTGGGCGGGTTCTCCGGCGGCGGCGAAAACGGGCTGGCGGCAAAGGAAGCGCTGCTCGAACACGAGGGGGCGCTGGAACCGCGATCCGAGTGGGGCAGCCTGCGGAGCGACGATCCGGGGCGGTAGGTCGGCGGACCGGGCGATCGCCGAAGGCGCTTTCCCCCGCGCTGCCCTGGTGCGGCCATGGAACCACGTCACTTCCTCCGCGTCGAGGGGCTCGCCGTCCTCGCGGGCGCGCTTGGCGTCTACTTCGGCCTCGGTGGCCCGCTCTGGTTGCTGGCGGTGCTGGCGCTGGCACCCGACCTCTCGATGCTCGGGTATCTTGCCGGTCCGAAACGCGGGAGTCTCGCGTACAACGTCGCCCACACCTACGCCGTCCCGCTCGCGATCGGGGGCGTCGGGTACTGGGTCGACAGCCGACTGGCACTGCTCGTGGTCGCTGTTTGGGTGGGGCACATCGGCGCCGACCGCCTGTTCGGGTACGGCCTCAAGTTCGAGTCCGGGTTCGAGGAGACGCACCTCTCCGTCCAGCCCGCGCCGCTGCCGGGGTTGGTCGACTCGGAGTGAGTCGCCGCGCTGGCCGCTCGTCCCGATCCCGCGGGTTCTCCCCCGGCGAGAACGGTGATACTCGGCTATATACTTCTCCTTGGATAATTCATATATGATTCGCAACCGTTTGGCGTGGGTCCCGGAACTCCTCAGAGGGCTCCTCGGCCTGACGTACGTCGTCGGCGGACTGGTACACCTCGCGTTCTGGGCGTCGAACCGCGCGATGTACGGCGAGATCACCGACTTCATCCTGTTCGGTTGGTACCGCGACCTGTGGACCGAACTCGTCCTCCCGAACCTCGGGACACTCCTGCCGCTGCTCGCCCTGTTCGAACTGGCGCTGGCCGCTACGCTTCTCTCGAGCGGACGGGGTGCGAAGGTCGGGCTGGCGGTCGGGGCCGCGTTCAACCTCGCCCTCGCGCCGCTGGGGTTCTGGTGGCCCACGAACGTCGCCCTGGCGCTCGCTCACCTCGCCCTCCTCCGGTTCGAGTTCCCGGACCCGTCCCTGACGCTCGCGAGGGATCGGATCGCCCGCGATCGATCCCCGTCGTCCTCGAAGGTCCGGTGAGGGCCGTTCGAGGGATCGACGCCCACCGGAGGATCAGCCGGCGATCTTTCCGCCGATCCACCCGCCGATCGCGCCCACGACGGCGACGAACAGCAGGGTGAACACCACCGTGAAGGCCAGGAGCCCCACGAACAGGAACGCCCAGTTGCCGTCCTCCACGCCGAGCGTGCCGTCGATCAGGCCGCCGAAGACGAAGACGACCGCCAGCGCGACCGGCAGCCCGGTGAGCAGTCCCGAGAGGCCGCCGACCTTGAGGTTGGCGTCGCGGTCGCCGCGCTGGAGGTAGCCCGCGATCGCCCCGCCGAGGGCCTGGGAGAACGGGACGAAGCTAAGCACGATCGACGCCACGGCGCCGACCATCGCGTTCGACCAGACGTAGCTGGGACGGCCGCCCTCCGCTTCCAGGCCGCGTTCGCGGCGTCGAACGACGTAGAACCAGACGGCCGCGAGCCAGACCGCCACCCCGGTGACGAGGAGGCCGATCCCGCTCCACCACGCCGTGGCCAACGTGACGTCGACGAGGTCCGGACCGGTGAACGCGTCCGACTGGATGGTGCCTTCCCGGACCATCTCCCGGATGAGCGTTCGATCGGCGCCGGCGAGCAGGGCGGCCCCGCCGACGACGAGCGCGAGTCCGATCAACACCAGGACGACGGGGACCACCCAGTCGAGGATCCGTGGATACTGGGGCCGACCGGCGTCCTCCGATCCGGTCTCGGCGGGTCGATCCGTTTCGTTCGCCGGCGACGCCGGAGCGTCGCGGTCGGCGTCGGCATCTCGATCGCGGTCGTTTGACGGTGTCATGGTGACGTCATGTTCGTTTCGCTACTACTTGACCGTTTGCCGTGACGCGTGGCTCCGGGAGCAAGGGCCCGGCGTTTGGTCGATCCCCCGGTCGACCGTTACTCCACGACCTGCCCGTCGGGTGGGCGGAGCACGAGCGCCGCCACGCCGGCGGCGATCGCCAGTCCGCCGCCGACCACGAACGTCGTCGACCAGCCGATCGACGTCGCGAGCGCGCCGGTCACCGTCCCGCCGAAGACGCCGCCCCACATCTTCCCGGAGTACAGCAGGGCGTAGTTGGCCGAGGAGTGGGTCTCGCCATAGTAGTCGCCGACGACGCTGGGGAACAGCGTGTATTGCGGACTCCAGAAGAACGTGGCGACGACGACCGCCACGACGAAGGCCGTGCTGGCCCCCTGGAGGCCGAAGAAGACCACCGCGAACAGGCCCAGGCCACAGAGGGAGAAGGCGGCGGCCATGGCGTTCTCGCGATCGACGCGGTCGGACACCTCGCCCAGCACGAGCCGCCCGACGCCGCCGGCCAGCGGGAGGAGGGAGGCCGAGGCGGTGGCGATCAGCGCCGCCAGGCCGAGGTGTTCGGCGTAGGCGACGACCTTCTCGGTGAGCATCAGCCCGGCGCCGGAGACGCCGACGAACATCGCGTACATCAGCCAGAACTGCCAGGTCCGGAGCATCTCCCGCCAGGTGTACTGCTGTCGGGCGAGGCCACCGTCGGAGGCGGCGGCCTTGTCGGCGTCGTCCTCGCGTCCACCCCCGTTTCCATCGCGCCCCTCGGCCCCGTCCTGACGCCAGCCGTCGGGCGGGTCCCGCAGCAGGATCGCCCCGGCGACGAGGACCACGAAGATGAGCCCGCCCATCACCCGGAGGACGCGGGTGTAGCCGGCGACCGTGGCGTTGGCGCGGACGTAGGGGACGAGCGCTGCGCTCCCGCCCGCGAAGGCCATCGTCCCCAGCCCGGAGGTCAGTCCCCGGCGGTCGGGGAACCACTTGAGCGCCGTGTTGACCGCGATGGTGTAGACGATCCCGACGCCGATCGCCCCCAGCGAGTACAGCAGGTAGATCTGCCAGATCTCGGTCGCGAACGCGAGGCCGAAGTAGCCGCCGCCGGCGAGGGCCGCGGCCACCAGCGACAGCGCCCTGGGGCCGTGGCGGTCGCGCCACCACCCGACCGGGAACTGCGACCCGGCCTGGAAGATCACGAACAGCGTGAAGACCGTCGAGAGCGCGGCGCTCGAGGCGCCGATGGCGTCCGCGACGGGGCCGCGGATCGACGACCAGACGTACTGGTAGGGCCCGACGACCGCCATCATCCCCGCCGCGCCGAGGACCAGCCACCAGCGCGAGAACCCGAGGACGTCGCGTGCCCGCTCGTCGAGGTCCGCCGTGCCGCCGTCTCCACGGATCGCCCGCTCCCTGCCCGGCTCGTCGCTCATCGTATTCCCGGCCACAACCCGACCGCGAAAAAGGATGTCCTTCCCGGACTGGACTGCCGGGGCCGCTTCGCCGAGATCCCTACACAGTCTTCGTCGACGTCGTGGTGTTGCCCGCGGCGTCGGTGACCGAGAGCCGCACGTCGCTGGCGGTGCTCCTGGTGCGGTCCTCGTGGGAGCCGCTGGCGCTCGAACCGCTCACGCTGGTGGTCGTGCTGTCGAGGACGTTCCCGTTCGAGTCGAGCAGTTCGGTGGTGACCGAATCGAGGTCGCCGTCGGCGTCCGAGACGGCCCAGTCGGTCGTCGCCCGGAACCACGGTCCCGTGGTGCGGGTGCTCACGCTGAACGTGTCGATGGTCGGCGCGCTGCTCGTGTCCTCGGTCTCGCTGACGGACGTGCTGTCCGATCCGGCGTTGCCGTTCGAGTCGGTGACGGTCGCGTCCACGGTGTAGGAGTTGCCGGAGCCGTCGTCGCCGGCGGCGACGAGGCGGGTCGTCCCGCTGGCGCTGGACCCGCTGACGCTGATTGACGCCGAATCCTCGCTCTCGCCGTCGGTATCGTCGGTGAGCGAGAGGTCCACGCCGGAGAGGTCGCCGTCGTCGTCGCTGACGTCCCAGGAGACGTCGAACTCGGCGTCGGAATCGCTGGTCTCGACCTCGGTGGCCGAGAGGCTGTCGACGGTCGGGGCGCTCTCGGTGTTGTCGGTCGTGACCGCGATCGACGACGTGCTGGTGTTGCCGGCCGAGTCGGTCGCGGCCGCCTCGAACGTGTGGTCGCCGTCGGCGAACTGCGTCGTGTCCAGCGAGTCCTCGTAGTAGCCCGACGTGGAGTTGTAGGTCGTCGACCGCGAGGAGCCGCCGTCGACGTTGTACGTCACGTCCAGCGAGTCGTCGCTGTCCTCGCTGTCGCTGGCGCTGATCTGCACCGTGATCGTCCCGCTCACGGTGTCGCCGTCGGTCGGGTTGGCCCAGGAAACGCTCGGCGCACTGTCGGTGGACCCTCCGAGCACCGCGTTCTCGGCGTCGAGCAGGCCGTATCCCTGCTCGTTGTCACCCAGCCCGATGTCCTCGGCGCTGTCCTGGAGTCGCGTGCGGGCGTCGGTGTTGGTGTAGCCGTTCGCCATCAGCTGGGCGCCCGCGCCGGAGACGTGCGGACACGCCATCGACGTCCCGCTGAACGTGTCCAGGCCGTCGGAGGAGGACTCCGGCGGCACCGTCGAGAGGATGCTCTCGCCCGGCGCGGCGAGTTCGACTTCGGGTCCGGTCGAGGAGAAACTCGCCAGGCTGTCGTCCGAACTGGTCGCCGACACCGCGATCACGGTGCTGTAGGCCGCCGGGTAGCCCACGCAGTCGGTACAGGGCCCGTCGTTGCCCGCCGCCGCGACCAGCAGCACGCCGTTGTCGTAGGCGTACTGGCAGGCGTCCTTGACGACCGAGGAGGAACTGCCGCCCAGGCTCATCGAGGCGACGTCGAACCCCTGGTCGGCCGCCCACTCGATGCCGGCGGCGATGTTGTCGTACGATCCCGAGCCACAGCCGTTGAGCACTTTGCCGGCCCAGAGGTTCGCTTCGGTAGAGACGCCGACGACGCCCTCGCTGTCGTCGACCGCGTCGGCGATACCCGCACAGTGGGTGCCGTGGTCGTTGTCGTCGTCCCACGCGTAGTTGCAGTCGTTGGTGTTGTCGTCGCAGCCGAAGATGCCCCCGGTCGCCTGGCCACAGCACTCGTCGGCGAAACACTTCCCTCCCGCGACGTTCCCCGAGAGGTCGTAGTGATCGGAGTCGATCCCGGTGTCGAGGATGGCGACGTCGGCGCCGTTGCCCGTCTCGCCGTCGTCGTGGAGGACGTCAGCGTCCACGCGGTCGATGCCCCACGGAAGGGTCTGCGCGAGAGCCTGCATCTCGCCGTTCTCCTCGACGTACCTGACGTTGGGGTTGTTCTCGAGCGCCTCGATCGCCGCGCCAGAAAACCGGCCCGAGACGGCCTTCCCGACGTCGTCGAAGTTCAGTTCCCGGTGGACCGACGACGCGTTCCGGCGCGCCACGTCGAAGGACGCGTTCGCTCTCAGTCCGACGATCACCCGATCCCCTTCGCTCCCGCCCGCGCTCGCCTGGCCCGCAACCGCCGCCGCTCCCATCGCGCCCGCGGCGCCGCGGATCACGTCCCGGCGAGAAAGGTGTGTGCTATTGTCAGCCATGCTCGTCCCCACCCAGTGGGTTACCAATAATAAATCCCCGGTACGCTCGAGTGGAACGCGCGGTCACGGCGGACCACTGCCCGCCGGCCCCTCCTCGCCCATCGTCTGACGTAAGAACTATACTCGCGCCGACGGACGGGTTTCCCTATGGGATTGATGAGCAAGATCTTCGGTGACCGTGGCTCTCACGGGGTCGACGATTACGTCGAACTGGACGCCGACCAGCTCGAGACGACGCCGTCGGACGCCGCCATGACCGTCCACGTCGCCGAGATACAGGAACAGCAGGACGCGATCGCGATCAAGGACGCCGTCTACGACGGCGACCTCGTCATCGCGGACATCACGCGCCTGCGCACGGAGGACCGGACCGCCGACCACATTCTCGACGAACTCCGCCAGGTGGCCAAGGAGGTCGACGGGGACATCGTCCAGAAGGGCGACGACCAGCTGGTCGTCACGCCGACCGGCGTCAAGATCAGTCGACAGAAACTCGGTCAGGACTAGTCAGAACGGCAACCGATCGCGGAGTTCCTCGATCAGCGATCGTTCGTCGGTCTCCTCCTCGGGATCGGGAACGACGCGATCGGCCGGCCGGATCACCGTCCTGTTGCCCTTCTCCTCGACGAGGATCAGGCGGTCCTCCCGGAGCTCCGCGAGGGCGCGTTCCAGGTCGTCGATGTCGACGTCGACGCGGGACCTGAGCTCGAAGACCGTCATTCCCTCCTCCTTCCGGCCCACGAGCGCGTCGAGGACCGCGATCTGGACGTCGGGGCGATCCCGAAACTCGCCCTTGAGTGCCATCGTCCCCTCCTAGGTCGTGGTGGCCTATATACTTTTGATCCCGGACCGGAGCGACGACGGCCTGGCCCGGCCAAACAGTAGTCTTTTGCCCTCGGATAGGGTACGCGTTGACCATGGGTCTCAGGTGCTCGATGTTCGGCCACGCTTTCGGGGAGCCGGAGGTCGAACGCGAACGCGAGGAACGAGGAAGCGAGGTGGTAACGGTCGAACGCGAGGTCGAAGTCTGCGAACGGTGCGGGGAGCGCAACGTGATCAGCGAGAACACGGAGGTGACCGCGGCGGCGTCGGCGAGCGACGACGCGACCGCGTCCGACGACGCCCCCGACGCGGACGACACCGCGGCGCCGGAACCCGGGGACGACACCGGGGCCGGCGAGGCCGAAGCCGAACGGGCTGACGCCCCGGCGGCCGCGGCGGCCGACGAGTCGACCGACGAGGCCGAGGACGCCGACCGCGCCCCCGGCGAGGACGAGGGCGTCGAAGTACTCACCGACGACGACCCGGCCGAGGCGGAGGCGGAGGCCGAGGACGCCGCGGGCGCGGGGCCCCCGGAGCAGACCGCGGAGGCTGAGGGAGCGGACGGGACGCGGGACGCGGGGCCGGCCGAGGCCGACGAGGACGACGCGGAAGGGGGCGAGGTAATACGGGACGCCGAGTCGGACGGCGAGGAGATGGCCGAGCCGGAACCGGACGAGGAGGCGCCCGGTTCCGCGGACGACGCGCCGGACGAATCGCCCGGCGCCGACGACGACGGGATCATCATGGACGAACCCGACCGGGAACGCGAACGGGGGGAGTGGCCCGAATCCGAGGCCCCGGACGCCGAACCGCCGAGCGAGCCGGACGCCTGGCCGGAAGCCGACTCCCGGGCCGAGGAACCGGCCGAGGGGACGGCGAACGACGGGGAATCGGCGTCGGGGACCGAAGGTGACTCGTCGGGGCCGGAGCGGTCCTCGCCGCCCGAACCGGATCCCGGGTTCACCAGCGCGGGCCCCGCGCCGTCGCCGGGCGAGGAGGGACAGTCGTCCGGAGTTCACGAGTTCTACTGTCCCGAATGCGGGTACGCCGTCCCGGCCAACCGTGGCTCGCTCCGCGTCGGCGACATCTGCCCCGAGTGTCACAGCGGTTACATCACCGACCGCGGCAACTGAGACGAAACGGATAACCGACCCCCACCCCATTTCACGATCATGAAAGAGTACAAGATGCGACGCGGCGAGTATCTCGAGGATCGGGTACCTGACCTGCGGGCGAGCATCGAGGAGTACTTCGGCGAAATCACGGGGACGGAAACCTACAAGGGGAACGAGCTGTACGTCGTCGGCGATCCGGACAACCCGGTGTTCGAACGCATCGTCGCCGGAGCGGCGAGCTACAGCGGGAAGAAGGACAAGCTGGCGGTCGAATTCGAGGAGACCGACCCGGCCGAACTCGACCCGGACGAACTCGAGGCGGCACAGGAGGCGGTCTCGCTGAAGAACGAGTTCCTGCTCGAATGCACCGGCCGGGACGCCAAGGCGCGCCGCGACTCGATGAAGCGGACCGTCGAGGACGACCCGGACCACGACTTCGAGGCCTGACCCGGATATCTCCCTGATTTTGGTGTCGCGGGATCGACGGAACCGAGGAACCCCGTAGCGGTTGCCCAGGGGATCGAGTTGCCGGACGACGCGGTCCGACGGCTTCGAGCGAAGCCGGGGCGGGGGCCGGGGACACAATTGCGAGCCCGACGGGGAATTTTCCGGGTTCCCGACGACCACAGGTCGACGCCCGGCGGTTTCGGGACGAACCGGTCGTCACAGCCGTCGGCCAGTCGATCGTTCCGGCGGTCGCCGAACCGGTCGTCCCGGCCGTCGGCGGCCCCGCCGTGACGGACCCGTGGTCCCCCCTCAGGAACGGGAAAGCCAGGCCCGGAGCTGGTCGAGCGAGAACAGCGAGGTCGGCCGGTCCATGTGGACGCCGATCTCGCCCGAAAGCACCCACAGGCCGGCGCGCTGGATCGGCTCGGGCAGGGAGTACGCCCGGCGGAGCCAGCTCCCCAGCCGGATCTCGGTCCCGAGGTCGTCGCGCCAGGCGGCCTCGTAGTCGGCGAGTGTGGCCGGGTCGTCGGGGTCGATCGTCCGGGCGGCGTGGTCGGCGCTCGTCATGCCGTAGAGGATTCCCCCGCCGGTGAAGGGCTTGGTCTGGGCGGCGGCGTCCCCGACCAGGAACCCGCGGCGACTCGTCACCGTCGGCGGGGGGCCGATCGGAATCGCGCCCGAGCAGCGCCGGGTGACGTCCGCGCCGTAGTCGGCCACCAGGCGGTCGAACCGGTCCCGGACGTCGTCCCCCGGCGGCGCGGCCAGGCCGTACTCGACGCCGGCCTCGCCACGAGGGATGCGCCAGGCGAAAAAGCGCGGGGCCGTCAGGTGGACGTCGACGAAGTCCCCGTCGTCGGCCGTTTCGTCGAACCCGAGGACGCCGTGGAGGAGTTCGTCCGGGTCGGGGAGGCCGAGTTCCCGTCGGACCCTGGAGCGCGGCCCGTCGCAGCCGGCGACCATCCGGGCCTCGACGGTCTCCACGCCATCGGGCGTGCTGACGGTCACCTCCACGCGGTCCTCGCGTTCCTCGACCCCCGTGACGGCGTGGTCCTCCCGGACGTCGGCTCCGGCCTCGCGGGCCAGGTCGGCGAGGTGACGGTCGAGGCCGACCCGGTCGATCACGTTCGAGACGACGGCGTCCTTGTAGAAGGGGTAATCCTCGCTGCCGGGCCCCCGGACGTGGAACCGCGCGCCGTGGATCTCGTTCTGGAGGAGGTCGTCGCGAGCGTCCGCGGCCGCGTACTCCCAGAGGTCGGTCGAGACGTGCCCCGAGCAGGCCAGGGGCTCCCCCACGGTCCCCGCCTCGAAGACGACCACGTCGTGGCCGGTCGCGGCGGTCCGGCGGGCGAACCGCGCCCCCGGCGGCCCGGCCCCGACGACGACGAAATCGAACATTCGAGGGGAACGTATCGCGTCGAGCGGTAAATCTCTTCGTTCTCGATCGCCGACGGCTCCACCGGAGCCCCACGCGACCCCGTCGTCCCCCGTCCCGGGTCCCGATAGTGTTTAATACCGCGCTTTCCAAAGGCCGAACGTAATGTCGGAAGTCTGCTCGACGTGCGGGCTGCCCGAGGAGCTCTGCGTGTGCGAGGACGTCGCCAAGGAGTCCCAGCAGATCTCCATCCGCATCGACGAGCGAAGGTACGGGAAGGAGGTAACGGTCATCGAAGGATTCGACCCCAGCGAGGTCGACCTCGACAGTCTGTCCTCGGATCTCAAGTCGAAGTTCGCCTGTGGCGGCACCGTGGAAGAGGGGTCCATCGAGCTCCAGGGCAACCACACCGGCCGCGTCGAGGAATTCCTGGAAGGCAAGGGCTTCAACGTCGCCTGACCGCGTCCCTCGTCCCGGGTTTTCGGCCGAGTCGTCCCGCGAGCGACGGCCGTCCGGAGGACGGCGCGGTGCTAGTTCTCGTCCCGACCGACGCGGGCGCGTCCCTCGTCGGCGTCGACTCCCGTCTCGAGCGGCCCGTCCCAGGCGTTCAGCCCGCCGGCCATGCTCTCGACGACGGCGTCGTCCATACCCTCGTAGGCGGCGATGAGGCGGGCGGCCTGGACGCTCGCCTCGCCGCGTGGGCAGACCGTCACGATCCGGTCGGCGGGCTCGATCCGGTCGACCTCCCTGGCCAGTCGCGAGAGCGGGACGTTCAGACTCCCCGGGATGTGCTCGGCCTCGAACTCCACCGGCTCCCGGACGTCGACGACCTCGAGGTCGGCGTCGTCCTCGAGGAGTTCGGCGACGCGATCCGGGCTGATCTCTCCGTCCATGCGTCCGGGTAGGGAATCGAGGAGGAAAAGTCGCTCGCGACGCGACGACGCACCCGCCGGTGCGCTCACCCGTACGTCGTCTCGAGATACTCGACGATCCGCTCGGACTGGGCCATCGTCACGCCACGGTCCTCGTCCACGACGACCGGGACCGCTCGCTGTCCGGAAACCCGACGGACCTCGTCGCGCCTCGAGTGGAGCGCCTCGACCCGGACGGACTCGTAGTCGACGTCGAGCGCGTCCAGTTTCTCCGCGACGGTCTCGCAGTACGGGCACCCGTCGAGTCGGTAGAACGTGAGGGTCATGGGCGGCGGTTGGAGTCGGAGGAGCAAAAGGGCCGCGGGGGGCCGGGTCGCCGAACCGGGCCGTCGTCAGTCGACGTGTCCCTCGGCCCGGAGCTGATCCGCGTCCCCCTTGTCGAAGCGCCACACGATGTCGGCCTTCGCGTCCTCCCAGTCCCAGGGGTCGACGATGACGACGTCGCCCTCGCGGATCCGGACGCGCTTTCGCATCCGGCCCGGGATGCGGCCCATCCGCTCCTCCCCGTCGGCACAGCGCAGTCCGACGCGACCGTACCCCTGCATGTCGGTTACCACGGCGAACAGCTCGTTTTCGTCGGGCATCCTGAGATCCCGACGGGTGGCTTCCTCGGCCATGACAACTATAGGCTTCGTCGATGCTTAAGCCGGCGCTTTTCGCTGGGGCCGGAGGGGGAAAACGTGGGGCGACGATCGAGTTCGACCCCGTCGTTCAAGTCGATCGGGGCTGAATGGGGCGCATGCCCACGCTCGAGACCTGCCGACGGGAGATCGAGGACCTCCACGCCTTCTTCGTCCGGTGGTACGCCGGACGGATCGATCGCGGGGAATTCGATCGCCTGGAACGGGCCCTCGCCCCGGAGTTCGAGATGATATCGCCGACCGGCGGCCGATCCGACCGGGCGGCGGTCCTGGACTGGATCCGCGAGTCGTACGGCCGGGAGGCGCCGGGCGATTTCGACATCGAGATCCGGAACGCCGAACTCGTTCGGGACCTGGGCGAGCACGCCCTCGTCCGTTACGAGGAGTGGCAGTGCGAGAACGGCGACGAGAACGGCCGGATCAGCACGGTCCTGCTGCGCGAGGCCGATTCGGCACCCGGCGGCGTCGAGTGGATCGATCTCCACGAGACGGCGCTGGAGGGGTGATCGCGGCGAGCGATACCGCGTTTTCGTGACGTTTTTCCCGGTTCTCGATTCGAAGTCCCCCTGTATGCCCTCCAGACGAGCGATGCTCTCGGCGCTGGCCGCCGGTGCTGCGGGCGCGGTCGCCGGGTGCAACGAGCCGATGACCGCCACCGGCTACGTGCAGTTGAAGGCCGTCCAGGGCCGCCGGAACGGAACGACCCGGGACGTCGTCCAGGTCCAGCCCGGCGACCCCGAATCGAAGGGCGTTATCGACGGGTTCGTCAGGGACCGGTGGGCCGACCGGTTCGAGGATCCGAAACGGCCGACGGTCTCGGCGGCACTCCACGACGACCTCGAGTCGTACTACGAGGACGTGACGTACCTCGTGGGGGTCTGCAGCGACGACTGGCCCGACGCGTACTGCAACAACGCGACGGCCGACCGCGAGGACTTCAACCGGGTCCAGGTGTACGACGAGGTCAGGGCCGCGATGGAGGATTCCGGGATCGAGATCTACGGCGTCGAGGGAACCTGGACGTTCCCGCCGGAGCGAACGACGGCCGAGTAGGTCGGGATCGACGCCGGAACTCGCGACGCTCGCGTCGCCCGCGGCACCGGCGAGACGTTCGGCCTCGCCAACCTATTAGCCGTCCCCTGTCGTATGCCGACCCATGCCACCCGAGATGGAGTACACGACCCTCGGCGACACCGGGCTGGAAGTATCGCGGCTCTGCCTGGGCTGCATGAACTTCGGGTCCTGGGGCGTCGAGGACCACGAGGCCTCGATCGAGGTGATCGACGCGGCCATCGACGCGGGGATCAACTTCCTCGACACGGCGAACGTCTACTCGTCGGGCGAGAGCGAGACGATCCTCGGGAAGGCCATCGAGGGCCGCCGCGACGAACTCGTGATCGCGACCAAGGTCTACGGCGAGATGGCCGAGCGCCCGAACGGGCAGGGGCTCTCGCGAAAGCACGTCCTCGAACAGGCCGAGAAGAGCCTCGACCGCCTGGGGACCGACTACGTCGACCTCTACCAGATCCACCGCTGGGACGAGCACACGCCGATCGAGGAGACGCTGCGCGCGCTCGATCGGCTCGTCGACGAGGGGAAAGTGCGCTACGTCGGCGCGAGCACGATGCACTCCTGGCAGTTCATGAAGGCGCTGAAGGAAAGCGACGTGAACAACCTCGAGCGGTTCGTCTCGATGCAGCCGGAGTACAGCGTCGCGCGGCGCCACGAGGAGCAGAACGTCCTGCCGCTGTGTGCCGACCAGGGGATCGGCGTCATCCCCTGGAGCCCGCTGGCGGGCGGGTTCCTGACGGGCAAGTACGAGCGCGGCGAACCCGCGCCGGAGGGCTCCCGCCTGGCCGAGCGCGAGACGACGCCCGACGAGCGGTACGGCGAGGGGCAGTGGCAGGTGCTCGACGTCGTTCGCGAGCTGGCCGAGGAGAAGGACGCCACGCCGCTCCAGATCAGCCTCGCGTGGCTGCTGCACAAGGACGTCGTCACGGCGCCGATCATCGGCCCGAAGACGATCGACCAACTCGAGGAGAACCTCGGGGCGCTCGAGGTCGAACTGACCGACGAGGACATGACCCGCCTCGAGGAACCGATCGAGCCGGCGTGGGCCGGGCAGGGAACCTGATCGTCGACGTCGAGCGATCGGGACGCAGTGGCGCGGGTGTTACTCCACATTTATAATATAGCTAAGGAGAAGATACATGGAAAAGAATGCGACGTACCTGCTCACCGTCGTCACGAATCGAGAGGGATCGAGCATCGATTCCCAGGCGACTGTGACGATGAGCGAGAAAATAACCCCACACACAAAGGACGTGACTACAACGACGACCTGAAGCGGCCTTGAATCGTAGTCGTTCATCGATTCCCACAGACGCCGCATTGCAGTGGTCGGCCGTACGTGTCACGAATATATAATATTTCCGAGGGCGGGGTGACGAAGGCGACGACCACTCCGTTCCGCTCCCGATCGCACGCCGTGAACTGTGTTCACAAACTCAAACTCGCGTTTGAGCCTACGCCACGGCTTTAGCTCCGGTAACTCTCTATTGGGCCGTGCCTTCCCACTCTCGACGGAGCTTTCTGAGCGGTACCGCCCTGACGCTAACCGCACTGACCGGGGTCCTCGACGCCGGTCGCCACCTCGACCCACCCCGACCGACCAGGTATTCGCTCCCGTCCGACCTGGAGTCCCTCCTCGAACCTTTGCCGTCGGCCGACGCGGTCGACGTCGACTACCGGACGATCGTCCTCCAGGACGTGGACGGCGACGACGCGTCCGACCTGCCGGCCGAGGCACGGCGGGCCGTCGAGTCGCTGGACGTCTCGTCGGAGGACCTCTCGAAGCTCGTCTCGGCGTATCCCGAGGACTACCGTCGTCGCCTCGGCGTGGCGGCCGGCGACTTCGACGCGCTCGCGGACGACGACGGGGACGACCGGGAGGGCGGCTGGCGGATCACCGACACCGGCGACGTCGGCATCGCGACGGTCGAGGGGCGCGCCGCGTTCGCCGCCGGTCGGACCGCTGACGACCGCGTCGACACCGCGGAAACGATGGCAGCGGCCGCAACCGGCGACGTGGACCGGTTCCTCGACGAGGCCCTGGCTGCCGGCCCGGCGATCGAGGCGCTCGCCGACTTCGACACGATCCTGTTCGTCCCCGACCCCGCCGGGACCGGATACCCGCCCGTCGCGGGCGATCGACTGCAAGCGCTCGGTGCCGGGTTCGAGGTGCACCCCAGGGAACTCGAGGGGACTGCGGAAAACGAATACCTTCTCTTCCCGGCGTCGGACGCGACGCTCGACGAGGAGAGGGCCCGATCCGTCGTCGAGTCGGTCGACCCCGGCGTCGTCGTCGAGGCGGACGTCTCCCGCAGCGGCGACGCGGTCCGGGTCGAGGCCGTCGTGGAGGCGGCCCCCGAATACGACCGGGAGGCCGCTCCCGACGCGCAGGTCCGGACCACGTTCGACCGGGAGACGACGACGCTCACCTTCGAACACGAGGGTGGCGAGCCCGTCCCGGCGACCGAACTGGAGCTCTGGGTCGACGGGGAGATCGCGGATCCACAGCCCGCGGACGAGTTCATGGCGTTCGAGCCGGGGGATTCGCTCACCGTGGACACCGGACCGCTGGGCACGGCCGTGCTCCGCTGGTTCGACGAGGCGGAGAACGTCCACTACGTGTACGCCTCGGAGACGGTCGACCGGGAAGCGTTCGAGATGACCCACGACTTCGAGTCGGACGCCGTCGAGATCACGTACGTCGGCCGGCGTCCGGCGGATCCGGCGAAGCTCAGGGTGACCCATCGCGGCGACGACGAATTCCGGCGGATCGAGGACCCGTTCGCCGACGCCGGCGACACGCTCGAGGACGGCGATTCGATGGTCGTCGAGAACGTCGGCGTCGAGGAGTCGGTCCGGGTCGAACTCGACGTGCCTTCGGTGCCCGGCGTTCATCGGAGTCCCCTGGCACGCCTTCGCGTCTCCCCGCCGCGGATCCACCTCCGCAACCACCCGGAGGATGGGGTGATCGCGCGGTATTACGACGGGCGGGAACGCGACGCCGACGAGTTCCGGCTGTTCGCCGACGGCGAGCCGGCGGACGTCCAGTTCGCCGACGAGACGGACACCCTGTCGGAGGGGGACGCGATACCCCTCGGGGAGTTCCCGATCGGCACGAACCTTCGCGTCGAGTGGCTCGAACCGGACGACAACGTGGTCGTGACCGAACACGTCGTCGCCCCCCGAACCCGCGTCTCCATGGAGTACGACGAGGACGAGGGCACCGTCCGGATCGAACACCGCGAGGGCGAGGCGGTGCCGGCGGAGGACCTCGAACTCCGGATCGACATGACGCCTGCGGACGTCCAGCCGGCCGATACCCTCGAGGAATTCGGCCCCGGCGACGCGTTCGCCGTGGAGGTGCCGCCGCTCGCCAACGTCGAACTCGTGTGGGTCTCCGACGGGAGCGAACGCCACCTCGGCGGGACGATGACCGCGCGCGACGCCATCGAGGCGCGGTACGATCCGGATCGCGAAACCATGGAACTCACCTACGTCGGTGAGCAGCCGGCCGACCCCGAACGGCTGCACGTCAGTCACGGCGACGCCCCGCCCCGCACGGACGACGCGGAGAAAGTCTTCGCCCGGGAATACGACGCGTTGTCCACCGGCGACGCCGTCGAGGTCGACGCCGAGATCGGGGACCGCGTCGTCATCTCGGTCCGGACCGAGTCCGAGAACGCGACCGCGGTGCGGTCGGTCGCCCACTTCTCGACGGAGCCCAGACGCGGGTTCGTCTTCAGGGAGGAGGGCGGGACGATCGCGGCCGTCTACACGGACCGCGTCGAGCGCGACGCCGAGGAGTTCCGCCTGCTCGTTGACGGCGAACCGGCCGAACGCCAGCCGGCGGACGTCCACGACACGCTCGAGCGCGAGGCGACGGTCGAACTCGGCGAGTTCCCCGCGGGGACCACCCTCGCTGCTGAGTGGACCCCGCTCCCGGACTCGTCGACGGTCGCCGAACACGTCGTTGCGCCGGAGGCCTCCTTCGACGTGAATTACGACGCCGACGACGGGGAGCTCGAGGTCGTCCACGCCGGTGGCGACGCGATCGCCCCCGAGGACCTCTCGGTCGTCGCCCCGCCCGCGATCCCCCGTCCCACCCCGTGGGAGGCAGCCAGCGATGCCGACGCCGGTGCCGAGGTCACCCGCGGGGATAGCGCAACGGTCGAAGTGGACGAATCGCCCCGGATGGTCGTCGTCCTGTTCCGCGAGAACGAGGTCCTGCACCGGGAAGAACTGGCCGGCACCGACGCCTGAGGATCGATCGTCCCGCCGTTCGACTCCGACCCCGACAGCGTTTTCCCGGCCGAAACCCTTCCGACGACCGATGATGGGGACCACCCACGCGTTCGTCGGGCTGACGATGGCGGCCGCCGTGGCGGCCGTCGCGCCCGAGGTCGCGGTCCCCGCCGCGATCGGCGGGCTCGCGGGCGGCATCTTCCCCGATTTCGACATGCTCGCGACGCACCGCCGAACCCTCCACTTCCCGGTCTACTACTGGATCCCGGCCGTCCCGGCCGCCGCGATCGCCCTCCTCTTCACGACGCCCGTCACCGTCGGCGTGGCCCTCTTCCTCCTGGCCGCCGCGGTCCACTCGGCCAGCGACGTCCTCGGCGGCGGCCTCGAGCCCCGGCCGTGGCTCGGAACCGCCGAGAAGGGGGTGTACGTCCACCCGACGCGCCGATGGGTGCGCCCCAGGCAGTGGATCCGGTACGACGGCGCGCCGGAGGACCTGGTGCTGGCCGCCCTCCTGTCGGTCCCCGGACTGCTCACCTTCGGCGGGCGGATCCGGACGGTCGTCCTGGTGGCGCTCGCGGTCTCGGTCGCCTACACGGTGACGCGCAAGAAACTCGTCGAGGTCGTTCCCGAGCGGTTCCTGTGAGCGTCGCAGGGGCCGCCGCTCACCCCTCCCAGAGGTCCATCGCCGCGAACCGCTCCGCCACGGGATCGAGCACGTCGTCGAGGTCCAGTTCCTCGGTTTCGATCCGCCGAAGGGTCCGAAACAGTGTGGGGTCGAACCCCGGGCTCAGGATGAGGAACGCTCCCCCGGTCGCGGTCGTCCGGAGCACCCACCGGGCGTACGCGTCGATCGGCGCCCATCCCGCGTCGGAGAGCACGACCGCGATCCGCCACGCCTGCTCGCGCCCCTCGGTCATCGAGCGCAGGGTCAGCGACTCGTCCAGCCGTCCCAGCGCACGATCCAGGTCGTCCACGCCCGGCGCGTACGCCGCCGCGAGCGCGTCCTGCTGGACGTCGACGAGGTCGGCGAGGATCCCGTCGATGGCCCGGTGGTCGGCGTACTTCCGGTCGCGGTTCGGATCGAGTCCGACGTCGGCGAGCGCGAGCGCGAGGTCGTAGTTGATGTGGGCGTTCACGCCGAGGTAGGAGTCCTGGACGATCAGGGCGTCGCCCCGCAGGGCAGTTCCGAAGGCGATCCGCCAGGGCTCGGGAACGGCCGCGAGACGGCCACGCTCGAAGGCGAGGAACGCGCGCCGGTAGTAGCCCGCGAACGCGACCAGGTAGTCCCGCATCCAGTCCGGGTCCCCGAACCGGCCCCGCTCGATTCCCGCGCGGACGGCCCGGGTCATGCGCGTGTAGATGGTCAGGAAGACGGCGCGCCGGTCGTGCCGCGTTCGCAGTCGGTCCTCGAGTCGCGAGAGGCGATCGGTGGCGTCCGCGACCGAGTCGAAGGGCGTCTCGACGACGTCCACCAGCGCCGGGTCGGGCGAGTCGGGTGGTTCGAACGGTCCGACCTCCCCTCGAAGCGCCAGGATCGTCGCCCTGACCGTTGCGCCGTCCAGCAGTCGGACCGCCGTCGTGAGTCCGGGCATCGTTCCCCGTCGTCGCTCGATACTGGCCGACGGCGGAAATAGTTCGCCCCGGCGGATCGGGACGGATCGCAGGTCGCGATCGACTGACGGCCGATATCGCTCCCCCCGGACGAGCCAGGTCTCGGGTCGCGTCCGTCCGTCGGGTCGACGGGACGGATCGCGGCCAAACGACTTAACGGCCCGCCCGATCGACGATGAAACACGCCGGGAACGACATGGTTCAGGGATACGCCGAACGGCGGTGGTTCGACCCCCCGGAGTTCTACGGGCTGTGGCTGTTCGTCGCGGTGACCTACGGCGCGGGCGACCTTCTCACGACGATGACCGTCGTCGCCACTCCCGGGGTCGTCGAGGCGAACGCCGTCGTCGCCGCCGCGATCGGTCGCTTCGGGACGACGGGACTGGTCGCGCTGAAGATCGCGGTCCTGCTGTCGTCGCTCGGGATCAGCCTCTACGGCCTCGCCGTGTTGCGGGACCGGACGATCTATTACCTCCCGCCGGTGCTCCTGGCCTGCACCGGCGGGGTCGCCACGGCGTACAACCTCCTGCTCCTGCTGTTTTGATTTGCCTTCCCCCGTTTCGAGGGCCCGTCCCCCGATATGTATCAGGAACGACTTGACGCGATCAGACTACTCCGGCGGGGTGTCGAGCAACCCGACGACGGTGACGAAGACGCTCGCCAGCAGGACGAACAGCGAGATGTCGCCGGCTGTGACGGCTCCGTAGACAGCAACGATACCGAGTTCGAGGCCGAGCATCATCAGCTTGTTACCGTTTCTCCAAACGTCGACCATAGTGGTAATAACTGATAATGTTCGGATAAAAGGATTTCCTGGTTTAATCCTGAGTCTTCGGCAGGTGGATTGCGTTCGAGGAGGGGCGCTACCGACACTCTAGCTCTCGTGTTCCTTGCGGGTGTGACCGGGCGAGAACGCCTCAATCGAGGTGGAACTCCTCCACCTTCCGGGCGGCGAACCGGTAGGAGCCCCACGAGATGGCGAACGCCACCCCCAGGCCGGCCAGGCCGATCGCCCGGGCGACGAGCGTCGGCGATCCGACCGCGGCGGTCTCCCGCAGGATCGTCGCTAGCGCGTCCGTGATCTGCGGGACGAACGCCGGGACGGCCAGTCCGGCGGTCACGAGCAATCCCAGGCTGTAGGTGACCGCGGCCGTCTTGCTCGGCGCGATGGCCTTCCGGTTGCCCACGACCGATACCGAGCCGAAGCGGGGAAACACGACGCCGAACCCCGTCGCGAGGGCGGCGCCGGCGGTCGTCACGGCGATCCCCCCGACGACCAGGAGGCCGACCACGGGCACCGGGAGCGGACTCAACAGGCCCAGGCCGCCCACCACGAGCACGACGGCGGGCGCCCCCACGAGCGCCCCGACCAGCAGGTGCCCCCGGAGAAAGGTTCGGCCGCCAACGCCCGTCGTGAGCGTCCCCGGCAGGGTGGGCCCCTGGTCGCCGAGCGGGTTCAGCGTGAACGCCGCCCCGATCGCCCAGGCGACGTACACGAGCATCACCGGCGGGACGTACTCCGGGACGAACCCCTTGCGGAGGACGTCCTGGACGATCGACGCGGCGCCGAAGAGGGGGTACAGGACGTAGACGAGCCGGACCGGCGACCGCTTGCTCCGCCGCCAGAGCGTCAGCGCCACCGCCCGCGTCGGCCGCCCGGTCACGCCGTCCAGGAGGCGGTCGAACCGGCTCCCGCCGTCGTGGTGGACGGTCCCGTCGTCCTCCTCGGCTGGCGACCGGTCGGTCAGCCAGTGGCGGTCCGCCAGCCACTCGGCGCCCGCGAAACCGAACGGACCGATCGTCCCGGCGACGACGATCGCCCCTGCGGCCCGGGCGGGGGCGGCGGGCAGCGCGGTCGCGCCGAGCGCGAGCAGGTCGCCGAACCACCCCAGCGGCGATCGCTTGACGGGGTCGAACAGGACCCCCACGACGCTGTCGGCGCTGCCGGTGAGAAACACCGACATGTAGAGGACGAACGCGAGGACGGCGATCGGGGTCCGGTACCGCGCGAGCGGTTCGTACCGCAGGAAGACTTCGCGGATCCCGAGGCCGACCGCGAACCCGCCCGCGACGGCGGAGCCGAGGAGGGCGAGGCCGGCGAACGGGACCGTCACCGCCAGCCCGGGCGCCGCCGCGCCGACGGCGAATCCCCCGACGAGGAGGGCGACCGGCACGGTCAGGACCAGGGCGAACCGCGCCGCCTCGGCCAGCACGAACCCGGCCACGACGTCCCGGATCGGCAGGGTCGTCAACAGGCCGTCGCCGCCCTCGACGTCCCCGTACTTGCCGATCGTTCGCAGGGTGACGAAGACGAACACGCCCAGCCAGGCCAGGCCGGCGCCGCCCCGCACCCTCGGAAGGAGCGCCCACTCCAGCGACCCCGTGCGGAGGGCCCGTCCAACCGCGTACGCGCCGAAGACGGCGGTCCCCACGACGAAGACGCCGAGAAAGACCGCGGTGATCGCCAGCACGATGAGCTGCGTCCGGTTCTCCCGGAGCGCCCGAAACCCGCGGACGAGTTCGGTTCGAGCGACGAGGCTGGCCCGGGACCGGTCGGGGCGGCGTGGGAACATGGCCTGATCGGTCGGTCGAAGGGTTGGCCGTCGGCGCATAAAGGGATTTCATCTCGCCGCGTCGGGGACGGCCGCTCCTCGATCGCCGGGGATTCGACGGCGACTGCGGGGAACGAGTGGAACCGGTTCCGCCCCGGCCACCGTCCGGCCAGCTTCGTGGCCCCGCCGGTTCAGTTGGCCGATACCGATCGCCCCCCGCTCGACGGGTACGACCATCCGGCACCCGCACGACCATCAGTCGCCTGCGATCGATCGAGATAGGAAGCGTTTTTCCGTCCCCCCGCACAGCCCCGGGCATGTCACTGGGCACAACGATCGCGGTCGCGGTGCACCTGCTGGCGGCCGCCGGCTGGACCGGCAGCGTCGGGTTCGTCACGCTCGCGGTGCTGCCGCTGGCGCGGGACGGCGGGCTCAACGCGACGCCCCTCGAGGGCGTGGTCGATCGCCTGCGGTTCACCTCGCGGCTGAACGCGGTCCTGCTGCTCCTCTCGGGCGGGTACCTCGCCGGCGAGTACTACACGGTCGACACGCTCGCGGGGACCTCGAACGGTCACCTCGTCCTCGGCATGATCCTGCTGTGGCTCGTCCTGGCCGCCCTGATCGAGATCGGGGGCGGCCGGATGCTCGAGGACCTCCGGCAGAAGAAGGTCCGGGCGCCCGCCAAGGAGTACCGGCGCTGGTTCGAGGCGGCGACGCTCGTCGCCGCGCTGCTGTTCGTCGACGCCGCGCTGCTGTCGGTGCCCTGAAAGTAAGCGGGCCGCGCTCCGTTCTCAGGGGAACACCAGGACCGTGGCCAGGTCGCTCTCGAGCACCTCGACTTCCTCGCCGCCCTCCGCGCGGTGTTCCTCGCGAACCGCGACCATGTCGGGGTCCAGGGTCACCGTTCCGTCGTCCAGTTCGAGTTCGATCTCGTCCGCGGCCTTCCCCGCCTTGATCTCGGCCGGGTCGGCCGCCTCGAGGGCGGCGACGACCTCGCCCGCCCGGTCGCGGAACTCGGGCCCGATCCGGCTGTGGTCGGGGTCGACCTCGACCGGGACGAGTTCGACGCTGGGGATCCCCTCGCGGACGTAGACGGGGGCGTTGACCGTCCCGCTCAGGTCGTAGGTGTCGATCGCCTCGTCGTAGTCGTCGTCCGGATAGACCTCGATCTTGTCGAGTTCGGCGTTGAGCGCCATCCCCGCGTCGGACTTCCAGGCGCGGATCGTCGCCGCGACGTCGGCCACCAGGGCACCGGACCGCTCGGCGGTCTCGTCCTCGAATTCGAGGCTCGGCCACTCCGTGCCGTGGATGCTGCCCTCGGTGCCCGGGAGGTGGTGCCAGAGTTCCTCGGTCAGGAACGGCGCGAACGGCGAGAGCATCCGGAGGCTGGCCGACAGCGCGGTGTAGAGGGCGTGGCGGGCGGCGTTGCGCTCGCCCGGCCGCCCCTCGTAGAGGCGGCCCTTCACGAGTTCGACGTAGTCGTCGGCGAGGTCGTGCCAGACGAACGTTCGGATCTCGCGCAGGGCGGCGTCGTACCGGTAGTCGTCCATGTAGCTCTCGACGTCGTCGAGGACGGTCGAGCACCGCGAGAGGATCCACCGGTCGGCGTCGCGGTAGGCCGGCGCCTCGACCTCGGGCGTGCGCTCGTCGACGTGGCCCATCGAGAACCGGCCGATGTTCCAGACCTTCGTCAGGAACCGCGAGGCCGACTTCAGTTCCTTCCACTGGAACTGGATGTCGGACCCGGGCTGGCCGCCCAGCGCCATCGCCTGCCGGAAGGCGTCGGCGGAGTACTCCTCGACGGCCTCCTCCGGCTGGACGAAGTTGCCCCGCGACTTGGACATCTTGTTGCCGTCCTCGCCGAACACCATGCCGTTGATGAGCGCCTCCTCCCAGGGGATCTCGTCCTCGAGGGCGGCGGTCCGCAACAGCGTGTAGAAGGCCCACGTCCGGATGATGTCGTGGCCCTGCTCGCGCAACTGGGTGGGTTCGAACTCCGCCTCGGGCCAGCCGGCGACGTGCAGCGCGGAGATGGACGAGTCCATCCAGGTGTCCATCACGTCGCGTTCCGGCTCCCACTCGTCGGCACCGCACTCGGGACAGGCGTCGATCGCCGGGTCGGCGTCGGTCGGGTCGACCGGGAGTTCCTCGATGTTGGCGATGTACGAATGGCTACACTCCGCGCACTCCCAGGCCGGGATGGGCGTCGCGAACTCCCGCTGGCGGGAGATGACCCAGTCCCACTCCATCCCCTCGGTCCAGTCCTCCAGGCGGTCGTACATGTGCTCGGGGATCCAGTCGACCTCCCGGGCCGTCTCGAGGATCTCGTCCTGGCGGACCTCGACGAACCACTGGTCCTCCGAGAGGATCTCGATGGGGGTGTCACACCGCCAGCACCGGCCGATCGACTGCTCCGTGGGCTCGGTGTTCCCCAGGTAGCCCTCGTCGGCCAGGTCCCCGGCGATGACGTCCTTCGCCTCGGGGATCTCGAGGCCGGCGTAGTCGCCGGCGAGGTCGGTGAGGTGGCCGTCCTCGGAGAACACCGGCCGGAGGTCGAGGTCGTACTCGGCCCACCACTCGACGTCCTGTTTGTCCCCGAAGGTACAGATCATCACGGCGCCGGTCCCGAAGTCCGGGTCGACGTCCTCGTCCGCGATCAGTTCGACCTCCTGGCCGAACAGGGGAACCTCGAAGGTGTCGCCGACCCGGCCCTCGTAGCGCTCGTCGTCGGGGTGAACGGCCATGCCGACGCAGGCCGCCAGCAGCTCGGGGCGGGTCGTCGCGATGTCGACGTCGTCGTTGCCCGCGCCCGGGAACGTGACCTCGTACAGCGTCCCCGTCCGATCCTCGTTCTCGACCTCGGACTCGGCGATGGCGGTCTCGCAGCGGGGACACCAGTTGACCGGGTGCTCGCCGCGATAGATGTAGTCGTCCTCGGCCATCTCGACGAACGAGCGCTGGGTCTTGCCCCAGTACTCGGGGTCCATCGTCCGGAACTCGGTGGTCCAGTCCTGCGAGAACCCCAGGTCCAGCATCGTCTCCTTCATCGCGTCGATCTGTTCCTCGGTGTGCTCGATGCACATCCGCCGGAACTCGTCGCGGGGGACCTCAGTCCGGTGGATGTCGTGGTTCTCCTCGACCTTCACCTCGGTCGGAAGGCCGTGACAGTCCCAGCCCTGCGGGAAGTCGACGTCGAACCCCTGCAGGCGCTTGTACCGGGCGGCGTAGTCCATGTAACACCAGCCCAGGGCGTTGCCGATGTGGAAGTTGCCGGTCGGGTACGGCGGCGGCGTGTCGACGACGTAATCGGTCGCTCCAGTGTCCTCGTACTCGTAGACGTCCATCCCCTGCCACCGGTCACGCCACTTGCCTTCGATCTCGTCGGGGTCGTACTCGTCCGGCATCTCGGTGCGTGGTTCTTCAGTCGTTGTCATGGATTGTCAGGTGTTGTCGTGGGCCGTCCGCGGCATGGCGAATGCGGTCGCTGGCAGGCGACGACGGGAAGAAACACGCGCGACTGTGTGTCGCGGCTATCGACGTACTACCAACGACATCGCGCCCATACCCCATCGAAGCCGGTCCCGTGCCATAAAAGTTCCTCTCGGCCGGTCCGCCGGATCGTCGCGGAGTCGGGGGGCTTCCCCGACAACCGGCCCGAACGTGCCGACCCGAGCGAACGCCTCGACGGGACTGAGCAAACGCGAAACGGTTGCGACGGTCGCGCCCCGAGGTGAACGGAGCCAGCGAGCGGGCGCGACGGGAGTGAGCCTTATCCGTGCCGAGCCCAACTCCCAGTCGTCAGCCGGGGAACGCCCGGCCGAACACGGAGCACGTCGCCATGGAGGAAGCAATCCTGGATCGTCCCACGAGCGAGATCATGTCCGCGCCGGTGGAGACGGTGGGCCCCGCGGAGCCGATCGCGGGGGCCGCGACGGCCCTCTGGAATCTCCACGTCGGCGCGCTCGTCGTCGTCGACGGCGACGAGTTGCGAGGGATCGTCACCGAGTCGGACGTGGTCCGGAGCGTCGGCGCCGGACGGGACCCGGAGACCACGACCGTCGGCGAGATCATGACGGAGCCGGTCGTGACGGTCGACGCCGACGACCCGGTCCGAACCGCGGTGACCCGCATGAACCGGCTCACGATCAAGAAACTCCCGGTCCTCGAGGACGGCGACCTCGCCGGGATCCTCACGACGACCGACGTCGTGAACGCGCTCGCGCCGGACCTCGAGGACGTCGTCGAGCTGCTGCTGTAGCCGATCGCCGCCGTCACGCGGGCCGCCAGACGCCCTGTTCCCGGTCCATCCAGGTGACGAGGGCCACGTGCGGGAGGGTCAACACCGAGATCAGCACGAGGTAGAGCCCCGCGTACGCGGCCACTCCGTCGGGAGTCCGGGGGACGAGCCACCACAGGGGTGCGAACAGCGCCAGCGCGCCGACCGTCGCCGGGGCCGCGTCGCGCGCGAACCGTGCGATCGGACGGCCGATCCGGCCGGCCCGGAGCGCGGCCGCGGACTCGGGGTCGGCGACGGCCAGGCGGGCGACGTGGCGGAGCGAGTGCCAGACGGTGAAGTAGAGCCCGATCGCGAGCACCGGCGGGACTACGGCGAAGTACGCGGCCAGCACCCCGGTCTCGCCGGCGTCGATCGCCCACCCGCGCCGGGCGTTCCCCCGGAAGAAGCCGAGTCCGAGCGTGGCCACCGCGACGGCGGCCAGGCCGAGGCCGACGGCGGCCCGGGTCGTCGGGGCGAACAGCGGCGCCAGCCCCGTCGGGTCGCTCGTGAACGCCCCGATCACGGCCGTCGCGACGGCGCGGTAGCGATCGGGGAACGCGACGAGGGGCACCAGCATCGGCAACCCGCCACGGACCGCGGCGGTCGCCGCGCGATGGCCGCGGGTCGGCAGGTGATCGGCGTCCGCGAGCGCGAGGAGGGCGTGCAGGTCCCCCTGGCCCCAGTGGCCCCAGGTCAGCAGGATGAACGCCCCGAACGCGGCGACCGGGGCCACGAACCAGACCAGCCCGTAACCGGCGCCGAGCAGGGCGTAGAGCCCGACGACGGCGGCCACCGACCGCCGGTCGACGGCGCCGTGGCGAAGCCGGCCGGGAACGAGGTGATCGAGGGCGCCGTGGGGCACGCCGAACACGAGGGCGCTCGCCAGCAGGACGCCGTACCGTACCCCGATCGGGACCGTTACCCCGGCGACGAAGACCGCGGCGACGACGCCCAGCAGGATCCAGGAGGGAACCATCGCGCTCCGGACGAGCGTACTCCGGACCGCGGCGTCCAGGTCGAGGCCGCTCGCGCGGTCGAGTTCAGTCAGCGCCATGGCCCGCTCCCCCGATCTCCAGCCGTTCGATCAGTCCCCGGAACAGGACGAGCCCCTGGACGACGAAGAGGTTGGTCGCGAGGAAGAACACGGCCTCCTCGACCGGGAGGCCGGCGATCGACAGCCCGGTCGTGTACCGCTCCGACAGGTACCAGACCCCCTCGTGGATGGCGATCGCGTCGACGGTACAGAGGTAGGCGGTGGGCACCGCCACTCCCGCGGCGACCGTCCGCCACCGGGCGCGGAGGTACGGCCAGTCGAACGCCCACTGGATGGCCAGGATCGGCGCGCCCCAGGCCACGATCGCCCCCAGGTAGAACGTGGCCGGTGTGGCGATCAGGGCGAGGCCGACGATCAGAAGGACCCCGGCCGCCACGACGCCGACGACGCGTTCGCGGAGGTCGATGACCCCGGCGGGGCCCGCCGTGTCCAGCCGTGCGACCCAGAGGCCGGTCAGGATCGGCTGGAGCGCGATGAACGCGAGTTCCTCGACCGGGACGCTCGCGATCCGGAGCAGAACGACGCCGGATCCGTATCCCCAGACCCCCTGCCGGATGAGGTGGCGGTCCCAGGGCGCCGTGTAGACCAGGGCCAACAGGATCAGGATCGCGATTCCCGTCGCGTCCGCCCGCCGTAACGGCGTCCGTTTGCCAACGACCGACGTGCCGACCGAAAGGCCCACTATCGGGAGCGCGACGAACAGCGCGTGGAAGGTCGCGTAGGTCAGTTCCATCGTGGATCCCTCGCGGGCGGGCTGTGAATCGGGGGGCTCCCGGGGATCGGGAGTCGACGTTCCTCAGCGTTTCGGCGGTCGGTCGGACCGGTCGCGAACGTCGTTCCCCCCACCGCCGGCGACGTGGGGTCCGGGGCCGCTATCGCCGCGGGGTGGACGGCCCCTCGCTCGACATCTCCACCTGAAACGAGGGGCATGTGGGGGAGTGTCAATACTCGTGAAGCACGCGGTCGCACCGCTTGCACTCGATCGTCGTCGGTCGGAACAGGCCCCGAACCTTCACCACCGGACCGTGACAGTCGGGACAGACGCCGACGCCCTGGTCGTCGGCAACCCGGGTCGACAGGTCGAGCAACAGGTCCTGGAGTTCCTCGATCTCCTCGCGTCGAGCCTCGAGTTCGGCCTCGAGCTCCTCGATGCGGTCCCTGCGCCGTCGGGCGGACTCCAGGTCCGAAACCACCTCCTCCGCGTCTTCGGATTCGACGTCGGCGTTGCTCGCCGGTTCCTCGGGATGGCGGTCGTCCACGTCGTTCGAGGTACTCGCCATACCTCCCACGAGGACCCCGGTCTCCCTGATTTCTTGGCCGAAACAATTGGGTACTTCCCCGTCCGGGACCCGCGATCGTGGCCCGTTCCGGATCCGGCGTCAGGCGGGTACCGGCGGACGTGACCCCATGTCCTCGCGATCTGCGTTCCCGAGGGTGCCGGCTCGTCACGATCGTGGTCCAGCGGGAGCAACACACAATTAGTTTGGCATGTGTTACAGGGACATCCAGTTCGCATTGGCTCGTGTATGCCGATCGAACACATCGTGCTGCAAGTCGACAAGACCGACCTGTTCGCGCGACCGGAGTGGATTTGGTTGGCGCTCGGTACCGCACTGATGGGAATCGGGACCGTGTACTTCATGCTCCGCGGGTGGGGCGTGGAGGATCCCGACGCCAAGAAATTCTACGCGATCACCACGCTGATCCCGGCGATCGCGTTCGCGTCGTATCTGTCGATGCTGCTGGGATACGGCGTCACGACGGTCAGCCTGGTTCAGGCACCGGCCGGGCTCGAGGAGGAGCTGACGATCTACTGGGCGCGGTACGCCGACTGGGCGTTCACGACACCGTTGCTGTTGCTCGACCTCGCGCTCCTCGCCGACGTCGACCGGGGCACGATCATCGGCCTCGTCGGCGCGGACGGGTTCATGATCATCACCGGCCTCGTGGGCGCGCTCACGGTCGTCTACGAGTACCGGTTCATCTGGTGGGCCGTCAGCACCGCGGCGCTGCTGTACATCCTGTACGTCCTGTACTTCAGCCTGACCAAGAAGGCCCGAGAACTCGACGCGGACCGGCAGTCGACGTTCACGACGCTTCGGAACCTGACGGTCGTGCTCTGGTTCCTCTACCCCGTCGTGTGGCTGATCGGGACGGAGGGCGCCCAGGTCATCCCGCTGTCCGTCGAGACCCTCGGGTTCATGATCCTCGACGTCAGCGCGAAGGTCGGGTTCGGCCTGATCCTCCTGCGCAGTCGCGCCATCTTCGGCGAGATGCCCGCGCCGGAGCCGTCGGCGGAAGGTGACGCCGCGACCGGCGACTGATCGCGGTCGCCAGTCGGCGACGAGGGGCCCGGGTCGACCTCGGCATCCGACGATCCTGGAGGTCGGGACGACCCCCAGCCCACCGACCCCACGCCGTCCACCATAGAGGAGCCAATGCCGGGAAGTATAGAGAACCTGACGCCGTCGTCGCTGAACCGCCTCGCGGTCGTCGGGCTGGTACTGTTCACCATCCTCGCGGTCGTCGGCCTGTTCGCGCTGCCGACGCTGACGGCCTGGGGCGTCCCCTTCCGGTGGGCCTTCGCGGTCCTGGTGGTCGTCGAGTACCTGGCGGCCGTGGGGGCCGGCGCGTCAGCGTACCTGCTCTACGACGACCGCAGCCTCGAGTGAGGAATCGTCCGCGATCCGGGGACGTCGCCGCTGTCGGCCCCGGCCAACATGACGGGGGCGCCCAACCGATTGGGCATGAGGCTTAGGCCGGTCGGACCGTCCCTCTAACGTGAGACGAGTCAGCCCCCCGGCCCGCGGACGTACTCCCTGCCGGCGCTCCACTCCCGACCAATCATGTACACTGCCAGTCATCGGGTCCACGTCGACGCCCCCATCGAACGGATCGTCGGGTTCCTCGAGGAACCCCGGAACCACGTCAGGATGTCTCCCGGGCTCCTCTCCGTCGAGACAACCGTCGGAGACGGCGAGGGCTGGCGTGGACGCTACGTCTATCAACTGGCCGGCGTCCGCCTGGAGGGGACCGTCGACGCAATCGAATGCGACGTGCCATCCAGGCTGGTTCACGAACTCACGGGGGCGATCGAGGGGCGCGTTCGGGCGACGCTCGAGGCGCAGGACGACGGTACGTGGGTCGAATTCCGCGCCGAGTACGACCTTCCCCGGACGGTCCTGGCGGTCGTGCCGGAGGCCACGGCGACGGCGTACGTCCGCCGGGACCTCGAGTGTACGCTGGAGAACCTCAAGACGCACCTGGAGGCGACCGGGACGGGGTGATCGTCACTCCTCCGGTTCGATCCCGTTCGGCGTGAACCGACGGAACACCGGCGCGAACGGCTTCAGCAGCAGGATCAGGGCGAGCGAAAAGGCGAGCCCGACACCGCCATCTGACAGCCCGGCCGCCGAAGCGCCCATGGCAACGCCGACCCCGAGCGACAGGTAGAGGACGAACGCCAGCCCGAGACGGAAGAAGCCGTGGACCGGCGAGGGCGAGTCGTACATGGCGGGCTCCCGTTCCGAACGGAGATACTCGACCCGTCGAAAAAACGATCCGTTGGCGCCAGTGGCCCTCGCGCGGTCGGTCGACGGTGCGTTCCCCGCGAATCGCCGGGGATAGGGGGTCCGACTGCTCCTTCGACATCAGTCTCGTGAGAGGGGTCCGGCGCGTGACCGCCGTACGAGCGGTCATCGCAAAACCGAGTCGCGGGCGCTCGGACCGACGGTCGTTTCGTGGGCTGACGATGGGTTCCTGCCCGGACGACGGGCAGGGATCTCCCTGGAACCCAACGACGACCGCGGAACGCGGACCGGTTACGGACCGGAGTCGGGTCGGCGTTCAGCGTGGGGGCCAGTAGCTCCCGCTCCGGATTCGCCCGGCTGTCCGGAACGGCTATACTCCCGTCTCGATTCGATCCACCATGAGAGTCGTTCTCGACTACGGTGGCGTCCTGGTCGACCACGTCGACGAGCGGGAGTACGCCCACCTGCTCGGAGTGTCCCCGAGCCGGGACCCGTACCCGGGGTGGTTGGCCTACTACCTCTTTCGAGCGGGGTTCCTGGACGGGGAAGCGGGGTACGTCGAACTGTTATCGACGCTCACGGGAGCGACCGAGGAGGAGTGCGTCGAGTACGTCGACCGCACCTGGCTCGACCCCCACTTCCCGGAAGAGAACGAAGAGCTACTGGCCGAGTTAGCGTCCCAGCACTCCCTCGTGTTGTTCGGCAACATGGCGAAGCCGTGGGTCGAGGAGGTACTCCGGCGGCACGACGTCCGGGAGGTGTTCGATTCGCTGCTCGTTTCGAGCGAGCTGGAGCGGCCGAAGCCGCATCCGAGGGGGTACCACCGCTGTACGGAGGGCGTCGACGGCGAGGTCGTCATGGTCAGCGACGAGTTCAACGAAGACCTGCTGATGGCGCAATGCTTCGGGATGACGACGATATGGGTCGAGAACGAGGCGGAAGTTCCCCTCCGGAAACCGGATTACACTATCGACGGCCTCGGATCCCTCCCGTCTGTCCTCGAGAGGATACGGCGGACCCCGTGAGCGGTTCGACGCCCACGCCTCTTCGATGGTCGTGCCGCCCATCGAGGGCGTGAACCGGTTCCGAGTCGTCCCGTCATTGAGGGGGCGAAACGGGTGTCGACCGCTTCCTCTATACGGCCTCGACCTCCATCAGTCGGGGTCTGACGGAACGCTGGCAGACGGTTCGGGAGCCGGTCCTACCGATCTCGCGATGCGGAACGCATCCGCCACATCCCGCAGCGGGTTTCTGTTGGGCCCCGGGCAGTAGAGTCGGGCCTGGACGAGCACCTCGACTACGACCCACGGGGGGACGTCCAGAAAAGCCCGATCACGAGGCCGATTACGGCGACGATCCCGAGGTGGAAGAACGTCCTGGGGCCTACCAGCGGGAAGTCCAACTGCGGGCCGAGGAGATGGAACACGACGCCGGGAATCGTCGCGGCGAGGGCCGTCCGAGGCGACTGTCGGCCGAGCCCCGTCCGGTAGCCGATCAGGAGGAGGGCCGCTCCGTAAACGACGAACGGGAGTTCCAGCAGCCAGTAGACGAACGGGAAGCCACCGCCGGCGTACGTTGTCAGTCGATACTGCTGCTCCTCGTAGACCACCACGTATCGACCCTGGCCGGGAGCGCTATAATCGCTGTAGAAGAACCGGTCCGGCCAGTCCTCGCGTCCGTAGACCGTGTGGGAGCCGTCACCCGACTCGATCGCGTTCCGCACGGCTCGCTGGGCGTCCGTTGGGAGGTTCTCGTACCGGAGCACCGGCGTCTCGTTCCCGATCTCGGATCGCTCGAAAGGCTCCACGGAGAACGCCGCCTGTTCCTCCCAGTCCGCCATGGTGGCCGGGGCTGCAACGAGCGAGAGACCAACGACGCCGGCGAGGAGGGCGATAATGACCTTGCGATCCATGCGTGGGAAACGAAGAGACAGCGGCAAGTGTTTTCTGTCGAATATCGTCTCGTAGATTCACGGGGTGCCGTCGGTCCGATCCACGGACGCGGGCTCGATACTCGTCGCCCGGTTTCTGACCGACGTCTAGGGGACGTTCGGACCGTGACGAACGCATAGCGCGTCATCTCGATTCGATCCCCGGAGGGGAATTCTGTCCCACCTCCGAACCTGTGGGGCTGCCGCGTCCCCGGTTTCGCCGCCCGACTCCCCGGTTTCTCTCACCATCAGGGGCGGGGCCGACGAGTTCAAAGACGCCGAACGGGATCGCTGGGACTCGCTCGTCGAGGAGGGGTGGTCACCGACCGGACGGGGGGACGACTACCGACCGGAAGGCGATTGTGACGGGACTCGGCGAGGACCGGGCCACGTTGCCGGCCCATCGCAGCGATCGTTCGGGACGGTGCAAACTCGCGTCCGAGGAGTTCGAAGGGGCGGAGGGGCCCGAGGCCCGGCTGGTCGGCCTGAACGAGGCGCTGGAAGCGACGCGTGAGGCGGTCACGAAAGGGCGGCTCGTTTCCTGACGACGCCGTGGTGACCCGTCAGTGTTCGAAGAACGCTTCCAGCAACTTGCGCTGGGCCGCCCGCAGGTGCTGGTGGAACGTCGAGGGAACGATGTCCATCGACTCGGCGAGCTGATCGCCGTCGACCTGCCGCGGCCAGTCGAAGAAGCCGCTCACGTACGCCTTCTGGAGGGCGGTGAGCTGCCGGTCGGTGAGGTTCGACTCGACGGCGGCGAAGAACTCCTCCTGGGTCACCTCCGGGCGCTCGGACTCCTGGTACTGCACGAGGTCGGCGCCGTAGTCGGCCCGGAGCCGGTCGACGATGGACCGGGCGGCCCGCTCGTCGGCCACCTCGAACCGGACCGTCCCGCGGCCGTCCTCGACGTCGATCTCCTGGATCCGACCGCCGTAGTCGGCGATGGCCTCGACGAGCGGCGACCGCTCGAGCGTGAACTGGACGACGGCGCCCTCGCCCCGCTCGGCGAGGATCTCGATCGCCGTGATTTCCTCGTACTCGCCGGCGGCGGTTTCGAGGGCCGCCGGATCGGTCCCGGTCGCCGTAAACAGCATGACGAGATCCCCTTCGGGATTGTAGATCGACCCCTCGTAGGCGAAGGCCGCCCCGAGGTCAGCCGACAGGCCGAAGACGAACGGCGCCGGATCGTCGATCGCGACGCCGATCTCGACGACCGTGTCGGTCGTCAGGATGCGCTTGCTCTCGACGGCGTTGATCGCCCGCCCGATCTCGCGACCCAGCGCCGTCAGCACGGCCACCTCGCGCTCGTCGAACACGGCCGGATCCTCGGCGTAGACCACCAGCACGCCGTAGGTGGTGTCCCGGTAGGGGAGCGGCACGACGGCCGCGCCGTCCACCCCCTCGACCAATTCGACGTCGAGCAGCCCTCCCGGGTCGTCGACGACCTGGGTCGCCCCGCTGTCGATCGCGTCCCGGAACGGGGCGATCCCGGACTCCTCCGACCGGAGGTCGACCGACGCGGCGTCCAGCGGGGCGTCGGTCCCGCCCTGCGCGACCGGCGTGATTCGCTCGGCCGTCCCGTCGTACTCGCCGACCCAGGCCAGGTCGTACTCCTCGCCCGAACCGAACCGGTCGGCCACGGTCCGCTGGATCTCGTCGGTCGAGTCGGCGTCCACGAGCAGGCCCGCCGTGTCCTCGATCAGGCCGTTGATCCGCGTGAGGAGGTGATCGAGGTTCTCGCGCTCGCGCTCGAGGGCCATCTCGGCCTCCTTGCGCGCGGTCACGTCCATCTGGAAGCCGACGTAGTTGACGACCTCGCCCGCCTCGTCGCGGAGCGGGGCGATCTCGATGCGGTTCCAGAACTCCTCCCCGTCGGCGCGGTAGTTCTTGAGTTCGACGACGGTGTGTTCCTCGTTCTCGACGGCGTTTCCGAGGGCCTCGATCTTGTCCGCGTCGGTGTCCGGGCCCTGGAGGAACCGGCAGTTGCAGCCGATCGAGCGTTCCTTGTCGTAGCCCGTGATCTCCTCGAAGGAGTCGTTGATGTAGATGAGCGGGTTGTCGGGATGGTCCATGCCCGAGATGGTGATCCCGATGGGCGCCCGGTCCATGGCGAGTTCCTTCAGTCGGAGTTCCTCGGACATCGTCTTGTCCTTGATCGGCATCCGGGTCTCGCCCTGGGTGCCGGGGCGGGCCCGTTCCGTGTCGATTTCCCGCAGGAGTTCGACGAGCGCGGCCGCTCCCGTGCCGTCGTCTTTCGGGGGGACGAAGACGGTCGCGTTCGCGTCGAGCCCTCTCCCGGCGACGGCGCCCGACCCGACCGGGATCATCACGACCGGGGCACGCGGGGCGTGATCCCGGATCGCGTCGATGGCGTTCGGCCCGTCGACGCCCTCGTCGCAGTGCTCGGTCACGATGCAGTCGAACGCACTCGCAACGAGGACCTCGATCGCCGCGTCGACGTTCTCGGCGCGTTCGACGTCGATGGCGCCGTCCTCCGTCGTGACCTCGTCGGGCGAGACGGTCTCCGAGACACACTCGCCGATCCATAACACTCGCAGCGACGTGCTGGCGTCGACGTCGTCCGCTCGGCTCGAACCGGTGGTCATGTCCGATACCACGGCGAGTGGCCCGATATAATTTGGTACCGGAACGCACCCGTTCCCCGGTGGTGGCGCGGGCGACCGCTCGCCTCAGAACGGGAGGAGTCCCCGCTCTCGGCCGGTGTCGGCGAGATCGGTCGCCACCGCGTCGGCCGCGTGTTCGCCGCTGATGAGGACCATCGGCATGCCGATGCCCGGCGTCGTGTAGGAACCGACGTAGTAGAGCCCGTCCACCGATCGCGCGCGGTGACCGGGCCGGAACGGCCCGGTCTGGCGAAGGGTGTGGGCGAGTCCGAGGGCCGTCCCCCGGGGCGCGTTGTACCGCGAGGCGAAGTCCGACACGCAGACCGAGCGCTCGACGACGATCCGGTCCCGGAGGTCGACCCCGGTGTTCTCGGCCAGATCCGCGAGGATCCGGTCGCGATACCGCTCGCGGGTCTCCTCGTCGTCGTCCAGTCCGGGGGCGATCGGGACGAGGACGACCACCGCACTGTGGCCGTCCGGGGCGACCTCGTCGTCGGTTTTGGAGGCGACCGACAGGTAGTAGGCCGGGTTCTCCGGCCACCGGGGTTCCTCGAAGATGCCCTCGAAGTGCGGGTCCCAGTCCGCCGGCAGCACCAGCGTGTGGTGTGCGAGCGGGTCGACGTCGCCCTCGACGCCCAGGTAGAGCATGAACGCCGACGGGGCGTAGGTTCGGGACGTCCAGTACCGGGGTCGGCGGTTCCGGACGCCGTCCGGGAGCAGGTCGCGTTCGACGTGGGCGGGGTTCGCGTTGGCGACCACGGCGTCGGGGACGTGGCGGTCGCCGGGGGTTCGGACCGTCGATCCGCTGTCGGTCGGGTCGAGGCCACGAACCTCGCGCCCGGTCTCGATGGTGACGCCGAGTTCGCGCCCGAGGTCGGCGACGGCGTCGACGACCCCCTTGATCCCGCCCTCGGGGTACCAGACGCCGAGGTTGAAGTCGACGTGGCTCATCAGGTTGTACAGCGCCGGCGTGTTGTGTGGCGACCCGCCCAGGAACACCAGCGTGTACTGCATGATCTGCTGGAGTCGGGGGTCCTCGAAGTAGCCCTCGACGTGATCCTGCATCGTTCCGAGGAGGGTGATGCCTTCGGCGTTGCGGAGCACGTCGCGGTCGACGTAGTCCCTGAATCGTGGCCGGTCCTCGTAGACGAAGTGTTCCATCCCGACCTCGTAGGTGTACTCGGCCTCGTCGAGGTAGGCCTCGAACGCCTCGGCACCCCCGTCCTCGAAGGACTCGAACAGGTCCTTCACCTGCTCGTGGTCGGGCGTGACGTCGACGTATTCGGGGTCGCCGTCGGTCGCGCCGGTCCGCCCGCGGCCGTCGCCGTCCTTGAAGAAGATCCGGTAGTGCGGATCGAGCCGCTCGAGTTCGTAGTAGTCCTCGGGCGACCGGTCGAAGTGCCCGAAGAAGCGCTCGAACACGTCCGGCATCAGGTACCACGACGGCCCGGCGTCGAAGTGGAACCCGTCGGCGTGGATGCGACTGGCGACGCCGCCGATCTGGTCGTTCTTCTCGTAGACGGTGACGTCGGCGCCCGCGTCCGCCAGGTAGGCCGCCGTGGCGAGGCCGCCCAGCCCCGCCCCGACGATCGTCACGTCCCGATCGGTCAGGGGCGCCCCCTCGATCATGCTGTCGCCTCCCTGCTGTGCGAGTCCGCTGTCGTCGGTACGGCCATGTTCTTCCGTTGACACGGGAGGAAGTTAAAGCGATACCCCAAACACTCAAGAGTTTTCTACCGAGCGGGTGAAGCACCCGCTATGGGTCCGAGCACGGTCGACTGCCCGGTTTGCGAGGTGGAGGTTCCGATGGGCTTCCCGTACGGCGCCGAAGTCGGTGGCGTCGCCACCGATCCGGACGAACTGCCACCCGAGGAGGGCCTCCGGAGCAAACGCCGGGAGAACGTCTGCGACAACGGCCATCGCTTCTACGTCTACTTCGAGTTCTGATCGCCCCGGGCCGCCGGCGGGCCGGCCTCGCGATGGCCGCCGTTCCCAGCGAGGGGGACGTCGCCCCCGTCGCGTCCGTCTCGGCGTGGCCGACGCGGTAGATACAGGTGTGTGACGGACCGCCCGGGACGGACGGAGCGGAGGCCGATCCGGGGCGGCCGCCGGCTTGGTCGGTCGCCTCTCCGTGCCCTCCGACGCCGAAACGATCATCCCTCCCCCGCGAAAACGGATCCATGGGTGATGGTACACACGCCGGCCACGTACGTCGACTACCGGGTCAGCGTGGCCTACGTCGGGACCGTTCTCAAGTACATCGGCGTCACGCCGTCGTTCCCGCTCGCCCTGGCCCTCTACTACGGGGAAGACCCCGTTCCGTTCGTCGTCACGATCGCCGTCATGGTCGGGGGCGGCGCCCTCCTGGAACGGCTCGACACCGGCGGCGAGCTGGGGGATCGGGAGGCGTTCCTCCTGGTGAGTCTCGCGTGGCTGATCGTCCCCCTGGTCGGGGCGGTTCCGTACCTCGTCGCCGGGACGGGGACCCTCGCGAACCCCGTCAACGCGATGTTCGAGAGTATGAGCGGGTTCACCACGACGGGGGCGACCGTCCTCGGGGACATCTCGGTCCAGCGCCACGGTTACGCCACGCTGATGTGGCGCCAGATCACCCAGTGGCTCGGCGGCATGGGCATTCTCGTGTTGATGGTCGCCATCCTCCCCGAGTTGTCGGTCGGGGGCGCGCAGGTCATCGACCAGGAGGCGCCGGGGCTCTCCCTGGAGAAGCTGACGCCGCGCATCCAGCAGACCGCACGCGCCCTGTGGGGGATCTACGCCGGGTTCACGGTCCTCGCCGTCGTCGTCTACTACGGGCTGTACCTGGCCGGGGTGGCGCCGAACATGGACCTCTACAACGCGGTCGCGCACGCGCTCACGACGATGCCTACCGGCGGGTTCTCGCCGGAGGCCAGGAGCATCGAGGCGTTTGCGCCGGTCGTCCAGTGGGCGGCGATGCCGTTCATGCTCGTCGCGGGGACGAACTTCGCCCTGTTCTGGTACGTCCTCCGGGGGGAACCCCGCCGGCTCACCGACAACACGGAGTTTCGGGCGTACCTCCTCGTCGTCGCCGGCTTCGGCGCGGTCGTCTCGGCGGTCCTCTTTTCGGGCGTCGGGCTCGCGGAGACGCCGGCGAACGTGGACGCCGTCGCCGGCAACGTCGAGAACGCGCTCCGGCAGGGCCTCTTCCAGGTGGTCGCCATCGTGACGACCACCGGGTACGCGAGCATGGACGTCAATACCTGGGACGCCTCCGCCCAGACGGTATTGCTGTTCGCGTACTTCCTCGGGGGGTCGGCGGGCTCGGCCGCCGGATCGATCAAGATCGTGCGATGGGTGCTCGTGAAGAAGTCGGTCGACCGGTCGCTGTTCACCACGATCCACCCCGAGGCGATCAGACCGATTCGGTTGAAGGGGATCGTCGTCGACGAAACGACGATTCGCGACGTGTTCGCGTTCGTGATGCTCTTTTTGATGCTCTTCGCGGTCTCGACGATCCTCCTGTATCTCGACAGCGTACGGACGCCCGACGTGACGCTGTCCGGGCTCGACGCGATGAGCGTGGCCATCGCCACCCTGGGGAACGTCGGCCCCGGCTTCGGCGACGTCGGCCCGATGGACAGCTTCCTGGCGTTCTCGCCGCCCGCAAAGCTCTACATGGTCTTCCTGATGTGGGTCGGCCGCCTGGAGGTGCTCTCGGTGTTGATCGTCTTCACCCCGTCGTTCTGGCGTCGATAGCGGCCGTCGACGACCATCCGTCCTCGGCGCCCGGTCGATTCGAGTGGGTCGTGGCGAAAACCGGACCACGGCGCACCGTGCTCCGACGCCCCGAACGGGGGCCGACCGCCCCTGGCGTCCTCGCCGATCGACGCGATTCCGGTCGGTCGCACACGCCGTCGTTCCGGCGCCCCGGCCGACGTCGATCCGCCGATCGAGACCGCGCACACACCGCAACCCCTACAACCCCGCTCGGCCACCTACCGGGCATGCAACTGGGCGTCATCGGTCTGGGACGCATGGGGCGGATCGTCGCCGAGCGAACCATGGACGCGGGGCACGACGTCGTGGCCTTCGACGTCGACGCCGAGGCCGTCGCGACGGCCGCCGAGGCGGGCGCCGACCCCGCCGACTCGATCGAGGACCTGGCGGAGCGGCTGGGGGCGGAGAAGCGAATCTGGATCGTGGTCCCCCACGGCGACCCCGTGGACGCGACGCTGGCGGAACTCGACCCGCACCTCGACGGCGACGACGTCGTCGTCGACGGCGGCAACTCCAACTTCGAGCGCTCGGTCCGGCGGGCCGACGAAACCGACGCGGCCTTCCTCGACTGCGGGACCAGCGGCGGTCCGGCCGGGGCCGACCTCGGCTTCTCCCTGATGGTCGGCGGCCCGGAGTGGGCCTACGAGGAACTGACGCCCGTCTTCGACGCCGTCGCGACCGGGCCGGACGGCCACGACCGGATGGGCCCGGTCGGGTCGGGCCACTACGTCAAGATGGTCCACAACGGCGTCGAGTACGCGCTCATGCAGGCCTACGGCGAGGGGTTCGAGCTCCTGCACGAGGGGCGGTACGACCTCGACCTCGAGGCCGTCGCGCGAACGTGGAACAACGGGGCCGTCATCCGGTCGTGGCTCCTGGAGCTGGCCGAGGAGGCGTTCCGGGAGGAGGGATCGGACCTGGGGGACGTCGCCGACCACGTCGCCGGCGGCTCGACGGGGACCTGGACCGTCCAGGAGGCGCTCGAGCAGGAGGTGCCGGTCCCGCTGATCTACGGGGCGCTGGCCGAGCGCTTCGGCAGTCGATCCACGGGCGACGACCCGGGGCGGTTCTCGCGGCGGCTGGCCAACCGGCTGCGGTACGGGTTCGGTCGCCACGAGGTCCGCCGACGGTCCGGGGCCGAACAGTCGGACTCCGGAGGGGAGTGACCACTCGTGCCCGACCCGTCGGCCCCCGGTGACGACCAGGCGGAGCGGTCCGGGCAGACGTCGAACCGCAAGGACGACCACATCCGCATCGTGAACGAGGAAGCCGACGTCCAGACCACCGGGGCCGGCTTCGCCGACGTCCACCTCGTCCACGAGGCGCTCCCCGGGATCCACCGGGACGAGGTCGACACCTCGGTCGAGTTCCTCGGCGCGGAACTGGCGGCGCCGATCCTCATCGAGAGCATGACAGGCGGCCACCCGAACGCGACCGCCATCAACCGGGCGCTGGCGACGGCGGCCGCGGAGACGGGCGTCGCGATGGGCGTCGGGAGCCAGCGGGCCGGCCTCGAGGACGAGTCGACGGTCGAGTCCTTCGCGGTCGTCCGCGAGGCCGCCCCGGACGCGTTCGTCTACGGCAACCTCGGCGCCGCGCAACTGGTCGAGTACGACCTCGCGACCGTCGAGCGCGCCGTCGAGATGATCGACGCCGACGCCATGGCGGTCCACCTGAACTTCCTCCAGGAGGCCGTCCAGCCCGAGGGGGACGTCGACGCCCGGGGCTGTCTCGAAGCGATCGAACGCGTCGCCGCCGACCTCTCGGTGCCGGTCCTCGTCAAGGAGACCGGGAACGGCATCTCCCGGGACACGGCCCGACGGCTGTCCGACGCCGGCGTGGACGCCATCGACGTCGCCGGCAAGGGCGGGACGACCTGGGCCGGCGTGGAGGCCCACCGGGCGAAGGCCGTCGGCGAACGTCGCGGACAGCGGCTGGGGACGCTCTTTCGGGAGTGGGGGATCCCGACCGTGCCCAGCGTCGTCGAGACCTGCGAGGTCCATCCGACCGTGATCGCGAGCGGTGGCGTCCGCACCGGGATCGACGTCGCCAAGGCCATCGCGCTCGGTGCCACGGCCGGCGGCGCGGCCAAGCCGTTCCTCGGTCCGGCCGGCGAGGGCGCCGACGCTGCCATCCGGACCGTCGAGGACTTCGTCGCCGACCTCGAGACGGCGATGTTCGTCACGGGGGCGGCGACGGTCGAGGAGTTGCACGACGCCGACGTGACGATCACCGGCCGGACCCGGGAGTACCTGCTCGGGCGCGGTCCCGACACCGGGGACGCCTTCGACTTCTGACCCCGGGCCGCGGTCGATCGTCCGGGACCCGTCGCGTCGGATCCCGGACGCTAGCGTCGCTCGGCCGTCGGAACGTCGTCGACGTCGTGGACTTACCGGCACGAAATTTATCCAGTGTGACAATCACAACGCCCTTAACCCCCGCTGTCTAACCGTCGCGCGTCATGGTCAACGAACTGGGATTCGCGTTAGGGCTGGCCCTCACCGCGCTCGCCGTCGCGATGCACTTCGCGCGGGGAACGGGGTGGACGGCTGGCGAGGACGTCGCCGACGAGGTCCTCGAACGCCGGGCCGAGAGCGCCCCCGAGACGGACTTCGCCGAACCGATGAACCGGTCGTTCGGGGCCGGCGGGGGGACGGTCGCCATCCCCGAAGGCGAGGGCGAGGCCGGCGAACTCGCCGAGGGCGGCGAGGCCGCGGAGGCGGAGGCGCCGGCGAGTCCCGCGGACATCCCCGAAGACGAGGTGGAGGAGTTCGAGGTCGAGTACTCCAAGGAGGGCGAGACCGTCGCGGTCGCGAACAACGAGACGCTCCTGGAGGCCGGCGAGGACGAGGGCTGGGACCTGCCCTACGCCTGCCGCGAGGGTCAATGCGTCTCCTGTGGCGGCCGGATCGTGGACGGGGACGCCCGCGACTTCGTCGAACACGACGACCAGCAGATGCTCGAGGAGGCGGAACTCGAGGACGGGTACGTCCTCACCTGCTGTGCCTACCCGACGGACAGCTTCACGCTCGAGACGAGCGAGACGCCCTGAGGACGCGGCCGCGTCTCGCCGCCCCACACGCGAACCCCCTTTCTTTCCGGGCTAGAGCGCCCGTATCGGTGGATTGAAACCTTCACCTTTCGTTTCGAAGGACACCGACAGTGCCCTCCACGTCCACGGAACCACGCAGCGACATCACCGAGGGCGGTCTCGTCCGCCCGATGGTTCGGCTGGCCTGGCCGATCATGGTCATCCAGCTGCTGCAGGTCGCGTACAACCTGGCCGACACCATCTGGCTGGGTCGCTACGACGTCGACGCCCTCGGCGCGATCAGCCTCGCCTTCCCACTGGTCTTCCTGCTGATCTCGGTGGCGGGCGGGTTCACGGCCGCCGGCGCCATCCTCGTGGCCCAGTACACCGGGGCCGAGAGCGAGGGCTCGGCCGCCAAAGTGGTGGGCCAGACCCTCTCGTTCGTCGTCCTGCTCTCGATGGGGCTCGGCGGGCTGGGCTACCTGTTCACCGAGGACCTGCTGGCGCTGATCCCGACCCAGCAGGACACCGCGGTTCAGGTCATCCCGCTGGCCGCCGACTACATGGAGGTCATCTTCCTGGGCGTCCCCTTCATGTTCGGCTTCTTCATCTTCTCGTCGCTGATGCGGGGCTACGGCAACACCCGGACGCCGATGCGGGTCATGTTCGTCAGCGTGGTGATCAACGTGATCATCGACCCCTTGCTCATCTTCGGGTGGGCGGGCTTCCCCCAACTGGGCATCCAGGGCGCCGCCCTCGCGACCATCATTTCCCGGGGCGTCGCGGCCGCGATCGGCGTGTACATCCTGCTACGGGCCGGATCGGGTCCGGACGTCCAGCTGTCGCACCTCACCCCCGACCTCACGTACATCAAGAAGATCGTCTCGCTCGGCGTGCCCACCGCGGCCGAGCAGTCCGCGAGCGCGCTCGCGATGGTCACGCTGAGCGTGCTGGTCTTCCAGTTCTCGCCGCCGGTCGTCGCCGCCTACGGCCTCGGGAACCGCCTGGCGTCGCTGGTGTTCCTCCCGGCGATGGGGCTCGGCCGCGCCACCGACACGATGGTCGGGCAGAACCTCGGCGCCGAGAAGGCCGATCGCGCCGAGACGGCCGCCTGGCTGGCCGTCAAAGTCGGGGCTGGCGTGATGGTGGTCGTCGCCGCCATTACCGCGCTCTTCCCCGGGCCCATCGTCGGCGTGTTCGTCGATTCCAGCCTCCCGGACGCGGCCGCGACGATCCGCCTGAGTACCGAGTACATCCGCATCCGGGCCGTCGAGTTCGCGTTCATCGGCGTGTTGCAGCCCCTGCTGGGCGCGTTCCGGGGCGCCGGCAACACCAAGACCGCGATGTCCCTCTCCATGTTCGCCCTCTGGGTCGGCCGCGTACCCACCGTGGCGCTGCTGGCGTTCCCCGCGATCACGATCGGCCCGCTGGTGATTTCGGGGCTCGGCATGGGCGCGACCGGCATCTGGATCGGCATGGCGCTGGGCAACACCGTCGGCGCGATCGCGGCGGCCCTGTGGTTCACCCGTGGCACCTGGAAGGAGGCCGTCATCGACGAGACCGACGAGGCCGGCGAGAGCGGCGCGGACGAATCGGTCGGTCTGGACGAGGGGGAAGTCGGCCCGGTCGAGCCGACCGCGACGAGCACCGACGGCGAGAGTGTTTCCGGGGCGGCGGACGGGTCGTCCCCGGAGACCCTCGAGAACTGACCCGGTTCAGAAGCGTTAAGGCTGCGACGGCGGTACGTACGTTCGAGGGCGCGTAGCTCAGTGGACAGAGTGCTTGGTTCCGGACCAAGTTGTCAGGGGTTCAAATCCCCTCGCGCCCGCTGTTCTGTGCCGAACGGACGTGAGGAGCGAACAGCAAATCCCCTCGCGCCCGTCGCGGATTTTCGCGGTTCCAACCACCAGACAGCGCCGGGACTCGTTGCCAGGTGAACGAACTGTGGTTGCTTTCGTTCGATAGTTGAACGCTGGGTAGTTCATCGGTGAGATTCGCGTACAGCCAAACTGGTCTATAGGGAGACAATCAATTGTACATTGAGCTAGAACGTATCGAACGAGTCAATCACATCACTCGTCGAGTACGTCTTGACCACTTTCTGTTCGTCGAAGTCGGAATCATCACTCCAGACGGCCGCATCGTTGGCAATCGCACATGCCAGATAGAGCACATCGTCGGGGTCAGTATCGCCGATTGCTTCGTCTGCCTTCCCGATAGCCGGATAGAAGTCGTCGGCAGGGACGACTTCGATGTACTGGAATAGGAGGTCGATGAACTGTGCCACTCGATCTGGATCCATCCCGGACTTCT